>Ga0180436_10000655_pt1 | contig 35013 bp, 29 predicted proteins | sample SS_ome_2_FD_132434 | JGI IMG/M metagenome (GOLD analysis project Ga0180436, IMG submission 132434) | Hypersaline lake sediment archaeal communities from the Salton Sea, California, USA - SS_3_S_2 metaG | ecosystem: Environmental > Aquatic > Non-marine Saline and Alkaline > Hypersaline >... | reverse complement strand
GGACCTAAGTAATTAAGCATGACAATCTCATCCTATATAGCCCTTGGAGTAATTCTGGTGATGATTGTCGCCCTGATCCGGGAAGTAATGCGTCCCGGTTTAGTCCTCTTCTCGGCCCTGGTTATTTTTCTGATTACCGATATTGTAACTGCAGAAGAGGCGCTATCGGGCTTCTCCAACAAGGGAATGATAACGGTTGCTCTGCTGTTTCTGGTCAGTGAAGGGGTGAAGGAATCAGGAGTCCTTAACCGGATTGGCAGGGTCATCCTTCCAAAAAAAAGGAAACCCATTCCTCGCTTGTTAATGCAGATAATGATTCCGGTAGCGGCTATTTCAGCATTTTTAAATAATACTCCGGTGGTCATCATTTTTGGACCCATGCTGAAAAAATGGGCCGATAAGCTGAGCCTGCCATCTCAGAAGTTTCTCATTCCCCTTTCCTATGCCACCATTTTTGGTGGCACCTGTACCCTGATCGGCACATCCACCAACCTGCTGGTTCATGGTATGATGCTTGACAGGGGAATTGCCGGCCTTGGAATGTTTGAGCTGGCAAAAGTGGGCCTGTTCATTTTCTTTTTCGGATTTCTCTACATGAATATTTTCTCAAACCGGTTATTGCCAGGTGAGAAGATACCAAGGTTCAGTTTCCCCAATGATACCCGGGAATATAATTTTGACCTGTATCTGCCGAAAAACTCAAACCTGATCGGTAAAGAGATTGAGAAACGTCGCCTGCCCGGTCTCAATGAATTTACCGTTCGCACAGTTATCAGGGACGGAAAACATATACGCATCTCAAATTCGCCTTTCCTCCTGCAGGCAGATGACCAATTGATTGTTGCCGGAAGCTCGGAGAATGTGGGCTACCTGACCCAGGCCACCGAGGTGAAGATGAGAGCCCTGGACCACGTGGCTCCGGATTTTCATAAAAACTCCCTGCGCCAGGTGGAAGTGGTTATTGCTCCTCGCTTCCCTGGAATTCAGCGCACCCTTGGGGAGTTCGATTTCTTCGGACACTACAACGCAGTGGTCATGGCTGTGCATCGCAATGGGGAGCGAATTACAACCGATCTGAAGAACCATGAACTAAAGGCCGGGGATAACCTGATGCTGCTTACCACTGAAGATTTCACCAGGTACTGGGGCGAATCAAGGGTCTTTTACATGGCCTCCGAGATTGGTGAAATGGACGATAGCAAAGATCGGCGAAGAAGGTGGATCGCCATGATTCTTGTATTTCTGATGATTGCAGGCGCCACGGCCGGACAATTTATACCCACTCCGGGAAAGAATCAGTTTGATATGTTCTTTTTTGCCGCCGTCACAGTGGTACTTATGGCCCTGATGAAAATATTCTCAGCAAAAAGATACACCAAACCCATAAACTGGGATGTGCTTATTACCATCGCATGTGCCATCGGGATAAGCCGGGCCCTTCAGAATTCAGGGGCCGCTGATTTCATTGCCCGCAGCACCATCAATATTTCCAAGGGATTTGGCCCACTGGGGGTTTTAGCTGCCATCTTCATCATCACCAATGTATTCACCGAAATCATTACCAACAATGCCGCTGCAGCCATCACCTTCCCCATTGCATATGCGGCAGCCACTCAACTTGGAGTGGATCCCAGGCCTTTCTTTATTACCATCTGTATTGCTGCTTCTGCGAGCTTTTCCACCCCCATCGGCTACCAGACCAACCTGATTGTTCAGAGCATCGGCAACTACAAATTCAGTGACTACTGGAAAATCGGATTACCACTCAATATCCTGGCCTTTATCATTTCCCTGCTGGTCATCCCCCGTTTCTGGCCTTTCTAAGACTCCGCAGGTCGCTAATACCCGGCTGCATGCCCGTCTTTCCTGGATTCTGAAGCTCCATAGTAGACCCCATTCTTTTCATCCCACATGATGGCCTGGTATCCACCAAACCCACCATGGGAACTCTTAATCTGATGTCCGCGCTTCATCAATTCCCGTATACTTTCATAGGGGATCCCAGACTCCAGATTTACCACACCGCCATCAGTCATTTTTGAACCTGTGGGTTGGGAAGAGCCGTCGTGCCGAATCCGGGGAGCATCTCCAGCCTCCTGCAGGTTCATCCCGAAATCAAGCATATTAACCACTATCTGGGCATGGCCCTGGGGCTGCATGGATCCACCCATCAAACCAAAACTCATAAAGGGTTTCCCATCCTTTGTAATAAAGGCCGGAATAATGGTGTGAAACGGACGCTTGCCCGGCTCATAGACATTGTAGTGCCCATCCTCCAGGGAGAACAACTCCCCCCGGTCCTGCAGGATAAAGCCAAGCCCGGGGGGACACATCCCTGATCCAAGTCCCCGAAAATTGCTCTGAATAAGTGAAACCATATTCCCGTGTTCATCGGCCACCGTGAGATAAATGGTATTGCCGTGTTCCATTTCCCCTGCATCCAGGTTGCGGGAGGCCCTCTCAGGCCTGATCAGCGCTGCTCTTTTTACAGCATACTCCTTGGAAATCAGCTCTTCCACAGGTAGCTTGTTGAAGGCAGGATCGGCGTAGTAGCTGGCTCTGTCCTCGAAGGCCAGTTTCTTGGCCTCCACAAAATGATGAATATATTCACTGCTTCCAAAACCCATGGCAGCAATATCAAATTGCTCCAGAATATTTAATATCTGCAGGGCCGCAATGCCCTGACCATTGGGGGGCAGCTCCCACACGTCGTAACCACGATAATTGCTGCTTACCGGTTCAACCCACTCTGAACTATGGCTGGCCAGGTCCTCATAGGTGAGAAAGCCACCCTGTTCCTTCATAAAAGTATCAATGGTCCTGGCAATCTCCCCCTTGTAGAAAGCATCCCTGCCACCCTCGGCAATTAGTTCAAGGGTAGAGGCCAGGTAAGGATTTTTAAAAATCTCTCCCTTTGCCGGAGCTTTTCCCCCGGGCATATATACCTCACTAACATTGGGATACCTGCTCAGCGACCTGGCGTTCCCTGCCCAGTAGTAGGCGATCACCTCACTAAGCGGGAATCCTTCCCTGGCATAGGTGATGGCAGGCTGCAGAATCTTTTCCATACTCATCTTCCCAAAGCGCTTATGCAATTCAAACCATCCGTCCACACATCCGGGCACGGAGACCGGAAGTGGCCCGAAGGCCGGTATCTTCTCATATCCCTTCTCCCTGAAGTAATCGATGCTTAATGAACGTGGCGATCGGCCGCTGGCGTTCAGTCCGTATAACTTTTTCGTTTCAGCATCCCAGACGATGGCAAATAAATCACCTCCCACCCCATTTCCTGTGGGCTCAACCAGTCCCAGTAGCGCATTGGCTGCAATGGCTGCATCAATGGCATTTCCCCCTGCTTTTAATACATCAAGTGCCACCTGTGTAGCCAGTGGCTGACTCGTACAGGCCATGCCATGTGCGGCAATGACTTCGGACCGGGTGGCAAAGGTTTCACCCGTAATCCGGTCCTGACCAGATGTTGCAGAAAATAGCATAAACAAACTTAAACTAAATAGAAGGCTTTTCATGATCTCTTTTTTTGCAAAATACAAAAACCCTGCCCACAATTGTGAACAGGGTTTCTTTTATTTTTGCTGCTTGCTGCTCTTACTTTTCCTTAAGCTTATACACCCGCACCCAATCGATCTCCATGGCCGAGGGAAGTCCGTCTTCCGAAGCATCTTTTTTCAAGTTGGATGAGAAGTTAATATGCATCTCTTCCTGGGGGACTCCCGAGGTCTGGGTTTTAAACACCTTGCCATTAATCTTCCAGGTCAGTTTGTTGGGAGTCCATTCCAGGGTGTAAATGAAATACTCATCTGCATACTTGGCACCACCGGTTTTTGAAAGGGATTTATGAGGACTTCCTCCTCCCCAGAAATAATTGGAATAAAGCTTGCCGTTTTCATAACGAGCCACATCAATATGGGGCAGCATGGTCTCGGAAACCATCCAGAAAGCCTGGGCCACCGATCCTCCTGCCATCTTAATCTTGGCATTGAAAACGCCATATTTCTGCTTGAAACTTTTGGCGGTGCTGATCATTCCCGAAGTAAAATCAAAATCCTCCCTAACAAAGCCCTGCTCAGATCTCCATACCAAACCCTCAGCTTTTTCCGCCTTGGTAACAATCCTGGCCTTATTGTCATAAAACTCAATGTTATCACCATTGCTTGGAAAACTCTTATCATCTTCCATGGCATAGGGCTCATTCATACTCTGCTCACCCCAGTGATTCTGAGTCATCCATTTGGAATCATCCAGTTTGCCGCTGTTGAACTTTTCATCAAAGGTCAGATCCCATCTTTCAATCTCTTTGAAGGGATATTTCTTCTTTGTCTTGTAAAACCAGACTACCTTTTCCGATTTTTTCAGCACCTGGTATTCGGTTTCTTTCTGAAATTCTTCAGAATCTTTGTAGTCAGCCTTCTTCATCTTTTTCTTCCGCACTTTGAAAGCATTGGATTTCACCTCCTTTTCAAGATCCAGGTAGTGCTTCAGTTCATCTGAACTCTCATAATCCTTAAATGCTTTATAATCTGCCCTTAGTTGATCATCTGCTGTTTCCACCTTCTCGGTCCCGGGGATCATCCCAAGTAAAAAACTTAAGCTTGCCATAACATTATCGATTCTGAAACATGTTAATACTCAATATATAGTGACTAAAGATATAAAAAATCATCTCCGGTAGGACCTTCTCCTACTTTTAAAGTAATAGACTGCCTGCACTGAAATAACGAACTGGGAATACTGAGAAAAAATGTACTTCCCGCTGATATTAAAATCCCACTTGGGTGCCATTCTAAGTTCCAGTGCCATTCCCAGATTTCCACCGACCGCAAAGTCCGCCGTATCTGTTATTGTCTCATTTCCCGTGACGATAAGGGGCTCGAAATTCGAATTCAGATACATGAAATCCCCTCCTGCAAAAGCAATAGCTTTCACATTTCCCTCCTGGAAAAAGTTGTATTGAAAATCCAAATCTCCCTGGAACATCAAATTGGTTAAAATGGAATATCCCGTTTCCACCTTGTACCTGTTATAGGCTGTTACCGATGGCACAACATGGAAAGTACTGGCCTTATTCAGTGGAACCCAAGTCTTTATCATAAATCCCGGGTTTCCGGTTTCCCCATAATTAAAATCCGTACCCGTGGAAAATGCAAGACCTGCACCAATCCTGTGTATCTGGCTGTAGCCAAGCATACAGGTCACCACAAACAAGCCAATCAGTAACACAGAAAATCTAAAGAATCGGGAAATTCTCACTTGATTCGGGTTTAGAACTCTATTCTACGAAGAATAACGGGTTCCGGTTTCAAATAATTGCAATAATTCCGCTTAAAAAAAGGGGGTCAACTTTCTAAGCAAATACAGTAATTCACATTAAAAAAGTACTAAATTTGTGCTTCGAAAATAATATTTTATATCGCATAAAACAGCTTTCCACGAATGGCAAATATGATTGGTGAAATCATACAGGTAATTGGTCCTGTAGTTGATGTAAGTTTTGAAGAGACAGGAGATAAACTCCCCAGCATTTACGAAGCACTTGAAATTGAACGTGACAATAACCAGAAACTGGTCATTGAGGTTCAGCAACACGTCGGTGAACATACGGTCAGAACCATCGCAATGGACTCCACTGATGGTCTCCAGCGCGGAATGAAGGTGGTGGCAACCGGTGAAGCCATTAAGATGCCCCGAGGGGAAAATGTGAAGGGACGGCTGTTGAACGTCGTTGGAGAAGCAATTGACGGCATCGGTAAGGTAGATTCCAGCCAGGGATACCAGGTTCATAATCATCCACCGAAATATGAGCAACTTTCCACTGAAACTGAAGTGCTCTTTACAGGTATCAAAGTGATTGACCTGCTGGAGCCTTATTCAAAGGGCGGAAAAATCGGCTTGTTTGGTGGTGCCGGTGTGGGAAAGACTGTGATTATCATGGAATTGATCAATAACATCGTAAAAAAATACGAAGGCACATCCGTTTTTGCAGGTGTGGGAGAGCGGACCAGGGAAGGAAATGACCTGCTTCGTGAAATGATCGAATCCGGTGTAATCAAATATGGAAAAGAATTTGAGAAAAGCATGGAGGAGGGTTCATGGGATCTGGATAAAATCGATCACGAAGAGCTTGAAAAGTCCCAGGCCACCCTGGTGTTCGGACAGATGAATGAACCTCCCGGAGCCCGTGCTACTGTTGCCCTCTCGGGGCTTACCGTGGCTGAATCGTTTCGTGACGGAGACGAGGAAAGTGGTGGCAAGGATATTCTGTTCCTTGTAGATAACATTTTCCGTTTTACCCAGGCTGGTTCAGAGGTAAGTGCACTGCTGGGTCGAATGCCATCGGCAGTGGGATACCAGCCTACGCTGGCCACCGAAATGGGTTTTATGCAGGAACGTATTACCTCCACCAAAAGGGGGTCCATTACCTCCATCCAGGCCATTTATGTGCCTGCCGATGACCTCACCGACCCGGCACCGGCCACTACCTTTGCTCACCTGGATGCCCAGACGGTATTAAGCAGGAAGATCGCCTCCCTTGGTATCTATCCTGCTGTTGATCCGCTGGATTCAACATCCAGAATTCTGAAAGCAGACATTGTGGGTGATGAACACTATAATACTGCACAACGGATTAAAGAATTGCTGCAGCGTTACAACGAGCTCCAGGACATCATTGCCATCCTGGGTATGGATGAACTCTCCGAAGAGGATAAGCTGGTTGTTCACAGGGCCAGGCGCGTTTCACGTTTTCTGTCGCAGCCCTTCCATGTGGCTGAGCAGTTCACAGGAATCCCAGGCGTATTTGTGGACATTGAAGACTCCATAAAAGGATTCAATATGATCATGGATGGTGAAGTTGATGAGTACCCGGAAGCGGCCTTTAACCTGGTAGGAACCATTGAAGAAGCCATTGAAAAGGGTAAGAAAATTCTTGCTGAAACCAAAGCTTAAAAGGTATGCTGCTTGAGATTATTGCACCGGATCAAAATTTATACTCGGGAGAGGTGGACCTGGTTCAGGTGCCCGGTTCCAAAGGCTCCTTTGAAATCCTCAGGAACCACGCTCCCATCATATCTACCCTTGAACACGGCAGGATCAAAATTGTTGATGTAAAAGGAGGTACCACGTTTTTTGAAGTGGATGGTGGCGTTATTGAAGCAAAAAACAATAAAATAATCGTTCTTGCAGAAACAGCAAAGACATAGGGATCTAAAGAGAATTTCCAAGCAGCTTGTATTTTTTGCATGCATCGTACTTTTATCTTTTGTATTCAGTTCCTTCAATGCAATCAGCGTAAAGACAGTTAAATTCATTGCTGCCGATGGTCTCGAGATCACCGCCGATGAGTACACCCTTGAATCCGGTAAGCCCTACGTGCTCCTCTTTCACGAACAGGGATCCAGCAGGGGGGAATTCAGCACCATTGCCCGCAGGCTGTGCAAGCTGGATTACAATTGCCTGGCCGTAGATCTTCGTAACGGAGGAAAATACGACTATGTTTCCAATGAAACGGTCAGACAGCTTCGGGAAAAACGTCTTGAAGCAGAATTCAAAGACATTGAACTGGATGTTCTGGCGGCCATCTCCTATGTCAGAGAAAAATCTGATCAGCCCGTGATCCTTTTCGGAAGTGGTGCCAATGGCTCACTCAGCCTGAGTACTGCGCTCTCAGACAGCAGTGTCAGGGCTGTAATTGCGCTTAGTCCGGGAGAGTATTTTATGCCTGAAATCAAAATTCAGGAGGCCATCTCAGCTCTGCAAAAACCTGTTTTTATTACTTCCAGTAAGGCAGAATATCCCTATGTTTCGGAGCTGGCTTCAGGCATGGAACAGGATTATGTCACTCTTTTTGAACCCAAACAGGGTATAGGTGATCGTGGTACCCGATCTTTCTCGGTTGATTATGAATACAACAGCGAGTATTGGTTTGCTCTGATGCTTTTCTTCAAGGACCTAAGGTAAATGGTTAAATTCCTGGTTATCCGGTTTAGCTCTATCGGAGACATTGTACTAACCACCCCGGTGCTTCGTCACCTGAAACAAGAGGTGGAAGATGCGGAAATTCATTACCTCACCAAGGCCGTCAATGCTTCGCTGCTGGAGGCTAATCCCAACATTGACCGAATCCACATATATGATGGGGATGTAAAAGCCTGCATAAACATGCTAAGGGAAGAAGGAATCGATTTTGTTATAGATCTGCATCACAATCTTCGCTCGGCCCGTATCAAACATGGTTTAAAAAGAATCTCTTTTTCAGTCGATAAGCTGAACTGGAAGAAGTGGCTCTATGTCAACCTGAAAATCGACCGCATGCCCGACCGGCATATGGTAGACCGTAACCTGGACACCATCCGTACCTTTATTGAGAAGCAGGATGAGCAGGGTCTCGATTACTTCATTCCTGAGAATAGTGAGATCGATATCGCTGGCCTGCCACGACCATTCAGAGAAGGGTATATCGGACTCTCCATAGGAGCACAACACGAAACAAAGATGCTTCCTGTTGAATCCCTGGTAAAGCTGTGCCAGAAGCTTCAGTATCCCGTGTTGATCCTGGGTGGACCGGGAGATCAGGATCGTGGTGATTTCATAGTCTCCTCCCTTCCTGAAAAAGATATTCTAAATGCCTGTGGCCATTATAGCATTCATGAGTCTGCCTCGCTGGTGAAACAGGCACGGGTACTTATTACGAATGACACCGGGCTGATGCACATTGGAGCAGCTTTTCACAAAAAAATTATCTCCGTCTGGGGCAATACGGTACCCCGCTTCGGAATGTACCCCTACAGGGCCCATCCTTCCTCCCTTCAGTTTGAGGTAAGTAAACTCTCCTGCCGGCCCTGCTCAAAAATAGGATATCAAAAATGTCCAAAAGGTCATTTCAAATGCATGCTGGAACAGGACCTGGATGCTTTGGCCCTTGCAGCCTTTGGTCTCTGGGACAATCATTGATTTCCGCTACTGGGCAATAAAAGTATAGGTAATAATGGCCCGGTGCCTGTCGGGGCCGCTAAGTTCAACTCTGAACTGGGAGGATTGTGCAGCAGAACGGGCTGCATCGGCAAAACATACCCGGTCTGATCCGATGATGGGTTCCAGCACCCTGGCTTCTCTCACACTGCCATTCGGTGCAACACTTACCTCCACTTTAACCACGCCGGATCCCTGGCAACGGTAGACAGGTACGGTAAGCATTACCTTCCCCCTGTTTACAGGTTCTTCCAGGAACTCGAAGGTGATGGTGGTAGGACCAGCATATGCGCCTGCCTCCTCTTCCTCATCAGGAGTTGGCGGAACATAATCGGCCGAAGCAAGTATCGCCTGCAGCTCCTCCAACTTTTCCCGGTCCTCCTGGTTCCTGGCCTGCTCCAGCTGGTCAAGCAGGTCCCTGACATATTCATCTGTAGAGATATCCTGGCTGAGCTGATCTTCTGCACCCAGGTTCACAGCCCTGTTGCTGGAGAGCTCCCTTTGCCGCATGAGCTCCTCGAGCCATTCAGCGGGAACATCCACCTCCTCCTCTGCAAGCAACTCTTCTATGGTCTTTTCCTCGAATTCCAGTTCGATACCCAGTTCACGATCCTTCTTCAGGCCCTCCACTTTCACAAAGATCATGATAATCAGGATCACCAGATGGATAATAAGGGTATACAGCAGGGCCACCCGGTTCTCTTTAAAGAACCTGATTATCCCCTTCCGACCATAATGAAATAGCTCATCCATGCGCTGCAAAATTAAGATCTTCAAGCAAGATCTCCATTATTTGCGGGATATTAATTGATATCGATGGAGTAGATGCCCTCAAAACCGATCCACCCGGTATTTGGTTCATAAATGATCCTCCCACCCACTGACAGGGGGAAGGAGATCCTGAAAATATTCATATCAAACACCAGGTCAGCACCACAGGTGGTATATGATGCATCCTCATAGTGGGGTTCCGGCTCGTGAATTATAACATTGGTCCCAGGCATGTGATCGGTCCACACAGATCCCCTTATTCGTTTCAGGTAGACCAGCGATCCAATTTCAAGATCAGGATAAAGGATGGGAAACACATAATCTGCACTGTATTTGGTAAGAATCTCTCCATAAATCCCATGCAATCCCCTGGGCATGGCGATCAGATTTATAAATGCCGGACGTGACATATCCAGCGGATACTGCTTTTGATAATTGGCGGATAACCTGATGGTCTGATGCTTGAGGAATCCGGGCAGATAGATGGTGAGTCCGCCCCTGGCCACCGAGCCAAAGACCTGGTTGTTAAAGAGGGACTGGTAGTAGCCCCCGTTTACAGAAAATCCTATGCGGGGCAGAATATCTCTCATCCCCTTCCTGAGGTAAGAAGTGGCATAAAGCTTATAATAAAGATAGTGGGCCCCCTGATCATAGCTCCCCTTGTCCTCATTAAACTGGATATCTCTCCTGTAGAAATAATCTATACCAGGTTGGACCAGGCTTAAAAACTTCCCTGTGTTAATCCGGAAAGGCACATAGCTTTGAGCTGTAAAACCCATATCCTGTGGCAGGGAAGCCAGGGAGTCGCCCTCGCTAAGCAGCAAGACATTTGGCTCGCCTCCATAATCAAAATAGAGGTTAAAAACCGGATACCTCCCTTTCAACTTGATCCCGGAGTGGAACATATGATACCCGTCCTTATACTCATAAGCCAGCTGACTGACTGCAGTGCTCAACCGGTTTTGAGATATTAATGAGACCCCCAGGCTTACGGGAATATCCTCAGGATTCAGAGTGAACTCAGGATTCAGGTAGTCGAAATACAGGGGCAGCCAGGAGTGAAAGTTAAAAAGATGCAGAGCCTTTCGATAAGGCTTTGTATTAAATGTTAGAGTGTCCTCGTCAAAGGGCAGCTGATCGATCCGAAGCTCTTCCGTGGTTTGCTGGTAATCAATCTGTTCCGTATGATCAAGAACCGTTTCCAGGGGCTTCCAGGTCCCTTGGTCCAGTTGGAGGGTGGCAGCTTCATAGCCATCTGAAGTGTAGTTGGAGTATAGCAGTTTTGAACCATCGGAGGAAAGCTGCGGATAAAAGGCCCCAAAACGGGAGGAGGTAAGCTGAAAGGCTTGATTCTCACCCATATGATAGCAATAGATATTATCAATACCTGAAAAGGTTCCGCTAAAAAAGATTTGCTCCCCCTTAACAGCAGGATAGGAGATGTCGTCCACTCCTGCATCAAAAAGCCTGCTCCATATGCCACTGGAAAGGGAATATGAGTAAAGTGATTTCCCGGAGTCGACCGAAACAAGTACCACCAGAGCAGTATCCTGCTCCATCCAGGCCGGGTGCTGGATAAAACGGTTCCCAGGAGATGCTATCTTTTGTTCCGGACTGCCGTCCAGGTTTAAAATCACAAGATTAAACTGCTGTTTCTCGGTCTGCTCCACAGCAACAACCTGTTTTCCATCGCCTGAAATTGCCGGCGAAAAATACCTGGTCCGTCTTCCCAGATTACTAAGCATTCCGGTGGACAGATTATAGCTTCTGATAATGGAATAGTTCCTGTTACTCCAGCGGGTATCGGGAACAAACTCATCCCAGATAATGTGGCCTCCGGCATAGGAAACCCTTCCTGAATTAAGAAATCCCGGACGAAAAAGGACTTTCTCCTCTCCGTTTTGCTTTAACATGACGAACTCCGGAATCTGATCTATCCCGGTTTTAAGTACCAGCATATCAGATGGGGTGACCGCATGGGGAAAGGTATAAGAAGTATAATGCCGCTTGTTCCTGGAGCTCCAGCTGAGCTGTGGTGTATATTTCCGTTTAGCCGCTGTAGCCTTCCAGTGGTCCCGGTAGCTGCCCAGCGCCTCCTGATAAAACTTATTTTTTGAGCGGAGCCCATATTTCCTCATACTGAACCAGGTGGGATTCAACAGGAATGGTTTCCGGGCTGCATATTGTTGAAAGTCGATCCAGAATTGATCCCCGTAGCTTCGTCTCCCGTGCCTGACCATCAGGTAACCCAGCTGGTAATGATTCGGGATATAGTTCTTATAAGACCCCATGGCGGCCTTGGAAAAGGTCCAAATTTTGTCTGCCTCCAGCACCTGGGCTTTGATGCCCATCTCAAAGGAGGGTTGCCTACCCCTTCCGGTGGCAGAAAGACGCGTCTCCGAATCTACCGCATCCCCCTCCAGATACCAGTAGGGAAGGAATACAGCCATGGCACCTACGGCTTGCTCACCCCCAAGATAAGAGAGCCCTTTTGTAAAGCCCTGATTTAACTTGTCAATCTGAACCGCATGCCTTCCTTCATGAAGAGCAAGTTGGGTCAGCCAGTCCTGATAATAGCCATTGGGATCCGGATTGGTAAAGATTTCCAGGCGTTTGGGTGCCCAGGCAAACACCCCGTTGGAAAAGCTCGATTCGTTATGGATCACCACAGGCATGTGGCTGTGCCGGTGATCAAGCGACTGTCCCAGGTACGGATAGTAGTGTTCCAGGCGCCGGGCAAAGACCTGTGCCAGGCTATCCACTCCACGCGGGTGTATCACGGTATAGTGAGGTGACTTGAACTGATACCATTTAAGTGTACCGGCATCCTGACCATACTCATAGAACTGGGCATTGATCCCGGCTGAAATAAACAAAAGCAGAATGAAGATCATCCTGCCTTTGCTGTACCATTGGAATATGGGAAGCTTAGCTTTCAGCAAATTTCGTTTTATATCCACTGTTTCGAAGATAGATGAAGGCGCGTTTGCGGACATCACCTTTCAATACAATGTCATACATTTTGGAAGAACCGCATGTATGACAGACCCCCTGAAGCTCTTCCTCAACTTTTATAAGGTCGATACGGCGGCCCACAAAGCCGGTAACATAGGTGATGGGAGCTCCATCCATCTTTCTTTTATCGAGTCCTACTAATAGCGTCTGTTCTTCCGGAGGCAGGGTAGCGGGCTCCTGGATGTTGGCATGTTCGAATTCAAATTCGGGATAATCCGTGTAGAGGGGGTGATCCAGGTCGTTCATTCCTTTTAAAGTCATGTACTTTTGGATTTAGTGAACCACAAATATATATTTCCAGGCAATACCTGTCAACATTTTCAAAAATTTTGTTTTTTGCCAGCAGTGCTGAAAAAAGCGTTAAATTCGTGCTGGCCAAACCAATATAGGAATTACATAGCTCATGCATTATAAAAAATTAAATATTCTCCTGGGCTGGTTCAGTTTCACCATCGCCCTGATTGTATACCTGCTTACCCTTGAGCCCACTGTTAGCCTGTGGGATTGCGGTGAGTTTATTGCCAGTTCCTATAAACTTCAGGTGGGACACCCTCCGGGAGCTCCATTATTTATGATTCTGGGAAGGATCTTTTCCCTATTTACCTCCGACACCGAAAAGGTGGCAATGATGATCAACTCAGTATCAGCCTTTGCCAGTGCTTTTACAATTCTCTTTCTTTTCTGGACCATTTCCCACCTTCTGAAGAAAATAATCACAGATGCTTCCGGCAAGGCTTCTGTTGCTGACATGATCGTGGTGCTTGGAGGGTCCTTTGTGGGCGCCATGGCCTATACTTTTTCAGATACTTTCTGGTTTTCTGCCGTTGAAGGAGAGGTATACGCCACCTCTTCCTTATTTACTGCTCTGGTTTTCTGGGCCATTCTCAAATGGGAGAATGTGGCTGATGAGCCCGGAGCCAACCGGTGGCTTATACTCATAGCCTATCTTATTGGTCTCTCCATTGGGGTCCACTTGCTGAACCTTCTTGCCATCCCAGCAATTGTGCTGGTCTACTATTTTAAAAAGACAGCGAAGGTGACTCGCAAAGGGGTAGTGAAAGCACTGGGGGTATCGGTCGCCATCCTCCTGTCAATCATGTATGGAATTATCCCCGGAATTGTCAAGCTGGCAACTGTCGTAGAGAAGTTCTTTACCAATACCATTGGCTTGCATTACAATGTTGGAGTGGTCATCTATGTGTTCCTCCTGCTTGGGGCCTTGATTTATGGAATATACCGGACCCAGTACCTGAAAAAGAATGTGCTGTGGAACACGGTACTGCTGGCCATCACAGTGATTGTTATTGGTTACTCTTCCTATGCGCTGATTGTCATTCGTTCCCTGGCTGGTCCGCCCATGAATGAAAACCGTCCGGAAAATGTCTTTGCCCTTCTCTCCTACCTGAACAGGGAGCAGTACGGGGATCGTCCCCTTATTCTTGGCCATCAGTACAATGCAGAGGTGGAAGACCTGGTATATAAAAAGCCCATTTACAAGCTGAATAAAGAGGAGAACAGGTATGATATCGCGTATCGCAAGCCCGAACTGGTCATGAAAGGAAGCCAGGTATTGCTTCCCCGTATGTACAGCCGGGATCCCAATCACATGCAGGCCTACCAGGAGTTTGGAACCATAAGAAATCCGGCTAATCCGGGCTTTCTAGACAACATGGAATTCCTGTTCCGTTACCAGATCGGGCATATGTACCTGCGCTATTTTATGTGGAACTTTGCAGGGCGGCAAAATGATATCCAGGGACATGGGAACGTGCTGAATGGAAACTGGATCAGCGGGATCGGATTTCTGGATGCAGCCAGGATCGGTCCCCAGAAGAATCTTCCTGATCAGATGTTGAACCATCCGGCCAGAAACACCTATTTCTTTCTGCCCCTTTTACTTGGATTGGTGGGGATGTTCTTCCAGCTGGATAAGAATACTCGTGATTTCTGGATTGTCATGAGCCTCTTTATTCTGACCGGGGTAGCCATTGTAATCTATCTGAATCAGACTCCATATCAACCCAGGGAGCGTGATTATGCCTTTGCAGGATCCTTTTATGCCTTTGCGATCTGGATAGGGATAGGTGTGGCAGGGCTAAGCCAGGTACTCCGGTCCAAACTGAAGCCAAAGCTCTCTGCCATTCTGGCCACTGCAATCAGTCTGCTTGCGGTTCCCCTGCTGATGGCTGCTCAGAACTGGGATGACCACGATCGCTCGGGCCGTTATACCGCCCGCGATATTGCCAGAAACTACCTTAATTCATGCCGTCAGGATGCCGTACTGTTCACCGTGGGAGATAATGATACCTTCCCGCTCTGGTATGTCCAGGACGTTGAGGGCGTAAGGGAGGATGTACGAATCGTTAACATGATGCTCTTCAATATGGACTGGTATATTGATCAGGCCAGGTGGAAGAATTATGAGTCCGAGCCACTCCCCTTTACAATGCAACAGGAAAACTATGAGGCCATCCCGGGAAACAGCATCTATGTAAGAGAACACAAACAGCGGGCCACCACAGATTATATGCTCAGGTTTATGATGAGTGAAAATCCGGATGCCAAGATAAGGCTCCGCAGTGGCAGTCAGGTCAATTTCATCCCCACGCATCAACTGATCATTCAGGTGGATTCTGCCACTGTCGTTTCCAAGGGTGCCGTCACCCCTGAAGATGCAGACAGAATTGAAAAACAGATCCCTGTTCAGCTGGAACCCAACGGCCAGATCCTGAAAAATACACTTGGGCAACTTGATGTCATTACTACCAACAAGTGGAGCAGACCTGTTTACTATACAGCCGGTGGCTTTGACGGATCCCTGGGTCTGGAAGAGTTTTACCAGCTCGAGGGACTGGCCTACCGCCTGGTGCCAATCAGAACACCTTATGAAAGTCTCCTTGAGATGGGTGCCATTGATACGGATACCCTGTATGACCGCCTGATGAACAAGTTCGAGTGGGGAAGGATGAATGCAGAGGATGTTCAACTGGATTACTATACCATCCGTACCTTGTCTGTGATTCGCTTCAGAAGTCTTTATACCCGGCTGGCCATGCAGCTGCTTCACGAAGGCGACCGCGCGCGCGCCATTGAAGTCCTGGATCGCTGTATGGAGCTGGCCCCCTCCAGGGTACTTCCCTACGACCAGTATATTACCGGGATCACAATTCCCAATGGGGAAGGAGGAGTGATTCACCATGAGGGTATTATCGAAGCTTACTACCTCTGTGGCGAGACAGAAAAAGCCAATCAAATTCTTTCTGAACATTACCAGAACCTGAGCCAGCAACTGAACTATTTTCAGGCCATGAAACCCAGGCACAGTTCCTCCATACAGAGAGAGATGAATGAATGCATGTTCCAGATGGAGGAATTAAGAATTCTTCTGGAAGAATTCCAGCAGGAGGATCTTATGCGGGAATTGGGTCTTAGCGCTTTCGGTTCCTGAGAAAAGCGGCGAAATGATATAATTCTGCCTTTCGCTCTTCTGCTCTGTTCAGGTTTTCAAGGTTGCTTAAGGCTTTCTGATAATAATCTTTGATCCTGAGCTCTGTCACCTCTTTGATATTCAATGAATCAAAGATGCGGGTGACCGCTTCGATCTTTTCTTTTGGATCCTTATCTTTCTTTTCGAGCCATGTGACCAGCTCTTCCTTTTGCCTGGCCGAGGCAGCTCCCAGGGCCTGAATCGCCAGGAAGGTCTTCTTATTATCCACAATATCCGTACCCCGGTTCTTTCCCATCACGGCCGGATCGCCATAGGTATCGAGCAGGTCATCCTGAAGTTGAAAGGCAATACCCAGATTCTTCCCGAATTCATACAGGTCCTCGGAATCCCGCTGAGAGGCACCCCCCAGGATGGCGCCAATCTTCAGGCTGGCGGCAATCAATACAGCTGTCTTCAACTCGATCATGCTGAGGTATTCTTCTTCGGACACCATCAACTGATCCTCAAAATTCATGTCCATCTGCTGCCCTTCACATACCTGCATTGCAGTTTTGGTAAACACTTCATGGACCACATTCAGAACATTCCCCGGAGCCTGGTTCATCAAACGGCTGGCCAGAATCGACATGACATCGCCAGAAAGAATGGCCACATTCTCATTGTATTTCACATGAACCGTCGGGCTGCCCCTCCGGCGTTCGGACCGGTCCATGATATCATCATGCAGCAGGGTAAAATTGTGAAATACCTCGATGGCCACAGCCGGGATAAGTGCAGAAGCCACCTCTCCGTCAAACAGATCGCAGGCAAGGATCACAAGTGCGGGTCTGATCCGTTTTCCCCCCAGGGAGAGGATATATCTCACAGGTTCGTACAATTCGGCAGGGGTATCCGGAATGGAAAGGGTCTGAATATGTTTCTCTACCAGATTCTGGGCTTCAAGAAGTGTATACATAGTGCAGACAAGTTAATGATTTTCGACTAAGGGTGGCACGGCGATTGTACAATATGTTTTAAAATAGAATCATTAACTTTGACCGATTTTAAAAGATGCGTTTGATGACATTTTTAAAGGGCTGTTTATCCTTGCTTTCCGCCATCCTTCTCTCCTCCTCTCTGTCTGCACAGGGATACCGCATTGAAGTTGAGTTTAAAGGACTTTCAAACGATACCATCATTCTTGGTGAGTATTTCACTTCCAGAATGATCCCCAAAGACACCACCGTACTTGATCAGAATGGCCGGGGAGTTTTCCAGGGAAACAAAGCATTTACCGGGGGACTTTACCTGGTCTACCTGGATCCCGCCCATTATTTTGATTTGCTGCTGGGTGATGATCAGGACTTATTCGTAAGTGCTGACACCTCGGATCTTGTGAATAGTACATCCTACCGGGAATCGGAAGACAACAGGATATTCCAGGAGTACAAGTTTTTTCTGCAGGAAAAAAGAAGCGAGCTGGACATGCTCACATCGCAGTATAGCAGCGCCTCAAACGCTTCAGACAGCTCAGAAATTTCTGAACGGCAAATGCAGATCAACAGGGAGATGGAAACCTACATGGACCAGATAGAAGCTGAATTCCCTTCGCTGTTTGTTTCGGATTTCATTGGTGCCACCAGAGAGCCCCTTCCTCCCGAAAGTATGTTAAACGGCGAAAAAAGACACGACGATTCCATTCGCTTCTTTTACTACAGGGAACACTATTTCGACCGCTTTGACCCCTTTAATCTCAGACTGCTGCACACGCCACTTTATGAGGGAAAGATTATGAACTACCTGACCAGGGTCGTTCCTCAGCATCCCGATTCTCTCATCGTGGCCGTTGATTACCTGCTGAACGGATCCAAGAAGGATGCAGAACTCTATCGCTATATGCTGATCACATTGTTTAATTACTTTGCTGAGAGCAAATATATTGGCATGGACGGCGTATATTTTCATATTGCTGAGTTTTATTACATTCCTGATGCCACCTGGAGCAGTCAGGAGTTTCTCAGCAAACTCAAGGAGAATCTGGAACTCAACAAACCGACCTTAATCGGGCAGACCGCTCCCGACCTGGTGTTGCGACAGGTTCCTGATGAACACTTTGGCATGGCTGCCCAGGACACGGCCATAAAAAAGGATCCTCACATCGGACATGATTTCAATCTTCATGATGTAGATGCCCGCTTCACCATCCTCTATTTCTGGGAGGCGGATTGCGGCCATTGTCAGAAATCAACTCCGGCTTTGCATGAAGTCCACACCCGCCTGAAGGAAAAAGACGTGAAGGTCCTCAGTGTGCATGTTATAAATTCAATAGAGGGAAAAGAGAAATGGGTCGATTTTGTAAACGAAAATCACCTGCTGGGTTGGATCAATTGTTGGAGCCCGTACAGCAATGATTTCAGAAGATCCTATAACCTGCAGAGCTATCCGCAGCTCTTTGTGCTGGACAGGGAAAAACTAATCGTAGCAAAACGGCTTAGCCCCGAACAGGCCGAACAGATCATAAATAACCTGATAGAAATTGAATCAAGCAATAAAGACGATGGAGTTTAAAGCAATTAAACTGGTCCTGGAGGATGGATCCACATTTCATGGAAAATCCTTTGGTTATGAAGGCAGCATTGCCGGAGAAGTGGTATTTAATACTGCAATGACAGGTTATCCCGAAAGTCTTACCGACCCCTCCTACAAAGGGCAGTTACTGGTACTCACCTATCCCATTGTAGGCAACTACGGGGTTCCCAGGGAAGAAGCTGAAAATGATCTCCATAAGTTTTTTGAATCGGACCAGCTGCATATTTCAGCCCTGATTATCTCTGACTACTCCGCCGAGTATTCACACTGGAATGCAGAACAAAGCCTGGGTGACTGGTTGAAACAACATAAGATACCCGGTATTTTTGATGTGGATACGCGTTTGATAACCAAATTGCTTCGGGAAAAAGGATCCATGCTGGGAAAGCTTGTCTTTGAAGAAAATGAGCCATCGGCCTACGATCCCAACCTTGAAAACCTGGTGGCACAGGTCAGTGTAGGCGAAAGGAAAGTTTATGGAAATGGGCAACACAAGATCCTCCTGCTTGACTGCGGGGTGAAGTACAACATCATTCGCTACCTGCTGGAACGGGATACCACTGTGATCCGGGTCCCCTGGGACCATGACATCAGCAAGGAAGACTACGATGGCCTCTTTATCTCCAATGGTCCGGGCGATCCCAAGCAATGCACCATTACCATTGATACCCTTGCTCGGGCCTATGAGTCGGATACTCCTATTTTCGGGATTTGTCTGGGCAACCAGTTGATGGCCCTGGCTGCAGGGGCCGACACCTATAAATTGAAATACGGGCACCGGAGCCATAACCAGCCCGTGCTGGAAGTGGGAACGGATAAAGCATATATCACCTCCCAGAATCACGGGTTCGCCATTGACAACAAGACCCTGCCCAAGGGCTGGGAACCCCTGTTCATCAACTTAAACGATGATACCAACGAGGGAATGAAGCATAAGTCCAAACCTTTCTTCTCCACACAGTTTCACCCCGAAGCTTCAGGCGGACCAACGGATACGGCCTTTTTGTTTGATAGCTTTATCAAAAATATAGAAGCCCACAAAAAGGGCAAATAGTCACCAAGAGTTCTACCTGGTCTGGCCTGAACCGTAAATGATATATTTATTGGTGGTTAGCTCTTTAAGGCCCATGGGGCCCCTCGCATGCAACTTCTGGGTGCTGATGCCAATCTCGGCGCCGTAACCAAATTCAAACCCATCGGTAAACCTGGTAGAAGCATTTACATAGACCGCGGCGGCATCCACCCGGTCGAGAAAATACTGGGCATGTCTGTAGTTCTCAGTTACAATGCTTTCTGAATGCATGGATCCATATCGATTTATATGATCCACCGCTTCCTCCAGGGAATCCACCACCTTCGAAGAAATCACCAGATCGAGGTATTCCTTTGCCCAATCCTCCTCTGTGGCAGGAAGCGCATCCTTGATCAGCTCACAGGTCCATCTGTCACCCCGGATCTCAACCCCGGCTGTTGAGAGCGAGTTTCCAATGGCCGGTAAGACTTCTGCTGCCACATTTTTATGTATCAGAAGACTTTCGGCTGCATTACACACTCCCGGGCGGTGGGTTTTGGCGTTGTGAACTATGGCAACAGCCATATCCACATCGGCTGCCTCATCCACATAAATGTGGCAGTTCCCCACCCCGGTTTCAATCACCGGAACGGTACTGTTCTGCACCACTGTCTGTATCAGACCGGCTCCTCCCCTTGGTATAAGTATATCCAGGTATTCATTTAACTTCATCATGGCCATGGCACTCTCCCTTGAGGTATCCTGCACAAGCTGAACCATATGGGGATCGAGTCCGCATTCCACAATAGCTGCATGAAAGATCTTTACTATGGCCTGGTTGGAGCGAAAGGCCTCCTTGCCCCCCCGAAGCACACAAACGTTCCCGGTTTTAATGCATAAGCCCGCTACATCGGCGGTCACATTTGGTCTTGATTCGTAAATCACTCCTACCACCCCCAGAGGAACTCTCTTCTTCCCGATCATCAAACCATTGGGTCGTTTTTTCATCTCCTCGATCTCGCCTATGGGATCCTCCAGATTCACGATCTCCCTCAGGCCCCCGGCAATCTCTTTAACCCGCTGATCGGACAGGGTCAGGCGCTCCACTATGGCACCCTTCAGACCCAAAGCCTTTCCCTGCTTCAAATCAGCCTCATTGGCTTCCAGAATGGAGGGAATGGAGCCTTCCAGGCGGTCGGCCACCTTAAGTAATATGCTGTTTTTCTGATCGGTATTCAGGTGTGCCAGCTGATGGGAAGCCTCCCTGGCATTTTTTCCTATCTCTGTTAACTCTTTCATCGAAGTACTGTTTTATCCAGCCATTTGTGTGGCATCTGATACAAAAAACGTTCCCAGATCCTTTCCCTCCAGCACATCCAGGATGGTGGAAGGATCTGCTCCATCGGCAATAACGACGTCCACATTGTGTTCACGGCATAGTTCTGCGGCTGCAATTTTGGAAGCCATTCCCCCCGAACCCATTTTTGATGAACCCTCCAGATCAATACCTTTCAGATCGTCACTGGCCTTCATCACCTTGGGCACCTTTCGGGCCGAATGATGAATATGAGGATCGGCCGTAAAAACCCCATCCGTATCGGTAAGGATCAGTAATAGATCGGCCTGTATTAAAGTGGCCACAGAGGCTGAAAGCGTATCATTATCGCCGAATTCAATTTCGTCGGTAATCACCGTATCATTCTCATTGACCACCGGAATAATCCCCATTTCGATCAGCTGATGCAGTGTGTTCCTTGCGTTCTTCCTGCGCAGACTATTTTCAATGCCATCACGGGTCAGGAGAACCTGGGCAACGGTCTTGTTGTACTCATCAAAAAATTTCTGGTACAATCGGATCAAACCTACCTGTCCAATGGCCGCCAGGGCCTGCTTCATCACCAGGTCATCGGCTTTCCTGTCAAGGCCAATCATGCCCACTCCTACTGCAACAGCACCCGAGGAGACCAGTACCACCTCTTTGCCGCTGTTGCTCAGATCGGCCAGGACCCTGACCAGCTTTTCCATCCGCTGCAGGTTGATTTTACCATTTTCATAGGCCAGCAAACTGGTACCTACTTTTAGTACGATTTTCTTCTTGCTCTTTAAATATTTTCTGTGTGTCATGACTTTCTGAAATAGTTACTTAATCCTTTAACAAGCTCTTTACTTTCAACAAAGTGAAACTCCCCGAAGGCCTTTTCCAGTTTCACCCTGATCTCTGCCAATCCGGGATTGCCAATACTTCCAAGGTGAGTATAGGCATGGTCCCGGCCGGGCCTGTAACGGCCTTTGTCTATTTCGGCTGCCACATCGCGGTAAGCATCCCTGAAGGGTACTCCCGCCTGTACTTTTTTATTCACCTCCTCAACGGAGTAGATGTAGAGATAGGTATCGTCGTTCAGGATATCCTGCTTAACTTCCATGTGATCCACCACATAGTGCATCATATCCAGACAGCTTTTTATCTCCTCCAATGCAGGATGAAGGATCTCCTTCAGCAACTGGAAATCGCGATGGTATCCTGAAATCAGATTCCCCGTGACGGAGAATACTTCAGAGGCAACCGTGCTCAGGCGGTTGCACTTTCCCCGCAGTAACTCCAGTACATCCGGATTCTTCTTATGAGGCATAATGGAGGAACCGGTGGTTAGTTCAGGGGGAAGGGATATGAAACTGAAATTCTGTCCCATGAAAAGAACAGCATCCATGGCCAAACGGGCCAGGGTCGAGGCCACTGCACCGATCCCTGTGCCCACATACCACTCTGTTTTCCCACGATTCATCTGTGCATTTACCGAGCTGACATGCATCCCCTCAAAAGCCAGCAAGCGGGTGGTCAGTTCACGGTCCACCGGAAAAGAGGAACCAAATCCGGCAGCCGATCCCAGGGGGTTCTGGTTAAGCACTGCATGGATCCCCTGCAGGTAAGTCAGATCATCGGCCAGCGCCTCTGCATAAGCACCAAACCATAAGCCGAATGAAGAAGGCATGGCCACCTGCATATGCGTATAGCCAGGCATCAGCACATCCTTATGAGTTGTGGCCTGCTTAAGCAGGACCTCGGCCAGACTGCGGGTTTTTTCAGCCACCTCCTGTATCTCATCCCGTAAAAAGAGCTTTACATCGACCATCACCTGGTCATTTCTTGAACGTCCCGTATGAATTTTTTTTCCAATATCCCCCAGCCTTTGGGTCAACATCATCTCCACCTGCGAATGGATATCCTCCACGCCGGCTTCCAGAACCAGCTTCCCGGAACTTGCATCCCCGTGAAGCTGATTCAAGATGTCCAATAGTTTTTTGGCTTCATCCCTTTCCAGCAATCCGGTTTCTGCCAGCATAATCGTATGGGCCATGGAGCCCAATATATCATATGGGGCCAGATCCAGGTCATAGAGGGGGTCCTTTCCGGTGGTAAATGCCAGAATGTCCTGTTCGGTCGATATCTCTTTATCCCAAAGTTTCATAGCTGTCTCTTTTCTTATATGCTGATATGTTCCAGAAGGTGACAGTAGGCTGATACCCCCTGCTTTAACTCACTCGTTCTTATATATTCACCGGCCGTATGGGATCGTGCCGAATCGCCCGGGCCCATCTTAATGGAAGGAAAGGGGATCAGCGCCATATCCGACAGAGTAGAGGAACCCATGGGTTCAAGTCCGGCTTCCAGGATGGCATTCATTAAAAAATGATCCCCATCCAGTCCGGATGAGCGCAGGCGGGTCGATCGCGGAGTCAACTCAGCCTTACAGGCCGAGCGGATCATCTCCAGCAAGCGTTCATTTCCATACCTGTCGTTGCTTCTTACATCCACCACATAGCTGCAAAGGTCGGGTACCACATTGTGGCGTGTGCCTGCCGAAATCATGGTCACCTGTGCTCCCGGAAAGGGCAGCCAGTCCGATTCCTCTGTAAACTTCAGCTGCCTGATGGCCTCCACATCCTCCAGGGCTTCGAATATGGCATTCTTTCCTTCATTGCGCGCAGCATGACCAGCCTTTCCACGTACGACACCATCCAGGACCATCAAACCACGTTCCGCCACGGCCGGCTGCATTCCCGTGGGCTCGCCTACTATTACGGCATCCAGCTCTTCAAACAAGGGTAAAACAGAAGATATTCCTTTGTTTCCTGAGACTTCCTCCTCAGCGCTGATCAGCAGCATCAGGTTTATATGCTTCCTGGTTTTTTCTCTCATTTGAGCGAAAGCTTCCATCATGCACACTACCGAAGCCCCTGCATCATTGCTTCCCAGTCCGGTAATCGTCTCCCCTTTCACCACAGGAGAAAAGGGATCCGTCTCCCATGCATCCACCGGGGGAACGGTATCCATATGTGAATTCAGTAAAATTCCTGCTCCGGGAAGATCCGGATCTCCCACCAGCAGATTGTTATGGATTCGTGTCACCGGCCATCCCCATCCTTTCATATAATTCTCCAGGAAGTCGGAGCGCGCAGCCTCTTCCCGGCTGATTGCAGGTATGGCGAGCATCTCAGTCAATAGCTCCGTATATGGAATTATGTTACTCATTTCAGATCACTGATCTCCGAGTAAGATTTTACTATTCCCTTTATCATGGACGAGCTTAATCCAAAATGTTCCATCTCGTTCAAGCCTGAAATGGTACAGCCCATGGGGGTGGTTACCCGGTCAATTTCCGTCTCCGGATGGTTCTGTGTTTGCATCAATACATGTGCGGCACCCAGGGCCGTCTGGGCTGCAATTTTACCAGCTTCTTCAGCATGAAATCCTATCTGGATTCCCCCCTGGGAAACTGCTCTTATAAAACGAAGGAAAAAAGCAATGCCACAGGCAGCAAGAATGGTGGCTGCCGGCATCAGATGCTCCTTGATTACCATGGTCTGCCCAAGGGCATCAAACAGATCCTTGACCTGGTTCACAGCATTCTCATTCTCACCTGCAATACAGGTCATACTGGCCCCATATTCCACTGCGGTATTGGGCATGATCCGTACCACCTCGGTCTTTTCCCCACTCCATTCCTTTAACTCCTTGATGCTAACTGCCGAAACAACACTTACGAGAAGTTTTTCCTGTTCCGAAAACAGGGATTTCAGATCCAATATCACTTCCTTTGCCTGTCCAGGTAACACCGCCAGTATGATTGCATCACATGTGGCAACCAGCGTTTGGTTATCGGTAACCGTAAATCCTTCCTTTTCCTGCAATGCCAGCAAGTTATTCCGTTTCCTGGAAAGAATCAGCTGCGATGGCTCAAGAGCATTCTGCCTTACCAGGCCCTTCGCAATGGCCATGCCAATATTCCCGGCACCAATAATTCCAATTTTTTTCATCCTAAAAAATTTTAGTAAATCTATTTCTGCGTCTGACTATCTGTACCATTTACAGCATACCAGATTCGCTGTTGGTTCCCCAGGATCCTGGTGAAACCATCGACCTCTTCAGCGGTCCATGCTTTGTTCATCTCTCCGTAAGAGGCAAAGGAGGCATTCATCAGATCGAAGGGACTTTCCACCCCGGTCACCGCAAAACTGTAGGGCCTGAGTCTCATACTTACTTTCCCGGTTACATTTTTCTGGGACGATTCCAGAAATGTTTCCAGGTCCCGCATCACCGGTTCCAGGTATTGAGCCTCATGAACAAACATGCCATACCACTGCCCGATCTGTTCCTTCCAATGCAACTGCCAGCGGCTTAGGACATGCTTTTCCAGAGCCAGATGCGCATCAATGATAATCCGTGAAGCAGCGGCTTCAAAGCCCACCCGGCCTTTGATTCCAATGATGGTATCTCCCACATGCACATCCCGTCCGACTCCCCAGGGGGCTGCCAGCTTTTCAAGTTCCTGAATAACCATCAGGGGCTCCAGTAACTGTCCGTTCAGACTCACAGGCTCGCCCTGTTCAAAACCCAGGCTTACTATTTCTGAACCAGATTTATCCATGGGGGTGGGATAAGCTTCAGAGGGCAATTCACCGGAAGAGCTAAGCGTCTCCTTCCCACCCACACTGGTCCCCCAGATTCCTTTATTGATGGAATATTCCACCTTGCTCCAGTTCATCTCTACTCCTGCCTTTCTCAGGTAGTCAATTTCATCCTCCCTGGATATTTTCAAATCCCGGATGGGGGTAATAATTTCTATCCCGGGGGCCAGTACCTGGATCACCAGGTCGAAACGCACCTGATCGTTGCCTGCCGCAGTAGAACCATGGGCGATATATGAGAATCCGTTTTTCCGGGCATATTCGACGAGGGCAATGGCCTGAAAAGTCCGTTCAGAACTAACCGAAAGAGGATAACTCCTGTTTCTCAGGGTATTTCCGAAAATCATATAACGAATACACCGCATATAGTAATCGGCTGTTACGTCCAGCACCTGATGCGATTTGGTCCCGAGTTTATCAGCATGTGAAGCGATCTGGTCCAACTCTTCGCTGCCAAATCCTCCGGTATTTACAAGTGCCGAATGGACCTCCATATTCAGCTCCTTTGCAAGGTAAATGGCACAAAAGGTGGTATCGAGTCCACCACTGAAAGCCAGCAGTACTTTTTTCTTCTCCATATCAGGTATGATTTATTTTTACTTTTATTCCGGAGGCCTGAGCCTTTCCATTCACTTTTTTCTTTTCCGCAGGATCCATGACCATGGCAGTACAGAGACAATCGTCCCTTTTTGTTCTCACCAGGATGTCGTAATAGGGGCATGTCTCGCATCCCTTCCAGAACTCATCATCATCGGTAAGTTCGGAAAAAGTGACCGGTTTGTATCCCAGGCTGCTATTGATTTTCATCACTGCCAGACTGGTGGTCAACCCGAAAAGCTGGGCGCCGGGAAAAAGCTGGGCCGACAATTCAAGCGCCCGCTTCTTAATCTCGCTTGCCAATCCGGCTCCCCTGAATTCCGAAGAGACAATCAGTCCGCTGTTGGCCACAAACTTGTTATGCCCCCAGGATTCTATGTAACAGAACCCTGCCCATATACCTTCATTTCCCAGTGCAATAACAGCCTTTCCCTCTTCAATTTTCTCAATCAGATATTCCCGGCTTCTGACTGCAATACCTGTTCCCTTCTGCAGGGAAGCCTGGTAAAGGGCCTGCTCAATTTCTGTAATGTATTTCAGGTGATCTTTCGATGCAATGCTTATCTCAATATTCTGCTCCATCAGTATTCAACTTACATTATGAACTTATTGGGCTGCTTCCTTTAGCAGACCCGGCATTCTTATGTTTAAGAGCTTTGCCAGATCGGAACGGCTCACTCCGTCGCGGGGAATCAAGAGGATTGTATCATCTCCGGCAATGGTCCCGGCAATCTCATATGCATCAAGGCTATCCAGGGTATAGGCAATGCTACTTGCATGCCCGGGAAGGGTTCTCAGAATTGCCATCCCCTGGGCATAATCAAGGGAAACAAGGCCCTTGAGCCCCTGATCTGACAGTTCTGTTTCATCCACCACAAGCTCCTTATCAGGTAGAATGTAGATATAACCCGCCCGGTCGTCCGGCATCTTAGCTACCCTGAGATACTTCAGATCCCTTGATAAAGTTGCCTGGGTCAATGTATAACCGCGCTGTTCCAGAAGCTTGTTTAATTCATCCTGGCTTGAAATATTCCTGCTACCTATGAGCCTTCGTATCTCCATTAATCGTTCATTCCTGTTTTTCATAGCGGTGTATTGTATATTTATACATATGAAATGCAAATTTATACATTTTTCCTGTAATGCTGCAATTCTCTCAGCTTTTTTTTATATTTTTACATCCCGCAAAAAACAGTCATTTAGCCCATTCACATGAAAGAATCAATCAACAAAGTGGTCGTCCTTGGATCAGGAGCATTGAAAATCGGAGAGGCCGGTGAATTCGATTACTCAGGATCCCAGGCCCTGAAGGCACTGCGGGAAGAAGGCGTATATACCGTATTGATTAATCCGAATATTGCTACGGTACAAACCTCTGACGATGTTGCTGATAAGATATACTTTCTCCCTGTCACACCCTACTTTGTTGAGCAAGTACTCGAAAAGGAAAAGCCCGATGGCATTTTGCTGGCTTTTGGGGGACAAACTGCCTTAAACTGCGGGGTTGCCCTTTACAAAGAAGGCATCCTGGAGAAGTACAATGTGAGGGTTCTGGGAACCCCCGTTCAGGCCATCATGGACACCGAGGACCGGGAGCTCTTTGTGGGTAAACTGGATCAGATCAATGTGAAAACTGCCCGCAGCGTTGCAGTCACCTCGGAAGCGGATGCCCATAAGGCAGCAGAAGAACTTGGCTATCCCATTATTATCCGTGCTGCTTATACGCTGGGTGGACAGGGAAGCGGATTTTGCTACAACAAGGCGGATTTGGACAGGATGGCCAATAAAGCCTTCTCCTATTCTCCCCAGATCCTGGTTGAGGAATCGCTAAAAGGGTGGAAAGAGGTAGAATACGAAGTGGTCAGGGACCGCTTTGACAACTGCATCACCGTATGTAACATGGAAAACTTTGATCCACTGGGGATCCATACCGGTGAAAGCATCGTGGTAGCTCCATCACAGACCCTGACCAACAGTGAATATCACAAACTGAGGAAGCTTTCCATAGATATTATCAGACACATAGGCATCGTTGGCGAGTGTAATGTGCAATATGCCCTGGACCCCGATTCAGAGGATTACCGGGTTATCGAGGTAAATGCGCGCCTCTCCCGCTCCTCTGCTCTGGCCAGCAAGGCAACCGGATATCCACTGGCTTTTGTGGCAGCTAAACTGGGATTGGGGTTTGGCCTGCATCAACTGCGCAACTCCATAACAAAGACCACCTCAGCTTTCTTTGAACCGGCTCTGGACTACATTGTTTGTAAGATTCCACGCTGGGACCTCAACAAGTTCCAGGGAGTTTCCAAGCTGATCGATTCCAGCATGAAATCGGTGGGAGAAGTGATGGCCATCGGTCGAACCTTCGAAGAATCTATCCAGAAAGGCATCCGGATGATCGGTCAGGGCATGCATGGTTTTGTGGGCAATCATGAAATGGAAATTGAGGACATTGATCATGAACTTTCCGAGCCCACGGATATGCGGATCATGGTCATAGAAAAAGCTTTTAATCAAGGTTATAGCATCGACAGGATCCATGAACTCACAAAGATTGACAAGTGGTTCCTTGTAAAACTGAAGAATATATTCGACCTGAGTGAGGAGCTTGAAAAAGTTGCTGATCTGGCGCACCTGGATGATGAACTGCTCCTGCAATCCAAAAAGGCAGGGTTCAGTGATTTTCAGGTGGCACGCCTGGTTATGGATGGAGACGTGTCTGAAAACCTGCTGACTGTACGTGAGCACCGGAAAAAGAGGAAGATCCTGCCCAGTGTAAAGCAAATCGACACCCTGGCCGCAGAGTATCCCGCCCAAACCAACTATCTGTATCTTACCTATAGCGGAAACGAACATGACATTGATTTCAAGGCCGATCAGCGTTCGGTAGTGGTCCTTGGTTCTGGCGCCTACCGCATTGGTTCCAGTGTGGAGTTTGACTGGTGTAGTGTAAATGCACTGAAAACTGTTAATGATGAGGGCTACCGTTCCATCATGATCAACTACAACCCGGAAACGGTGTCGACCGACTACGATGTCTGCGACCGGCTCTATTTCGACGAACTAAGCTTCGAACGGGTCATGGATATCTATGACCTGGAGACGCCCAAGGGTGTTATTGTTTCCGTGGGTGGACAAATCCCCAATAACCTGGCCATGCGCCTGCATAATCAAAATGTTCATATCCTGGGAACCTCCCCGGAAAACATAGACCGCGCAGAAAACAGGCACAAGTTTTCCATGATGCTGGATGAACTGAATATTGACCAGCCACGCTGGAAGGAGCTCAGCAGCATGGATGAGATCTTCTCCTTTGTGGATGAGGTGGGTTTCCCTCTCCTGGTAAGGCCCTCTTATGTACTATCGGGAGCAGCAATGAATGTGGTATCGAACCGTGAAGAGCTGGAAGGATTCCTGACCCTGGCTGCCCGGGTATCCAAACAATACCCGGTTGTGGTATCCGAATTCATTGTCCAGGCCAAGGAGATTGAAATTGATGCCGTCGCCCGGGAAGGAGAATTATTCTCCTATGCCCTCTCTGAACACGTTGAATTTGCAGGAGTTCACTCGGGAGATGCCACCATGATCTTCCCTCCTCAAAAGATCTATTTTGAAACGGTTCGAAGGATTAAAAAGATTGCAAGGCAACTGGCCGAAGCCCTTGAAATTTCAGGCCCCTTTAACATGCAGTTCCTGGCAAAGGACAACGATATCAAGGTAATCGAGTGCAATCTCAGAGCCTCACGAAGCATGCCCTTTGTATCCAAGGTACTGAAAGCAAACCTGATTGATCAGGCCACAAAGATCATGTTGAAAGTCCCCGTCGAAAAACCGCATAAATCAATTTTTGACCTGGATTATATCGGCTGCAAGGCTCCTCAGTTCTCTTTTTCAAGACTTAAAAAAGCAGATCCGGTTCTGGGCGTGGATATGTCCTCCACGGGAGAAGTGGGATGTATTGGTGACAACTACTACGAAGCAATTCTGAAGGCCATGTTATCGGTGGGATATACCATCCCAAAAAAGAATATCCTTCTCTCCACGGGAGATATGCGTTCAAAAGTGGAGCTGGTGAATTCATGCAGGATGCTCATCGAAAAAGGATATAATCTTTTTGCCACCCATGGTACACATGAGTTTCTAAAACTGAACGGAATAGACTCCATCGATCTGGCCTGGCCCGATGAGGACCGGAAGCCCAATGTGATGGAATACCTGAAAGCCAAAAAGATCGACCTGGTGGTGAATATCCCCAAGGACCTTTCATCCCACGAACTATCTAACGATTACAGCATCAGGCGGGGTGCCGTTGATTTCAATATTCCCCTGTTAACCAATGCACGTCTGGCATCGGCCTTTATATATGCCATATGCAAGATGGAGCTGGAGGATATTTCAATAAAAAGCTGGGACGAGTATTAGGCAGAGATGGGAGATGTTTGGCTCAGGGCTGAAGGGGCTGTATCAAAAAGGAATCCCTCTTCAGTTTTCTAAGGGATGCTTTATCGTAACGTGCTTATTTACTGCGTAAAAAATGCCAGGTCACTTCGTAAGCATCCCTTAGAATTAGTTGATAAGGGCCTTTTGATACAGCCTCTATAGGCCCTTTCACCATACATCCCCCATCTTTGATCATAATACAAAATAAGAGGGGAAGCGAATAAATGATCAGTTGAAGGCTGGGTGCAGCGACGAAGGGATATACCTAAGGAAAAAAGGCTGCCTTATCAAGACAGCCTCATTCAATGTATTTACAGGTAAAGTATTATCCTTTCAGGGCTTCGGCACCTGATACAATTTCCAGGATTTCGTTGGTAATGGATGCCTGACGTGCCTTGTTGAATTGCAGACTCAGTTCTTTCAGTAGCTCGGCAGCATTATCGGTTGCCTTATGCATGGCAGTCATCCGTGCACCATGCTCCGCAGCATGGGAATCCAGAATCGCCTTATAGAACTGCAGCTTCAGTGAACGGGGAATCAGTTCATGTACAATATACTCCTTGGTCGGCTCAAAAATATAATCCACATTGGAAACATGACTTGATTCTTCAAGCTGCTCATCCACCTCAATGGGGAGGAACTGCTCCTCCGTAAGAATCTGGGTTCCGGCGTTTTTAAAGCGATTGTATATGATATCAATCTGGTCATACTCCCCATCTGTGAAGAGTCCCATGAGCATGCTGGCCAGTTCGGCCACCCGGTCAAAGGTGATGTTATCGAAAATATCGCTGCCATCGAAAATCACATTGTACCCTTTCTTCTTCAGGAATTCGGCACCCTTCTTTCCGATAGCAATAAAATCAACCTGTTTAGCCATCATCTGGTGATCATAGCTGGTCAGAGCTTTGGTTATGGTTGCCTTGATGGCATTTGAATTAAAAGCGCCGCATAGTCCCCTGTTGGAAGTAATCAGAATCAGCAAAATCCGATCCTTATCACGCTGTACTGCATACTGATTATCCTCATCATCCTTGATGCTGTCACCAACACTGGCCAGAATCTCCTGCAATTTTTCCGCATAGGGTCTGAATTGCGTAATGGCATCCTGCGCTTTTTTCAGTTTTGCGGCACTTACCATCTTCATGGCACTGGTGATTTGCATGGTAGAGGCCACAGAGGTCCTGCGTTCCCGTATTTCTTTTAAACTCGCCATCCAGAATTACATATATTTTTCTACAATTTCTTTGGCAACATTTTCCAATACTCCAGTGATCTCTTCCGATAACTTTCCCTGGGCAAGAGCTGCAAGTGTGTCTTTATGCTTCAGCTCCAAAAATTCAAGGTAATCGGCTTCAAATTCTTTCACCCTCTCCACTGGTACATCGGCCAGAAGTCCCTTGGTACCACAATAAATGATGGCAACCTGCTTCTCAACAGGCATGGGGGCGTACTGGTCCTGCTTCAGGATCTCCACATTCTTGCGACCTTTATCCAGCACAGCCATGGTGGCAGCATCAAGATCAGAGCCAAACTTGGCAAAGGCCTCCAATTCGCGGAACTGGGCCTGATCAAGTTTCAGTGTTCCGGCAATTTTCTTCATGGATTTAATCTGGGCGTTTCCTCCAACCCTGGATACGGAGATCCCCACATTAATGGCTGGACGAACCCCTGCATTAAACAGGTTTGATTCCAGGAAGATCTGTCCATCTGTAATTGAAATTACATTGGTGGGAATGTATGCCGATACATCACCTGCCTGGGTCTCAATAATTGGAAGGGCAGTAAGTGATCCACCACCTTTTACCAGGGGCTTAAGCTCCTCGGGAAGATCGTTCATGTTCTTAGCAATATCGTCCGAGGAAACGATCTTGGCAGCTCGCTCCAGCAGGCGTGAGTGAAGATAAAATACATCTCCCGGATAGGCTTCTCTTCCCGGAGGCCTTCTCAGGAGAAGAGACACCTCCCGATAGGATACAGCCTGTTTCGAAAGATCATCATAAATAATCAGAGCCGGTCTTCCGGTATCTCTGAAATATTCACCAATGGAGCAACCTGCAAAGGGGGCATAAAACTGCAGTGCTGCCGGATCGGAAGCCGTTGCAGAGACAATAACTGTATAGTCCATCGCTCCTGCCTCTTCAAGTGTTTTCTGGATATTGGCAACAGTCGATCCTTTTTGTCCGATGGCCACATAGATACAGTATACGGGCTCTCCCTTCTCGTAAAATTCTTTCTGGTTGATGATGGTGTCAATGGCAATGGCAGTCTTACCTGTCTGGCGGTCACCAATGATCAGCTCCCTTTGTCCACGGCCAATAGGAATCATGGCATCAATTGGCTTCAGACCAGTTTGAAGAGGCTCGTTTACGGGCTGACGATAAATCACGCCAGGAGCTTTCCTTTCAAGGGGCAAATCGATCATTTTCCCGCTAATGGGGCCTTTCCCATCGATGGGTTCTCCCAGGGTATTGATTACCCGGCCCAACAAGGGTTCCCCAACACTGATGGAAGCAATCTTTTTGGACCGCTTTACTGAATCACCTTCTTTAATCAATTCTGATGATCCCAGCAATACGGCCCCCACATTGTCCTCTTCAAGGTTCAGAACAATCCCTGCAACACCGCTGTCAAACTCGATTAACTCGTTGGCCTGTACACTGTTTAATCCATAAATACGGGCAATTCCATCTCCTACCTGGAGTACGGTGCCCACCTCTTCAAGTTCAACATCACTTTTGAACCCTTCAATTTGTTTCTTTAAAATTTCCGATACCTCGGAAGGCTTAATCTGAGACATATGCTATTACTTTTCAATACTGGTTTGAAGTAGTTGTTTTTTTAATTTCCGGAGATTACTTGCTACGCTTGCATCGTACCTCATATCCTCGATGGTCAGTACAAAGCCCCCAATTACATTCTCATCCACTGAAGATGAAAGCTCCACATCTGAATTATAGGCTTTTTTAATCAATGCCCGAATACCGTTCATAGCCGATTCGTCCACGGGCTGAGCAGTTACAAGCGTGGCAGAACGAACCCCTTTTTCCCTGCGGTAAATATCTCTGAAATATCTGGCTATTCCCGGCAAATAAATATCCCGCTTATTCTTTACAACCAGGTCGATCATGGACAGGGTAATTTTTGAAACATGTTTTTCAAAAATGGACCCAAGCAATTTAATCTTCTGACTGGGCTGCAAGGTGGGCACCACGAGCAGATACTGGAATTCATCCAGCTTACAGGTGGAAGTCAGTACTTCCATATCCTTGTAAACCTGATCAAGAATTTTCTGTTCAGATGCACTTTGAAACAGTGCTTTAGCGTAACGTACTGAAATCTGACTTTCGTTCATGCTCTTGCTAGTTCAGGTCGGCTTCGTTTATCAGTTTATCGACCAGTTCCTTCTGTGCCTTGGATTCTTCAAGTTTCATGCGTAGAATCTTTTCGGCTATATCCACTGAAAGCGTTGCCATCTGCTCCTTCATATCATTCAGAGCTGCAGCTTTCTCCCTCTGAATGGATTCCTTTGCATTCTTAACCAGCTTATCAGCTTCCTCTGTAGCTTTCTCCTTGGCTTCTGAAATCAACTTATCCTTCATGGTTTTTGCTTCCCTCATCATGGCATCTCTCTCTGCTTTCGCCTCAGCCAGTATTTTTTCATTGTCGGCCTGAAGCTGTGCCATCTCCTCTTTAGCCCTGTCAGCTGCTGCCAGAGCATTACGAATACTTTCATTACGTGCTTTTACGGCAGTAAGGATGGCGGGCCAGGCAAATTTGCCCAGGATAAAAAGCAAAACAAGAAAGAACAAGGTTGACCAGAAGATCATTCCTATTCCCGGTGTTACTAGATCCATTATATTCTGTATTTAATTGTTGTCAAAGAAAGGCCTGCAAGCAACCCTTGCAGGCCTGTTCGATTCTCTTACCTCGTTAACCCATCATGGCTACCACGATGGCAAACAGGGCAGCACCTTCAATAAGTGCAGCTGCAATAATCATAGCGGTCTGGATTTTTCCACCGGCCTCAGGCTGACGTGCAATGGCGTCCATTGCCGATCCACCGATTCTACCGATTCCAAGTCCTGCTCCGATTACGGCAAGTCCTGCTCCAATTGCTGCTAATGTACCAGTCATAATAAATAAGTATTAAATGAACAATTAATCATGGTGATGCTCAGGCATCGCCATTCCAATAAACAAAGCTGATAAT
>Ga0180436_10000653_pt1 | contig 35111 bp, 23 predicted proteins | sample SS_ome_2_FD_132434 | JGI IMG/M metagenome (GOLD analysis project Ga0180436, IMG submission 132434) | Hypersaline lake sediment archaeal communities from the Salton Sea, California, USA - SS_3_S_2 metaG | ecosystem: Environmental > Aquatic > Non-marine Saline and Alkaline > Hypersaline >... | reverse complement strand
CGGCTCTCGCGGGGGCTCGTTACTCGGCGGCGAAACAGCACCGGGACGGATCCTGGGCCTACGGGGAAAGGAGGAACTACCGGTGGGTGGACCATTTCCACACGGGCTTCAATCTGTGCGCTCTCCGCGAGTTGGGGAACCATGCGCGCACCGATGAGTTCGAACCGGTCATGGCCCGGGGGTTCGACTACTACCGCGGGCACTTCTTCCGGGACGACGGGGCTCCGAAGTACTACAACAACCGCACTTATCCCATCGACGCGCACTGCGTGGCCCAGGCGATCATCACGCTTGTCGAGCTGCGCGACCTCCGGCCCGGGAGCGAGAGGCTCGCGCGCAAGGTCATGGACTGGGCTCATTCCGGGTTGTGGGACTCCCGCGGATATTTCCACTACCGCGTTTACGCGGTGGGGAAGAATCGGATTTCCTACATGCGATGGACCCAGGCATGGATGCTGCGGGCCCTGGCCACGCTTCTCGAGATGCCGGGCCGGACCGGTCCCGGGCCGTCCGGAGCCGGCGGACACGCCGAAGAACGCCGCCCGGCCTGCCGGACGGGAGACCGATCCGAAATCGCCAGCAGCTCGCGGAGCGAGGGAGCGTGAAGACGAGAAGTCATGACAGGGCGATGAAGACCGCCGTCAACGGCCGCCGGGAGACGACCGGCGGGCGGGGGGCGCCCGCCTTGAGTTATGTGCTCATCACCCCCGCGCACAATGAGGAGGAATTCATCGGCCAGACCCTCCGGTCGATGGCGGCGCAAACCGTCCGCCCGCTGAAGTGGGTGATCGTTGACGATGGCTCGACCGACCGGACCGGAGAGCTTGTTGCGGATTACGCCCGCAAGCATTCGTGGATCGAGCTGATCCGGACCGGGGAAAGGCGCGAACGGCACTTTGCGGGCAAGGTTTACGCCTTCCGGGCGGGGTATGAGGCGGTGAGGGAACTGCCCTTTGATCTCGTCGGCAGCATGGATGCCGACCTTTCCTTCGAGGCGGATCACTTCGAGTTCCTGATCGGGAAGTTTGTCGAGAACAGCAAGCTGGGGGTGGGCGGGACCCCTTTCCGGGAGGAGGGCGCCTCGTATGACTTCCAGTTTGCCAGCACCGATCACGTTTCCGGGGCCATGCAGTTGTTCCGCCGCGAGTGTTTCGAAGCCATCGGCGGGTACATGCCGGTGAAGGGAGGGGGAATCGACGTGATTGCGGTTCTTTCGGCCCGGATGAGGGGCTGGGAGACCCGGACGTTCCTCGAGAGGAGCTATGATCATCTTCGTCCCCAGAGTTCGGCGAACTACGGGGTGCTGCGGGCGAGATTCAAGGACGGGCGGAAGGACTACGTGCTCGGCGCCCATCCGCTCTGGGTGTTGTTCCGGGGGGTCTATCAGATGACGAGGAAGCCGCGGGTGCTGGGAGGCTGTTGCCTGACGGCGGGCTATCTCTGGTCGTGGGTCCGGCGGCGCGAGCGGGCCATGGATGCGGATCTCATCGCCTTCCGGCGCCGCTGGCAGATGGGCCGCCTGCGCCGTCTTCTGGCGGGATGGTTCCGGTTGCGCGGCCGATGATGACGGCGACGGAAAACGGCAACGTGATGAAGACGGAGGTCCCAAAGGTCAGCGTCTGCGTCTGCACCCTCAGGCGGGCGCATCTCCTGCCTCGCCTGCTCAAGCTGATCGCCGGGCAGGAGACCGGCGGCCGGTTCTCGGTGGAGGTCGTGGTGGTGGACAACGACGCCTCCGGGTCGTCGAGGGAGACGGTCGAAAGTGCCGCGGCCGATATCGAGGCGCCCGTCACCTATTGCATCGAGCCCGAGCAGAACATCGCGAAGGCCCGCAACCGCGCCCTTGCCGAAGCGGACGGCGCCTATGTGGCGTTTATCGACGACGATGAGGTTCCGCCCGGGAGCTGGCTCCGGACGATGTTTGCGGCATGCCGGCCTTCGGGGGTGGCGGGAGTGCTCGGGCCGGTCAAGCCGTTGTACGAGGAGCCGCCGCCGCAGTGGGTGGTGGCGGGGAAGTTCTACGACCGGCATGTGCACGAGACCGGACACGTGATGGAATGGACCAATTGCCGCACCGGCAATGTTCTCATGAGAAGGCGGATCATCCCGGCTGATGAGCCGCCGTTCCGCGAGGAATTCGGGAGCGGCGGGGAAGACCGCGATTTCTTCAGGAGGATGATAGCGCGAGGGCACAAGTTCGTCTGGTGCAACGAGGCCGCCGTTTCGGAGATCATTCCGGCTTCGCGCTGGAAGCGGAGTTTCCTTCTGCGGCGGGCGCTTCTGCGCGGGCGGGCCTCCTTCGCGCGCCGCAAGGGGCGGGTGAAAAGGCTTCTGATATCCCTCACGGCGATACCGGTTTATGCGCTCCTCCTCCCGGTCGCGCTTCTTGCGGGGCAGCACCGGTTCATGAAATACTCGGTCCGGCTGTGTGACCATTGCGGGCGGGTTCTGGCGGCGCTCGGGATCAACCCGGTCCGGGAGGTTTACCTCAGCCAGTGATGATGACATGAACGAATCCCCTCAGAATTCGGACGCCCGCCGGGAGGATTGGCTGGCGGGGCCGGAGGATCCGGTCCTTGTGACGGGCGCCGCGGGCTTCATCGGGAAGCGCGTGGTGAGGAACCTTGCGGCGAAGGGATTCGCGGCGATCCGGTGTTTTGCGAGGTCCGGCGGGTCGGGGGATATCCCGGCCGGGCCCGGGGGGAACGGCGGACCGGCGTGTGCTCCCGAGATCGTGGAGGGCAATCTCCTCTCGCGCGAGGACTGCGAGCGCGCGGTGAAGGGGGCGAGGGTCATCTATCATCTTGCCGCCGGGAGCGGATCGAAGTCCTCCCCGGACGCCTACATGAACTCGGTCGTGACGACCCGGAACCTGCTCGAGGCCGCCCGCCGGGAGGGCGCCATGCGTCGCTTCGTGAATGTCAGTTCCTTCTCCGTCTACTCGAATCGCGGCGGTTCACGCCGCCGGTTGTTCGACGAATCGTGTCCGATGGATGACAATCCGCAGTTGCGCGGCGATGCCTATACCTATGCGAAGGTGCGGCAGGACGAGATGGTCATGGACTACTGCGGGCGGCACGGCCTGTCCTACGTCCTGGTCAGGCCGGGGGTCGTCTACGGGCCGGGAAAAGGCCGCATTTCGGGACGGGTGGGACTGGGCACCTTCGGGGTGTTCCTGCATCTCGGGGGAGGCAACGAGATCCCCCTGACCCATGTCGAGAACTGTGCGGAAGCCATCGTTCTGGCGGGGTTGCAGCCCGGGGTTGACGGGGAGGTCTTCAACGTGGTGGACGACGATCTGCCGTCGAGCCGTCGATTCCTGCGGCAATACAAGCGGCGGGTGAGGTCGTTTCCCTCGATCTATCTTCCGCATGCGGTGAGCTACCTTCTTTGCTGCGCATGGGAGAAATACTCGTCGTGGTCGAAGGGACAGCTTCCGCCCGTCTTCAACCGGAGCATGTGGCGGGCCTACTGGAAGCCGGGCCGCTACACGAACCGCAAACTCAAGGAACGCCTCGGATGGCGCCCCCTTGTGTCCACCGGGAAAGCGCTGGGGGATCATTTCGAACACTGCCGGAAGGAAGAGGAAGATGCTTAAGGTTGGTATCATCGGGTGCGGCAAGATCGCCGACAGCCACGCCGAGCAGATCCTGCGCATCCCCGGCTGCGAGATCGTGGGCGCGTGCGACCGGGAGGAGTTGATGGCGCGCCAGCTGTGGGAGCGCTTTCCGGTAAAGGCCTGCTACTCGGACGCGGGGGAGATGCTGAAGCGGGCGCGCCCGGATGTCGTTCACATCACCACCCCCCCCGGAAGCCATTTCGAGCTGGGATGCCTCTGTTTGCAGGAGGGTTGTCATGTCTACATCGAGAAGCCGTTCACCTGCGACACCGGGCAGGCGGTCGAGCTCATTCGCCTCGCGGAGGAGACCGGCGTGAAGGTGACGGCGGGTCATGACCTCCAGTTCAGCCATGCCGCGAGGCGCTTCCGCCGCCTCGTGTCGAAGGGCGTCCTTGGGGGGCCTCCGGTGCACATGGAGAGCTACTACGGATACGAGCTGGGAGGCCGCTACGCCAAGGCCCTGCTGGGTGACAAGCAGCACTGGATCCGGCGGCTGCCGGGCAAGCTCATTCAAAACATCATCAGCCACGGCGTGGCGCGGGTCGCGGAGCACCTCGAAGGTGACGAGGCGGAGGTGGTCGCGCTCGGTTTTCCCAGCGAGTTGTTGAGGACCGCCGGGGAAGGCGAAATCGTGGACGAGGCCCGGGTGATCGTGCGGGACCGGAGGTCCGCGACGGCCTACATCACGTTCTCGTCGCAGATGAGGCCCTTTCTTCACCAGTTTCGTCTTTACGGGCCCGGGGGAGGGCTCGTGTTGGACGAGGATGAGCAGGTGGTGCTGCGGCTTCGGGGCACGCGGTTCAAGAGCTATCTGGAGAAGTTCGTTCCCCCGGTGGTGTATTCCCGTCAGTATTTCGGGAACCTCGCCGCCAACCTGCGCTTGTTCCTGCGCAACGACTTCCACATGAAGTCGGGGATGAAGCACCTCATCGAGCAATTCTACGGGTCGATCCGGGACCACGGCCCGCCGCCCATCCCGTATCGCGAGATCCTCCTCGGATCGCGCATCATGGACGCGCTGTTCGCGCAGGTGCACGGCGCGCCTCCGGCCATTGAGGGCGCCGGAGACGGCGGCCCGGGATGCGGAGGCCGGCAGGAGAAGCTCCGGACCCCCGCCGGAAAGCCGTGAGAACTCACCTCGGTTGAATCAGGCAACGCCCCCGTCCTCATGCCACCGCTCCTCGCGCTGAGTCTCTGCACGATCTTCGTGCTCTACCTGCTGAAACTGGACCGGCGCCAGTCGGCCTCGGTTTCCTTTGCGGCGTGGGTCCCCACCCTGTGGGTGTTGTATTCCGCATCGCGGCCCCTTGCACGCTGGTTCCTGCAGGGGGCGCAAGTGGAGAGCGACGGGATGGAAACGGTCGGAGGCGTGCTTGATCCCCTGTTTCTGCTCACCCTGACGGTTCTGGGGGGCGCGATCATCGTGCAGCGAAGGCTTTCCGTCAGCCGGGCTCTTTGGGACAATGGTTGGCTGGTGGCGCTCTACGCGCTCATCGCGATCAGTGCCGCCTGGTCGGAGTATCCGGGATCCACATTCCAGGGGTGGCTCAGGGCCGTCGGGGCGTTGGTGATGGCGATGGTGGTTCTGAGCGAGGAAAGTCCCCGCCGGGCGTTGGAGAGCATCCTGAGGCGCTCGGCATACGTGCTGCTGCCGTTTTCGTTATGTCTCATCAAGTACTTTCCGGAGTACGGGGTGGCGTTCGGCAGGTGGACGGGGGAAAGGATGTGGGTGGGCGTTGCCACGCAGAAGAACAGCCTTGGAAGACTCTGCCTCGTTGCGGGAATCTACCTGATCTGGGTCCAGCTCAGGCGGATGGGCGCCGGGCGCGAATCGCGGGAAAGGTCCGAATACTACGCGGACTGGGTTGTCCTTGCCCTGGCGATCTATCTTCTGCTGGGCTCTCACAGCGCGACGGCGATGATGGTGCTTGTCGTGGGCGGGGGGGCTCTTGCGCTGCTCACGTGGAGGAAAGAAAGCCCCGAGGGATGGCACGGGTTGATCGCCCTGACAGCGGCGGGCGCCCTTGCGTATGGGACGCTCATGCCGTTTATCGGCGCGGACTTGCTCGGCGGGATAAGCTCCCTGTTGGGGCGCGACGCGACGCTGACAGGGCGCACGGATATCTGGGGAGAGTTGACGCGGTACGTGTGGGAGGCTCCGGTTCTGGGTTTCGGATTCAGAAGCTTCTGGATTGATCCTCCGCTCAGTTATGCCCTCAACCAGGCGCACAACGGATATTTGGACACCCTGCTTCATGTAGGTATGGCGGGTTTGCTGCTCCTTGTGGCTTTCCTTGCGTCGGTGTGGAGAAAGGCGTATGCGACCCTGCGCGAGGACTTTGCATGGAGCAGCCTCACCATCGCCCTGCTCCTGATTGTGATCCTGCATAACGCCATGGAGACCTCGTATCTGCTGGGCACCAGTCATCTTTGGGTGATACTGGTGTTTGTGGCCGTTCTGGTGTCGGCGAGGGAATTGGAGGAGCCCGGTGACGAGGCGGGCGTGGTGTGAAAGCGGCTCGATGACGGATGATCCGCCGGCATGAGCATGAGGATTGGGGGGAGCACTGTCGGGCGGACCGCCCAAAAATCGACTTGACTTGGCGACGGGAGGTATTAATGCTGGCTATCAGAAAAATGAGATCACCGGCGGAACGAGGGACTGAGAGAGGCCGAGTCGGGTTATGGGCGGAGGCGGTCGTGCCGGGAGTTGCATGGGGGAACCGGGGCGGAGCGGCGGCGAGACGAATTTGGACAAGGGAGGGCTCGGGAATGCTGCGGACGGTGCTGAGGGTCTGGGCCATCTCATGGCTGGCGATGGGAGGAGCGGCAGCGGACACTGTATCTGCCGCGAGTCCCTCGAGGACGGACGTGTTGGACGCCATCAACGCGAGCAGCAACGGCGACACGGTGCTGGTGCCGGCGGGAAGCGCCGGCTGGAGCGGGCAGATTTCCATTGGCAAGGCGATCACGTTGCAGGGCGCGGGAGTGGGCTCCACCATTATCCGGAACCAGTCGGACGGCTTTATCTTTTCGGTCAGTTGCACCAGCGCGGGCCGCATTCGCATCACGGGTTTCGAGTTGCAGGGCGAGGGAAGCGATGGCACTTGGGGAATGACGTTTTCGGGAGACAAGTGGGCTGAATATCAGGTGGACAACTGCAAGTTCGAGTTTTTCGGGGAACGCGCGATTCGCAACGAAGGACTCCTGCAGGGTCTGATCTACGACTGCTCGTTCGTGAATTGCTTCAAGACGGTCGATGTGTATGGCGGCAACTACATGAATGAATCATGGCAGGAGGCCCTGACGCTGGGGACGACCCGCGCCTGCGTGGTGGAAGATTGCTCGTTCTTTTACGATTCGCAGTTCTCCGCCAGCCAGGGGGCCACCTCGTCCCGCGGGCAGGGCGGGCGGTCGGTATGGCGGTTCAACACGTGGAAGAACACGAAACCGGGGCTGGATTTTTTCCCGATCCTCGATTGTCATGGGAACCAGGCGCGGGTGAGCGGCCAGAATCCAACGGTGGATCCTCCGGGTGGAACCGGGACGCATCGCGGCACCCGCCAGTTTGAGGCTTATGGAAACACCTTCCACTCGGACGCCGGGGGAGGCGCGAACATGCGGCTCACGGACCTGCGGGGAGGAACGATCATCATGTTCGAGAATGTCTTCACCGGCGGCGACATGCAGGACGGGTTCAAGGCGCGCGAAGAGGACGGTCCGAACAACAGAGGATTCCTGAGCGGGTTTCCCGGCTACGATTCGCACTGGATGTGGTTCTGGGACAACCTGAGCAACGGGCAACCGATCACGACCGTCGACTTCACGTATAACCACGACCCGAATTTCCTCATCGAGGGCACCAATTACTTTTTCCGTTCGCCCCGGGCCGGGGATCCGATCGTGCAATCGTACACCCCGCTCGCGTATCCGCATCCCTGGCGCCAGGTGCTGCCCCCCCCGAAATCGCCGCGCGGGTTCCGAGAGCCCTAGAGTCCTTGAAGGCCGGAATTGTGTGCAAATGAGCCGGGTCACGGGGGGGCGCCCCCTGTTCGTTTTTTCGGTGAACGATGGCGGCGCGGGCAGCGGATGACGAGGCGCGCTTCGCTTGATCGCCGGCCGTTCTCGTTCACCGGACCGGGGCTCGCCTCGCTGGTCCGGTGTGGAGTTCGGCCGGATGCATTCCGGCGGGCGGAATGAAGCGCCGGGGGGGCGTTGTCGAACCGCCGGGAGTCGACCGGGTGACCGGCTGGTCGTTGCCGCGGGAGAGATTGGAACTCCGGGAACAGCGATATGGGTGGTTCCAACAAGAGCTTCGGGTTGCCGGATCTGAGGCGCCTTTCGGCGCGCGGGGGATTCTACACGGCGGCGGCGCAGGCGGGCAGCTATGCCCTTCAGCTCGTTGCCACCGCATTTTTGGCGCGGATCCTCCTCCCGGAGGATTTCGGGGTCGTGATGATGGTTACGGCCTCGGTCTCTCTTCTCGGCTATGTGGCGGTTGATTTCGGACTGACGGATGCCACGATCCAGAAGAAGGAACTCGAGGCATCCGATCTGAGCGGACTTTTTTGGACGAGCGTTTGTGCCGGGACGCTGGTGGCCGTTCTTTCGATCGCCGCGGCGCCGTTTCTGGCGTGGTTTTACGGGGATTCGAGGGTGACAATGATCACGGTCGCGATTGCGCCGTCGTTCCTGCTCCAGGGGATGGCAGTCCAGCACCGGGCGCTGCTGAGCCGGGAGATGCGGTTTGGAGCGGTTTCCCTGATTCAGGTTTTTTCGGTGTTGGCGGGGGTGGCGGTGGCCCTTGTGGCGGCGGTGGCGGGTGCGGGATACTGGTCCCTTGTGATGCAGCCGTCGGCGATGAATCTTGCGGCGATGGTGGCGGCCTGGTCGTTCCACCGCTGGAGGCCGGGCATGCTGGGTTTTGGTTCCGGGTTGCGGTGGTTTCTGCGCTTTGGAAGGGATCTCACGCTGTTCAACCTGCTGTCGCGGTTCTCGAGGATGATCGACCGGATCGTGGTCGGGAAGACCTGCGGAGCGGCGGACCTTGGATATTATACGAGGGCCTCCGCCCTGCTCCTCATACCGCTGGGCCAGATCATTCTCCCGATGGGCAAAGTTGTTGTTCCGGTCCTGAGTCGTCTGCAGGACGATGCGCCGCGCCTTCGCAGGTATTTCGCGAGGATCGCGAACATTGTCGGTTTGACGACCTTTCTTCCGATCGCGATCCTGGCGGCACTGGCCGAAGAGGTGGTTCTCGTTTTGCTCGGACCGAACTGGCTTCCCAGTGTCGAGATTTTCAGGATCCTTTCGCTGGCGGTGCTGGCCCGTGTCCTGCACGGGATGATCACGTGGGTTTCGACCGCCCTTGGAAGAAGCCGCCAGTTGCGGAGGTGGTCGCTGATCAGCCTGCCCACGATTCTGATCTGCGTTTTGGCGGGCTCGCGGTTCGGGATGACGGGTGTCGCGGTAAGCTACTCGATCGCGAGCTTCCTGACGCTCTCTCCCGGGCTGCACCTTCTTGTCAAGTTCACCCCGGTAACGGGAGGAGACATCGTCCGTTCGATGTGGCGCCCTCTGCTTCTCGGCATTCTTCTCTATGGAGTGGTATCGGCGGCGCGGATGTGGCTTTCAGATCTCGACGCGTGGCTTTGCGGCTTGGCCGCAGCGGTCCTCGGGACGGCGCTCACCGCTCCGGTGGTGCTTTTCTGGAAGGAAGCGCGACGCGAAGTGGCGGAGGTATTGCTCCTCGTGAGGGAAGCGGGCGGACGCGAGGCATCCAGCGGCCCGGCCGCCTGAGCACTGCCGCATGGTGAGACACGCGAATCCCGCGGGGGGGGTATGCGGACTGATGGTTCCGGTCGAAGAGATTTGATGATGCAGCGGCCGACGACAATGACTGAGAAGGATCCGGCAGGCCGGGGTTCCCGGCGCCCCGGCGCGGGGAGAAAAGGCCTGCCGGTCGTGGTGGTCGTGGCGCTGGCGATCCTTGTGCCGGCGGCGGTTCGGTTGATTCACCTTGGCGCAGACGCCCCGCCCGGGCTTCCGGGTCAAATGGCCGTCTACGTGGACGAGGGATACAAGACTCTTCTTCCGCGGAACCTCGCGAGCTACGGGAGCACTCACTGGCATGCCGGCGATGACTATCCCGGCTGGTTTCGGAGCAGCCTGATCACGCAGGGGGCGTACTATCTCAGCTTCCTGTCGTTCGGGCCGAGTCTCGAAGCGGCGCGGATCACGTCGGTGATGTGGTTTGTATTGCTTCTGGGGGCGTATTGTTTCGGCTATGGCCGCGAGCGAGCACGGATCGGCTTCTGGGCCGGTTTGTGCATTCTTGCGTTTGAGCACCTGATGTGGGTGTTCTCGCGGCTGGCGCTGCTTGAGATTGCGGCCATGGCCTTGGTTTACGGGGCGTTGCTGGCGCTCAGGGGCGGGCGGGTCAAGGCGGCGCCATGTTTCGTGGTGGTCTTTTCGATGGGAGTGATCGCCATTTTCGGGGTGAAGCTGAATGCCATGATGATCGTGGCGCCGGCGCTGGCCGGGATACTGGCTTGCCTTGCGCTGGGCGCCCTGTCGCAACGATGGTTCGTGGGTGTTTGCGTGGCGGGGTTGGCGGGAGGCGTGGCGGCGGTGGCAGCGGTGAAACTTGGCGTCAGACTGCCCGGGGTTGCCTCCTCGATCGAGCGGTTGGACGTCTGGCCGGCCGGAGAGGTCGCGGTCAGATTCGTTGCCAACGCGGTGTTTCAAGGTGATCCGTTCCTTGTGATCCTTGGACATGTGTCTGCCCTGGCATTGCTGCGACGCGGCTCGGCCGGGTTCGTCGGGAACCCGTTCCGGTGCGCTGTTTTCAGCATGGCCCTTCTGGGGGCGTTCCTGCTGGCGCTGGTGGGGCCTGAAAGCGTGATTCGATGGTGCGTCCTGATTCTCCCGGCTCACATATTTCTTGTCACCGAATGCCTCGTCGAGGAGAGGGAAGGGAGCTCCCGCGAAGCGGCGCAGGCCGAGCCGTGGCCGCTGGTCGTGAATGTTCTGAGAGGAGGCATCCTGTTCCTTCTGACCTGTGAATGCCTGCTGGCGGGGGTCGCGTTCCTGCATCCCGGATTCACGATTGGCGGGACGACGCCGCGCCTGCTGGCGCTGGCCGCCGCGATCTCGTTGCCGGTCGCGCTCGTCGGATGGAGGTGGCACGAGCGTCTCTTCACGGGGATTGGCTGGAGGTTGGGGTTCGGGGTGCTGGTTGCCGGCCTCGGGGTCTTCAACCTCCACAAGATGACGGGGTACGTCTTCAATCCGGACTGGCAGGTGCAGTCGATCTCGCGGGACCTGAAGAGCGTAACTTCGAAGGATGCCGTGATCGCGGGCGACTGGAGCCCCCTCTTCACCCTTGGGGCGGAGCGGCGGGCGCTCTACATGAACAGCAGGTTCAACAGGCCGGAACGGATCATGGAGCTGAGGCCGTCGCATTTCCTGTATTGCGAGACGAGGCAGTTCGGGGATGCGGGATTGCAGGTCCGGCGCGCCCTCGAGGATGAGGAAGGGGTGCGGGTCATGGACCCGGTCTACCGGTCGGAATACATGGGACGAAAAATCGCGCTGCACCCGCTGGAATATGAGGACGAACGGCCGGGTGGCGGGCGGATTCCCGGCGATGCCGGGAACGCGGCGCGGGCGGGCGACGGATTCCGCTCTTGTCACTACGCCGGGCGTCGGTTACCATACTGACGCTTCATCCGGAGACTCACCCTTACCAATATGAAGCAAGACGTGATCACGCATCCCGAACGAGAGGCGGTTGACACCGCGCTCCCCGTCCCCGGCCCGGCCGGCGAGGTGGACATCAGCATCGTCATCCCGATGCAGAACGAGGAGCCGAACGTAGCCCGGCTTTGCGCGGAGCTGCTGGAGGTGATGGATCGTGACGAGCGCAGTTACGAGGTGATCGTCATCAACGACGGCAGCACGGACGGCACGGGTCAGGCCCTGCAAAGGGTCATCGGGGACGATTCCCGGTTCACGATGGTCGAGTTCACTCGGAATTTCGGACAGTCGGCGGCCATGTCGGCGGGTTTTCGACTGGCTCAGGGCCGGGTCATCGTTCCGATGGACGGAGACCTTCAGAATGACCCGCGCGACATCCCGGGCCTTGTGGACGCCCTCGACGAGCCGCCGGGGTACGACCTTGTGAGCGGATGGCGCAAGAACCGGAAGGACAAGTGGCTCAGCAGGCGGCTGCCTTCGATCCTGGCCAACGGTCTGATCCGGAAGCTGACCTGGTGCGAGGCGCTTCATGATTTCGGGTGCACCCTGAAGGCCTACCGGCGCGACACCCTTGAGGAAGTGACTTTGTATGGGGAGATGCATCGCTTTCTTCCGGCGATGTGCCGGTGGAGGGGGGCCCGCCTCACGGAGAAGGTGGTCAACCACCGGCCGCGGATCGAAGGGTCGACGAAGTACGGCCTGAAACGCACCTTCAAGGTGATGCTGGACCTGATCACGGTGAAGTTTCTCGGGGACTATCTTACGAAGCCGCTCTACTTTTTCGGGAAGCTGGCCTTCGTGGTGCTGATGATGGCGCTTGCCTCGGTGGGGATTGCGCTGGTGCAGCGGTTCGGCTACCTGTCGGCGGAGGGGGTGAAGGTTCACCTCAACGACAGCATCTTCATTCTGTTCGGGATGATGACGTTCATCACGAGTGTGGTGCTCGTGATGATGGGTCTGCTTTCCGAACTCCTGATCCGGATTTACCATGAGAGCCAGGGCCGGATGCCCTACAGGATCCGCCGGATTGTGCGCAACGTCCGTTCCCAATGACCGGGAGAGCGCGAGTCGCGCATCGGTCGCAAGGGGCCAAGGCGGTTCATGGAAGCGATACGGCGGAAGAGGACGAAGAGACGAGGACGGCGCAAACAGGGTGTCCCGGCCGTCGAAACCCGGAATGCAAGCGCGCTTCAGAGAGAATGGGTTCGACCCGATCATTGCAGATGCGGAGAGCTTCACACGGGAAGGCTCGCGGCGGGGGTGACGTCTTGCCGCCGGCGGGCGCCGGTCCGGGATCGCATTCCGCGGCCGGCGCGCGGACGAGGCTGCTCGTTGACGGGCACGTGCATGTTCACGCGGGCTACGACCGCTCTCGTTTCCTGTCGGCGGCGGCGGACAATCTTTCCCGGTTTGGGGACGGATTGCCGACGCTGTTGCTGGCGGAGATGGGCGACGACAACGTTTTCGAAGGGTGGCGCGGAGGGGATGCGCCCTGGCCGCTGACGCGGACCGACGAGGGGGAGTCATTGTTTCTCGGTTCCCGGATGCTGGTGGTTGCAGGGCGGCAGATCGTGACGGCGGAGCGGATCGAGGTTCTCGCCTTGCTGACTGCGGAGCATTTTCCAGACGGGCGGCCGTTGTCGGAGATTCTCGAAGCGATCAAGGCGGCCGGCGCGATTGCGGTGCTTCCATGGGGTGTGGGGAAGTGGTTGGGACGGAGGGGGAGGGAGGTCGCCGCGGCGGCGGCCCGGCACGAGGTCTTCATGGGTGACAATGCCGGGCGGCCCGTGGGTTGGCCGGCTCCGAAGCCATTTCGCGAGCGGCCGGTATTGCCCGGCACCGATCCGCTGCGTCTGCCGGGTCAGGAGGGTGTCGTGGGCACGTTCGGATTCGCCATGCTTTGCGACCTTGATGCGCGCCGCCCTGCTGCCACGATCCGGGCGGCCCTCCGGAATCTCGAAGGCAGTCCGGACTCGTTCGGACGCCGGACCGGCCCGATCGGATTCGTGAGGCAGCAAATCGGTTTACGACTGAAGCAATGACAGGATTCCCCCGAGATATCGAGCGCGCCCTCGGTCGTTCCTACGACCTCATCGTAATTGGGGGCGGCATCTACGGCATGGTCCTGACGCTCGAGGCGGCGCGTCGAGGGATGAAGCCGCTGCTGGTTGAGCGAGGCGATTTCGGGGGGGCGACGAGCCTGAACAGCCTGCGGATTCTGCACGGCGGCCTGCGTTACCTGCAGAACGTCGATCTGCCCCGCTTTTTTGAATCGGTCCGGCAGCGGGATTGGTTCATGAAGCATTTCGAGCCGCTCTGCCGGGAGCTTCCCTGCCTGATGCCTCTCTATGGGAAAGGGCTCAAGCGGCCGGCGGTATTCAGGGTGGCGCTGGGGATCAACAACCGGTTGTCGGGGTCGACGCGGGTGTCGCGGGGGCGGGTTCTGGGAGTCGAGGAGACCATCCGGCGATTCCCGATGGTCCGGCGGGAGGGATTGGCCGGCGGGGGTCTCTGGTACGACGGGCAGGTTCTGAGCCCGCAGCGCCTTCACGCGGAACTGCTCCGTTGGGCGGCCGGGCGTGGCGCGACGGTGCTGAACTACGTCGAGGCGCTGGCGCTGAAGAAGGACACACGGGTGCGCGGATTGGTCACCGATGCGGGTGAATTCACCGCGCCCGTCGTCCTCAACGCGGCCGGGCCGTGGTCGCGGGAGGTGGCGGAACGGCTGGACGAGGACCGGCCGGAACTGATGACGCCGTCGCTGACGTTCAATGTCGTGTTGAAGGCGCCGCCGCCGAGCGAAGCGGCGGTGGCGGTCGAGTCGTCGAGGGTGTTCTTCATCACGCCTCACCGCGCGGGGGTGACCTTCGTTGGAACGGTGCACGAGGCGTGGGAGGAGAAGTGGGAGCCGTCCGAGGCGATGCTTGACCGGTTCCTGCGAGACCTCAATGAAGCGGTTCCGGGATGGGAGGTCGCGCGGCGGGACATCGTGCGCGTCACCCCCGGCGTTTTGCCGTCGAAGGGGCCCGGGGAGGCCGAAATGGCCCACCGCTCGACCTTCGTGAGGCATGCAATTGACGGTCTTTACAGTATTTGCGGGATCAAGTACACCACCGCACAGCGGTTCGCAGCCGGGGTTCTGGAGCGGATATTCGGGCGTCTCCGGGCCGATGAGAGCACTCCCTCGATCGGCGAACGGGCCCGGTTCGTGAATCCCGGGGAGGTGATGAATCTCGGTGATGACGATCTGGGGAATCTCCTCGCGGAGGAGGCGGTCACGCGGGTCGAAGACCTTCTGGAACGACGCATGGACTGGATCGTGGACGAGGCGGAACGGGCGGGATTCGAGAAGCGCGTGGCCGCGGCCTTGGACGAACGGGAGGCACTGGCGACATGAAGATTCTGGTTCTGGCGCCCCAGCCGTTTTATCAGCTTCGCGGGACGCCCATCGCGGTGCGGATGCTGGTCGAGACGCTTGCGGAACTCGGGCACGAGGTGGACCTGCTGGTGTTTCACGAGGGAGAGGACCTTGAGATGCCCGGAGTCTCGCTTCATCGCAGCCCGGCCCCGCCGTGGGTCGGGAATGTCGGACCGGGTTTCAGCGTGAAGAAACTGCTCTGCGACGCGGCCATGACGATGAAAGCGGCCCGCATGGCATGGCGGGGACGGTATGACATGATACACGCCGTCGAGGAAGCGGTGTTCATGGCATGGCTGGCGGGAAGGCTGACCCGCACGCCGTACGTCTTCGACATGGATTCCTCGATGCCAGAGCAGATCGCGGACAAGTACCGGCTCCCCCGCTGGCTGCATCGCCTGATGGACCGTTTCGAAGCGTTCGCGATCCGGGGGAGCGCGGGCGTGGTCGCGGTCTGCCGGGCGCTTGAAGACCGGGTCCGGGACCAGGCGCCGGGGACACCGGTGGTCCGGCTGGAAGATGTCAGCCTCCTCGACGACAAGGCGGAAACGGAGGAAGACCTGCGCCACTCGCTGCGCCTGGGCGGAGAAGTGATCCTCTATGTCGGCAATCTCGAGAGCTACCAGGGGATCGACTTGCTGGTGGAGTCGTTTGCGCTGGCTGCCGAGCAGCGGGATGGGTTTGATCTGGTGGTGATCGGAGGAACGGCAGACGATGTGGCACGCTACGGGGACCGGGCGGCGAATCTGGGAGTGGCGGGGCGGACCCACTTCATCGGTCCGCGACCGCTTGAAGCACTGGCGGCCTACCTGCGTCAGGCCGACATCCTGGTTTCGCCCCGCATCCATGGGAACAACACGCCGATGAAGATTTACTCCTACCTCGACTCGGGGCGTCCGGTCCTTGCTACCCGGCTTCCGACCCACACCCAGGCCTTGACGGACGAGATTGCGGAGCTGGTCGATCCTTCCGCCCCGGCGATGGCGGAAGGCATGCTCAAGCTTCTCGGGGATTCGGGGGAGCGCGACCGCAAGGCGGCGCGTGCACGCGAACGAGTAGCCTCCGAGTACAGTATCGGAGCATTCAAGAGGAAGCTGTCGGCCTTTTACCTTCGACTGGGAGAGTCGGGGGACGAAGGACCAAAGGAGGGGATTGCGACGGGCCGGCCTCCTGCGGCCCCGCTGAAAAAGACTGCCAGTCCATGACCGGGAACGATCGAGAGTCTGCGAGCAGCGGATTGGCCGGGCGGGACCCCGATCCTGTCAGGGTGACGGTGAGCGTTCTCACGTACAATGCCGAGGACCGGGTCTGCGATTGCCTCGATGCCGTGCTGAATCAGAGCCGCCCGGCGGACGAGGTCATGGTGGTGGACAACGCCTCGACGGACGCAACCGTCGAGATTGTCCGGGATCGCTATCCGGGCGTGAAGGTGCGCGTGGCCGGGGAGAACACGGGCTGCAGCGGAGGGCGCAACCGGCAGATCCGTTGGGCGTCCCATCCGTACGTCATGATCGTGGATGACGACGCGATGCTGGAGGAGAGATGTCTCGAGCATCTGGAAGCGGCGATCCGGACCTCTCCCGCTGCCGGGATCTGGTCGCCCCGGATCTGCTACGACCAGGACCGGAACCGCATCCAGTTCGACGGGGGGTGGATGCACTTCATCGGAGAGGCGGTGTTGGTGAATCCGGAACGCGAGATCGAGCCGGTTGAGAGAGAGGGCGGGTCCGAGGCAAGGCCGAGGCAGGTGACGGATCGACGGGCGGGGGAGGCGGCGCCTCTTCCGAAGAAACCCTTCATGACGGTGTTCCAGGGAGGGGTGAGCTTTCTTGTCGCGAAGGAGGCCGCGGAGCTGGTCGGCGGATACGACGAGCGGTTCTTTTTCGGGCGAACGGACGGTGAGTTCTCGTATCGCCTGACGCTCTCCGGCTTCACATTGCTCACCGTTCCCGAGGCGGTGGCGTATCACCGGATGAGGGAGCGCGGCATGGATCAAGTCGAGCGGCAGATCCGCAACCGCTGGTCGATGATTCTGCAGACATACTCGTGGCGGACCATACTGGTTCTGATTCCGGCGTTTGTGGCGTACGAGTTCAGTGTGGCGGCGTTTCTGACGGTGAAGGGGGGGGCGGGAAGGTATATCCGCGGCAACCTTGGCCTGTTGCAAGCCCTTCCTCACATCTTCAGCCGCCGCAAGGATGTGCAACGGCTCAGGAAGCGCCGGGACCGTGATGTGCTGACGAGCGGCTTCATCAACATGCGGGCCGATCTTGCCGACAAGAAGGTTGTCAGATGGTGTCACTCCGGATTCAACCGCTTTTTCGAGGCCTATTGGCGGCTGTGCAGGCGGCTTGCAGGATGAGGGGGGCCGAGGGACGACACCGGGAAGGGAAGAAGCGGGAATCGCCGGAATGCGCGAGGACAAATACGCCATGAACGAGAAGCGAGGAGAAGACAGCGCCCGCCGTGGCGGCAGACGCAAATTCTGGGGCGCCGTCCTGCGCTGGGGTGTCGGTCTGGGGGTGCTTGCCCTGATTCTCCTCAACGTCTCCCTGAAGGATTGTGCAAGGCACCTTACAAATCTGGTTTGGGCGTTCGTGTTTGCCAACCTTGCATTGAAGATTGTCCTGCGCTGTCTGGCGGCGCTCAAGTGGCACCTGATCGTCCGGATTATCGACCCGGCGGCGCGATACGGATATTCCCTTGTGGCGTATTTCGTGGGAACCACGATCGGGTCGGTGCTGCCGGTGTTCGGCACCGATCTGACGGTGATGTACTCCTACTATCGGCAGTCCGGCAAGTCGAGCGGCGCGGTCTCGACGGTTCTGGTGGACCGGGTGATCGCTCTGGGACTCATCGTGCTGCTGGCAAACGGCATCCTCGTCTGGAATATCGGGCGGTTCAGCGAGATGCCGGTGGTGGCGGCGATGGGGGGCGCGGCCCTGGCGGGATTCGTTGCCCTTGCGACAGGCGGAGGGATCGTCCTGTGGCGTCCGCAATTGCTGCGGAAGGTCTGGCTTCCGCGGAAGCTCAAGCAATTTCTCGGGCGGGTGCGTGAGGATCTCTTGAGGTGCCGCAAGGAAGGGATGCGAGTGCTGGTGTGGAATGCAGCGCTTTCGCTCGTGACGCAGTGTCTGCGGATTGCGTCGATGTACACTCTCGCGCTGGCGGTGGGCCTGGACGTGGCGTTGGTGGACATCGCGGTGATTTCGCCCCTGATGTTCCTGCTGGCCATGCTGCCCATCCCGGCGGCCTCGATCGGCTGGGAGCAGGGTGTGTTCGTGGTGATGCTTGGGACGATCGGCATTGCGTCGGAGGCGGCGCTGGCGATGTCGATTCTGAACCGGGTGCTCATCATGATCTCGCTTGCGCCCGGCATATTCTTTCTCCTGATGAATGTGGGCCTGGAGCGTTCGGCGAAACAACAGGAAAACCCGGCTGGCTGATGAGTTGTCACACCCATGATCCCGCGACGATCGTCCGGCGGATGACCGACGGCCCCAATTGTCACTTCTTCGGGTATTACGACAAGTGCCCGTGGAACGCCGGGAACTCGCTGCTTCTGGCGCACGAGACCCCGTTCGACGACCGGGCGCCAAGGGCCGAAGATCACGCCACGGTGGGGATGGTGCATCTGAGCGAGGGCAACCGCTTTGAGCCGCTGGCCTCGACCCCCGCCTGGAACTTCCAGCAGGGGGCCATGTTGCAATGGCTGGGTCCGGATTGCGACAGATCGATCATATTCAATCAGCGCGTTCGCGACCGTTTTGCAGCGGAGGTGATCAACGTTCAGACCGGGGATCGCATGGAGGTCCCGCATCCGGTGGCGGCGCTCAGTCCTGACGGGAGATACGCGTTGAGCCTGAATTTCGCCCGTCTGGCGGACACGCGTCCCGGCTACGGGTATGCGGGCGTAGCCGACCCATGGCGGGATGAGAATTGCCCGGCAGAAGACGGGATTCGTGTCATGGACTTCGAGACGGGCAAGGTGGAGTTGATCATCTCGATCGAGCAGCTTGCGGAGTTCGGCGGGCGCCGCGGGGGGCGGGATACGAAGCACTGGGTGAACCATGTCTATTTCAAGCCGCATGAACACCGGTTCTGCTTTTTCCATCGATGGATGGGAAAGGAGGGCGGCATTCACACCAGGCTGATGACCGCCAACCTTGACGGTTCGGAACTGTGGAGCATGTGCGACAGCGGGATGGTTTCCCACTTTGACTGGAGAAACGACGAGGAATTGCTGGCATGGGCCCGGAAGCCGCGGGGCGGGGACGGGCAGGGCGCCAGCGGCGGGGCGCGAGGGGGCCTTGTCCGGCTGGCGAGCAGTCCGTTGTTCAAGGCGGCGCCTCTTTCGTGGGGACTTCGGTTCGCGAGAAGCGTGGGAGCGGTGGGCTGGGTCAGGCAACGCGTTGTGGGAGACCGGTTCCTTCTGTTCAAGGATCGAACCGCGGAGTACCGGGAGGTAGGCACGGGCGTTCTTGTCGAAGACGGTCACTGCACCTTTTCGCCCGACGGTGTGCTTGTCCTGATGGACACCTATCCTCACGAGGACCATCAGCGCCTGCTGCTGGCGTATGACATCGAGCAGGATCGCCGCATCGAGATCGGCCGATTCTACTCCCGGCCGGAGCTTCCTCCCGAGATCCGGTGCGACCTGCACGCCCGATGGAGCCGCGACGGAACCCGGATCTGCATCGACTCGACCCACGAGGGAGGACGGCAGATCTACATGGTCGAGCCCGGCGGCCTCCCGCGGGATGATTCACGAGGCTGAGCCGGGCTCCCGTGAAGGCGGCGGTCAGTGACACCCCCGCGAAGTGACCGGCGAAGCACCAACGAAAATTGCCACCATGAATGAGAGATCCAATACCACGATGGGGAAAGAGACGGGGGGAGAACGGTCCGCCGTCTCCGGGAGTAAAAGCGCCACGGTCGACGTGGCGGTGATCGGGCTTGGGTATGTAGGCCTGCCCTTGTCGCTGCAGTTCGCCCGCTCGGGGATGAAAGTTCTCGGGCTGGATATCGATCCAAACAAGGTCGCGGAACTGAACGCCGGGCGCTCCTACATCAAGCACGTCGGAAGCGACTTGGTGCAGGCGGTCCGGGAGGCGGAGCGGCTCGAGGCCTCGACGGATTTTTCACGCGTGGGCGAGGCCGGGGCGGTGATGATCTGTGTTCCAACTCCGCTGGACCGGAACCGGGAGCCGGACATTTCGTATGTTCTGCAGACGGGAGGAGCGATCGCGCCGCACCTGTCGCGGGGGGCGCTGGTGGTTCTGGAGTCGACGACCTATCCCGGCACGACGGACACGGATCTTCGCAGGGTTCTTGAAGAGGGATCGGGGCTGAAGGCGGGCGAGGATTTCCACCTGGCCTTTTCTCCGGAGCGCGAGGACCCGGGCAATCCGGCGAGCGAAGTCGGCAAGGTGCCGAAACTGGTGGGAGGATACACGCCGGCGTGCCTCGAGAAGGCCATGGCGATCTACGGGAGGGCAATCGAGAATCCGGTGGCGGTTTCGTCCTGCCGGGTTGCGGAAGCGGGCAAGCTTCTCGAAAACATCTTCCGGAGCGTGAACATAGCGCTGGTGAACGAGTTGAAGGTCATCTACGAGGTGATGGGTATTGATGTGTGGGAGGTGATCGACGCCGCGAAGACGAAACCGTTCGGGTTCATGGCGTTCTACCCGGGCCCCGGATTGGGAGGGCATTGTATTCCGATCGACCCGTTCTACCTTACCTGGAAGGCGCGGGAGTATTCCCAGAACACCCGGTTCATTGAACTGGCGGGGGAGGTTAACACCGGGATGCCGGGATACGTGATGACGAAGGTGGTGGAGGCCCTGAACTCCCGGAAGCTGGCGGTCAACGGCGCCAAGGTCCTGATTCTCGGGCTGGCTTACAAGCCCGATGTGGCCGACGAGCGGGAGTCGCCGAGTTACGTCCTGATGGAGCGGCTCAGCCGTGCAGGCGCCGAAGTGTCCTACCACGATCCGCACATTCCGGTGATCCAGCCGACGAGGGAACACGGGCGATGGGCGGGGACGAAGTCGATCGAGTGGAAACGCGAGACGATTGAGGGATACGACCTTGTATTGATCGCCACGGCCCACCGCTGCGTCAATTACGAGGAGCTTGCGGAATGGGCAAGGTGTATCGTGGACACGCGCAACGTGATGAAGGATGTGAAGACGGCCGCGGGTCAGGTTTGGAAGGCTTGATGGCGACCGTCAGACACCCCGGACGGAGGGTTGGCGGAGCGTTCGTTGGGAGCGGAGGCGTATGAGGAGGCGAATGCTTGCTTGCGTGGCGTATGCCATCGGGTTGACGGGGATCCTGTTTGCTCCGCTTGCGTGCTTGGTGAGTTATGCGGTCGCGACGGATCTGCATTCGCATATCGTTCTGGCGCCTGCGGTTTCAGGATGGCTGCTCTGGAGGGATCGCGAGAGGCTCCGGGTTCCTCTGCGGACCTCGGCGGCCGGGGCGGCGATCTGTGGCGTTGGGGGCGGGGTTTTGCTTATGCTTGCGGCGGGTGTTTGGGGCCCGGAGCTGAGCGGGAGCGACACCCACGCGGTCTTTGCCGGTTCCTACCTCGCGCTTCTGGTGGCGGGCGCTTTCCTGTTTCTCGGGGGGGGATGGATGAAGGAGGAGGCCTTTCCGGTTTGCTTTCTGGTATTCATGATTCCGTTGCCGGAGGGCGCGGTGCATTGGATGGAGCACATATTGATGGCCGCATCGGCGGAGGCGACGAACTGGTTGTTCGAACTGAGCGGCATCCCTGTCATTCGCACCGGCCAGATATTTCAGCTTCCGGGAATGACGCTCGAGGTGGCGCAGCAGTGCAGCGGGATTCGATCCTCGTGGGTGCTCTTCATCACTGCCGTGCTGGCCTCTTACCTGTTTCTTGGCACGAACTGGCGTCGAGTGCTGCTTGTGGCGGCGGTGATACCGTTGGGAATCCTGCGGAACGGATTGCGGGTGGTGGTGATAGGCATGCTCTGCGTGCACAAGGGGCCGCAGATGATCGACAGTTGGGTGCATCGGCAAGGGGGGCCGCTCTTCTTCGGTCTTTCGCTGGTTCCGCTGTTTGCGCTGCTTGCGTGGTTGCGGAGGAACGAGCAGAAAGCGCAAGGGGAGGCAGCGGACCGCGTCGGGGAGAAGAAGAAGCAGGCGGCCCCGACGAGGGCTTGAGATGGCTTCTAGTGAGGCGGCTCCTGAACGGTAAGGAGCTGATAACGCAGACGATAGAAGGCGTTCGGATGTCCGGAGACCGGCGAAGCTGATCGCAGAACATACTCAAGCATATCGGGCTGGTCTGGAACGGTTCCGAGATCCGTGACAACCGCCGGCGCGGGGCGCCAACCGAGCGGATCGGTCAGATCGAGGCTGCGTTCGACAACCACCTCAACATGCGAAAGCGAGGGGACTCTCAGGCGGTAACGGAATCCGAAGGAGGCGGCGCCATTGTCTTGGACGATCTCGGGGGACAGGACCCTTTCAGAAGAGCCGGAATCGGGATCGAGGCCGTGAACGAACGCTCGCAGGGACGCATATTCTTCGGGATTCAGATCCGGGGCAAGCTGCTGCAGGGTGGTCCCGTCGGGGGCGGGGCCCAGCAGCTCGTAGCGCAGCCTGAAATAATCGGCCGGGGATTCGCTGGTCGGGGTCTTGGATCGCACCACGAATTCGAGCATTCCGGGCGCTTCGGGGGGGAGGTCGACGTGGGAAAGGACGGTTTGTCCCCGTTCCCAACCGTTGGGATCGCTCGGATCGGAACTGCGTTCCACCACGACCCTCGCGCGTGAGAGCGAGGAGGTCATGACGCGGTAGCCAATTCCGCGGTAGGAAACCCCGTCGATCTCGATCGTCTCCGGAAACGAGACTTGATCGTGGGATGCAATCCCGGGTTCGAGCCCATGAACGTAAGCACCCAGAGTAGTGATCTGGTCGGAGCCCGCCAGCGGGCCGGACGGCGCCACGGCGCTTTCGGGCGGGGGTGGGGAAAGGAACTCGTACCGAAGCCGGAAGAACTCCCGAGGGCTCTCGCTGAGCGGCGTCATGGAGCGACTCAGGAATTCGATCGTTCCAAGCGCATCGGGGGGAGTGCGGGCGTCCGCGAGGACGGCGTCCTTGGAGCGCCATCCGTTTGGATTCCTCAGATCGGTGCTGCGTTCGACAATCACCCGGACCTGGTCGAGAGCGGATTCCCTCACCCGGTAGCGAACGCCGGCGTACTGCCTTCCCATGATCTCGATGGTCTCCGGAATCAAGACGGGGAGCCGCAACGAGGAATCGGGATCGATGGCGTGGGCGTATGCTTTCAGGGTAGTGAGCCGGTCGAGGTCCGAAAGGAGGAGGAATTGCAGGGAGTTCTGTTCAGGAACGGGGGCGAGGGATTCATAACGCAGGCGGAAGAACTCCCGGCGCTCTTTGGAGCGACGGCTGACGGAGCGGGCGACGAACTCGATCATCCCGGGGGTGTCCGCGGAAGCCCTGACATCCTCCAGAATGGTGTGGCCGGAGTGCCAGCCCTGAGGGTCCCTCAGATCGAGGCTGCGTTCCACCACCACCCTGACCCGGGACAGCGAAGTGGCTCTCATTCGGTATCGTATTGCCGCGTAATCAACGCCGTCGATGCTTATTGTATCCGGGAACAAGACCGGCGTCCGGGATGTTGAATCCGGGTCGAGGCCGTGCACGAAGGCCTTCAAGAGTTCGGGGCCTTCCGGCGGGAAGGGGACGGTGAACGAGACCTGATTCGAGTAGTCGCTCTCGGTGCCGTAGCTGTTGTAAGCGGTCACGGCACAGATGTAGGTTTCCCCCGGCACAAGACCGGCAAGTTCGACGGAGGTTTGATCGTCGACATCGAGCGACTTGGATGGGAATTCGCCAGCAGTGGGACCGTAGTGCAAGCGATAACCCGCGATGTGGGGCTCCTCGCTGAGAGTCCAACTGAGTTGTGCGCTACCGCTCTGTCCGCTCGGAGTTTGCGGAACGACCGGGGCCTGCAGGAGCGGCGAAGCGGGTCTGGGAGGAATCGAAAACGAGATCTCGTTGGAATAGTCGCTCTCGAGTCCAAGCGTGTTGACGGCTGTAATGACACAATAATAGGTTTCCCCCGGCGTCAGGGAGGTCAACTGGGTGGAGGACCGGGTCCCCGCGTCGAGCGTCTCAAGGTAGGTGCGGCTATCCGGTCCATAATGAACACGGTATCCGGTGAGGTTGAATTCCGGGTTGGGATCCCATGTCAACCTCACGCTGGCCTTCGTGCCGGCGGGGGCGGGAAGAGCGGGCGCCGCGGCGAGCATGATGGCGGCAAAAATCCCCGCGAACAGTGGTTCGGGAGCGGTGGTTGCGGAGCAAAGATCCTTGGCTGCGGGATCTTGCATGCCTGACTTTCCTCCCGCGTCCGCGAGATGCAACAACTTTCTGAAGGCAATCTTGTCAGATTTCCCGGCTTCATTCGAGGGGGGAGCGGGATAATCCCATATCCTTGAGGGGTGTGCTTGACCATGACGGTTGAACTCGTCATTCATTCGGTTTCAGCGACGGGCGCCCTGCTGCTGGGAGTTCTGGCGGTGGTCCGGAAATGGAACGCGGTTGCGAGCTGGTGCTTCCTTGCGGGGATGGCGGTGCTGGCGGTCGATGCCACGCTGGGGATGCGGGTGCTTGAGGCATCCACGCCGGAGGGGCAGGCCAGCGGGTTGAGGTGGCAATGGCTTGCGAAGTCTCTTCTTCCGGGCAGCTGGCTTTGTTTCAGTCTCCTTTACTGTCGTGGCAATGCCCGCGAGTTCCTCTGGCGTTGGATCGCGGTGCTGGTTCTGGTTGCCCTTGCCCCGCCCGTGGTGGCGGCCGGTTGGCGTTCGGAGTTGGTGCTCCTTGCCCCGGTCGAGGGGTTTGACAATGTTGTGCTGGTCCGTTTTGGTCCTCCGGCGAAGCTCGTCAACACCATCTTGCTGGTGGCGTATATCCTGGTTCTTGGCAATCTCGAGAAGACCTTCCGTGCCTCGGTGGGAACCGTGCGCTGGCGGATCAAATATCTGTATCTTGGAGTGGGGCTGATTCTTGGGGTTCGTGTCTACACGCTGAGCCAGGCCCTTCTTTTCTCATCATTCAACCCGGTCATGACGACGCTTGAGGCGCTGGCGCTTCTCGTCGGATGCGGATTGATGGCGGTGGCCTATGTGCGGAAGGGGTTCGGGGACCTCGACATCTATCCGTCGCGGACGATCCTGCAGGGGTCGATCACGGTTGTGCTGGTGGGCGGCTATCTGCTGGTGGTCGGGGTGCTGGCGCAGGTGGTGGCGGCGCTCGGGACGCCGGAGGGTTTTCCGGCCCAGTCGTTCGTGATCCTGACGGGCGTGGCGGGATTGGCGATCCTGCTTCTCTCGGACCGTTTTCGGAGCGGCGTGCAGCGGATGATCACGCGGCATTTCCGGCGGCCGGAACACGATTCGCGGGCCATCTGGACGGACTTCACGCGGAGGACTTCCGGGGTCATGGACCGGGAGACCCTGTGCCGGATTTCGTCGGAGCTGATCTCGACCTCCTTCGAGGTGTTGACGATCCGGGTCTTGCTGCTCGACGACGACGATCAACGTCTGACGCTCGCTGTATCGACATACGACGGGAAATCGGCTGCGCTGGACCACGAGTCGGGGGTGGCCGTGACCGCCGAGATGCGCGATGGGCTTCTGCGGATCGGGCAACCGTTCGAGCTGGAAAGTCTCCGCAAGGAATGGGGGACGGAACTGCGGAAAGCCTGCCCGAGCCAGTTTGCACACGGAGGATGCCGCCTCGGTCTGTCGCTTCGCGCGGCGGGGCGCCTCCTCGGCGTGCTGGTTCTGGCGGACCGGGTCAAGGGGATGTCGTTCTCCCATGAGGAGCGGGACCTGCTCTGCTGCCTTGGAGACCAGCTTGCGGCGGGGTTGCTGAACCTCCGCCTGACCGCGGAGCAGATGCGATCGCGTGAGATGGAAGCCTTTCAGACCATGTCGACGTTCTTCGTGCATGATTTGAAGAACGCCGCCAACAGCCTTGGCCTGATGCTTCAGAATGCCCCGGCTCATTTCGATGATCCCGAATTCCGGAAAGACGCCCTGCGGGCGGTGCGGCGCACCGTGGACCGCATCAACCACCTGGTCTTTCACCTTGGGACCCTTCGCGCCACCCTGCAACCCGAACTCAGTCCATGTGATCTGAACCAGTTGGTGGACGAGACCCTGAATGGGTTGAAGGAGCTCAGCGAGAAACATGAGGTTGTGCGCGACCTTCGTCCCCTGCCCACAATCCGGGTCGATCAGAACCTGATCCGGAGCGTGCTCACCAACCTCGTGGTGAACGCCTCGGAGGCCCTCGGGGAAAATGGCTGGATTCGGGTGACGACCACCGCGCGCGACGGGGGCGTTCTTATCGAGGTGGCGGACAACGGAAAGGGGATGAGCCGGGAGTTCGTCAGAAGTTCTCTCTTCCGCCCGTTCTGTTCGACCAAGAGCAAGGGCATGGGGATTGGCATGTTTCAGTCGAAGGCCATCGTTGAAGCCCATCGCGGAGTGATGGAGGTCGAAAGCGAGCCCGGCGCCGGGACGCGGTTCCGCATCGCGTTGCCCGCTGCCGGCCCCGATGCTCCGGGCCCCGCCAAGGATCCGCAGACATGAGACCCCGGACAGAACGAGCCGGCGCGATGTTTTGCTGGGGAACCGGGCCGGGAGTTCGTATAATAACGCCGAGAGAGCGCTTCGAGGGAGACATTATGAAGCACCGATTGCTGATTGTTGATGATGACGAGGAGATCCGCACCCAGATGAAATGGGCCCTGGCGGACCAGTTTGAGGTTGCGGTTGCGGAAGACCGGGACGGGGCCATGGCGCGGTTTCAGGAAGTCAAACCGGTAGTCACCCTCCTTGATCTCGGTCTGCCGCCGCGGCCGAACGACGCCGAGGAGGGCATGGCAACTCTCGCCGGTTTCCTCGAACTCGACCGCTCCGCCAAGATCATCGTCATTTCCGGGCAGAACGAGGCGGAGAATGCCCGGCGTGCGGTGGGCGAGGGCGCCTACGATTTCCACACCAAGCCGGTGGACATGGACGCCCTGCGCTTCCTCCTGCAACGCTGCGTTTATGTCGCGGAACTCGAGCGCGAGTACCGGGAAATGAAGCAGGGCGAGCGGGTCGACATCTTCGAGGGCATTCTGGGCGCCAGCCCCGCGATGCAGAGGGTTTTTGCAACCATCAGGAAGGTGGCCGCGGTGAATGTTCCGGTCCTGATCCTCGGTGAGAGTGGAACGGGCAAGGAGATGGTAGCGAAGGCCATTCACAGGCAGAGTGTTCGCAGAAAGAAGCCGTTCGTCGCCCTCAATTGCAGCGCCATCCCGCAAAACCTGATCGAGAGCGAACTCTTCGGTCATGAGAAAGGCGCCTTCACCGGGGCCCATGCGCAGCGGCGGGGGCTGGTGGAAACGGCGTCGGCAGGCACCCTCTTCCTTGACGAGATCGGCGACCTCCCCGCCCCGGTGCAAATCAAACTGCTGCGCTTTCTCCAGGAGCGACGAATCCAACGGGTGGGCGGCCGCGAGGAACTGGAGATCGACACTCGCATCGTGGCGGCCACCAATATCGACCTTGACGCCGCGACCCGCGAAGGGTCGTTTCGAGAGGATCTCTACTTCCGGCTTGCGGTGGTGATTTGCCGGCTTCCGGCCCTTCGCGAACGCGGCGAGGACATCCTGCTCCTCGCGAGGGATTTTCTCACCCGGTTCGACGAACAGAACGGGCAGCGGCATCTCACCTTTGACCGCGAAGCGGAAGCAGCGATTGAGGCCTATCCCTGGCCCGGCAACGTTCGGGAACTTCAGAACCGTGTTCAGCGCGCCGTCATCATGACGGATGGCAAGCGGATTACCGTGCAGGATCTCGAGCTGGCGCCGGGGCCGAAACCCGCCGCCCGGAAAACGCTGAAGGAAGCGCGCGAGGAGATGGAACGCGAGCTTGTCGAACGGGTTCTCAGGAGACACCACGGAAAGGTCACCGCGGCTTCCGCCGAGCTCGGCATCAGCAGACCCACCCTCTATGATCTCATGGACCGGCTCGGGCTCGCAAGGAAACCGCCCGGGAACAAGTCCTGAAGGAAGGATTCCCGCGCCGGGCCGGGGTTTTTCGGTCCGTGATCTTGACGGCGCGAAGCGCATGCCGTAGCCTCTTGTCCAGGGCGGCGGCATGCTCTTGCCGAGGGACGATCGAGGGTCCTGCCGCCTCATATGAATCCACCTTCAACTCTCCCTCTCCAACGGCTTTGCCAGCGTTTGTGACCATGACTTGGAGGCGAGGCGTCCGATTTGAGCCACCCACAAACACAAGGAGGATTTGGATGTCGATGCGAGTGTCGGTAGTAGGGCGAATCATGCGCGTCGCGATCGGCATTTGGGCGGGGGCGGGCGCCGCCGGCGCCCAGAGCGGTCTGGACCGGTCGGGGGTGGTTTGGGAAACCCTCGAGTGGAGCGTGGCGAACCCCACCTATTCCGGGAACCCGTTTGATCTGGCCGCCTCCGTCGTCTTCTCGAGAGAGGGCGGAGGCGAGCAGATTTCCACCGGGCTTTTTTATGACGGCAACAACCAGTGGAAGTTCCGGTTCACCGGAACCCGGACGGGGGTGTGGACTTTCACCACCTCGAGTTCCGACCCCGACCTTGACGGTCTGGGCGGCGCCGTAACCGTGACGCCGAATCCTGACGGGGAGAAGGAGGGCTTTCTCGGCCATCAGGGGAACAAGTATGCGGTGCAATACGGCAACAACGGAGACACGAAAGGCTATCTTTTCAACGTTTACATGACGGAAGGCAACTTCCGGTCGAACCTCGACGTGTTCGGGAGTGATCTCGGTCAGGCATCCGCCCGGGCGCAAGCCTACCTCGACGAGGCCAAACAGGATGGGTTCGAAATCATTCATATTCTCGTTTACCACAATTGGTTCGAATTTGGCGCGCGCACATACAACGACCATGGCAGCAGCAATCCGGACCCGCTGTCGTTCGAGGTCCTGGAAGAGATCATAGCGACGGTGTATGCCAGCGGAGGGAGAGTCCATTTGTGGGCCTGGGGCGACGATGACCGGACGCCCGGCGGCCTGAGCGGCGGCATCAACGGAACCGCGGACCGGCGTGTGCAGAGGTATATTGCGGCGCGGCTTGGCCCGCTGCCGGGTTGGACGATGGGCTATGGGTTCGACCTGTTTGAATGGGCGAGCGGATCGCAGGTCAATTCCTGGGCAAGCTACCTTCACGAACGGATGGGGTGGCAGCATCTTCTGGCGGCGCGAGGCGAGATCCTCTCGGGCGGCCACAACATGAATTCCTACGACGGCTTCGGCCGGAATGTTCCCCTTCGCACGACCAGCGGCGGCCCCCAGGACTACGGGGAGGTCCTTGAGGACATGAACGGGGATCTTGCGAGGCCGCATTTCTACGAAGAGCGTCATACCTACCTCCGCAGTGGGTTCAATTTGGATATGGACGGCACGAGGCGGTTGCTGTGGTGGGAAGCGATGGCCGGGGGCATGGGGGGGTTCTTCGGGTTCTTCTCATCCAGCCCGCAGCCATATCCGAATCCGGAGCAATTGCGCACGCATTACACCTTCTGGCATGAGAACGACCGGTTTCTGTTGAGCATGGCGCCGCAGAACGGCCTCATCACCGGAGGATACTGTCTGAAATCGTCGGACGCGCAACGCTACGTGTTCTACAGGGAAGGCGCGGATTCCATGACAATCGACCTTTCGGGAATGAACGGCAGCCAACCTGCGGTGGGGGTGAACCTGAAGAACGTCTACCAGGAAATCCCGCTCGGCGGCCTTGCGCCGGGGCCCCACACCCTCAACTTTCCGGAGTCTTCCGACTGGGCGGTGGCGGTGGGTGTTTTCAACGCTCCCGCCGACGAGACCCCTCCGAGCGCTCCTGCGGGTCTGGATGCGGCGGCCGCGAGCGAATCACAAGTGGACCTGACGTGGGAGGCTTCGAGCGATGCGGAGAGCGGCATCAGCGGGTACAAGGTGTACCGTGACGGAGTCGATATCGGGGATGCGCTGCAGACGTCGTTTTCCGACACCGGCCTCGCGGACGCGACGCAGTATGTTTACGAGGTCAGCGCGGTCAACGGAGCGGACCTTGAATCGGTCAAGAGCAATCAGGCGTCGGCGACAACACCTGTCGACACGACGCGCCCGACGGTTGTCTCGGTGAGGACGGCCGGCGAAACCAGCGTCGAGGTGGAGTATGGCGAACCGGTCGGACCGGCGTCCGCGGCGGACACGGGGAATTATGCGATCAACAACGGCATAGCGATCAGCAATGCCGTTCTGGGGGGCGACGGGAAGACGGTGACGCTGACCACGAGCGCGCACGCCGAGGAGGTGTCGTACAGGATCACCGTGAACAACGTGAAGGACCGGGCACAAACCCCCAACACGATCGCGGCCGACAGCCGGGTGGATTACGTTTTTGTCCGGCCCATTGAGATCACGAACCTCTGGGTCGCAACGGGAAAGGCCTACGAAACGGAGATCCTCCACAACGGGGAGCCGAGCTTCATTGACCGGACGATGGTGATCGAGGGAGTGGGGAGGTATGATGACCTGCTTTATATCAAGACCGCGAACAATGACAAGACCAGCACATCCGATCCGTTCCTGAGTTTTTCGGTGAACCAGGACGTCAGGGTTTACGTGGCGCATGACGACCGGATTGCCGCGAAGCCGGCGTGGCTCGCGGGCTACTCCGATTCGGGAGACGATGTGTTCATCGGGGATGTTCGGCACAGCTTGTGGATCAAGAACTTCTCCGAGGGTCCTGTAGTTCTTGGGGGAAACGGGGGCGTGACGTTTTCAAGCATGTATGTGGTGGTGCTTGAAAGGGAGGGGCTGAGGCCTGGTCCCGCCTCCGGGGTTGACGCCGAGCCTCTCCTGACGCCGCCGGAGGTGGAGCCGTAATCCGGACGTGAAAGGCCATGGATGCCGGCGCCGCAGGCCGGGGATGTGCGAAGACGAGGAAGCGGAGGGAGCGGATTGCCATTCACAACAACGTTATGCACGACAAGAACATCATGACCGGGCAGGAAATTCCGTGGCAGGTGAGCATGGCTTCCAAGTCCGTCAAGAAGACCCAGAAGATCGAGCTCCTGAAGAGACTGTTTCCCGAGACGAGCGGGAAAAGGTGCGTCGAGATCGGCGCGGAGAAGGGGGTGGTGAACTACTACCTGCGGAGGGACAAGGGCGGGGAGTGGACGGCCGCGACGCTCCGGGAGGAGTGGGCGCCCATCGCGCGGGAGCTGCTTGGAGAGGGAGTGGTGTGCGTCGACGCGGAGAAACTCTCCTTTCCCGATGCGTCCTTCGACGTGATCCTGGCGAGCCGTCCCGAGCACATCGAACATGATGATGTCTTCTTCAACGAGCTTCACCGCATTCTCAAGCCGGGCGGGGATCTGATGTTCCTGAGCCCCCACGTGGGTCGGGGGCTTTTCCTGAACACGGTCAAGAACTGGGTCGGGCTGACGATGGAGAAATACGACCATTTCCGGGAGGGTTACGAACTGGAGGCCCTGAGCGGATTGTTCCAGGGGCGCGGCTACGAGGAGATCAGGAAGCTCAGCTACTCGCGGTTTTTCAGCGAGTCGCTCGAGTTGGGAATCAACGCCCTCTACAGCTTCGTCAACGAGCGAAAGGCTGGGAAGGGCGGGGATCAGCGGGAGGGGCGGCGGTCGGAGGCGGAGAGCGCGATCGAGCTGTCCTACCGGCCGACCTCGGAGGAGGACGCGCAGAAGAACAAGGGGGCCTATCTTGCATACAAGGCGTTGTTTCCCGTGATGGCGTTGTATTCAAAGCTGGACGCTCTGATTCCGTTCACGAAGGGTTACGTCCTGTATCTTCATCTCAGAAAGGCGGCATAACATTTTGTGATGGATCCGAGAAAGGAGTACTCCACGGAGGAGGGGTTGACGAAGTTGCAGGGGGCGCTGGCCGATGAGAAGAGGCCGGCGCTGGCGAAGTACCAGGAGATCACGGTTGGATCCCGGTCGTTGACGGCCTTGTTGAAGTATGAGCTGTTTTCCCTGTTCCTGATGCCGCTGCCCGGCGCTCTGGGGCTGCTTCTGCGCAAGAAGTGTTCGAAGGGGCTCTTCGGTTCGGTGGGGAAGAACGTGGTGATCGGGCGAAACGTGGTCGTGCGTCATCCGCACAAGGTGCGGCTTGGAAGCGGAGTGGTCATCGATGACAATGTGGTGCTCGACGCGAAGGGGGAGAGCAATGCCGGCATTGAGATCGGCGACAACGTGATCATTGGCAGGAACACGGCCCTCAGCTGCAAGGACGGGGACCTGTCGATCGGGGCGAATTCAAACATCGCGATGAACTGCTTCATCCAGTCCGGCAAGGAGGTCCGGATCGGGGAGAATGTGTTGATCGCCGCGTATTGTTACGTGATTGGCGGTGGTGATCACAAATCCGATCGGATCGACGTCCCTGTGATGCGGCAGGGCCAAGTGATCGAGGGTATCACGATCGGGGACAACTGCTGGCTCGGCGCCGGAGTATTGGTTCAGGATGGGAGCACGATTGGGAGGGACTCGATTGTCGGGTCCGGGGCCGTCGTGACGAAGGATATTCGCGAGTATAGTGTGGCGGTGGGGGTGCCGGCGAAGGTTGTGAAGGATCGTCGAGCGGATGTTTAAGGATCCGGGATATGGCGGGTTTTCTTGATTATTAATGAACTGGGATAAGGGGCGATCCTTTAGTCGCCCGAAGTGTCGGATTTCTTTACGGACTTCGTGAGAGGCGACGTTCGGGCGGGGGTTGGGAGAATGCGGTGGTGCTGAGAAGCGACTTATTATGAGGTGCTTACAGCTATCGGAAAGCGGGGTGGCACGAAGCGTGCTGTGTTGGAGTGTCGAAGTGGTATTCGGACTACCCGGCGCGTCATTGCGGCTCGAATGGAAGGGTTCGAGGCCGTTCAACCCCCCCTTGAAATGCAGGAATGAATGGATCGCTCTGCCAGACTGCGAGTGCCGTCTTGATTGGCGCGATGACGCTTCTGTTGTTTGCTGAGAGTGACGGGAGGACCATAAATGTTTTGAAATGGGGGGCTGCGGGCGGAGATGGCGGAGAGGAGGCTCGAGGTGTCTTGGCGGCGGAGCCGCGATCGGAGGCTGGGGATACGGGCAGGGCGGAATCGATGCTGCTACCTGGCAGATCGATTGAAGGTCTCCCCGTTGTGGGCATGGATTCCCGCCCGAGTCTCGCGGTGCTTCCCGATGGGGGCAGGACGGTGACTCTTCTCGGTTTGTCGGTGCTCGGGCTGATGTTTCTTGGCAAGAAGAGGAGTGTTCAAAGGAAGGGATCACAGCTCGGTTGAAAAGTTTCCATGCTTGCGGTATGGGTTGCGGTCGAAGTTCTCTCCGCGGCTGGTTATCTGATCTGCGATGAATGTCTTTTTTTGGGTTTGTAGCGCCTTGATCGAGAGGTTCGGCCTGCTCGCGTGGCGTGTTGTGCCCGTGAAAGGAGTTTCTCGGGGCGCGTTGCGCATTGCTCCGGGGAAGGTCCCGGCGGGCCGTTGCGCGGGGAATGGTCCGGGCCGGTCTTCCGTGGATCGTTGGTCATGGCGGGGATTGTTGTTGGTGCTTGTGGGTGTTCTTGGGTGTGCCGGGGCGTTGGCGGAGGCTCCGGTTGCGGGCGACGACTGGGGCAGCGTTTTGACGGGGGGGGCCGCGAGTCTCGATGTGGCGGCCAATGACGACGATCCGGACGACGGGCTGGACTTGGGCAGTGTCGTAATCGTCGGAAGTCCGGCGAACGGGGTGGCCGTTCCCAATCCGGACGGCACGGTGGATTACACGCACGACGGAAGCGAGACTGTTTCCGACAGCTTCACTTACACCATCGAGGACCTTGGCGGCCAGTCATCGAATACGGCCACGGTGAACGTGACGGTGGGGACGCGCGTCGCCGGAGATCTTCTCGCTCTCTATTCGTTTGATGAAGGGCAGGGTGATTTCGTGGGTGACGTTTCAGGCATCGGGGCCCCTCTGGATCTTGAGATCACGGACAGTGGCGGGGTGGAATGGATTCCGGGAGGGTTGTCGGTGACCGGTGCGACGCTCATTCGCTCCGCGGGCGCCGCGACCAAGGTGATCGATGCGTGTGTCAGTTCGGACGAGATCACTTTGGAGGCGTGGGTCAAGCCTGCCAACTTGACGCAATCCGGCCCGGCTCGGATGCTTACCCTGTCGGCCAATGCATCCTACCGGAATTTCACGCTGGGTCAGGTGGACACTCGTTATGATTTCCGGCTGCGGACGACCTCGACCAGCCTGAATGGCCGCCCGTCGCATTCTACTGCGGAAGGGGCCTTGACGCTTGATTTGACGCACGTTGTCTGCACCCGTGACGCGGGAGGAGACCGAAGAATCTACATCAACGGGAGCGAAGCGGCGGCCGCGACTACCGGAGGGACCTTTGCGAACTGGGATGCGACGTATGGGTTGGCGTTGGCTGATGAGTTCACCGGAGGGCGCTTGTGGCTTGGGGAATACTACCTTGTAGCAATCTACGGCAGGGCGCTCAGCGGGTCGGAGATTGCGGGGAATCATACGGAAGGCGTCGCCGGGATTGCCGTCGATGACAGCGGGATGGTCAACTCGGGTGAAACGCTGAATATTGAGGTTGCGTCCAATGACGATGATACGAACGGGTTGGATCTGACGACTTTGAGCGTGGTGGGGCCTCCGGCCCACGGCCAAGCCACCGTCAATACGGACGGAACGGTGGACTACACGCACGACGGGAGCGAGACGACAGCCGACATCTTTTCGTATACGCTTCAGGACCTTGTGGGGCAGCCCTCGAACACTGCGGTAGTGAGGATAACAATAAATGTGCCGCCGGTGGCGGTGGACGACAGCGGAATGGTCGACGAGGGGGCGCTTGTGGCGGTGGACGTGGCGGCCAACGACAGCGACGCGGACGACGGGCTGGACCTTGCGAGCGTCGCGATCGTCGACAGCCCGGCGCATGGCACGGCGGTTCCGCAGGGGGACGGGACGGTGGACTACACGCACGACGGGAGCGAGACCACCTCCGACAGCTTCACCTACACGATCCGCGACCAGTCCGGGGAGCTTTCCAACACCGCGGCGGTGAACGTGACGGTGACCCCGGTGAACGACGCGCCGGTGGCGGCGGCGGACGGCGGGACGGTGGACGAGGGGGCGGGGGTGCCGGTGGACGTGGCGGCCAACGACAGCGACGCGGACGACGGGCTGGACCTCGCGAGCGTCG
>Ga0180436_10000651_pt1 | contig 35131 bp, 34 predicted proteins | sample SS_ome_2_FD_132434 | JGI IMG/M metagenome (GOLD analysis project Ga0180436, IMG submission 132434) | Hypersaline lake sediment archaeal communities from the Salton Sea, California, USA - SS_3_S_2 metaG | ecosystem: Environmental > Aquatic > Non-marine Saline and Alkaline > Hypersaline >... | reverse complement strand
TATCCCGATCTCGAGGTCGTCAGGGACAAAAACGTACGGCGCAGACAGCCGAAAATCTCTATCGAAGGCACCTACCTGGATCAGGAGGGAAGGGGAGGGTCTATCAACCTCATGGAAAAGAGCGGCGGATTTGGATTTCAATTTGAACCGACTCTGTACCAGGAAGCGGGCATCATGCTGGAGTACAGCGAATACGGGAGAAGTGAATCTGAGAGTATTGCTGACAGCAAAACCCTCTACGGCAACTACCAGATCCAGTTGACCGATTTTCTCGAGGGAACCGCTAAACTCGGCGTTGAGGATTTCCGGGAATATGGCGACACGTATCTGCTCTATGACCTGCTGTTTACCGCAACGCTTGAAAAGCGGGTGGATGTCTACGGCGGCATAAAACAGGCACCGGTTTACGATACGATAGAATCGCTGCTCGATTACCGCTACCGGAGCGATGTTCAGCTGGGTTTTTCTCTGGATTATGTACTGGGGATGTTTTTTGGTTTTGATCTCGATTTCTACAATTACAACGATGATAACGAAGGGGAACAGTACTATCTCTGGAGTTCTTATCGGTGGTTCGGTTCGCGAACGTCGCTCGATTTGACCTACAGCTACCTGAACCTGCAGCACCGTTTTACCAATGAAATGTCAATTGAAGAGACCCAAGGCATCATCATACCCTACTGGAGTCCCGGTGATTATTGGAGGCACCAGATATCGGCATCGTACCGGATGGAATTGTCCCCCACCGGCAGGCTGCAGTCGGGGACCGGGCATTTTACCGCCAAATACGGAATGGGGTATGAAAAGGGGGATTCGCTGTTGCATGAGATCGACATGAATATTTTCCTTGAAATAAGCCCGTCATTTCTAGTAAAAGGTACTCTTCTGTCCATTTTGTCGGATGATTACGACAAGCTGGACGGTGTTTTGTCTTTGATATATCGCTGGTAGCACGACGATGTGTATGAACCTGCATACAGTTTACGGCTGTAGCAGGATTTTTTTTTTCAGGAGGAAATGATGGTAACACGAATTCCAATGTCCAAAAGCGGGCATCAGAAATTACGCGATGAGCTTGGCCGGCTCGAGCGTAAAGATAGAATCGAAGTCATGAAGGCTATCGAGGTGGCCCGCGGGCATGGTGATTTGAAGGAGAATGCCGAATACCACGCCGCCAAGGAGCGGCAGGGGCACATAGAAGGGCGTATCCTGGAATTAAAAGACAAGCTGAGCCGCGCCGAAGTAATCGACTGCACCCAGGTCGCCGATAATCGCGTTGTTTTTGGTACGGTTGTCAGTCTGATCGATCTCGATACCGACGAGGAAATCAGCTATCAATTGCTCGGCCCGGAAGAAGCCGATGTCAAAAACGGATCCATTTCGGTATTATCGCCGCTTGGCAAAAGCCTGATCGGAAAAGAAATAGGCGATGAAGTGCTGGCCCAGACGCCGGGTGGAAAACGGGAATTTGAAGTGATGGGTATATCGGCCTCGGATGTTGCGTAAACGTGCAGCGGTCAAGCGCTATGCAGAAGATGCATCTAGCGGGTCGAACTCATACCAATGACAAACAGGGCGATGATCTGCTCGGTGGTTTCTTCGAGGGTGTACTGAGAGTTGTTTGAGGTCGTCCACACGCGTGAAACTTCATCCAGGGCACCGAAAAAAGCGCGTTTGGCAATACCGGGGAGAATATCTTTTCGGTAAACTCCCTGCTCCTGTCCTTTCTTTATGATATCCGATATTAAATCGATATATTCCTTGAACGTCTTGTTGCGGTACTCTTTGACCAGACGGTCGCTCTGTCGCAATTCAATATGAATGACTTCGGCCAGGTTTTTATTCTGCTTCATGGCCGCCAGATGTTTCTCGATATAGATCATCAGCATCCGCTCTGCATCGGTTTCTTTTTCGATCGCTTTTTCGATCTGCTCGATGATTTTTCCGATCTCTTCTTCGAGTACTGAAATGAGAATGTCAAACTTGTTGTTGAAGTAAAGATAGATCGTTCCGTCTGCAACTTTTGCTTCTTTTGCGATGTCGGAGATGCGTGCGTTGAAGAAGCCTTTTTTGGCAAAAACCTTCGTAGCCGCAACAATGATTTTGCTGTGCTTGTCGACCGATTTCATAGTCTGGTGTGGTTAAATCCGGGTGAGTGAATGACTATTCATTCACTTACTCGTTGTACGGGAAATTGTCAATGTGAAAGTGAGAATTTTACGGTCTGGCCTGCTGATTTAAACTGACTAAATTCAGAAAAAATATTATCCTGTTACGGGTGTCGGAAGCATTGCAATGATGCTGTCGCACCAAACAGCCGAGGCGCGTGTTCCATACACCCGGCTGCCTTGAAAAATCCGGATTTTTCAAAATTACAGCAAAAGAGAGGGGACATCATGAAAGTACTGGTCGTTGGCTCAGGTGGTCGCGAACATGCTCTGGTCTGGAAGATCAGCCAAAACAATAAGGTTGAGAAGATTTACTGCGCACCCGGGAATGCGGGTATAAAGAAAATGGCGGAATGCGTCGACATCAGTGCAACGGATGTGAAGGCACTGGCGAGCTTCGCGGCCAAAGAGAACGTCGACCTCACGATTGTCGGCCCGGAAGCGTCGCTCGTTGAAGGTATCGTCGATCTTTTTGAGAACAAGGGAATGCGTATTTTCGGGCCTACCGGAAAGGGCGCAATTCTGGAGGGAAGCAAGGTTTTTACGAAAGAGTTTCTGAAAAAATATGATATCCCGACCGCCCGGTTCAAAGTGTTCAGCGATTCAAGGAAAGCCAAAAAATACATCAATAAATGCGGTGCACCAATTGTTGTCAAGGCAGACGGGCTGGCGGCCGGAAAAGGGGTAATTGTTTCCTCCTCGGTTGAAGAAGCCAAAGATGCGGTCGACCGGATCATGGAAGACAAGATCTTCGGCAGCGCCGGTAAAAGAGTCGTGATCGAGGAATGCCTGACAGGAGAAGAGGCATCATTTATCGCATTTACGGACGGGAAAACGGTGCTGCCGCTGCCCACGTCCCAGGATCACAAACCCATTTTCGACAACGACGAGGGACCGAATACCGGGGGGATGGGCGCGTATTCTCCGGCACCGGTCGTCACGCCGGAAATTGCCGAATTCGTGATGGAAAAGGTAATGCTGCAGACGGTGCGGGGAATGGCGGCTGAGGGGCGGCCTTACAAGGGCATGCTCTATGCGGGGTTGATGATCAGCGGCGACAAAATCAACGTGCTCGAATTCAATTGCCGATTTGGGGACCCGGAGGCGCAACCGCTCCTGATGAGGCTCAAAAGCGACATCGTAGAGATTTTTGAAGCCTGCATAGACGGTACGCTCGACACCATCGACATGAAGATTGATCCGAGGCCGACGGTGTGTGTCGTCGTTTCATCAGGCGGCTATCCGGGATCGTATGAAACCGGCAAGCAGATTCGGGGGATCACGAAAGCCGCAGATGTGCCGGGAGTTGAGGTCTTTCATGCCGGAACCGCGATTAAAAACAGGCGGCTGGTCACGGCCGGCGGCAGGGTTCTGGGAATCACTGCCGTGGGTTCGGATTTGCAGACCGCGATAAATCGAGCCTACCGGGGAGTGAAGGAAATTTCCTGGACCGGCGCTTTTTACAGAACCGATATCGGTGCAAAAGCACTGCAGCGCAAAAACGAGGTTCTGGTACTGCCCCGGGTCGGAATCCTGATGGGCAGCGACTCGGACCTCCCGGTAATGAAGGCAGCATCAGACTTCCTCAAGGATCTCGGGGTCAGCTGTGAAATGACCGTGGCCTCCGCGCACCGAACGCCGGATCGGGTTATGGAATATACCCGAACTGCGCCGGAACGCGGTATCAAAATCATTATCGCAGGAGCCGGGATGGCCGCTCACCTGGCTGGTGTGATTGCTTCGCATACCGACCTGCCGGTGATCGGCGTTCCGCTGGATGCCTCACCGCTTGGCGGGATGGACGCACTGCTGGCCACGGTTCAGATGCCTCCCGGCATTCCGGTAGCCACGATGGGCATCGGTAAGGCCGGGGCTAAAAATGCGGCGGTACTGGCCTGCAGGATCCTGGCACTGGAAGACGATGCGTTGGCAAAACGGCTGGTGGATTTCAGAAAAAAAATGGTCCGGGAAGTACATGAAAAAGCGAGGAGTATCTCATCCTGAGCTGATTCCGACAACGAGCCCCGAGTACAGCAGCAGGGCAGCTGCGGTAATCGGGGCCGGCGGGATCGCCGCGATCCCGACCGAGACTTCCTATGGACTGGCGGTTGACCCTTTCAACACGGACGCACTGCGGCGGTTATTTTCGATAAAGCAGCGACCGCTGGCAAAGCCGGTTCTCGTTCTTGTCGACTCCATGAAGTCCCTGGCCCGCATGACGCCGGAGATCCCCCCGGTTTATCAGTCGCTCATAAAACAATACTGGCCCGGACCGGTAACGCTGATCTTTGCCGCACGCGAAGAACTTCCCCATTTACTGACCGCCGGAACCGGTACCGTCGGAGCGCGCATGTCGTCAAACCCGGTCGCGGCCGAGATATGCCGTTGCGCCGGCGGTTGTATTACCGCTACCAGTGCAAACATCAGCGGATCGGTTTCAGCCCGTTCGACGGCTGACATTGTCGACTATTTCGGCGATCAGATCGATATCATTGTTGACGGCGGGGAGCTCGAAGAGAGCCCCGGTTCATCGATTTTCGCCAACGACCGGGACGCCCTTTTTTGCATCAGGGAAGGGGTAATCCCGTTTACTTCAGTTTTAAAGGGCGCTGCGAACAAGAGTTAACGAGTGAGCTGGCGGTACTTGATCCGATGCGGTAGATCGGCTTCCGCGCCCAGGCGCCGTTTCCGGTCCTTCTCATAGTCAGAGTAGTTGCCTTCGAACCATACTACCTGCGAGTCTCCTTCAAAAGCCAGGATATGCGTGGCAATCCGATCGAGAAACCAACGGTCATGGCTGATGATTACGGCACAGCCGACGTAATTCTCCAGCGCCTCCTCGAGGGCTCGCAGCGTATTTACATCGAGATCGTTGGTCGGCTCGTCAAGCAGCAGGACATTGCCTCCCTCCTTGAGCATTTTAGCGAGATGAACCCGGTTGCGCTGGCCTCCGGAAATGTGCGCGATCTTCTGTTGCTGGTCGGATCCGGAAAAATTGAAGCGGGCCACGTAGGCCCGGCTGTTCACCTCTTTCGTACCGAGCCAGATGGTGTCCTGACCCTCTGAGATAGCCTCGAAAATCGTCTGATCCGGATTGAGTTTTTCACGGCTTTGATCGACATAGCTGAGTTTTACCGACTCCCCGAGTTCGATAGAGCCGTCATCCGGCGTGATTTTGCCGGTGATCATGTTGAAAAGGGTCGATTTTCCGGCCCCGTTTGGACCGATAACGCCGACAATACCGCCTGCGGGAAGTGAAAAGGCCATCTGCTCGAACAAGACCCGATCATCAAAGCATTTTTTGAGGTTTCCGGCCTCGATGACCTTCTTTCCGAGACGCGGGCCCGGGGGGATGTAGATTTCAAGATCTTTTACTTTCTCCGACGTGCCCGAACTGAGCAGTTCCTGGTACGAGTTGATCCGTGCTTTTGATTTTGAACGCCTGCCTTTCGGCGACATGTTTATCCACTCGAGTTCGCGCTGCAGGGTCTTTTGCCTGTCACTTGCCTGCTTTTCTTCGACCGCCAGCCGTTTCTGCTTCTGGTCGAGCCAGGATGAATAATTTCCTTTCCACGGAATCCCTGCACCGCGATCGAGTTCAAGGATCCAGCCGGCCACATTGTCGAGGAAATAGCGGTCATGGGTCACCGCGATAACGGTCCCGCTGTATTCCTGCAGATGCCGTTCGAGCCACGCAACCGTTTCGGCGTCGAGATGATTGGTGGGCTCGTCGAGCAATAGAATGTCGGGTTTCCTGAGCAGAATCCGGCACAGGGCCACCCGCCGTTTTTCCCCGCCGGACAATACGCCGCATTTCGCATCAGAAGGCGGGCAGCGCAGCGCGTCCATGGCCATGTCCAGCCTGCTGTCGATATCCCAGGCCGACACGGCATCGAGATTTTCCTGGACCTCCGCCTGTTTGTCGACGAGCTCCTGCATCTCGTCGTCGCTCATCGGCTCGGCGAATTTTTCATTGATCCGGTTAAATTCATCGAGCAGGTCCATGGTTTCCCGGACCCCTTCAACCACGATTTCCTTGACGGTCCTGTCAGGATCCAACCGGGGTTCCTGTTCGAGGTAATCGATGGTAAAACCGGGGGAGATAACCGTTTTGCCGTCGAATTCGGTATCCAGGCCGGCAAGGATACGCAAGAGGGTGGATTTACCGGATCCGTTCAGGCCGAGCACCCCGATCTTGGCCCCGTAAAAATATGACAGGGATATATTCTTCAGCACCGGCCGGGTGTTATAGCTCTTGCTCACCTTGATCATCGAATAGATGATTTTCTGGTCTTCGCCGCTCATAATTCAACTCCCATAACAGATTAATAAAAATGAGACAACCAGGCCGATTTTACCCGGGAATAAAAAAAAAGGGAACAGCCGGAAATTCCCGGCTGCTCCCTCCTGTCGCAGGATCTGCTGCGCAGTTATTCAGGCATGATGATCGGGCAGTCGCATTCCGGGTCGCTGATGTTCAGCAGCAGGAACTTAACATCGTATCCGTTCTTGATCAGTTCACGATAGGCAAGATCGGCTCGTGCCCCGGTGGAACAGTGAATAAAAACACGCTTGTCTTTCGGGATTTCCTTCATTCGTTTCGGAATTTCGTCGAGTGGAATATTCACGGTATTCTTGAAAATACCGAGTTCGGCAATTTCCTCGGGGGTGCGGGCGTCGATTACGAACGTATCCGGGAGCTCTCCCAGCGTCGCTTTCCTGAATTCGTCAACCGATACTTCTCCTTTCCCGAGTTTGCGAACCCACGTAATCTCGTTTGAAAAGATCGGGCCGGTCTCGATTTCGCCACCCGAGGCCACCCAGCCCTGATAGTTGCCCTTGACCATCGCTACCGTTTTAAAGCCGGCGTCTTTCATGTCTTCATAGGCATCGGTGACGTCGTCGAGGTTGTCGGCGTAGAGAATGACCGGGGCGTTGCGCGGAATATCATCCATCCGGTCCTCCAGGTCTTCGTAGCCGATTTGCACGGAGCGGGGAATTCTTCCTTTGACCGGGGCATCACCGGTGCGCAGATCGAGAATGACTACATTGCCTTTTGCTATGTATTGATTTGAAGCATAAACCGGAAAACCCAGTTCACTCCATGACGGTTCACCACCCAGGAACGCTCTTACGTTGGTATAACCGAGTTTTTTCGCCAGACCGGCGTTTGCAGTTGTCATCGTTCATGTGTAGCCCCCGCAGTAAAAGACGATGAGTTTGTCTTTATCCTTCGGCAGTACCTTGGCCTTTTTCTCTTTCAGCAGCGGTACCGGAATGGAGACGGCTGAAGGCAGGTGTCCTTGATTATATCTGAGTTCAGGACGTGCGTCGGCGAGCAGCATGGGAACATGGTCGCTGACCATTTTATAGAGCTCTTCCGCTTCAATCTCAGAGACACCTTCGGGAAGCTTTGCAAGCTTGGGTTCGATAACCGTAGCGAATTTTTCTTCGCCGCGCTGTTCGAACTTGATAATCGCGGCTTCGCCTTTTTTAGCGTATTCAGTACCTCTGGTATCGTCGTCGAAACGAAGCATGACGGTTTTGGCAGTAGCGCCCTTACCGACCGTAATTGAAACCGTTTTGGCTTTGTTTGATTTACCCTCGATTTTCCCTTTGTAGACGTTTGGATCTGCTTGTTCTGCTGCCTTTGGAGCCGGTGCCGTGGCGGTCGAATCGGTCTGCTGCATGCAGCCGGTCGCCAGAAATGCAAGCATCAGGGCAAAGGGCAGAAATTTCGTTAAAGCTTTCATTTTCATAAGAATTCTCCTGGGTTGAATTGGTATGAAATACATGTGCTGCAGGTTAAGGTGAGACACCTTAAGTTTGATAATAAATTAAATAATTAAACAATAAAGCACAATAGCAATAAATCCGGAAATTACAATTACTATAATGGCACTTTCTTCAAAAACAAAACGGGTAAAAAAGAAAAGTCCGCACATTCCAAGAATGTGCGGACTTCAGGTGGGCGGGATTATGGGGTTGCCCCTATCTCCAGATCCATTCGGACTTCAGGTCAAGCGTACGTTCATCTTCGAAGAATGCGACTTCATTGCCGTCGAATTCACCGAAGGGTACATACCAGAGCGTAACGGAGACAGTGAGTTCGTCCTCCAACAGCTCACGTCGAGATTTGCCGTCTTTCTCCTGATCTTCATACGGGAAGGTGAGTTCGAATACCTCGTGGGTGGTTTTACCCGGAACGAGGCTTGTTTCCCTGAGCAGGCCGCTCTTTTCATACGGCCCTCTGCCCATTTCCTTGCCTCTGCCCAGTCTACCGGGGAACGGCATGTATATTCGCTGTTCGTTGAAAATTACTTCGTCATCCTTTGTTGTCGCGGTCACATCCAGGACCAGCCGGTTCGGAGTAGGTCAGCCGTCCGGGATGACATGTCCCGCCTTGTTGTACATCGATACATCGATAATACCGATCGGAAGAACGCCGTCGGCCTTGTTTTTCCGCCAGAACATCGACCTGCCCTCGACCTTGACGTCGAGAGCCATTTCAATCATCGTGTCGTCACGATAAGATTGCATGTCATGGCCAAGCTCCGACTTGTGCATATGACATTCCTGGCAGGATTCACTGCCGCCGTGTGCTACGTAGGAGAAAAGATAACTTCCGTAAATCGTTGCGCACTGTGACGGATGGTCGAGCTCGAAATTCGGTCCGAGGCCGTGGCACTGTCCGCAGAAAATTGACTCTCCAAGTGCAGGGGCTTCAGCAATGTTGACGAAATTCTCATCTTCGTGTTCGCCGTCCATGGAACCGTAAACGGTATCGTGCTGCGGATATCCGTCTGCCCATTTGTGGATGAGAGCCACTTTCTGGTGACAGACCATGCAGCCGATGTTCAGGCTTGCAATGGTTTCTTCCAGCTCTTCGGCCTTGTCATCATCGCCGTCTCTCCAGGCCTGCTGCCAGCCCCTGATTGTTGCGACGATTTCACGGGCAACGTCATCGGTCGCTTCGTCAAGCTGCGGGAGGTGGCATTTGGCACAGATCATCAGGTGTTCGACCGTGATGTCATCGTCTGTTTTGACCCCTGAGAATGGAAAAAGTTTTAATCCTTTTTCGATAGCCGTAATAATGGTGGGGGCCGTACGGGGCGTCCCGAGAATGGAACGGGCATGCAGTGAATTTTCCCATTCATCGTAGACGTCCTCGTGACAATCAGCACACGGCTCCGAGTCATATCGCTCGGCCAGTTCGGCGATGGATGTCGCTTTTGGTAAAGGCTCGGGCTTTGGTCCGCCGGCGCCCCAGGCATTGAAAGCCATCAGCGCAACACCGACGAAAGCAACGAGACCAGTTGTGAAAGCTTTTTTCATGGTTCCTCCTTCAGTCAGAATTAATGGTTGTGTAAAAACGTAACAGCACGCAATAAATTATTCGTAAACGGCAAGCTTGCAGCGTATCCGTTTGCAGTCGGGTCGAGGGGTGTGGCAGATGTGCTCAGGGTTTGCATAGGAGACGAATATCCTTAATAAAAGGTGATCTCTTCATGTGCTCTATGTGCTACCTTAATCGGATTGTAAAGTCAATTACCACAATGTGGTATGCAATAGGTTAAAATTTTGAAATAACGGGGAATGTCTCACGATCAAAAAAATGTTCGGTCACCAGCGCTAGAAAAACCGGATCCCGGGCACCGGTTACCTCACGAATCGAATGCATTCCCCACGTCGCCGCTCCGACATCCAGTCCGTCAACGCCGAGTTCAGCAGTTGTCAGCGGACCGATCGTTGAGCCGCACGGCATGTCGCTGCGCATCACGAAATCCTGAGTTTCCACGCCTACCTCGGAACAGATGAGCCTGAACAGGGCGCTGCTCTGGCCATGAGAACAGTAGCGCCGGGCGCTGTTATGCTTGATAACCGGTCCTTTGTTGAGGACAACCGGATGATCTGGGTCGGTTTTATCCTGGAAGTTGGGATGAGACGCATGGGCGTTGTCAAGCGACAGGAAAAAGGATCGACTGAGGCAGATTGCCCGTTTTTCGGTATCGCCTGCTATTCTGCGCAGCACCTGGGACGCGAAGTTGGACAGGGCGCCGCTGTCGCTTACGGAGCCGGTTTCTTCATGGTTGTTGAAGATAAGCATGCAATTGGCATCAGTGTGGGCGTGCTTAATCGCATGAGCCCCGACAAAACAGCTTAACAGGTTGTCGAGCCGCGGGGCGGCGATGAAGTCGTCGTGGGTGCCGAACAGCGCGGGAGGGGAACAGTCATAACAGAACAGGTCCTGGCCGAGAATCGAACGCAGCGGATGCTCTGCATATTGTTTTTTGACCTGTTCGACCAGCAGTTGATTCCAGTCGCCGATATCGCTTATCGTTTGCGACATGATGGGACATAGATCGGTGTGGGCGTTCACCTTGCGTTCCTCGTTTACGCCCCGGTCCAGGTGAATCGCGATACTGGGGATCATCATCATCGGCTTCTCAAAATCGATCAGATACGTAACGATTTCACCATTTGCGGTAAGCCCGGTTACTCTGCCGGCCAGAGAGAGCTCCCGGTCGAACCAGGTCGGCAGTATTGCGCCGCCGTATTTTTCGACGCCAAACTGGAAATACGCCAGGCTGCCTTGTCGTGGGTTTTGCTTGATCTGCAGGCACGGACTGTCGGTGTGGGCGCCGATAACCCTGAAACCGCTTTCGACGGTAAAATTTTCGCCAAGGGAAAGCGCGATTACCGAACCGTTTCTGACGACCAGGTATTTTCCGCCGCCGTCAAGCTTCCAGCGGCTGCCCTCATCGAGCAGTTCGAATCCCTCCTGCCCCAGGTCCGCGACAACGTGCGCGGCGCTGTGGAAGGCGGTCGGGCTCGATTCAATGAAAGAGAATAATGAGCGGCACAGTTCGTTGTCAGCCATGCTTATCTCCTTGAATGAGTGGGATGCAAAATTGCTCACTGATAGGCGACTTTCAGATCGTACAGGGTATCGAGATATTCATCCCGCATTTTTAACTGGATACGGCTGGACTCGATTTCAATGATCAGGTTGTCGATTGCATCCTTGATTTCAATACCATATTTGTTGCGTCCTTCCCGGTTGGCATGCTCGACAATGAGAATTGCGTAAAAGCTCACAACCATGCGCGACATCGAATCGCGGCGGAAAAGATACAGACGCCCGCCCATCGTGTTCAGGAAAAAACCTGAATATGCGTAGAGCGCATCTTGCGGAATGGTAAGATCGAAGTGCTTTTTCAGGCAGCCGGGTTCACCGGTCAGTCGATAAAAGTCGGCAAGGGTTTGTTCAAAGGTGTCTTTTTCCCGGTCAAGAATGCCTTTTAAAACGAGAATGTTTTTCTTACCGATGATTCTGAAAAAATGAGCGGTGTTCTGCAAAATAGTGAAAAGATCGTCGGTTTCTCCGCTGACGATAGGCGGGTTGTCGACCAGTTTTTGAATAAGGTTCGAGAAATAGACAATGCTTGGAGTCTCGAGTTGAAAACCTTTTATGTAATCTCTCGTATCCAGCATGGTATAAAAAGCTTCTATGTTGCCCGCACGTTCGATGCATGTACCGATATCCGCTCCCCGATCGGCTTCAGCGAGCCCCTGCTGCTGGTTCTCCGCGTCGTTTTCTGCGCTCGCGCCGACCTGATCGACTGATTCCGGGCCGGGAGAAATGCCTGCCGGCTCGGTCCTGCTGAGTTCGATCGCTGCTTCACCGTTTTGTGGAGCGGGATCAGAACCCTCGCCGCCCGTCTCTGCCTCGCCGGAGCCGGAAGTTTCTGTATTCTGGGAAATAGCCTGATTGAGTTTGGTTACGGTTTCAGGTGAAAAATAAAAAAGGGCGATAATGATTAAGAGTATGGCGGTGAGCACGGCTATGATCACATAGGAGACATAGCCTTTCGAATTGTTTTTGCAGCGCACAGGTCTCAGGTGTTCCATCGGCAGTTTTTTACGTCGGTCAGTTAAAAAAAGAAGAAATTAGAAGTATCTGCAAGTATACCGGTTCAGTATTCATAAGTCACGGGGAATTCTCCGAGGGGTGAAACTGTAAAAAATATAAATTTTCAAGTGGTTAGGGGCATGGTGAGGATAAAAAAAGAAGAGGGACAGGTATAGTAATCGACGCCTTTTATACTTGACTGAAAATGATGAAAACACTATCCTAAGCGACCGCTTTGGTGAAGGATACAGCCGCTATGGCTTTTAAGCTCACAAACTGAAACAAGAATCTCAACTGGAGGAATTACAATGACTGTATGTGTAGTTGGCCACTCAAATCCCGATACCGATTCAGTTGCTTCGGCAATTTCTTATGCAGCCCTGCTCAACGCTCAGGGAACTGATGCGAAAGCGTGCATGCAGAGCGACGCGGACGGTCTCAATCCCGAATCTAAACTGGTCCTTGATCGTTTTGGTCTGGCTGCTCCGGAAGCTGTCACCGATGCCGCCGGCAAGCAGATGGCGCTGGTCGATTTCAGCGACCTCGCCCAGGGACCTGCAAACCTCGCCGACGCAGAAGTTGTTGCCATCGTAGATCATCACAAAATCGGTGACGTTACGACCAACAACCCGATCCTGTTCCGAGCCGAGCCGGTTGGCTGTACTGGTACCGTCCTCAACAAAATGTACAAGGAAGCCGGCGTTGCGATCCCGAAAGATGTTGCCGGGGCTATGCTTTGTGCAATTTTGAGCGATACCGTCAACTTCAAATCGCCCACCTGCACCGAAGACGACAAAGCTGCAGTTGCCGATTTGAAAGAAGTTGCCGGCGTGGCTGATACGGACGAACTGTTCATGGATATGCTGAAAGCAAAATCCGCTGTTGACGGTGTTCCGGCTAAAGACCTGCTGTTCAGGGATTACAAGGATTTCGACATGAACGGTAAAAAGGTCGGCGTTGGTCAGCTCGAGCTTGCCACCATCGATCAGGTTGCCGATATCCGTGATGCGCTTATGCAGGCAATGCAGGAAGTCAAGAACGACGGCCGTCATTCCGTGCTGCTGATGCTCACCGACGTTGTCAAAGAAGGAACCGACCTGGTGGTTATCTCCGACGACATCGCTCTGATCGAAAAAGCATTTAACGGTAAACTGGAAGATGCGTCAATGTGGATCGACGGTATGATGAGCCGTAAGAAGCAGACCGTACCGAACCTGCAGGAGGCTTTCGGCTGCTAAGCAGAGCTGAAACCAGTAAAACAAGGCCCGGCTCGATTGAGTCGGGCCTTGTTTTTTGCAGCTCGTTATTTGTTTTGCCTGATCAGCTTTTTGGCGGATTCAACAATCTCGTCGATGGCGGGATCGCTTCGTATTGAGGGTGATAATGGGATGAAATTGCAGCGGTAACGGCTGAGATCTCCGGATATTTCCCGGGCGGCAGCTGTTTCGAGTTCCTGGATTTGCGCGGAGATGTTCTCATGTTGCTGCTGCAGCATCTCGGTTTTCTCTGCACGCGGTTCAGGCGGCAGGTTTTTCACCTGCTTCAATTGCATCGATACCGAGCGCAGACGCCGCTTCAGTGCGGCTGTCTCGGTACTTCTATTGTTCATCCAGGGCTGCCCGCGCCACATGAAATCAAGCGCACCAGCGTATTGCCCGCGCGTGCCGGTCTGCACGATGATAGCGTTGCCGGCGTGATACGGCATCACTTTACCCCTGCTGCGGTCAGCGGTAACGGCAATATCGATCTGTGATGCCTGCTGCAGCAGCTGAGCGGTCTGCTGCAGCGGCAGCGTTGAAAGCAGGATGATAATATCCGCCTGCGTGTCGAGTTCCGGCAGAAAAGACCCCAACTCCTGAACGGCATCGCCTATCGTGTAGTCGTCTGACTTTTGCTCAGCGAAGGTAACCGCGGTTACGGCAAAACGGAGCTGGCCGCGATCAACCAGACGATACGGTTCAAAAATACGGTTCCCTGACTTGTCGTACATATTTGCAGACAGCCACGGAACACCCAGATCCCTCGTTTTCAGGAGAAGATCGATACCGCCGGTCAGGTCGCGAGGCCCGATCCCGACGCCGTCATAGCCCATCTCTGCATACGCTGATGCGATCGCTTCAGCGGTTATTTTCTCGGCAGGTGTTGCGCTCCCCGCGCCCAATCGCTTAAACAGCAGATTGCCGCTGTCAACAACGATGGCCTGCTGATCCACATTGACTGATAAGTCGCTTTGTTTGGAACTTTTTCTGGACAGACCGCCCAGCCGTTTAGACCCTCAGCCGCACGGTTCAAGCTCTCCGTGCAGGTTGTTGGAGAAAATCAGCAGCTGGTTCTGCTGCGTTTCGGAATTACTGGCGTACCCCTCGACAGCGGTCCATGCGAGAATGGTAACCGTGCATAACAGTTGAATAAAATATTTCATGATTTTTTCTTTCTGAGAATTGCTCGCCATTTTTCGAGCCTGTCCTTTACGACAGCCTCATATCCTCGATTGGTGGGTTGATAAAAGGTATTGCCTCTGATTTCGTCGGGTAAATGCTCCTGGGCCACGAGCCCCTCCCGGTTGTCGTGCGCATACTGATATCCCTTGCCGTAGCCGAGGTCTTTCATCAGCGAGGTCGGAGCGTTGCGTATGTGCATGGGGACCGGAAGCGACCCGGTTTTGCGCATGAGCTTGACGACGGATTTCGACGCGGCATAGACGGCATTGCTTTTGGGCGCCGTGGCAAGATAGACGACAACCTGGGCCAGGGCGAGTTCTCCCTCAGGCGAGCCGAGCATATGGTACGTTTCACGTCCGGTAACGGCCTGCACGAGTGCCTGGGGATCGGCAATGCCGACATCCTCTGAGGCAAAGCGGACCAGGCGCCTGCCGATATAGAGCGGATCTTCCCCGGCCTCGATCATCCGGTAAAACCAGTAGAGCGCCCCGTCAGGGTCGGAATCCCTCAGGCTTTTATGCAGCGCGGAGATGAGGTTGTAGTGCTCTTCCCCGGACTTGTCGTAGCGCAGGGTCCGGTGCTGGGCCGCTTCGGTCACGTCATCATGGGTTATCGCGTGTGGTTCATCCAGGCCTGCCGTTCTGCTTTTTGCTAGGGAAGCGGCAAGTTCCAGTATGTTGAGGCCCCGCCGGGCATCGCCGTCTGCAGCTTGTACGATCAGTTCCAGAGCGTCTTCGTCGATATCGAACTCAGCACTGCCGAGTCCGTGTTCAGCGTCGCGTAATGCGCGCAGGAGTATCTTCTCCAGATCGGGATCGGACAGGGGTTCGAGAACCATGACGCGGCAGCGCGATAGAAGGGGCGCAATGACCTGGAAAGACGGATTCTCGGTGGTGGCCCCTATGAGGGTCAAAAGACCGCTTTCAACATGGGGCAGGAAAGCATCCTGCTGACTTTTATTGAATCGGTGGATTTCATCGACGAAAAGAATAGTCCTGACATTATCAGCTTTCAGCCGCTGTTCGGCTTTTTCGACGATTTTACGGATATCTTTGACGCCGGACAGAACAGCAGAGAAAAAGATAAAATCTGAATCGGTTACGGTTGAGATGATGGCTGCAAGACTTGTTTTACCGGATCCTGGCGGTCCCCACAGAATCAGAGACGGAATCGCCTGCACAGAAATCAGCTCTTTCAGCAGCCGGCCTTCTCCCAGCAGGTTGTCCTGCCCGAAAAAGAAGTCGAGTCGGTCCGGGCGCATTCGTTCCGCCAGCGGGGCGGGGCGCTTATCAGAAGTTTGAGCCATACAAGCGGTTTGTATCAAGTTGCGGAATCAGGCTTTGGGTTGGGGGCGCAGGTGACATCTGGTGCGTTTCTATCAGCTAAAAGCTGGGGGTTAAATGGGGTATTGAATATTTTTACAACAGAATATAACCTGATGAAATGAAAGTAAAAGAAATTCCTCGCGAAAGGGGATCAATTAAGGAATTGACGGTTCTGATTGCCGATCTGCATAATTTCACCCGACTCGTGCAAAGGCTCGAGCTTCCGGAAATGTTACGGTTCCTCGATGATTTTTATTCGCTGATCTGCGACGAGGCAGAATACGGAGGGGGGATGCTGAACAAATTCATGGGCGATGCGGTGTTGATCGTCTACGGCGCCTTACCGGGCGATGAACGACACGGGGAAACAGCCGTGAAAACCGCGCTGAGGATCGAGAAACGATTTAAAAAGCTCTGCCATGCATACCGCAAAACCCACGCCTGCTATGATGGTATTTCACTGGGGATCGGCATCAGCAGGGGCAAGGTTTTTATCGGCAAGGTTGGTTCTGCAGAACAATATGACTATACGGTGGTAGGCACTGCCGTCAATGCCGCCCAGCGCATTGCCGCCCATGCAAATAATAACGGCAACTCGATTCTGGTGACCGGGGCGGTGACACGTGACATGGCGGGAAATATAATGATCAAGCGAACCAGCCGCGTCACGTTGCGAGGATTCGATGACGAGACAACGGTGCATGAGATCGCACTTGATAACGGTGGTTGATCGTTCCGGTTAAACACACCTATAGATGTTGCCGCCGGCTTCAACCCTGTCGTTTCCCACCAGTTTTCGCCCCCTTCGCGTTTCAATCTCTCCATTGACCAGGATTTCTCCATCTGCAATGAGAAATTTTGCCTCGATTCCATCCTGCACGACGTCTGCAAGTTTAAGAAACTGTCCGAGTTTTATCGGGTAAGATCTTATTGCTACGGGTATTTCTGACATGGGCTTTTTCCCTCTATACGTGGACGATCAATGCCGGGACCTCTGTATCGGTAATTTTGCAGGTCGTCACAATACTGTTTCTTGTCGTATCAGCAATAATATAGTACATTGAACCGCGTGAATTTTGTTTCGAAATTTAAAATAGTTATATCGGTACATTACCGGTAAATTACAGGAAGAATTCAGCGGAATCACCAGCTAGGAGGAATCACATGACCAGCCCGACTCTGAGAAGTTGTCTCGTTTTAGTTTGTGCACTCGTTTGTTTTTCAATGACCACCGGTTGTACGTCGAAAAATCCGCCGCCGGACGCCGGAGGCAGTGTCGGCCCGCTGCCGAGTAGTGTGGCAAACTACGATGATATCGAAATACCGCCCGAGATGAAAATGGACACGAAAAAATCGATGTCGATCACCACCGAATCTTTTCGCGGGGGCATGCTGAGCTTCACCGGATCCATAGAGATTACCTCTCTGCGCGACTATATAATCACCACGATGAAAAACAATAACTGGAGGCATGTCGGGGAGGCTTCCTACGACAACGTGCTGCTCGCGTTTACAAAGCCGAACAAAACCTGCATGGTCGTCCTCGAAGAAGGCTTCGGCGGCAAGCTCGGTAAAACCTACCTGGAAATGTACATTACGGTCGATGTCGCAGCCAGCAGTTCACTCAATCCGTTTGGAGAGCCGGTCAAACAATAGGCGACCCCGGAAAATCTTCTGACGATGGAGACCGGACGCCCTGATGCTGGGCGAAATCCGCATTGTAATGGTTGCCACTAGTCCCTCTCCATCAGCCGCAATAAAAGCCTCGATTCGTGTTGAACGGATCGGGGCTTTTTGCGTTCGAGCGTATGAAATCGCTCAACGGGAGGAAAACCTTTCCCGCAGCTTTGTCGTGATGTCGGTCAATTCTTTTAGTTTTAACAGGTGCAGGGTGAAAGCATAAAGGCCGGCGGAAACGATGATGACGGCGAACAGTGCGGAACACTGGTGAAGCAGGGAGCGCTCGAACCAGGGATGTAAAAGCGTCCGTACCGCAACGAGCACCCCTGCCATGAGCGCAGAGGCCCCGGCGATTTTTACGGCTCCGCTGACAAGCCGGCGTAGTGGAAAACCGTCAATCTTCAGGTAAAGCACGATCGCGAGGAACAGGAAGTTGATGATCATCACCGCCGACGTGGAGAGCGCTATGGCCCGGTGCTGGAAACGATCGATCGTACTCATGATGATCAGAATATTGAAGCCGATAGCCATAAAGCTTGCGATAACCGGAAAACGGGGCGCATCGATCGCATAATAGACCGGCACGATCACCTTGTTTGCCGAATAGGCAAACAAGCCGATTCCATAGAGTGACAGGGCAACAGCCGTCGCCTTGGTATCAAAAGCAGTAAAGGCGCCGTGTTCGAAGATTACCCGGATAATCGGCTCCGCCAGTAGAACGAGTCCCAGCGTGGCCGGAATGGTTAACGCAAAAACCATATTCAAGGACGATACGAACGTCTGCCGCATATCTTCAATTTCCTTCCTTGAGGCCTGCCTGGCCAGCAGCGGAAGTGCGGCGATCGAGATTGCAACCCCGAATAATCCGATTGGCAGCTGGACGAGCCTGAACGAGTAGTTGAGCCATGAAACCGAGCCTTCGGCACAGGACGCGGCGAAATTGGTATTGATAAAAATGTTGATCTGGGTTGCCGATAAACCGATCGTCGCCGGAACCATCAGTTTGAGTATGCGCCTGAGTCCCGGATCTTTGATATCCAAGACCGGAGTGAAACGAAAACCGATTGCCCTCAAGGTCGGCAACTGTATGGCAAGCTGAAGAAAACCACCGATGAGCGTACCGCATGCCATACCGGTGATGGCAGGGTAGCCGTAGCGGGGAAGTATGAACGCCAGCGAGGTGCCGCCGATAATGGATCCGAGGTTGAAAAAACTCGATGCGAGCGACGGAATGAAGAACCGGTTCCTGGTGTTGAGAATGCCCATGACGACCGCGGCCAGGGAAATAAACAGCAGAAACGGCATCATGATCATGGTCATGGCAGCGGTCAGTTCAGACTTACCTGATACGAGAGAAAAACCCGGGGCCAGGACAGCGACGATTTGATCGGCGAAGAGCATGCCGAGCAGCGTAATCGCCGATACCAGGACCGTCATGAAACAGAGAACATTGGATGCCAGACGCCAGGTATCTTCAATGCTGCGGTTTGCGTTGTAATCCGAAAATACCGATACGAACGCGGCCGACAGCGCTCCTTCTCCAAACAGGTCGCGGAGCAGGTTCGGGATGCGGAAAGCGACGACAAAGGAATCGTACGCATAACCGGCTCCGAACAGTCCGGCAAAGACCTGCTCCCGGATCAAGCCGAGCAGGCGGCTGCACATGACCGCAACGGATACGGTAGCAGCTGAGCGGGCGAGGCCGGCGGACGATTTTTCTGGCTTTTCAGTCATGGTCTGGCAAGGAAAGCAAACATGCGGATGTCGTCAGTGCGAGGATAAGTCGCATTATGGCGCGACTGTACCATAAAAATCGAGTGGAAGTCGATGTTTCTTGACTTTCTGGTTGATGAATTGAATATATGGTGTGGTTAAATTGTCGAGGGCCCGTTCAATTTTCATTTTCAAAGAGATTGGATTGTAAATTTTCTTTTAAATTTTAGGAGAATCAGATGCAGGATACAGCAATGGTCAGGAATATTTCAGTAATCGGACACGGCAACAGCGGCAAAACCTCTCTGGTTGAGGCCATGCTTTATACTGCAGGAAAGATAAATCGTCTGGGCAAGGTGGACGAAGGCCACGCGTCCATGGATTATGATGCTGAAGAGATAAATCGCAAGATTTCGATTAATTCATCATTTAACAGCTACGAGTGGAAGAAGCACCAGGTCTACGTGATCGACACACCCGGTGACGATTCTTTTTTCAACGAAACCATATCTGCCGCGCATGTCTCTGACGCTGCGGTATTTGTCGTCGGAGCCGTTCTCGGCGTCAAAGGACAGACCCATAAATTCGCCGAACTTATTGCCGACCACAGCCTTCCTTCGATGATCGTCATCAGTAAAATGGATCGGGAACGGGCTGACTTCTACAAAACATTCGACCAGATAAAAGAACAGCTTCCGGTCAATCCGGTCATGATACAGCTGCCGATCGGAAAGGAAGAACATTTCAGCGGTATCGTCGATCTGGTCGCCAATAAAGCATATACGTTCGACGGCGACAAAGGCGGTCTGCAGGCAACGGATATTCCCGGTGATATGGCGGACGAAGTAGAATCGTACCGCGAGGCTCTGATGGAAAGTATCGCAGAGACCGACGAGGACTTAATCGAGAAATTTCTCGAAGAGGGCGAGTTGGGCGAAGACGATATCAAGGCCGGACTCAAGAAGGCCGTTCTCGAGGGCGAAATTACGCCGGTAAGTATCAGTTGTGCGACCGCCAACAAAGGCACCGCCGCAATTCTTGACATCGTCAACGATTTTCTGCCGGCACCTTCCGAGATGCCGCCGCGCACGGGGATCAACCCCGCAAATGACGAGGCCGTCGAATGCGTACCCGACGCTGACGCGCCGTTCACCGGCTATGTTTTCAAAACCATGGCGGATCCCTATGCCGGGCGCCTGACCATATTCCGCGTATTTTCCGGCACCCTTTCCGGCGAATCGTTTTATAACGCCAATAAAAAAACCAGTGAACGATTCGGTAATCTGTTCCTCATCGAAGGCAAGGAACAGCGCCAGGTAGACAGCGCCGGTCCGGGAATGATCGTGGCTGTTTCCAAACTCAAGGAAACCACAACCGGGGACACGCTCTGCAGCCAGGATAACCAGATTGTGCTCGAGGCCGCCGAACCGCTTTCCCCGGTAATTACCTATGCGGTATCTGCGAAAAAGGGTGACGAGGAGAAACTGTTCTCGTCCCTCAGCCGTATGCTCGATGAAGATTTGAGCCTGAAGATGTCTCGTGAACAGCAGACCGGTGAAACGCTGGTATCCGGTATGAGCCAGGTTCACCTGGAAGTTGTCGGCAGCGTCATCAAGCGTAAATTCGGCGTGGAGATGGAACTCAACCTGCCGAAAATCCCATACATGGAAACCATTCGCGGCTCCGCCAAAGCCCAGGGACGTCATAAAAAGCAGAGCGGCGGCCGCGGTCAGTTTGGGGACTGCTGGATTGAACTGTCGCCGATCCCCGGAGAAAAATTTGAATTTGTCGACAAGATAGTCGGCGGTGTCATTCCTCAGCAATACCGGCCGGCAGTCGAGAAAGGAATTCTCGAATCGATGGAACGAGGCGTTCTCGCCGGGTACCCGGTCACCGATGTCAAAGTCGTTCTCTACGACGGTTCCTACCACACGGTCGACAGTTCCGAGATGGCCTTTAAAATAGCCGGTTCACTGGCGTTCAAACAGGCTGCCCCCGAAGCCGGTCTGGTCCTGCTCGAACCGATTATGGAAATGGTCATCACCGTCGGCAAGGACAGCGTGGGTGACATCATGGGTGACCTGAACTCGCGCAGGGGCAGGGTGCTTGGTATGGATTCCGGGCCCAAGGGCGAGGTGGTTACCGCCCAGGTTCCGATGGCAGAGATCCAGACCTATGCGAACGACCTGACCTCGATGACCGGCGGACTCGGCTCATTCACCGTCAAGTTCGATCATTACGAAGAAGTTCCGGCTCAGATCACGGAAAAAATCGTTGCCGAAAGAAACGCCGGGTAAGCCCAGGTACGGATAAGGGGCGATGAACAGGTTCACGTTTGCGGTAATCACGATGAGCGACAGCGGAGCCCGCGGCGAACGCGAGGATACCAGCGGCGAGGCGCTCAAAGAACTGTTTACGGCAGCCGGGTATCGGCTCTGCTGCTACCGTGTCATCCCGGATGCGGTCGATACGATCGTCAAAACGGTAAAAAACGCAGTTGATCGGGAAGGGGCCGATCTGGTACTGACCACTGGCGGTACCGGGGTGGCGCCGACCGACGTGACGCCCGAGGCGATGGATCAGGTATTCGAAAAGGAAGTTCCCGGCATGGCCGAGGCCATGCGCGCGGAAAGCCTGAAAATCACCCCGCGGGCAGTCATTTCACGAAGCCGTGCCGGAATTTATCATACGAGCCTGGTCATCAATCTTCCGGGAAGCAGGAAAGCGGCTCTTGAAAATATCGGGGTTCTGATGCCGGCGCTTGAACACGCCATCGAAAAGATCAAGGGAAGCACCGCAGACTGCGGAACTTGATGAATTCATATCGGTACATCAATGACAAAGAGAGCTTCGCTGGTGCGGATCCCCTTTGTCATTAAGCGTGAAAGATCAGTTGATCTCGACGGCGTCGTGCTCTTCGGAATCGGCAAATATCTCCCCGATCAGGTAAGGACTTTCTCCGAGTGCCGAGAACTGCTGCATGATGTCGTTGACGTCCCTGTCTTCGACGAACACCATGAAGCCGATGCCCATGTTGAAAATCCGGAACATTTCCCGTGTTTCAATTTTACCTTTGTCAGCCAGAAATGAAAAAATCTCTGGAACCGGGAAGGTGTCCCTGGCGATGGCCGCGCGGCAGCCTTTCGGCAAAATACGGGGGATATTATCGTAAAATCCGCCGCCGGTGTTATGGACCATGCCGTTGATCTTGTAGTTCTTGAGCACGTTGAGGATCGGCTGGACATAGATACGGGTCGGCGTAAGCAGTGCCTCTCCGAGTTTACAGTCAAACTCTTCTATGTAATCGTCAACCTTCAGTCCGAGGTCGTTGAAACAGATTTTGCGCACGAGCGAAAAACCGTTGGAGTGCAAGCCGTTTGACGCGAGGCCGATGATCTTGTTGCCGACCCTGATGTCGGAACCGTCTATGATTTCGTCCCGGTCGACGATGCCGGTAACGAAACCGGCCACGTCGTATTCGCCTTCGGGATACATGCCGGGCATTTCCGCTGTTTCCCCGCCGACAAGGGAGCAATGAGCCTGTCTGCAGCCTTCGGCAATGCCCTCGACGACACGCTCGGCAATTTCGAGATCGAGGTGTCCAACAGCAAAATAATCGAGGAAAAAGAGCGGTTTTGCGCCGCTGACGACGATATCGTTGGCACACATGGCCACGAGGTCGATACCGATCGTGTTGTGAATTCCACACATTTTCGCGACCGCCAGCTTCGTTCCGACACCGTCGGTTGACGATACGAGGACCGGGCTGTCGTATTTGTCTTTATCGATCGAAAACAGGCTCGAGAATCCGCCAATCTCGTTTATAACGCCGCGCTGGTGCGTTGACGCAATTACATCTTTTATGTTGCGTATGAAAGCGTTGCCTTTATCTATGTCGACACCGGCGTCGCGGTAGCTGGAGCTTTTAGGATCAGTCATCTGGGATAACGGTTTTTGAAGATTGCGAAAAGCAGAAAGCCAAGATATTGTCACTGTAAAATTCCGGCGTTCGACCGTGCCGATCAAGTGGTCAGCAATACCGCCCGGAGAGTATATCAAATACCTTATTCACCGGTTTTTGTAAATATAATAGTGGCTTTTCAAATGGTAATCGGTGAAGGACAGCAGAGATAACAAGCGATGAAATTATTGATTCTCGTATTTGCCATGGTCCTGATTGTTGAAGGGCTTCCGTATGCGGCAGCCCCAGAGAAAATGCGTGAATGGCTGATGAAGCTCAGTGAGGTTCCGCCGGCCACCCTGCGCATGGTCGGCTTCACTTCACTGCTTACCGGACTGGTTATCTGCTGGGTCGTACAGAAGACGGACCTGTTCATGTAGCAGGGTCGGATACTGCTTCCGGCTGCAAGGGGTGAACTGCTCTTGCCAGCGCATAGATCATCCCGCTTATCCAGTCATCTTTTTCCCGCCTGAGACGCAGAGACTCGTACGCCCGGACGTACCAACCGGCTGCTGCCGCAACTGATCTGACGTATGCTGATGAATGGGCAAAACGGCCGCTCGACTGCAGTTTAAACGGCAGTTCTTCATCAGCCAGCCGCTCAACGGAGAAGAACACGTATCCCCGCTCGTCGATCACCGCGGCCAGATGCTCGAAGAGCTTCTTGAGATCGCCGACATAGGGCAGAACGTCAGCGGCGACGGCGCAGTCATAGGCCGCTGGTTCGCACTGCTGCAGAAACCCGATGATACCACCGATATGGAGCTCGGAGTAGAGAGACTTCGGTCGCGCAACCGCGATCATGTTTGCCGACAGGTCAACCCCAATCAGGTTGTCGCAATGGGGCTTCAGGACTTCACCGGCGAGGCCGGTACCGCAGCCGAGGTCGAGCAGGCGGCCAAATGAAGGTCTGTCGCTGATGCGCTGCATGAATTGCAGCATCTGTGCGGGCAGGCTATATTCGAGTTTCTCGACGAGATCTGATTCGTAATGATCCGAGAACTGGTCGAACACATCGCGGACGTAGCCGTCAGGAACATGCTGTCTTGACTTTTCCTCGATCGACGCAAGCATATGATCGGCCCGTTCGTGATCAGGTGCCAGGCTGAGAATCGTGCGGTACAGTTTCGCGGCTGTGTCTGTTCTGCCGTGCTTATGGTGCAGGTATGCGAGGTTGTTGAGTGATGGCAGATGGCCCGGGTCAGCCTGTATGGCTCTCTCGTACCAGCATATCGCGACGTCATCATCGGCGATTGTGCGGTAGCACCCGGCCAGGTTGTAGAGACTGTCGATGGCGGTTGGTTGTGCGGACAGCACCTGTTGGTAGGCGTCGATTGCTCCATTGATATCACCCAGTTGTTTTCTGCAGAGGGCAAGGTTGTACCAGAGATCCGGATTTTGCCCGTCCAGATCGATACCGTGGCGATAGACTGCTGCGGCCTCGTCGAAGCGGCCGAGTTCGAAAAGCAGTAGACCGAAATTGAAGCAGATCTGCCAGATTCCAGGGTAGGCGGCAATCAGTTTACGATACAGGGCTTCAGCAGGTTCGTAATTGCCGCGCTCATGCAGATCGAATACTTCATCGAGCTCTTTTACGAACGGATCCTGAGGTTCATTTTCCACGTCATTCATGGCCTGATGGGTCACTATAAAAATTATAAATAAATTGCGTGCATAAAAAATATTTTAACTATAAATGAACTGCGATACTATACTGTCAAGAAACAGCAGTGACAAGTAATCCTCATTTTTCACGGTACCGCTTATGGCTCGAGGTGATGGTGCAAAACGCGAAATGATTGGCAGCGAAGGCATGGTGCTGCTTGATATGATCAGGCGGCTGAACCGGCGCAGTGCCTCCGGGCATCTTCTCAAGCTGATCGAGAAGACCCATCCCGCAGATATGGCCTGGGTATTCAGGCACCTCAACCAGGAAGAGCGTTCGGGCATCTTCAACATCATTGCCCAGACCCAGGTTATCGGGGAATTTCTCAGCGAACTCGACGATGCCCTGCTAAACGATCTTATTCAGCAGCTTACCCCTCAGTATCTCGCCTCGGTATTGGCCGATATCCCGTCCGACGATGCGGTCGATATCCTTGAAACCATTCCGGAAGAACTAGCCGACGAGATCAGGAAGCACATGGAGCAGGAAGACCGCGAAGAAGTGGAGGGGCTGCTCCAGTACCATCCTGAAACCGCGGGCGGTTTGATGTCGCCGGATTTCATGTGCCTCGAAGGAGACATGTCGGTTGGCGATGCGATCTCCATTATCCAGCAGAAAAGCGAAGAGATGGAGATGGTTTTCTATCTCTATATCAAATACGACGACGGAAAACTGGCCGGAGTGATCTCCCTGCGCGAACTGCTGATGAATGCCCCGGGCAGAAAACTCAAAGATGTCATGAATTCCAACGTTATTTCCGTCAGCACCGACACGACGCAGGGCGAGGTCGCCCACGTCGTGTCGCAATACAACATCCTGGCCGTACCGGTTGTCGATTCGTCTTTCAATCTCGTCGGCATTGTTACCGTTGATGATATCATCGACGTAATCAGGGAGGAGGCAACGGAAGACTTCCTGCAGATGGCCGGTGCCGGTAAAGACCGCGAAATCCTGCTTAAATCCGCTTTCGACAATGCGATGCTGCGCGCCCCGTGGCTCTTTGCGTCGTGGATCGGCGGCATCATGGCCATGATTATCATCGGCACCTTCGAGCAGGAACTGGCCAAAGTGCTCGCGCTGGCATCCTTCATCCCGATTGTCATGGGTATGGGAGGCAACATTGCCACGCAGTCCTCGACCATTATCGTCAGGGGTATCGCCACCGGCCGCGTTAACATGAACGAACTGCTCAGGGTGGTTTTCAAGGAGTTTCGGGTCGGTCTGCTGCTCGGTTTCGTCTATGGGGTGTTTCTTGGTATTCTGTCATACTTCCTGCACAACGAACCGCCCCTGCTCGGCGTCGTTGTCGGCGTCTCCATTTTTGTCATCATGGCGATGTCGGCGACGCTTGGAACGATCATCCCGCTTGTGCTGAAACGTTTTGGGTTCGATGCGGCGATTGCGACCGGTCCGTTCGTCACCACCGCAATCGATATTGTCGGTGTTCTGCTCTACTTTTACACGGCCAAGGTGATTCTCGGCCTCTAAATCCGCCGGTGCGAAACAATTCATGAAGCAGCCTTCCGGAAACCGTAATCTTTCATCTTTCATCCTGCTGCTCGGCATCGCCGTCGGGCTGTGGTTTTTATTTGGTGACAAAGCCTGGCGCTCACCCAATGAACCAGCCGATCCGCGACCCGTTACCGCGCGCGGAGACCTGGCAGAAGATGAAAAAAATACGATCGATATCTTCAGGGAAAACGCTCCGTCGGTGGTCTACATTACCAGTATTGCATTGCGTCGAAGCCTGTTCTCCGTCAATGCCGTCGAAATTCCGCAGGGAACCGGATCGGGATTCGTGTGGGACAAAAAGGGCAGAATCGTCACCAATTACCATGTCATTTCGGACGCGAGCCGAATCCGGGTCACCATGTCCGACCAGTCAACCTACAAGGCTGTTCTGGTTGGTGCAGACCCGGACAAGGACCTGGCGGTGCTGCAGGTCAATGCCCCGCAGCAGGTGCTCAAACCGATAGCCGTTGGAGAATCGGAAAACCTGCTGGTCGGCCAGAAAGTGTTTGCCATCGGCAACCCGTTCGGCCTCGATCACACCATTACGTCGGGAATCATCTCCGCGCTCGGCAGGGAAATCAATGCGATAACCGGGCGTACGATCCGGGGGGTTATCCAGACCGATGCCGCCATCAATCCCGGAAATTCGGGCGGGCCGCTTCTCGACAGCGCGGGCAGGCTGATCGGCGTCAACACCGCTATTTACAGCCCGTCCGGAGCTTACGCCGGGATCGGGTTCGCGGTACCGGTAGAAGCGGTTAATCAGGTTGTTCCCGACCTGATTACCTATGGCAGAATGATTCGTCCGGGTATCGGCATAACCCTGGTCGATGAAAGAATCGCGGCGAGGCTCGGGGTCGAGGGAGTATTGATCCGCGATGTCGAACGGAGCGGACCGGCCGACAGGGCGGGGCTGCAGCCGACCCGCATGTACCGCGGAGAAATCGTTCTGGGCGACATCATCACCGGTATATCCGGTGAATCCGTCAGATCTTTCGACGATCTTCGCACAATTCTCGATAACTTCAAGATCGGGGATGAAGTTGAACTGCAGCTGCTTCGCGATGGTCAGCCGGCGACCGCCAGGGTAAGGCTCGAACCGGTAAACTAGGAGCGCAATTTTTCCGCTCTATTCGGCGTGTATTCTCGTCGTTTCGCGTCGCGCCAATTCCCGCATATCGCGGGTCCTGTCAGATTCGTCGATAATCTCTTCCCCGACGATCTCCTCGAGCACATCTTCCATCGAGATAACCCCGGTAACCGAGCCGTATTCATCAACAACGACAAAGAGGTGCTGCCGTTTATCGAAAAAATCGACTAAAACGAGGTTGAGCGGCATGGACTCCGGGACGAAGTGAACCGGCGTTTTCAGCTTCGCTAGGGTACTGTTCGTTTTCTGTTCGGCAGCGGCAAGCAGCACATCTTTATGCATTATTATTCCGGTTACTTCGTCGGGGTCTTTATCGTAGACGGGCACACGGCTGTGGCTCGTGAGTCTTTCTATTTCTTCCATGGCCTTTTCGATGCTGAGGTTTTCATCGAGTGAAAACGTGACGGTGCGGGGCGTCATGACCTGACGCACCGTTTTGTGCTTGAGATCGATGATATTGGTAATGACCTTTTCCTGCACCTCTTCGAGCTGTCCTGATTCAAGCGACATGGCGGCGATGGTCTGGAGTTCCTCAGCGCTGATCGATTCTTCGCTCCGATCCTGGGGAATCATCCGGGTTATGACCTGACACAGAATGACGATCGGTTTGAGGCAGATGACCATCAACCTGAGCGGAAAAGCTATAATCGGTGCAAGGCGATACGAATACGATACGCCGACGGTCTTGGGGATAATTTCTGAAAAAATCAGAATCGCCATCGTAAACGCAGCGGAAAACAGGAATACGTTATTGTCTCCGTAAAGGCGTGCGGCGGCGGCACCGGCGATAGCGGCACCAACCGTGTTGGCAATCGTGTTGAGGGTCAGGATCGCGGTAATCGGTACATCGATATCGTTTTTCATTACGTGCAGAATATTTCCGGCCCGCGAGCCGGTCTTGCGTAGCATCTCGACCTGCGACGTGGTCAGTGAGTACAGCACCGCCTCGCAAATCGAACACAGCGCGGAAACGACGATAGCGAGCGTTACCGATATAATGAGTGTCTGCAGCATGGCATCTCCCGGGAACATTGTAATTACAGCGTTGATGTATAATAGTAATCCGGAGTTGTTTTTTCTAGTTAATTCAAGCCGGTTGCATTTCGTGTCACGGCTCCGGCGCAAACTACACAAAAGGAATATCCATGGATAAATGCAATGTATCGGTAACGGGAAAATCATTTGAGAAATTTGCCGGAGAGATACTGGTTTTTCTGGTAGCTGAGCGAAAGGACAAGAGTCCGCGCTGTGACCAGCCGCTGAAATCGTTAATCGGCTCTCTCTACCGGATCGGCGACGTGAAGGGAAAGCAGGGCGAGGCGATAATGCTGTATCCAGGACAGTTGAAAGGAGGTCCGCAGACGCAGGCGCAACGGATCCTGCTGGTGGGGATCGGAGCGTACGACAAGGCTGCGGATATGGACGTGCGCACCGAAGCACTGAGAAACGCGGGAGGCACTATCAGTGCCCGGGCCAACTCGGTGAAGGCCAGGACGATCATGGTGGTTTTTCCCTCCTGGATAAAGAGCGATGCGTCACTGTCGGCCACTTGTCTGACCGAGGGACTGCTGCTTGGTAACTACCGTTTTGCAAAATACAAAAAACCCGAAGATGCCGATGATACCTATGAAGGCATCAAAAAAATAACGGTTCAGGCGCAGGGAGGCTCATACGGGATTGCGGTCAATAAAGCCGCACGGCGGGCGCAAGCGGTCATGGCCGCCAGAGACATGGCGAACGAGCCGGGAAATAAGTGGACTCCGGCTGAATTTGCAAGATTCGCTGAAGATCTGGCAAAAGAATCGAACCTGAAATGCCGCGTTATCGGCAAGCCCCAGATGAAGAAGCTGGGTATGGGCGGAATTCTCGCCGTAAACCAGGGTTCTGCGACAGAGCCGAAACTCGTTATCCTCGACCACTGTCCGTCGAAATACGCAAAAACCGTTCTCCTGGTCGGTAAAGGCATTACGTTTGATTCAGGCGGCGTCAGCCTGAAACCAGCGGCAAACATGCAGGACATGAAATACGATATGTGCGGCGGCGCTGCGGTTATTGCTACGATGCAGTCAATCGCCGTGGAGAAACCGAATACCCGTATCGTAGCGATCGTCCCGGCTACAGACAACATGCCCGGCGGCTCAGCGCTGAAACCGGGGGATATCGTTACCCACTACGGCGGCGTCACTGCGGAAATCATCAATACCGATGCCGAAGGACGTTTGATCCTGGCCGATGCCCTGGCTTACGGCATAGATACCTACAAGCCGGACTGCGTCATCGATTTTGCGACGTTAACCGGTGCGGTGATCATCGGACTCGGGCACCATAGGGCCGGGCTGATGACCAACAGCGATCAGCTCGCCGATGCGCTGTTTCAGGCAGCGGACAGGAGCGGGGAGTATGTCTGGCGGCTGCCGCTGGACAAAGAATATGTCGACCTGATCGACTCGGATGTTGCCGATATCAAGAACAGCGGGGGCAGGCCTGCCGGTACGATTACCGCTGCGGCGTATCTCAAGAAATTCGTCGGCGATACTCCCTGGGCCCATATCGATATTGCCGGTACCGCATGGGAATACACACAGAAAAGCTATATTCCGAAGGGGGCTTCAGGATTCGGGGTGCGGCTGCTGCTCTCGTTTATCGATAATGTCAAGCAGCTCAAGCTGCGAAAGGAGAGGTAGGATAAAAGAAAAAAGAAAAGGGGTTTTCACACAGAAAACCCCTTTTTATCACTAAAAAAGCTTACCGGAAACTTATAGCCGTTCCACCTTGTCGGCAGCAGGTCCTTTCGGTCCTTCAACTATCTCAAACTTGACCCGGCACCCTTCATCAAGAGATTTGAAACCGTCTCCCTGGATTGCCGAATAATGAACAAATACATCGGATTCTCCGTCTCTCTGGATGAATCCAAAACCTTTCGCATCATTGAACCATTTAACCGTACCTTCTGCCATGCCTTTACTCCTTTTAAGTTAAGTCCTGATTTCAGGCCTTTAAAAAGCCTCCGATTCAGGTGACGAATCAGAGGGTTCAGCGTTAGTGGAATGCTGTAAATGAGACAAATTCTCATTCACTATATAAAAATCTCTTTAGTATTCCACTAATTAAATAACATCGACCGAATTAGCATATCATTCAATGAAAGGCAACGATTTTGTTTGAAAAATAGTGAACTATTTTTGTATGTATGACGATCACTTAGAATGAAAAGGATATATATTAGCTCTTGAACCTGCATCGCCATCGATTAGAATAATGCCTCAATCCGTTGATTATTTAACATAAATTGGTCTGACATCTATGATTCCGGAATTCCCTTTCAGCGCACGTTACACTACTATCAAAGGTTTTCGGATGCACTATATCGACGAAGGGGAAGGGGAGCCGATCATCCTGGTACACGGAAATCCCACCTGGTCATATTATTACCGTCATGTCATTGCTCTGCTGTCCAGGAAATACCGCGTCATCGCTCCAGACCATATCGGGTGCGGGTTGTCCGACAAACCGTCGACATTTTCCTATACCCTGAAAAATCATATCGACAATCTCGCCGCACTGCTGGCCGAATTAGGCATCGGTAAAACATCGATGATCGTCCATGACTGGGGCGGTGCCATCGGATTGGGCGCCGCGGCGCTTCACGATATCTCGCTTGATAAACTCGTGATTCTCAATACCGCTGCGTTTCGTTCAGAGCGCATACCGTTTCGTATCAGCGTCTGCCGGTGGCCCTATATCGGCGCCTTTCTGGTCAAAGGGATTAACGGGTTCGCCGGAGCCGCCACGGTGATGGCGGTAAAGCGGCGGATGCCCCGGGAAATTGCCGCTGCATACCTGCAGCCGTATGCCTCGTGGCGGCAGCGCATAGCGGTGCATGAATTCGTCAGGGATATCCCGATGAAGGCGAATCACCGATCGTACCAGACGCTCGTTCAGGTCGAACATTTTGTAGATGACCTCGGCAAAGCTCCGCCGCCGGTGATGATCCTGTGGGGCGGCCGGGATTTCTGTTTCAACGATTCCTTTTTTGCCGAATGGAAACGGCGGTTTCCGGCTGCCGAATGTCACTATTTCGACCAGTATGGCCACTATGTCCTGGAAGACGGAAGAGGGCAGGTGGAACCGATAATCGAAACTTTCCTCGGAGTGAAAGCGGCGGCATTGAACCATGACTAGAAACATTGCGCATACGTTGAGCGATACCGCGGCAGAACTCGGGAATAAAACAGCGATTGTCGAGGCGGCCGGCGGGCGTTCCTGCAGTTTCGCGGAGCTCGATGGTTCGGCCTGGAGATACGCTGCATATCTGCAGCGGTGCGGGGTTCAAGCGGGTGATCGGGTAATTTTAATGGTCAAGCCGTCCATTGACTTCATAGCCCTGACCTTCGCCCTGTTCAGGATCGGAGCGCCCGTTATCCTGATCGATCCGGGAATGGGATATAAAAATCTGCTGCGCTGCATCGAGCAGGTTAAGCCGGATTACCTGATCGGGATTCCGGCGGTCGTTATGCTCTCTCATGTTTTCCGGGGGAAATTCAGGCATGTAAAAAAACGATTCTGCTGCGGTACGGTTGGGGGCCTGCCGTTTTTCGACATTAGAAAGCGGATCGACTCCATGACCGGTTTCGGTGAAGCCTTTGAACCGGATGAACATTCGCTGGCAGCCATTATCTTTACAACCGGGTCAACCGGACCTCCCAAGGGGGTGCGGTTCGAGCACGCTATCTTTTCCGCGCAACTGGAAAAAATCAGGTCATACTACAAAATCGATTCCCGCGATGTCGATCAGCCTGGTTTTCCGCTGTTTGCCCTATTTTCTACATCGCTCGGTGCCAGGGCCGTCATTCCCGATATGGACCCGACCAAGCCGGCCCGGGTCGATCCTGAAAAATTCATTGCGTCAATAAAAACACACGGCGTTACCTATTCATTTGGTTCTCCGGCAATATGGAACGTGGTGTCCAAACACTGCGTCGAAAACGGTATCAATCTGGAAACGTTGCAGAAGGTGCTGATGGCCGGGGCTCCGGTGAACGGTGCGCTGATTGGCGATGTGTACAGGATGATCGCTCCCGGCGGTAAGGTTTACACCCCTTACGGAGCCACCGAAAGCCTGCCGATCGTCTCCATTGAAGGCAGGGAGGTCGTTGCTGAAACCTGGGCAGCTACGATGGATGGCAAAGGGACCTGTGTCGGCCGTCCGCTGCCCGGGGTCACGGTTAAAGTGATACAGGCCGTCGACGGTCAACTCGCGGGATATGATCAGTGCCGGGAACTGCCGCCATTCGACATCGGTGAAATTATCGTGCAGGGGGATGTCGTCACCCGTGCGTATGATAACAGCGAAGACCATAACCGGCAGAGCAAGATAGCCGACGGCACCGGTTTCTGGCATCGGATCGGAGATGTCGGATACTTTGATGATAAGGGCAGGCTCTGGTTCTGTGGTAGGAAAGCCCATCGCGTCTTTACCGCGGAAGGTATCATGTATACGATTTGCTGTGAGGCTGTGACCAATGCCCACCAGGCCGTATTTCGCTCGGCCCTGGTCGGCCTTCCCGAACCAGACGGATATCAGCGGCCGGTCATGATCGTGGAATTGAACCCAGGCGCGAATGCAGCGGCTGAAGCCATCGGTGAGGAACTCAAGACCCTGTGTAAAAAGCATTCACTGACAGAACGGATCGAGCACATCCTTGTGCATGAATCGTTTCCGGTTGATATTCGGCATAACGCCAAGATATTCAGGGAAAAGCTGGCTGTCTGGGCCCAGCAGCAGTTGACGGAGAAGGGATGAAACATGTCCTGGTGACGGGAGGCGGCGGATTTGTCGGATCCGCGCTGGTACGCCGATTAGTCGAATACGGCTGTGAGGTCAGGGTTGCCGGCAGGAAGCGATACCCGCATATCGAACGCCTCGATGTGCAATGCATCGTCGGCGACATTGGCGATTCAGCGTTCGTCCAGGAAGCGTGCAGGGGAATCGATACCGTATTTCACACGGCCTCTAAAGCCGGAATATGGGGAAGTCGGCAGGAGTACGAGAGAACGAACGTCAGCGGCACCGAAAATATTGTCAGCGCGTGCAGGAAGCACGGGATTCCACGGCTGGTATACACATCCACCCCATCGGTGGTTTTTGACTGCAACGATATTGAAAACGGTGATGAGTCACTGCCCTACGCAGAACAGTTTCTCTGCCACTATGCCAGGACAAAAGCGGTCGCGGAACGTTGTATTTTACATAACAACGCTGGCGGATTGAAAACGTGCGCTATCCGGCCCCATCTGATCTGGGGGCCTGATGATCCCCATTTGATTCCGCGATTGCTCGAACGGGGAAAGCAGGGTAAGCTGAAGATAGTCGGTACGGGTACCAACACGGTTGATATAACCTACGTTGATAACGTCGCGCACAGTCACCTGCTGGCCGCACAGAGCCTCGCCGGCGACGGCGCCGCCGCCGGGAAAGCCTACTTTATCGGACAGGAACGGCCGGTATCGCTGTGGGATTGGATCAACGGGCTCTATCGCGATCTTGGTATTGCTCCGATAACCAGAAAAGTACCGTTTAACGCAGCGTATCGAATCGGTGCGCTGCTGGAAATGGTGTATAGATTTTCCGCCAGGAACAATGAACCGCCGATGACTCGATTTCTCGCCCTCCAACTGGCCCGCTCGCATTATTTTTCCCACGAGCAGGCGGAAAAAGATTTTGGATATCGGCCAATCGTCAGCCTGGAAGAAGGGAAGGAGAAATTACTCGCAGCACTATGTTGAAATCTGTAATCAAAATCCTGAAAAAGACGCTCGCCTCCCTGCTCATCGTCCTGATGGCTGCGGCGACCTGCCCGTCATCAGCCTGGAGCTTTTCGATCAGTGAGGAAAAGGAGCTCGGTGAAAAATTGCTCTATACGGTCCGGGCATCTTTTCCGATCATCGAAGATCCCGATCTGCACCAGTATCTCACCGATATCGGCAGAGAGGTGCTTGAAGTCGCCGGTATTCAATATTTCGATTACCATTTTCACATCGTAAAGAGCAATCAGTTCAATGCGTTCGCTGCCCCGTCCGGGCTGATATTTTTCTATACCAATCTCATTGAGGCAATGAACACGGAGGACGAGCTCGTCTCGGTGCTCGCCCATGAGATCGGCCATGTGGTCAGGCGTCATATTGCATCGCGCTATCGCAAGGGGACTGTTATCAATATCGCCTCTTTGGGGGCGGCACTGGCGGCACTGGCGCTGGGCGGCGGAGCTTTGACTTCGGGGCTGTTCGCGACATCGATGGCTGCCGGGCAGAGCGCCCAGCTCTATTTTTCGAGGCAGGACGAGATGGAAGCCGATCTGCTCGCGTACAAGTGGCTGCGGGACCTCGATCGAGATACCGAGGGCCAGAAGCGGATGCTGCAGACCATGAGGCGCATAACCAGGTATCGTTCGGAACAGGTGCCGCAATATCTGTTGACGCATCCGGACCCGGAAGCACGACTCGATTACGTCGAATCCCTGATCGCTGCTGACAATGATTATCAGCCTTCTGCCGACGATATGAAAGAATTCGACTTTCTCCGCTTCAAATATCGGATCATGT
>Ga0180436_10000650_pt1 | contig 35136 bp, 24 predicted proteins | sample SS_ome_2_FD_132434 | JGI IMG/M metagenome (GOLD analysis project Ga0180436, IMG submission 132434) | Hypersaline lake sediment archaeal communities from the Salton Sea, California, USA - SS_3_S_2 metaG | ecosystem: Environmental > Aquatic > Non-marine Saline and Alkaline > Hypersaline >... | reverse complement strand
CGCGCGCGGTGCGAGACCGTGAACGACAGGTCGAGGTGTCCGACGCCGGTCGCGTCCTCGCTGAACAGCGTGCCCTCGACCATCGCCGCCACGTCGACGTCGGCCGCGATCGTCCGACCGCCGACGACGGAGACGTGCACCGAGTCGGCCGTCCCGATCGGATTGCCGTAGTAGTCGTCGTGGAAGACCTGGGCGGCGAGCGTGCTGGTCGCGACCGCCGTGCCCTCCGCTTCGAGGTCGGCCACGCCGTCGTCGTACTCGTAGTCGAAGGCGCGCGACTCGGCGTAGGCGCGGCGCTCGCGGACCTCGGTCACCTGGAACACGGCCAGCTCGGGGCCGGCCTTGCGCTCCACCGTCATGCGCAGCGCCTCGGTGGCGCCGAGCACGGTCTGCCCCAGGCCGGTCGGGTCGACGAGCACGCCCTGGGCGTAGAAGGTCCCGCCGAGGATCGTCGGCAGGTTCGGGAACTGGATCGTCGTGGTCGCGGGCTGTCCGGGGCCGGTCCAGGCGCCGGTGAGGAAGACGCCCACGAAGGCGCCCGCGCCGATGTCGACGAGCAGCTCGCCCGGCGCGCCGGGCCCCGACATCGAGAAGCCGAAGGCCGGCGTGCCGCAGGGGAACAGCGGATCGGGCGCGGTGGCCAGGTAGACGGCGCCGATCGAGCCGGGCGTCTGCGTCCCCAGCGGGTTGTCGACGCCGAGCTGGAGCTGGGCGCCCAGGCGCGCGTCGCCGCCGAGCACGACGAGGCTGCCTTCGGGGTTGAGGCCGCAGCCAAAGGTCACGGTGTCGGCCAGGGCGGCGGGGGCGGCGGCGAGGAGGGAAGCGGCGAGCAGCGAGGGGCGCAGCATGGTCGTCGGTGGGACGAGCGGGCGCGCGCGGCGCCCGAAGCGGTGGAGTCGAACGCGGGCGATCGTCCGCCCCCGCCCACGGGCTGTCGAGTCAAGTTCCGTCGAAGGGCCGCGCGCCGTCCGAGGGAGCTCCGAACGGTTCGCAACACGCAACCAGCGATCCACGACCCGACGGCTGCCCGGCGTGCGACGCCGCCGCCCGATCGCGCTACGAATGGGGAACCGGACCCCGGCATCCAGAATCGGGGCCCGGTCCCGCGTCCCCCCTCCGTCCGACCGGGCCGCCCCCGAGCCGGCTCCAACCGTCGAAGAGTCAACGCCATGCGCCGCTTCCTGCTGCTCCTCCTGTTCCCGGCCGCTCCCGCCCTCGCCCAGGGCCCGCCGCCGCCGCCGCCGCCCCCGCCCCCGCTCCAGCCGCTGCAGGACCCGATCGCCCCGCCCCAGAATCCGACGACCCCGGCCAAGGTCGAGCTGGGGCGCGCGCTCTTCTGGGACGAGCAGCTCTCGTCCACGCGTCAGACGGCCTGCGGGTCGTGCCACTTCTCGACGCACGGGGGCAGCGATCCCCGCAGCGTCGTCGGTGATCCTGCGAGCACCCACCCCGGCTTCGACGGGGTCTTCGGCAACGCGGACGACGTGACCGGCGCCATCGGCGTCGTGCGCAGCCTGCCCGACGGGACCTACGTCCTCGACGGCGCCTTCGGCTTCGACAAGCAGGTGACGCGCCGCACCGCGAACTCGACGATCGGCGCCGCCTACGCGCCGCACCTGTTCTGGGACGGGCGCGCGGACGACACGCTCGTCGATCCCAGCACCGGACAGGTCGTGATCCCGGTCGGCGCGGCCCTCGAGAACCAGGTGCTGTTCCCGCCGACGAGCGACGCCGAGATGGGGCACGTCGGCCGCGACTGGGACGACATCGTGGCGCGCATCGCTGCCAGCGATCCGCTCGCGCTCTCGCCGCAGGTGCCGCCGAGCCTGGCCGGCTGGATCGCCGGCCGCGACTACACGGCGCTGTTCGACGAGGTCTTCGGCACGCCCGAGGTGACGGCGGTTCGCATCGCGATGGCGATCGCCGCGTACGAACGCACGCTCGTGCCGACGCAGACGCCGCTCGACACCTTCCTCGCGACGGGCCAGGGCCTGACGCCGCTCGAGCAGCAGGGCTTCCAACTGTTCGGGCAGCTCAACTGCGTCACCTGCCACGGCGGTAACCGCTTCACGAACGACTCGTTCCAGAACATCGGCCTGCGTCCGCCCTTCGAGGACATGGGGCGCTTCGAGGTGACGGGCAACATGGGCGACCGCGGTCGCTTCAAGGTTCCGAGCCTGCGCAACGTGGGCGAGCGCGGCGCGTACATGCACAACGGTCGGTTCGACACGCTCGAGGAGGTCGTCGACTTCTACGACCGCGGCGGTGACTTCAACCCGCCGACCAAGGCGCCGCAGATCCAGCCGCTCAACCTGACGCCGCAGCAGAAGGCCGCGCTCGTCGCCTTCCTCGACCGTCCGCTGACCGATCAGCGCGCCGTGAACGAGACGGGGCCGTTCGAACGCCCGCTGCTCTCGACCGAAGCGAGCGTCATGCCGCAGGTCTTCGGCGTCGCGTCGCCGGGGACGGGCGGGGTCGCGCCGCGCATGGTCGCGCTCGAGCCGCCGTCGGTCGCCAACCCCAACATGACGCTGGCGCTCACGGACGCCTTGCCGGGCGCGCCGCTCCTCCTCGCGGTCGACCCCGTCGCCGCGTTCGGCGGTCTGCCGGTGGCCGGCGCCGTGTCCTACCTCTCGCTGGGTCCGGCAATGATCGTCCTGCCGCTCGGCAGCGTGGATCCCGACGGCTCGTTCAGTCGACCCTTCGACCTGACCCCGATCGGCGTCCCCGGCCTGCGCCTGTTCGCGCAGTGGTTCGTGGTCGACACCGGCGCGCCGGGCGGACTCCTGGCCGCGAGCGAAGGCGTCGGGCTCGAGCTGTACTGAGCGCCCGACGCGATCGCCGAGCACCGTCGGCGGCGTGCGCGCCGACTCCATCCGTTGGGTGGGGTCGGCGCGCGTTCGTCGGGGGAGCGGTGCGCGGGTCGACCGCGGCGCAGCACACGGGATTCAGCGCAGCACCGCGGCTTCAGCGCAGCACCGCGGCTTCAGCGCAGCACTCGGACCTCGAAGCGCGCGTCGACGCCCTGGTACGCGGTGGTCTCGCGGGGCGCGTTCGCGACCAGGTGCACGAAGGCGCGGCCGCGATGGTGCTCGACCAGAGCGCGCGCAGCGGCGTAGGGCAACGGGTCGCCCGACTCGGGGTGCGCGGCCTCGAAGGCGGTGACCTCGAGCCGCGCGTCGATCGGGAATCGCTGCGGGTCGACCTCGACGCGCGCGACCACGCGCCAGTCGGCGTCGCGCCGCGTGCCGTACATGTCCCAGGCCGCGGCGTGGAAGCCGGTGCTCCACGCGACCTCGACGACCAGGCGTTCGCGCTGCTCGTCCCACGCGGCGCGCACCGATTCGGTCGGTGACGCGACGGCATCGAACGGACGCAGGCGCGGGTCGCCGATCAGGATCCGGTTCGCGCCGCCGCCGGCCATGATCGGCTCGCGCTCCCAGGCGGCCATGTTGGCGGGTGTGCCGTCGGGAACGCCGAGGGCGGGGAACGCGCCGTTCGCCACCACGAGGTCGTCGTAGGTCGACTTGATCACGGCGCCCAACGACTCGCCCGTGGTGAACGCGAAGCGCTGCTCGCGGTCCACCGCCATTCCGTGATTGGCGCCGATCGGCGCGAGGAGCGCGACGGCGCCGGCGTCGAGGAGCGCGAGGCCGAGGCTCTCGTCGCGCTCGAGGCGATGGAGCGTCGGCGCCTCGACGCGTCCGAAGGTCGAGACGATGTCACCCTCGACCCAGGCGCGTTCGCAGACGGCACTGTGGCAGGTTCCGCTCCACACGATCGCACCCGCGAGGTCGCGCTCCCGCCAGCGGTCGGCCAGGATGCGCGGCATCGCGCCGTCCGGATCGTCGCCGACGCGCTCGGCCGCGTACGGCCGGTGCAGACTCCGGTCCAGGTTGCGCCGGCCGTCGAAGAGCCACACGCCCTGTGGATCGCCGTTGCCCGTCAGCGACAGAACGGCGCAGCCGTCGACGTCGGGCAAGCGCTCGTCGACGAAGGTGAGCACGTTCGGGTCCGACTCGACACACGCGAAGGCGAGGCCGTGCCCGTGGAAGCCCGCGACGCGCGCCAGTCCGTGGATCCGCTCGGCGTAGACGGTGGACGCCATGCCCGAGGTCACGAAGCCCTCGATCCACTTCTTCGAGGACGGTCCGTTCGTGCGCACCTCTTCGCTGCGGTCCCACGCGGCCGCCAGCGCATCGGGGTCCGACGCGGTCAGGTAGCCGAGCTCGGCGTCGACGAAAGGGTCGGCGTCGAACGCGCGCACTGCGAGGAGCAGGCCGCGGTGCAGGCCGGCGTCGAGGAGGTCGGGCGGGACGACGACGAGCGCGACATCGGGCTCGAGGTGCGCGAGCGCCCACGCGGCACCGTCGCGCTCGACGCTCACGAGCGGCGTCCCGACCTCGGACGCGATGCGGCGCGCGACGGCGACGAAGCGCCGGTGTTCCTCGCTGGCGACAGGGTCGCCCACGAAGAGGACCGCCGTGCGCGCGTCGGCCTCGCTCGCCTGCGCGCCGCGTCGCGGCTCGGCGTCGAGCACCTCTTCGGGAGGGAGGGGCGAGGCCCCGGCCAGCAACGCGCACACGGTGATCCACTGCATGCGCGCAGCGTAGTCGCGCGCGAACGCGAGCGGGGCGGCGACCCGTCACCGGATCGCCGCCCCGCCGCACACGGTGACGCGAACCGCGTCGCCGAGCGTCGCGGTTCCTCACGCGGTCACCCGATCAGGGGCAGCCGACCGTGAAGCACAGGCCGTTCGAGAAGAAGTCCGGCACGCCCGGGATCGGGCCCTGGCCCTGGAAGGTCGGGTCGCACAGGCGCACCTGCATGACCACGTCGAGGCCGATGATCGCCGGGTCGTCGGGGATCATCAGGCAGCCGGAGCGGTTGCCGTTCGCGTCGGTGACGCCGGTGGCGAAGTCGATCAGCGCGAACGGGTCGGGCCAGATGTCGCAGGCGCCGAACAGGACGTACTGCGGCTGCGCGGGCTTGCCGATCGAGCCGTAGAGCCAGTACTGCGTGTTCGGGAACTGCGAGACGATGTCCCAGCACCAGACCTGGCCGATGACCGGGACGTCGCTCGTGAGCGAAGCGTCGGTCGGGTGGTTGCAGGAGGGCAGGTTCGTGTCGACCGAGCCGGCCACGAAGAGACCGGTGCACGGCGGGCGCGTGCGGCCGATGACGGCCACGTCACCGCCGAGGCCCTTCGGATCGCCACCGGCGTTCGGGTCGTACCGGATCGCGCAGATCGGGTTGCCGACGGCCGACGGGTCGGTCGTCATGTCGGCGTACGCGATGCCCGCGATGCCGTGCGATCCGCCCGAGGTCTGGAGCATGTCGGCGCTGGCGGACCAGATGACGTCGTTGACGCCGTTCAGGTCGGCCCAGTCGGTTCCGCCGTAGGACTCCGGCGTGTTGCCACCGAGGATCGAGATGCCCCAGTCGCGGATCTCCGACCAGCCGCCGTTGTTCTCGAAGACCGCGGTCGAGGTGCGGTGGTTGTAGACGTCGAGCTCGGAGTAGGTCAGGCCGAAGTTGTCGAAGAACGCCATCGTGCGCTGCCCGACGAGCATGCGACCGTCGGCGGAGAACTCGATGTCGGAGATCGGGTGCCCGACGTTGAGGAAGCTCGCCGTGAACTCGAGCTGGTCGGAGCCGGCGTCGAAGTCACCGCTGACGAGGGCGACCGAGCGAACGGTCGGCTGCGCGTCCTCGGCCGGCCAGACCGAGTAGTACACGCGACCGTTCAAAAGGCCGATGCCCCACAGGCGCTCGCCGCGCGGCGCGAAGCCCGCGGTGCCGTCGTCGGACCCGAGCGGGTCGAACGAGCCGAGCACGTTGCCGGCGTTGTCGATGCGGTAGATCTTCCCGTCCTCGTCGTTGGTGACGAAGAACTGGTCGTGGTTCGTGTCGTAGGCGATGTTGCCCAGACCCGGACCGGTCTGGCGGGCGCCGTAGTTCTTCGAGCGCACGATCGACAGCTGCTGCGGGAGCTGGGCGAAGACGCTGACCGCGCCCGTCTGACCGTCGATCTTGTAGATCGTTCCGGCCGCGCCCAAGTCGTTGGCGCCGCCGCCGATGTCGCCGAAGCGCCAGACCGCGTCGTTGAGCGTGCCGGCGACCGCATAGCCCTCGACGTTGGTCGTCGCGGTCACATACACGTTGCGGGCGTTGTCCCAGGTCACGCCGAACACGTTGCCGATCTGGTCCGCGGTCCAGGTGGCGTCGTGGTACATCGGCGCGTTGTAGTGGTTCGGACCGAACACCGGCGCGTTCACGTCGATGAGGCCGAAGGTGTACCGTTCGGCGGCCGGGTAGACGGTGCGGGTGCCGCAGGTCACGGCGGCCCAGCCGTCGGTGTTCGGGAAGCTGCCGACGCCGCCGACCGGTCCCGCCGTCGGGGCGGGCAGGGCGAGCATGGCCGAGGTGCAGAGGCTGAGGATGAGCATGGCGAGAGATCGGGAGCGGGATCGCAGGGGAGCGCGCGCGGGTGGGCGCGCGTGTCGAGGGCGAGGTGCGTCTCCTGAACGAGACCTGGCCTGTGAAGAAGCGGCGATTTTAGCCCCCAAATGGACCTCCGGTCCCGCCAGCGGGCCGCGGGTTGTCGGAATGCCCCTAAGGGGCTTGCTTCATGCCGTTTGGGCTGCCAGGTCCGTGTTGCTCGTCGCCACGGCCATGTGGGCGGCGTCCTGCGCCGCGCCGGACCCGGCCTCCGGCCCGGCCCCCGGCGACGACGGGAGCCTCGCGCGGAACGAAGATCGGATCGAAGCGCCGATCGGCGCGTGGCGCGTGGTCCCAGCCGGTATCGACGGCGAGCGCTGCTCGACGCGCATCGCGCGCCCGGGCGTCGACGAGGGGCGCGTCGGAGCGTCCGAGCGGTGCATCGGTCCGGTCCTCGGGACGCAGCCGTTCGTCGCCCTGTTGCCGAGCTGGAACCTGACCGTCGACGACGGACTGCACGCGGTCGTCGAGGTCCGCGTGCGCGCGGCCGCGGACGGGCGCTGGAGCCCGTGGCTGTTCGTCGGCGAGTGGGGCTCGGGCGCGATCCCCGCGCAGGAGAGCGCGACGACCGCGTTCGCGTGGGGGCGTGTCGCGACCGACTGGGTGCTCCTCGACGAGCCGGCCGATGCCGCGCAGCTGCGCGTGGCCGCGTTCGGTCGGTCCGCGGAGGGCGACGGTGCGGGCGTGCGCATCGAACAGCTGGCGGTCTGCTTCGAGCACGCCGACGCGGCCCCGCGTCGCGCGCCGTTCCCCGCGCCTCGCACCGTGGCGCTCCCGGTCGAGGTCGGTGTGCCGTTCTTCAGTCAGCGCCAGCAGCGCCCCGAGATCGCCGGACGCATCTGCAGTCCGACCTCGGTCGCGATGGTGCTCGCCGCGAGCATGGCTCCGCGCGAGGTCGAAGCGGTCGCGGCGCGCGCCTTCGACCCTCGGAACGACATCTACGGCAACTGGCCGCGGAACGTGCAGGCGGCCTGGTCGTTCGGGCTGCCCGGCTTCGTGACCCGCTTCGACGACTGGGACGCGGTCGCACGGCACTTCGCCGCCGGGCGTCCCGTCGTCGCGAGCATCGGCGTCCAGCCCGGGCAGCTCACCGGCGCGCCCTACGCCTCGACCCGCGGACACCTGATCGTGCTGCGCGGCTTCGACGCGAACGGTGACGTGCTCGTGAACGACCCCGCGGGCGCGACGGAGGCCGAGGGGCGGGTCACCTACCGCCGCGACGAGCTCGACATGGTCTGGCTCGAGCGCGGCGGGACCGCGTACGTGTTCGACTCCGTGCCGCGTTGAACCGGGTCGCGTCGAACCGGAACGCGTCGATCCGGGCCGCGTCGACTCGACGCCGCTCGCGGGTCGATTCGCGAGCGGCGACCCGGGAGCGCCGACTCAGGAGCGCCGGCGCGGCTTCTTGTAGCGCTTGCCTTCGACGAAGTAGTCGAGCACCTCGAGGAGGATGCCCTCGCCGAGGACGCGCTCGAAGACCTCGGTCTGGGCCTCCTCGCTCGGCTCCCAGCCCGGGATCAGCTGCCAGCTCCCGTCCTCCTGCACCGTGACCCCGTCCATCGCGCGCAGGTGGAACAGGTCCGACAGGATCTGCGGCGTGTCCTCGCGGTGGTGGGTGAGGAGGAAGCGCGCGAAGCCGAAGGCCTGGCGCGCGAGGATGCCGCGGTAGGTGCCGCGCTGCCACGCCGCGAGGTTCTCGAAGAAGGCGTAGCGCGAACCGTCGAAGTGGTTGTGCAGGTCCTTGTCCCAGGAGGTGTGCTCGGTCGCCCACACGAAGCCGATGCGGTGCGGAAAGCAGTAGATCCCGCCGAGCAGCTCCTCCTCCACGTGCCAGTTGAGGCCCATCTGCAGCCAGTACGGCAGCTCGCCGAAGCGCCGCGCGATCGCGAGGTGCGCGAGGCGGTGGACCAGCTCGTTGCGGATGTCCCACTCCTCCATGTCGTCGAGGGACTCGATCCAGCAGGCCGCGAGGGGACGCGTGAGCGTGAAGCCGCCCAGCTCCTTCGCGGACTCGGACCAGGACGCGAGGTAGGGCTCGAGCCCGGCCAGCTCGTCGAGCACGTCGGCGTACTCCTCCTCGTCCTCGACCTGGAGCAGCACGAGCGTCTCGCTGTCGGTCGGCTCCGCCATGTACACCTCGCGGTCGGCGTCGACCTGGGGCGCGGGTCGCTCGGGCAGGAGCTCGTCGACGAGCTCGAGCGTGTCCTCGACGAGCGCGAGCTCCTTCGTGCGCTTCGACTTCGAGCTGTGCGTGTAGACGAGCACGCGCCCGTCCTCGGTCAGCTCGACCTCGGCGTCGTGGGCCTGCGCGAAGATGGCCCAGCGCGTGGCCACCTCGGCCACCGTGTCGCCGAGCGCCTCGGCGATCTCGTCCGGTTCGGCGGCGCGACCGTCCCAGCGCAGCGGGAGGTCGGCGGTGAGGGTCGCCACCTCGCCCGCGTGGGCGGGCGCGAGACAGACGGTGAGTGCGAGAGCGGTGAGCATGGAACGGGTCTGGGACCGTGGTGGGTGCAAGGTGGCGGCGCCGCGCGCGAACAGCGGTCGCGGCCGCGACGCTGCGCGCGGCCGCGCTACGGCCATCGCGGTGCCAGCGTGACGCCGAGGGCGCCGGCACTCTTCCTATCGGCCGGCGATCGGTTTCGACTTCGATCGCCTCTCGGTCGCGGATGGTGCGTGACGAGGCGGTATCGGGTGGCGGCCCCGTGACGCCCCTCGGTCCCGGGGCCGAGCGCGGCCCCGTCGGGCTTCACCGGGATCTAACGCCCGCCCCGGCCGTCGCCCGCGGGCACCGCCGTGCGCTCGTAGGCCGGCAGCTCGAGCAGTCGCGGATCGATCGTCGCCAGCGCGGCCTCGAGGTCCTCGACCAGGTCCGGCCGCTCGGCCGCGACGAGCGCGGCGCGCAGGGTCCGCGAGGTGTCCGACGGGGACAGGTTCAACCCGTCGAGGCTGCCCGCGGCCGTGGGGCAGCGCTCGAGCGAGCCCACGAGCAGGCGCGTCGCGGTCTCGAGGTCCTCGGCCTCGAGCGCGATCCGCGCGCGGCCGGCCAGGGCCAGCGCGATCCAGTGGTCGCAGGTGTCGGCCTGGTTCGGATCGAGCTCGGCGGCGCGTGCGAAGGTGGCCTCGGCGCGCCCGTAGCGTTCGAGCGCGGCCTCGACCTCGCGCGTGCGCCGCGCCGACTCGGCGGCCACGAAGCTCGCATAGGCCTGGTACCAGACCAGGACCGGGCTGGGGTCAGCGGCGACGAGCCGCGCGTAGGCGGGTTCGAGGCCCGCGGCTCCGCGCTCGTACAGGGTGCGTCCGCGCAGACGCACGTGCAGCTCCCAGTCGCCGGGGAAGCGCACGAGCGCCGCGTCGAGCACGCGTCCCGACGCGGCCCAGGCGCCGAGACGCCACAGGAAGTCGTAGTGCTCGACCGCGCGCGCGGCCGTCGCGCTCGGATGGGCCGCCAGCACCGCCATCGCGGCGTGGTAGTCGGCGAGCCACTGCTCGGGCCAGGGGTCGTTGCGCCGCACGGCACGGTCGATGGCGCGGCGCAGGTGATCGGCGCGCAGCGACAGCACGGCGATCGCGCTCCACGGCTCGGCGCCGGCCGGCAGCGCGGCGACCGCGGCCTCGGCGTGGGTCCGCGCGGCCTCGCGATCGCCGCTGCGGTCGGCCACGAGCGCGCGCAGCGCGTTCACGCGCCATCCGCTCGCGCCGGCGGTCACGGCGCGCTCGAGCGCACCGCGCGCGTCGTCGAGCAGCACGCGCGCGAAGCGCGGCTCGTGGCGCGGGTCGTAGGCGAGCTCGACCGAGGCCTCCGCCAGGTCGAGCAGGTCCGCGGCGTCGGCGTCCTCGTCCGCCGCGGCCGCGGCCGCGTCGCGCGCGCGCTCGTCGCTCGAGGTCGCGCGCGAGCGCTCGACCGCGCGTCGCCACTGCTCCACGTCGATCGTGGCGCGCGTGTCGCCCAGGCCGCGGTGCACGGCGGCGAGCAAGCGCGCCTGCGGCGACTGTTCGCCGAGGCGTTCGAGCGCAGCGACCAGCAGGCGGCGCTCGGCCTCGTCGAGGTCGGCGCGCAGCGAGACGTTGATCAGCCCGACCGAGTCGACGGACTCGGCGGCGGCCAGGCGCTCGCGCGCGCGCCGCGCGACCTCGGGGTCGAGGTCGTGGATGCCGAGCCGCAAGAGATCGAGCGACGCGTCGGCACCGCGGTTCGCGACCGCGTCGAGCAGCGTCTCCTTGAGCGCGCGCGAGCCGTCCGCGAACGCGGCCTCGACCTGTTCGCGGTCGCTGCTGTCGGGGCTGCCGACGCGATCGACGAGCGAGCGATCGCCGCGCTCGACGAAGGGCGGCGCGTCCGTGCGCTCCTCGATGCCGTCGCGGATCGCCGCGAACACCGAGTCGGTGTCGAAGGCGTAGTACACGTCGTAGGTCTCGCTGCCGTCGAGCTCGACCATGATGTGCCGCGGCGCGACGCGCACGCCGTCGAGGAACTTCTCGTAGAGGATCGGCTCGATCCAGATGTGCTCGCCGCAGGTCACGGTCCCGAAGCGCGGGCACTCGATGCGGTTGCCGGCCTCGTCGTAGTCGCGCGGGTTGTGGCGATAGGTCGACGCGATGACGCACACGTACGGCTCGTAGAGCGCGGCGATCTCCGGCTGGCGGTAGCGGATGCCCGCGTAGTGCTCGGACGCGATCTCGCCGTCCATGTTCACGCACACGAGGATCGGGCGCTGCGTCTCGCGCGAGAGCGCGACCGCGTCGTCCCAGGTGCGCTGCCACTCGATGAGCACGGGCTTCGCCCAGTCCTCGGCCGTCGGCGCGTACCACATCTGCTCGCGCGTCAGTCCGCCGGCCGCGCCGCGCGGGTCCTGGGGCGGGGCGGGGGTGGCCGCGCGCTCGCCGGCGCCCTGATCGTCGGCGCCCTGGTCATCGTCGCCCTGTTCGTCGGCAGCGCGACCATCGGGACCGGGCGCAGCGTCCTGCGGAGCGGGCGCGGCCACGAGTCCCAGGACGAGGCTGGCGACGAGGGTCGGAAGGTGGCGCGGTCGGAAGGTTCGGGCGAGGTGCATGCGTGGCGTCGGCGGGCTCGGGGATCGCGGCCCATCTTCGCGCGCGGTCGCGTGACTCACAAGGCGCGTCGCCGTTGGCGACCGTTCGACGGGTACACTCCCGCGCTCGCCGAGGGATCCCGACCCCTGCCGCGCCCACCGGAGGAGCGAGTGTCAGAGCGTCCGAACGAAGTCGAAGCCGTCACCCGGGCGATCGCCGAGCGCGGCGCCTTCCTCCACGAGGTCGAGCAGCAGCTCGGCCGCGTCCTGGTCGGTCAACGCGCGCTCGTCCGCGGCCTGCTCGTCGGCCTGTTGTCCGACGGCCACGTGCTGCTCGAGGGTCTGCCGGGCCTCGCGAAGACCCTGGCGGTGAAGTCGCTGGCCGCCGCGCTCGGCGGCGTGTTCCACCGCATCCAGTTCACGCCGGACCTGTTGCCGTCGGACCTCGTCGGTACGCAGGTCTACGACCCGAACACGGGCGCGTGGTCGGTGCGCCAGGGTCCGGTCTTCGCCAACGTCCTGCTCGCGGACGAGATCAACCGCGCGCCGGCGAAGGTGCAGTCGGCGCTGCTCGAAGCGATGGAGGAGCGTCAGGTCTCGCTCGCGGGCGAGACGCGCGCGCTGCCCGATCCGTTCATCGTGCTCGCCACCCAGAACCCGGTCGAGCAGGAGGGGACCTACCCGTTGCCCGAGGCCCAGGTCGACCGCTTCCTGCTCAAGGTGCTCGTGCACTACCCGAGCGAGGCCGAGGAGCGCGAGATCGTCGACCGCATGGGCGGCACGCGGCACGCGCCGACGGTCGAGCCGGTGGCGCGACCGCAGGACGTGGTCGCGATCCGTGAGGTGCTCGACGCCGTGCGCCTCGATCCCAGCCTGCGCGACTACGTGGTGACGCTCGTGCGCGCGTCGCGTTCGCCCGCCGACGCGGGGCTGGCCGACCTCGCGCCGCTCGTGCTCTACGGCGCCTCGCCGCGCGCGGCGATCGCGATGGTCCGCGCCGCGCGCGCGACGGCCGTGCTCGAGGGCCGCGGCTTCGTGCTGCCCGAGGACGTGAAGGCCGTCGCGCCCGACGTGCTGCGCCATCGCCTCGTCACGACCTACGAGGCGGAGGCCGAGGGCGTCACCGCCGACGACCTGCTCGCGCGGCTGCTCGAGGCCGTGCCGGTTCCCTAGTGCGGGCGGAGCATCAGCGGGCGGACGAGGCCGAGCTGTCCGAGGTCCTCGCGCAGGTGCGGCGCATCGCGGCCTGGTCGCGCCGGCGCGTGCGCAGTTCGGTCGCGGGCGGCTACGCCACCGCGTTCAAGGGCGCGGGCCAGGAGTTCGAGCAGGTGCGCGAGTACGCGGAGGGCGACGACCCGCGCAGCGTCGAGTGGAACGTGACCGCGCGCATGGGCCGCCCGTTCGTGAAGACCTTCGCGGCCGAGCGCGACCGCGGCGTGATGCTGCTCGTCGACACCGGCCCCACGACGCGCGCCGGGCTCGGTGCGCTCTGCGTGCGGCGCGCGATCGCGACGCTCGTCGCCGCCGTCGCGCTCACCGCGGACGACCACGGCGACCGCGTCGGCGCCGTGTTCTTCGCGAGCGACGAGGCCGAGGTCGTGCCGCCGGTGCGCGGATCGGCCCACGCACTGCGGCTCGTGCGCGACGCGCTGTTCACGGAGCCGGCGCGCCGGTCGTCGACCGCCCATCCGTCGAAGGGCGGGGCGCCGAAGGGCAGCGAACGGCCGGGGTCGCACGGTCTGCTCGCCGCGCTCGAGCGCGTGCGCCGCGCGTCGCGCCAGCGCGCGCTCGTGTTCGTGCTGTCGGACTTCGTCGCGCCGCTCGATCCCGCTCCGCTGCGCGCCTTCGCGCGGCGGCACGACGCGATCGCCCTGCGGGTGAGCGGCGCGGAGCACACGCCCGGCGTGCTGCGCGGCCTCGTGCGCCTCGGCGATCCGTTCGGGGGCCCGACGCGCGTCGTCGACGCGGACGCGCCCGCGTTCCAGCGCGCGTGGCGCGCGCGCACCGAGGCGCGCCGTCGGCGGTTCGAGGCGTTGTGCACCCGCGCGGGCTGGCAGGGCGTCGACGCTCCGGTGCCGTTCGACGGCGACGCGGACGCGCTGGTGCGGCCGCTCGCCGAAGCGCTCGTGCGCCGCGGACCCCTCGCGGCCGGCGCCGCGCGGCCGGGGGAGCGGTCGTGATGGGAGCGCTCGTGATGCGGTCCCTGTTCGCGGCCACTGCGCTGTTCGCGCTCGCGACGCCGCTCGTCGCCCAGGACGCGGGCGTCGCGGTGCGACCGGTCGGCGTCGCGCCCGACGCGGTGCGCGTCGGCGAGCCGTTCGAGCTGCGCGTGGAGCGGCGCTGGTCGCGCGATCTCGAGCCGCAGCCCCTGCGCACGGGCGAGCTGGCGCCGCTCGAGGTCGTCGAGCGATCGGTCGAGCGTTCGGTCGACGGCGACGCCGTCGTCGAGGTGCGGCGCCTGCGTGCGTACCTCTTCGAACCCGGGGCGGTGGCGATCGGAGCGGTGACGCTCGTCGCCCACGATCCGGCGACCGGCGCGGTCGCCCGCGCGCGCTCCGAACCGGTCGCGCTCACGGCGTCGAACCCGCTGCCGGCCGACGACGACGGCGCGATCGAGGTCGCCCTCGCGTACGCGGGTCCGGCACCGCGCGTGCGACACCCGCTGTTCGTGCTCGCGCTCGTCGCGCTGGCGGTCGGCGTACCCGCGGCGTGGGTCGCGTGGCGCCGCCGTCGCCGCGCCGCAGTGGCGGCCGCTGCTGCGAACGAGTCGCCGCGCGTCGACGCGCCGGACGACGACCCCCGCGCCCTGCGCGCGCGCCTCGACGCGCTCGAGCGCGCGGGCGCCGTCGAGCTGGACGCCGAGCGGGACGCGCACTGGCACACCGAACTGTGGCGCGTCGTGCGCGGCCTGGCCGGGCTGCGCCTGCGTCGCTCGCTGCGCGCGAACACCGTCAGCGAGAGCGCGGCGCGCGTGCGCAGCGGCGTGGACACCGCGACCGGCGACGGCGTGGCCGCGGTGGGCGGCGACTGCGACGGCGTGCGCTTCGCGGCGCGAACGAGCGCGCGCGCCGAACGCGCGGCGCGGATCGAGCGGGCGCGCCGACTCGCGCGCGCGCTCGGGACGGAGGAGGCGGCGCGGTGAACGCGTTCCTCGAAGGCCTGTTTGGCGTCTGGTTCGTCGATCCGTGGCTCGCCGTGCTCGCGTGCGGCGCGGTCGCGCTGTCGACCGCGGCGGCTGTGCGCCGCGAGCGGCGCGAGCGCGTCGCGGTGGCGGGCTTCGGCGACCTGGCGCGCGACGCGGACGGACACGCGCTCCCGACGGGCGGGCGCGTGGCACTGGCGCGCGCGCTGTCGGCCGTGCGCGCGCTCGGGCTCGTCGCGCTCGCACTGGCCTGCGGCCGACCGGTCGAGCGCGTGCCCCAGCCGCTCGCCACGCGCGGCATCGACGCGGTCCTGTGCCTCGACGTGTCGTCGTCCATGGCGGCGCGCGACCTGGGCGACGCGCGCCGCCGCCTCGACGTGGCGGTCGACGCCGCGATCGACTTCGCGTCGTCGCGCGAGGACGATCGACTCGCGCTGGTGCGCTTCGCGCGCTTCGGTCGCCTCGTGTCGCCGCCGACGCGGGACGCGCGCGCGGTCGCGGACGCGCTCGCACGCCTCGAGCCCGTCGAGGCCGACGGCGACGAGGACGCCACGGGCATCGGCCTCGCGCTGGCGCGGTCGGTCGAGCTGCTCGGCGAGCGCGGGTCCGCGTCCCGCGTCGTGGTGCTCCTGACCGATGGCCTCGAGAACGTGGCGGCGCCCGGCGTCGATGCGGTGACGCCGACCGAAGCGGCGCGACTCGGCGCGCTGCGCGGCGTGCGGCTCTACACGATTCTCGTCGGTCCGATCGCGGCGGCGGGGGAGGAGGGCGCGGGTGCCACGGCGACGGTGCAGGAGGTCGACGCGCTGCGCGCGCTCACCGAGCACACGGGCGGACGCCTGTTCGAGGCGCGCGACGCGGGCGCGGTGGCTCGGGCGTGGACGGCGATCGACGGGCTCGAGCGCGTCGAACTCACCGAGCCGCGCTTCGTCCACCGCGAGCGCTTCGGCGGCTTCCTGTTGGGCGGCCTCGTGTGCGTCGCGCTCGCGGCGCTCGCGCGGTGCGCGGGCCTGGAGGTGCTGCCGTGAACCTGCTCGCGTGGTTCGACGCACCCGCAAACCTGTGGGCGCTGGCGGCGGCGCCCGTCGTGTGGCTCGGCGGACGCGCCGCCGTGCGCGCGGCGGAGCGTCGGCGCGTGCGCGTGCTCGGTCGCGCGTGCCCTGCGCGGCCCGCAGCGGGAGCGGTGCTGTGGAGCGTGCTCGCGTTCGTCGCCGCGGTGCTGGCGCTCGCGCGGCCGCGCTTCGGCGAGCCGACGGTCCCGCTCGCCGCGCGCGGCGTCGATGCGATCGTGTGCCTCGACGCCTCGCGCTCGATGTTGGCGCGGGACGCGGGCGGGGCGCGCATCGACGCCGCGCGCGCTCAGCTCGCCGCGCTCGCGCGCAGCGGTCGGGTGGGGCGCATGGCGCTCGTCGCCTTCGCCGGCGAGGCGCGCACGGTCGCGCCGCCGACGCGCGACCTGGGCGCCGTGCTCGAGCTCACGCGCGAGGTGGGGCCGGACCTGGACCTGGTCGGGGGCAGCGATCTCGCGGCCGCGCTGGTCGAGGCCGAGGCGGTGCTGGCGCGCCTGTCGGAAGTGGACGGCGGCGAGGGATCGACGGTCGCGCGCGACGGCGTCGCGATCGTGCTCGTGACCGACGGCGAGGACCACGGCGGCGCGGCGCGCGCGGTGGCCGAACGCCTCGCCGCGACCGGCGCGTCGCTGCACGTGCTCGGCGTGGGCAGCGAGTTCGGCGCGAAGATCCCGCTCGACGGCGGCACGCGCTTCCTCACCGACGCCGCCGGGCGCGAAGTGGTGACGGCGCTCGACGCGCAGAGCCTCGCCGCGCTCGCGAGCGCGACGCCGAACGGATCGCTGCGCCGCGTGACCGCGCCCGACGACGCGGCGGCCGACGACCTGGCGCGCGTGGAGCTCGCCGCGCTCGAAGCGCGCGTGGACGAGGCCGAGCGCCGGCGCGAACGACCGCAGCGCTTCCAGTGGTTCGCGGGCGCGAGCCTCGTGGCGCTGCTCGTGGCGGCGAGGAGGCGGCGATGACCGCGTCGCTCGCCACGCCGCCGACCGCGCGCGGCCTCGCGCTCGCGATCGCACTGCTCGTCGTCCTCCTCCTCGGCGGTTGCTCGCGCGTGCACTCCGGTTCCTCGCGGCACGGTGACGCTCGGCAGAGTGACGATCGGCACGCGGCGCTCGTCGCGTCGCTCGCGGCGTCGCCGTCGAACGACGCCCCGGCGACGCTCGCGCGCTTCGACGCGCTGATCGCGGAGCTGCGGGCGGACGGGGACGAGGCGCCGCCGCGGCTCGTGCGCGACCGCGCGCTCGCGGCCCTCGCGGCCGGCGCCTACGCCGAGGCCGAGGCGTCCGCGCGCGCGCTCACGCGGGGAGCGGACGCGGCGCTCGCGGCCGACGGCTGGTTCGTGCTCGGCGCCGCCGCGGTGGCGCGCGCCGACCTGGCGCGGGCCCAGGCCACCGGTCCGGAGGCGGAGCCCTTCGCGTTCGACGCGGCCATCGCGCTCGCCGAGCGCGGTCGCGACGCGTTCGTGCGCGCGGTGCTCGTCCGCGAGCGCTGGGACGCGGCCGCGCGCAACGCCGAACGCGCGCGGCGCCGCGTCGCGGTGTGGAGCGCCGAACGCGACGGACGCGAGCCGCCGGACCCGCGCACGATCGCCGACGGCGCGCCCGACGTGCAGCTCGTGCCCGACGCGGCCGACGATGGCGGCGGCGGCGGCGACGACGCGAGCGGACCGGACGCGCGCGGGGACACCGCGCTGACCGAGCTGTCGCCGGCCGAGCTCGAGCGCCTGCTCGAGCGGCTCGCGACCGACGAACGCGAACGCCTCGAGGCCCGCGCGCGGCGGCGCGCCGAACGATCCAAGGACGTGGAGCAGGACTGGTGATGATCTTCACAGCCATCGCGCTCGTCGCCGCCCTCGTGGCGCACCAGGACGCGGACGACGAGCCCTGGCGCGACGCCGTCCGTGCGCGCGCGTGGACCCAGCCGAGCCAGCCGTTCGTCGGCCAGCCCTTCACGCTGTTCGTGGAGGTGGAGGTCGACGACGCGTTCGCGCGCGCGGGGCTCGTGCAGCCGTCGGCGCGCGCGCTCGACGTGCCGCTGCTCGTGTGGAGCGGCGTCGACGCCGAGCGCGACGACCTCGTCGCGCTCGACCGCGTTCCGGCGCTGGACGGTGCGAGCGCGTCGATCGCCTTCGACGGCGTGACGGCGCGCTCGCGGGTCGAGGTGGCTCCGGGTGCGTCGCGGGACGCGAGCCCGCTGGGGCAGACGCGGCCCGTCGTCGTCGAGCGCTCCACGACCGCGCGCGCGTTCGTCGCGCGAACGCCCGATGCGCAGTTCGCGCCGCGCGTCGAGTTCGCCTGGGCGCGGCGGTTCGAGACGGACCTGTTCGGCGATCGTCGCCCGGTCGAGGTGGAGCGCGAGTCGCTCGCGCTCGCGCTCGAGGACTTCGCGGTGCGCGCGCTCCCCGACGAGGGGCGGCCGCCGGGATTCGACGGGCCCGTCGGCGCGTTCGAGCTCGACGCGGAGGCGGTCGCGCTGCCGGCGACGCTGCGCGAGGGCGACGCGTTCGAGGTCGTGGTCGTCGTGCGCGGCGGCACGGACGCGTGGCGCGACGGGGGTCGGGGGCCGCGCCTCGTCGAGGGACGCGGGTACCACGCCCGGGGCGTGCTCGAGGAGCCGCGCGACGACGGGCGGGCGCTGCGCTTCGAGCTCGTCGCGGTCCCGACCGCGCAGGAGCCGCTGCTCGGCTTCCGCTTCGACGCCTTCGATCCCGAGCGCGGCTACCGCACGCTGGCGGTCGACCTCGAGCAGCCCGAGCGGATCGACCTCGCGCTCGCGGCGACGCGGTCGGCGACGCGGTCGGCGGCGCCGTCGACCGCGAGCGAGGACGACGCGTCCGCGCTCGTGCGCTGGCTCGTTCCGGTCGGCGCCGCGTTCGTCGTCTTCGCGTTCGCGCTCGTGGTGCGCCGGCGCGCGCGCGCGTCGGTCGATCCCTCGCGCGCCGCCGCGCGCGCGGCCGCGGCCGGCGCGAACGAGCCGTGGTCGGCGCTCGTCGCGTACCTGCTCGTGCGTCCCGGCGTGCCGCCGGGCACGGTGGACGGCAGCGGCCTGGCCACCGCGCTCGAGCGCGCGGGGCTCGACGCCGAGCTCGCGCAGCGCGTCGAGGCGGGCGTGCGCGCGTTCACCGCGACGCGCTTCGGTGGTGACGCGCCGCCCGCGGGTGCGAAGGCGCTGCTCGACGAGGTCGAGGGTGCGCTCGACGCGCGCGATCGACGCGTTGCGCCGAAGGGTCGGGCCGGGCCGCCGAGCTGAGGCGACGCGCGGCGTCGACGAATCGGGCCGTCGAGCTGGGTCGTCGCGGAGGGTCGACGAGCCGTCGCGCCGAACGCAACGAGCGCTCGCGTCCGCAGTCGGACGGCGAGCGCTCGTCGGGTTCCCCGGGGCAGCGCGGCGGGACGGGCCCGGGCCGGATCGGCGTCCTGGACGCGGAGGCCCCGCGGGGAAGGAGTGGCTCCTCGGGTAGGACTCGAACCTACGACCTAGCGGTTAACAGCCGCGCGCTCTACCAACTGAGCTACCGAGGAACGCTTGGGCGGAGAACGATACCCGGCGCCGGCGGTGAGTCAAGCGCTGGGAGCGTCGTCGTTCCGCCCGCTGTCCTCGGCCGCCCCGCGCGCCGAACTGGAGCCCGATCCCGCGCGCGCGTCGACCCGTGCCGGACGCCGGGCCGCGTCGGCGAGGCGGACCCGGGGGAGCCAGCCGGCGGGATCCGCGAGCTCGACCCCGATCGGGTCGGAGGACGCACCTGGATCGGAGCTGTCGTCCCCGTCGCAGCCCTCCACCGCGTCGAAGCCCCCTTCCGCGTGGAAGCCCAGGCTCGCGGCCGCCCAGCCCACGATCCGGCGCGGATCCACGCCGGCTTCGCGCAGCTCGGCGAGGGAGCGCGCGCCGCCGCGCTTGCTCAGGCGCGCACCGGTCGCGTCGAGCACGAGCGAGGTGTGCAGCCACGCGGGGTGGGGCAGGTCGAGGGCGTCCTGCAGGAGGGCCTGGCGCAGGGTGCTCGGCACGAGGTCGTCGCCGCGCACGACCAGGTCGACGCCCTGGCGCGCGTCGTCCACCACCACGGCGAGCTGGTAGGCGATCGCGCCGTCGCGCCGCAGCACGAGGAAGTCGCCGCACTCCGCGTCGGGCTCGGCCTCGATGCGTCCGAGCAGCAGGTCGTCGACCGCACGGACGCCCGGCGACACGGCGAAGCGCACGCCGGCGACCCGACCGCTGCTCGCCTCGGCCGCCGCGCGCGACGCGAACCGGCCGCGGCAGGTGCCCGGGTAGCGCAGCTCGGTGCCCGCGGCGTGGGGCGCGTCGAGGGCCCCCTCGATCTGGCGGCGCGTGCAGACGCAGGGGTAGGCGTCGCCGGCCGCGAGCAGGCGCTCGACGGCGGCGTGGTACGGCTCGAGGTCGTCCGACTGCACGAGCGGCGCGCCGTCCCAGTCGAGGCCGAGCCACTCGAGGTCGCGCAGGGCCGCGTCGGCCCACTCGGGGCGGCAGCGCGCGCCGTCCAGGTCCTCGACGCGCATGACCACGCGGCCGCCGCGGGCCCGGGCGAACCACCAGGCGGCCAGGAAGCTGCGCGCGTGGCCCAGGTGCAGGAGGCCGGTCGGGCTCGGCGCGAGGCGGGTGGTGGGGGCCTCGGGGAGCGCCTCGAGGCCGGTGCCCGGCCGCGCGTCCGTCGCCGTCGCGGGGTCCGTCTCGCGCCCCCTCGGGGGGATAGACTCGGTCGAGGGCTCCGCTCGGCCCGCCGTCCCGTCCCCGCTCCCCGCCGGCTCCTGCGCGGCGGCGGCGCCGTGGTCGGAGCGGCGGGGGGGCGGTTCGTCGGACGATGAGGACACGCGAGGGCGACAGGACGGTGGGCGGAGCGGCGCGGCGCGCGACCCGGAGCGGGGCGCGGTCGGCGTCGAGTCTACGCCGTGGGTCCGCGGGGCCCAGTGCGTCGAGTGGCGCGTCGAGCGCTGCCGCGAGCGGCGCGTCCGCCGGTGCGCTGACCGCCGCCTGCGCCGGCGCGCTCCTGGTCGCGGCGACGAGCGGGTGCGGCCCGGGCGCCGGGGCGCGCGACGCGCCGGCCGCCTGCGTCGACGCGCCCCCCGCCGGCGCGAACGTGCTGATGATCACCGTCGACACGCTGCGCGCGGACCGGCTCGCGCCCTACGGCTACCGGCGTCCGTCGCCCGCGTTCGAGCGCCTGGCCGAGGACTCGGTCGTGTTCGACGCCGCGCAGTCGACGACCTCGTGGACGCTGCCCGCGCTCGCTTCGCTCATGACCTCCTACCACGCGTCGACGCACGGCGTGTGGACCTTCCAGTCGGTGCTCGACGCGTCGTTCGACACGCTCGCCGAGCGCTTGGCGGCGGTCGGCTACGACACGGCCGGCGTCGCCAGCCACGTGTTCCTCGGGCGCGAATTCGGCCTCACGCAGGGCTTCACGCACTTCGACGACGACCTCGTGCAGCAGATCGAGCTGTCGCACCTGGCGATCACCTCCGACGGCGTGACCGAGCGCGGCGTGCGCTTCATCGAGAACAAGGCCGCGGCGCGCGACGCCGGCGTCGACGACACACCGTGGTTCCTGTGGCTGCACTACTTCGATCCGCACCACGTCTACTTCGAACACCCCGACTTCGCGTACGGCGCCGGTGACTCGGAGCGCTACGACAGCGAGGTCGCGTTCACGGACCGCGCGATCGGGCGGTTGCTCGACGCGCTCGAGCGCTCGGGCAGCGACGCGGACACGGTCGTCGTGTTCACCTCGGACCACGGCGAGGAGTTCGGCGACCACGGACGGGCGTACCACGGGATCACGCTCTATCGCGAGGTGCTGCGCGTGCCGTTGATGCTGCGCGTGCCCGGCGTCGAGCCGCGCCGCGTCGAGGGCCCCGTGTCGCTCGTCGACGTACTGCCGACGCTCCTCGAGTCGCTCGGAGTCGTGCACGACCCCGACGCGCTGGGCGGTGTGAGCCTCGTCCCGCAGCTGTCGGGCGCGCCCGTCCCCGAACGCGCGATCCTCGGCGAGCTGCGGCGCACGCCGGACGACCTCGTCGAGGCGCTCGTCACGTCGGACTGGAAGCTCGTGCGACCGCTCGGCGCGCGCGAGGGCGTCGAGCTGTTCGACCGCCGCACGGACCCGACCGAGACGACCGACGTGGCGCACCGCCACCCCGGACTCCTGCGCGAGCTCGTCGACACGCTGGAGGGCCAGGTCGCCGACGCGCACGAACGCGGCAAGGCGTTCGGGCACGTGCCGCGCCACGTGGGCGCGGACATGGCCGAGGCGCTGCAGGCGTTGGGCTACATCGAGGGCGGCGTCGTCGGCGGCACGGCGACGGAGGAAGCCGAGGGGCCGCAAGGTGGCGAGGGGCCGGAGGACGACGATGCACCGCGTTAGCCTCCAGAGCCTCGCGCGCATCGGGCTCGCGATCGTCTTCGGCATCGGCATCGTGCTGTTCGTGCGTCGCAACGTCACGACGGTCGAGGCGACGCCGTCGCCCGAGATCCGGCGCACCTTCTTCGCCGACGGGACCGTGTGGTCGGAGGCCGCCTTCCTGTCCGGCGTACGCGAGGGCGAGACGCGGACCTACTACGAGGACGGCACGCTCGAGGCGCTCGACACCTACGACGATGGACTGCTCGACGGTCCGAGCGAGGCGAACTACGCGGACGGGAGCCCGAAGCACCGCGGCGCCTACATGCTGGGCGTGCCCGAGGGTCCGTGGCGGCGTTGGTACGACAACGGCCAGCTGCGCTCCGAGGGCGAGTTCGACACGGGACTCGCCGTCGGCGACTGGACCTACTGGTTCGACAACGGCCAGGTCTACATGGAGGCGCCGTACGAGGCCGGGCGCGTGGACGGCGAGGTGCGCATCCATCATCCGGCCGGCGCGTTGATCGGCAGCGGGCGCATGCTCGGCGAGAAGCGCGTCGGTCCGTGGACGACCTGGCACTACACGGGACAGGTCGAAGGACGCCTCGAGTACGAGGACGGGCTCCTCGACGGCGAGTGCCGGTTCTGGCGCGCGGACGGCAGCTACGACGCGGAGCGCAGCGGCGTGTACGAGCGCGGCGCGCGCGTCGCGGTGCTGCCCGAGTCGGCCGACGCGACGCCCGCGGACGCCGCACCCCTCGACGCTGCGCCGTCCGAAGAGGGGCCTTCCGACGAGTAGCGCCCCGCCGGTCGCGAACGACCGACGGGGCGCGGGACGCAGCGGGCCGCCTCTCGACCCACCGCGATCGAACGCCGGCCCGAGAGGGCCGGCTCCACCGCCTAGTAGCGGTAGTGGTTCGGCTTGTAGGGACCCTCGACCGGAACGCCGATGTAGTCGGCCTGTTCCTTGCGGAGGGTCGTCAGCTTCGCGCCGAGCTTGTTGAGGTGCAGGCGCGCGACCTTCTCGTCGAGGTGCTTCGGCAGCACGTAGACGGCCTTGTCGTAGTTGTCGCCGTTCTTGAACAGTTCGATCTGCGCGATGACCTGGTTCGAGAAGCTGTTCGACATCACGAAGCTCGGGTGGCCGGTGGCGCAGCCGAGGTTCAGGAGGCGACCCTCGGCGAGGATCAGGACGGAGTGACCGTCCGGGAAGGTCCACTGGTCGAGCTGGTTCTCGTGCTCGGCCGGGTTCTTCACGTTGACCTTCTTGATGCCCTGGACCTTCGCGAGGCCGGCCATGTCGATCTCGTTGTCGAAGTGGCCGATGTTGCCGACGATGGCGTTGTGCTTCATCTTCGCCATGTGGTCGGCGGTGATGATGTTGAAGTTGCCGGTCGTCGTGATGAAGATGTCCGCGTCGGTGACGACGTCCTCGAGCGTCTTGACCTCGTAGCCCTCCATGAGCGCCTGCAGCGCGCAGATCGGGTCGATCTCGGTGATGATCACGCGAGCGCCCTGGGCGCGCAGCGACTGGGCCGAGCCCTTGCCGACGTCGCCGTAGCCGCACACGACCGCGACCTTGCCGGAGAGCATCACGTCGGTGGCGCGCATGATGCCGTCGACGAGGCTGTGGCGGCAGCCGTACACGTTGTCGAACTTGCTCTTGGTGACCGAGTCGTTGACGTTCATCGCCGGGAAGGGCAGTTCACCGCTCTTCTGCAGCTGGTAGAGGCGGTGGACACCGGTCGTGGTCTCCTCGGTGACGCCCTGCACGGAGTCGCGGATCGTGCTCCACTTGTTCGGCGACTGCTCGAGCGAGGCCTTCACGACCGCGATGAACGCGTGCCACTCCTCGGGGTCGTCGGCGGTCGGCGTCGGGACGCCGTCGGCCTCCCACGCGGCGCCCTTGAGCACCATCATGGTCGCGTCACCGCCGTCGTCGAGGATCATGTTCGGCAGCTGACCCTCGGGCCAGGTGAGCGCCTGCTCGGTGCACCACCAGTACTCGGCGAGCGTCTCGCCCTTCCAGGCGAAGCAGGGGATGCCCTTCGGATCGTCGGGGGTGCCGTTCGGGCCGACGACGACGGCCGCGGCGGCCTGGTCCTGCGTCGAGAAGATGTTGCAGGACGCCCAGCGCACTTCGGCGCCGAGCTCGACCAGGGTCTCGATGAGGACCGCGGTCTGGATGGTCATGTGGAGCGAGCCGGTGATGCGCGCGCCCTTGAGCGGCTTGCTCTGGCCGTACTCCTCGCGCAGGGCCATGAGGCCCGGCATCTCGACCTCGGCGAGTTCGATCTCGTGGCGGCCCAGCTTGCTGAGCGCGAGGTCCTTGACCTTGTACTGGAGCTTGGTGGTGGTGGTGGACATGGAGTGTCGTTGGGTTGTGCGGGGCGAGGCCCCGCGCGGTTCGCGAACGAAGGTGGTTCAGCTCGCCGGCGCGTCCGCGCGCACGGCGTAGAGGGGGAGTGACGCGGCCTCGCCGTTGGGTCCGACCGGTTCGTAGCGGTCGTCGACGGCGTCGATCGCGGTGTTCGTGAAGCCCGCGCGCTCGAGTGCGGCGGTGACGTCGGTGGGGGCCAGGCCGAGGCAGCGGTCGCCGAGCGCGTCGTGCATCCAGGTCTGGGTGTGCGGGAAGAGCTCGAGCACCACCGCGCGACCGCCGGGGACGAGCGCGCGACGCATCTCCGCGCAGGCGTGGTCGAGGTCGGCGAGGTGGTGCAGCACCATGCCCGCGACGAGCGCGTCGACCTCGCCGTCGGCGAGCGGCAGGGCGTCGAGGTCGCCGCTGCGGAACTCGATCGCGCGCTCGCTCGCCGCGAGTCGTTCGCGCGCCTGCTCGAGCATCGCTTCGGAGCGGTCGATGCAGATCACGCGCTCGACGAGGCCGAGCAGCGGCTGCGTCATGTAACCCGTGCCGCAGCCCAGGTCGGCGACGACGAGGCCGCGCGGCGCGAGCGCCTGGGCGGCGGTGCGCTGGCGCGCCTGACCGGTCGCGAAGCGCACGGCGATCTTGTCGTAGTCGCCGGCCACGCGGTCGAAGAAGTCGGCGCTGCGCTCGCGCTCGGCGAGCACGCCCGCGAGCCGCGCGAGATCGGCGGCGTGTTCGGGCAGGTCGGCCAGGCCGGCCTCGACGGCGCCCCACAGGCGGCCCGCCAGGTCGCCGGTCGACGGGGCGAGGCGCAGGTGGGTGTGCTTGCCCGCGTGGCGCTCGGAGAGCAGCTGGGCCTCGCGCAGCTGGCGCAGGTGATTGCTCACGCGGCTCTGCGCGAGGCCGAGCGCGCGCGCGAGCTCGCCCACCGTCAGCTCCTCGCGCTGGAGCAGCGCGAGGATCCGCAGGCGCGTGCCGTCGGCGAGCAGGCGCAGGAGCGCGGGGAGGGCGGGAGCGGTCGTCGTGGCCATCGGGAGAAGAGTATCGTTCATCGCGTCATGACGCGGTGATATGAAGTTGGGACGGCGTCGCAAGTTCCTTCGAAACGGCCGGTTGTGGAGGGACGCGGAGCGACCGATCCCGCGCGAGGGTGCCTGGGAAGCGCCCCGGGAGCGCCTCGGGAGCGCCTCGCGGGCGCCGCGGGGCACCCACGCGACCCGCCGCGGGTTGGGGCGCCGGGCCGGCGCGCGCGAACTTCTGGCTCCGCACGGTGGACGCACGCTCTCTTGAGAATCATTCTCAAGAGTGCCCCGAACCGGGCCCGACCCACCGAACGCTCCATGACCGACGGAATCCCCGCGCCGAACGCCGCCCCGAACGCGGCGCCGAGCGCCGCCCCGAGCCCCGGCGCCAGCGCCGCCGCGCCGTCCGCGCTCGCCGACCTCCCCAGTGGCAGCACCGCGCGCCTCGTGCGCGTCGAGGGCGCGCGCGCCTTCCGCCGGCGCCTGATGGAGCTGGGGCTCCTTCCCGGGACCGAGGTGCGCGTGGTGCGCCGCGCGCCCCTCGGTGGCGTGGTCGAGATCGAGGTGCGCCGCTGTCGCCTGTCGCTGCGACTCACCGAGGCCGCGGGGTTGTTCGTCGAGCCGAACGCGGGAGGTGGAGCGTGAGCGCCTCCGCGACGGACGCGCCGAACTGCGCGCGCGACGGTGAGAACGGTCTCGTTCAACTCGAGGTCACCGATCGCGCGCCGCTCGTCGCGGTGGCGGGCAATCCGAACACGGGCAAGACCACGCTGTTCAATCGCCTGACCGGGCACCGCGCGAAGGTCGGCAACTATCCCGGCGTGACCGTCGAGCGACTCGAGGGGCGGCTCACGCTCCCGGGGCACGCGCGTTCGGCGCGCATCGTCGACGTGCCGGGCACCTACTCGCTCGCGGCGCGCAGCGTCGAGGAGCAGATCGCGCTGTGGAGCATCTGCGGGCTCGGCGCGTACGAGCGCCCGGACGCGGTCGTCCTCGTCGTCGACGGCACCCAGCTCGAGCGCAACCTGTACCTCGTGCTGCAGGTGCTCGAGCTCGACCTGCCCGTCGTCGTCGCCGTGAACATGGTCGACGAGCTGCTCGAGCAGGAGCGCGAGCTCGACGCCGACGCGCTGGCGCAGGACCTCGGCGTGCCCGTCGTCGCGCTCAGCGCTCTGCGCGGGAGCGGCCTCGACGAGCTGAAGGAGGCGGTGGCCGGCGTGCTCGAGGATCCCGCGCGCGGGCGTCCCGGTGCGCGCTGGAGCCCCGACGAACCGGACGCGTCGACGGTGGTCGAGCGCGTGGCCGCGGCGGTCCCGGACGACTGGTGCGCGGGCGACGCCGAACGCCGGCGCGCCCTCGCGCTGTGGTCGCTCCTCTCCGTGGACGACGAGGACGAACTCGAAGGCCTGCCCGAGCCCCTGCGCCGCGCGGCCATCGACGAGCGCGCGCGCTACGAGGCGGACGGGCGCTGCCTCGAGCAGTACCTCGTGGCCGGGCGCTACGGGTGGATCGACGCGCACGCCGAACGCTGGACGCGCGGCGCGGGCGACCTGGCGCGCAAGGTGACCGATCGCGTCGACGCGCTGCTCCTGCACCCGCTCCTGGGGTTCGCGACCTTCCTCGCGTTGATGACCGTGTTGTTCCAGTCGCTCTTCCGCTGGGCGGATCCCGCGATCGGCGCCGTCGAGGAAGTGTTCGGCGCGCTCGGCGCGTGGGCCGAGGGCGCGCTGCCGGCCGGCTTTCTGCGCGACCTCCTCGTGGAGGGCGTGATCGCGGGCGTCGGCGGCGTGATCGTGTTCCTGCCGCAGATCCTGCTGCTCTTCCTGTTCGTCGCGATCATGGAGGGCACGGGCTACATGGCGCGCGTCGCGTTCCTCATGGATCGCGTCATGCGCAGCGTCGGGCTGCACGGTCGCGCGTTCGTGCCGATGCTCTCGGGGTACGCCTGTGCGATCCCCGCGGTGATGGCGACGCGCACGATGGAGCGTCGGCGCGATCGCATGCTGACGATGATGGTCGTGCCGCTCATGACCTGTTCGGCGCGCCTGCCCGTGTACGCGCTGCTCATCGCGGCGGTGTTCCCGGTGACCGGGGACCACGGCTTCGAGCAGGGGCTGCTCATGTCGGCCATGTACGTGTTCAGCACGCTGGTCGCGCTCGCCGCGGCCGCGGTCCTGGGGCGCACGCTGTTCAAGGGCGAGCACGCGCCGCCGATCATCGAGATGCCGCCGTACCGCCTGCCGCGTCCGCTCGGTGTGCTGCGCGTGATGGCCGAGCGCAGCGCGTTGTTCGTGCGCGAGGCCGGCACCGTCATCCTCGCGTGCACGATCGGGATGTGGCTGTTCTTGTCGTTCCCCGGCGAGGTCGAACACTCGCCCGAAGTGGCCGCCGACCTCGCGCGCGTCGAGGCGGCGCAGGCCGCCGGCGAGCCGCTCGACGACGCGTTCGTCACCCAGGTCGAGGCCCGGGCCGACGGCGAGCTGTTGCGCGGCAGCTACGCCGGGCGCCTGGGGCACGCGATCGAACCGACGATCGCGCCGCTGGGCTTCGACTGGCAGATCGGGATCGGCTTGCTCGGCGCCTTCGCCGCGCGCGAGGTCTTCGTCAGCACGATGGCCGTCGTCTACGGGATGGACGAGAGCGCCGCCGAGGAAGGCGACGCCCTGCGCGACGAGGTGCGCGCCAGGACGAGGCCCGACGGCTCGAAGCTCTACACGCCCGCGGTGTGCCTGTCGCTCATGGTGTTCTTCGCGCTCGCGTGCCAGTGCATGAGCACGCTCGCGGTGGTGAAGCGCGAGACGGGCGGCTACCGCTGGCCGGCGTTCATGTTCGTGTACATGACCGTGCTGGCCTGGGTGGCGAGCTTCGTCGTCTACCAGAGTGGGCGGCTGCTCGGCTTCGACTGACCGACTTCGATCGACCGATCTCGATCGATCTCGATCGATCGGATCCGAGCGATCGGGGTCGGCCGCAGGTCGTCGGCCCACCAGGCTCGACCAGCGTGGTCCGATCGACGGGGTCCGACGGACGGGTCCACACCGACCGGTGGACCCGCGCGAGTGCGCCGAACGCCGTCGCACGGGAGCGGGCGCGCTTCACCGGAGCGGCTGGTCGAGCGGTCGGGCGTTATCCTTCTCGCCATGATCGACTGGCGAAGGGCGGTCGCGGCGTCGATGCTCGTCGCGGCGACGGCGAGCGGGGCCCGCGGACAGGACGAGGGAGCGCGCGTGGTCGAGTACCACCTCACGATCGACGAGCGCGACGCGTCGCCGACGGGCTCCAGGACGCCGGCACTGACCGTCAACGGCGGCGTTCCCGGTCCCGTCCTGCGCTTCACCGAGGGCGATCTGGCGCGGATCACCGTCACGAACGCGCTGTCGGACGAGGACACTTCGATCCACTGGCACGGCCTGCTCGTGCCGCCGCCGATGGACGGTGTGCCGTACCTCACGACGCCGCCGATCGAACCGGGCGCGTCGTTCGTCTACGAGATCCCGCTGCGCCAGTCGGGAACCTACTGGTACCACTCGCACTCGGGGCTGCAGGAGCAGCGCGGGGTCTACGGCGCGCTCGTGATCGAGCCGCGCGAGGGTCCGTTGCACGAGGTCGACCTCGACCGCGCGGTCGTGCTCTCGGACTGGACCGACGAGTCGCCCGAGGAGGTGATGCGCACGCTGATGCGGGCGAGCGAGTGGTACGGCCGCGAGAAGGGCACGAACCAGACCCTGCTCGGCGCCTGGCGATCCGGATCCTGGGGCCGCTACTGGCGGCGCGAGCGCGCGCGCATGCCGGCGATGGACGTCTCGGACGTGGCCTACGACGCCTTCCTCGCCAACGGCGAGGAAGTCCATCGCATCGACGCGGAGCCGGGCGCGCGCGTGCGCCTGCGCTTCGTCAACGCCGGCGCGTCGACCTACTTCTACCTGACCTCGGGCGCGGGTCCGCTGCGCATCGTCGCGGCCGACGGCATCGACGTCGAGCCGGTAGAGGTGCCGCGCCTCCTCATGGCGATCGCCGAGACCTACGACGCGATCGTCGAGGTGCCGGCGGACGGCGCGGTCGCGATCCGCGCGGTGGCCCAGGACGGCAGCGGGGCGGCCGAGATCGTCGTCGGCCGCGGCCCGGTCGTCGCGCGCCCCGAGGACCCGCCTCCGCCGGACCTCTACCGCATGGACGACTCGGTCACCGGCGCCGTGGACGCGGCGCGCGCGAAGGTCGTGCCCGAGGCCTACGCCGTCCCGCGCCCTCCGGCGCCCTACAACCTGTTGCGGGCGACGGAGTCGACGGCGCTCCCGGGCGACGCGCCCGTGCGTGAACTCGAGATGCGCCTCACCGGCGACATGGCGACCTACCGCTGGGGCTTCGACGGGAAGACCTTCGCGGAGGAGCAGCTCGTGGGGATCCGCGAGGGCGAGGTCGTCCGCATCGTGTTCGTGAACGACACGATGATGCACCACCCGATCCACCTGCACGGGCACTTCTTCCGCGTGGTGACGCCCAACGGTGAACGCTCACCGCTCAAGCACACCGTCGACGTGGCGCCGATGGCCCGCCGCGTGATCGAGTTCGTCGCCGACGAGCCGGGCGACTGGCTCATGCACTGCCACATCCTCTATCACATGGACGCGGGCATGACTCGCGTCGTGTCGTACTCCGCGCACGAGCCGGACCACGCGTTCGCGGTCGATCCCGCCTTGTACGGGCAGGTGCACACATTCCTCGACGCGAGCCTCCAGACCCACATGACCATGGGCAGCCTCCGGTCGATGTGGCGGCGCGAGACGTTCGGCGTGCGTTGGGACGTTCAGCTCGACGACCACGGCGACGGCGGGCACGGGCACGGTGGCCACGACGAGCGGGAGCGCGAGGTCGACCTCTTCTGGAGCCACCTCTTCGACGCGAACCTGCGCTCGATCGCCGGCTACCGCTTCGCGGACGGGGACGGCACCGAGGACCGCGCGTTCGCGGGCCTGCGCTACCGCCTGCCCTTCCTGGTCCAGAGCGAGACGACCGTCGACGACGAGGGCGATCTGCGGGTGGGGCTCGTGAAGGAGCTCCCCCTCACGCGCTTCGTCGACCTCGAGCTGCGCGCCGAGTACGACACGCTGACCGACTTCGAGTCCGAGGTCGGCCTGTCCTACACTCTGACGAAGGAGCTGTCGGCCGTCGTCGGCTGGCACTCCGACCACGGCTTCGGAGTGGGCATCGGGCTCAGCTTCTAGGCCGACCGCGATCGGCGACCTTTCCGCGCCGCCCGAGACGACGACCCATGCACGATGACCCACGCACGATGAAGAACCGTTCCACGCGCTTCGCCCTCGCTCCCGCCGTCCTCGGCGCGCTCGTCCTCGCGGCCTGCGGCTCCACGAACGCCGGCGGCCAGGGCGTCGAGCCCTACCCGCTCGAGACCTGCGTCGTCATGGACTCCGAGCTGGGGTCGATGGGCGATCCCGTCTCGATCGTCTACGAGGGGCGCGAGCTGAAGTTCTGCTGCGAGCCCTGCGTCGACGCCTTCTACGAGGACCCCGACACCTTCCTCGCCAAGGTCGACGAACTGGCCGCGCAGAAGGACTGACGCCGCCGCGGGCGGGGCTCGGTACCATCGCGCCCATGAAGTACGCCCTGCGCCGCTCCGTCCTCGCCCTCTCCCTCGGTCTGGTCTCGACGGCCCTCGTCGCCTGCGGCTCGACGCGACACGACGCGTCGGAAGCCAGCGGAACGAGCGAGGTCGTGCCCTACGCGCTCGAGCACTGCCTGGTGATGACCGACGTCCCGGTCGGGCCGGGCAGCGTGCGCTACGAGTACGAGGGGTACGAGCTGAAGTTCTGCTGCGAGGCGTGCGTCGACACGTTCGAGGACGACCCCGACGGCTTCATGGCCGAGTACGAGTCCGCGCTGGCGGCGCGCGACTGAGGTCCGAAGCGCGCGTCACAGCGCCGTTCGGCGCCGGAGCGCCTGGAAGCCCGGTGGCTGAACGCGCCGATTCCTGAGTGCCCGGGCCGTCGAACGCCCCAGTCCCGAACGCCCCAGTCCCGAGCGCCCCAGTCCCGAGCGACGGCCCCTGCAACGCACGAGGCCTCCCGCGAACAGCTGGTTCGCGGGAGGCCTCGTGCCTGCGCGGCGCGCCGCGCCCTCGCGCTACTGGCTCGCGCCGAACTCGAGGGCTTCGACCTCGACGATCACGACCTCCGCCGCGCCGCCGGGCAGCTGCAGCGTCGCCTTGTCGCCGATGCGCTTGCCGAGCATGCCCTGGGCCACCGGCGAGCGGTACGAGATCACGCCCTCGCCGTCGGAGTCCCACGGGCCCAGCAGCTTCACGGTGCGCGTGTCGCCCTCGGCGCTCGTGTAGGTCACGCGCGTGCCGGGGGAGACCACGCCCTGGGGAATCGCGGCGTGCTCGACGAGGCGCGCCTTGCCGACCTCGTCGGCGATCTCGGTCGCCCGCGCGGTGAGATTGCGCTGCTCCTCGAGCGCGGCCTCCCACTCGCTGTTCTCCGAGAGGTCGCCGTAGGACGCGGCCTTGCCGATCGCCTCGGAGTTGGCGGGGATCTTCACCTCGCGCAGCTCGCGCAGTTCGTCCTCGCGCTTGGCCAGGCCGCGCTCGGTCGTCCAGATGACGTTCTGGTCCTCCCAGAAGGGGCGGTTGTCGTCGCGGTAGATGGTGGGGAAACGCGAGATCGCCACGTGCGTGAACGCGCGGTCGACGGTGCCGTCCACGCCCTTGGCGAGGATCGGCATGAGCGCGCGCAGTTCGCTGCGGCTCGCGTCGGCGAGCAGCGTAGCCATCAGGGACGGCTCGCCGTCGCACAGGACCTTCGAGAGTTTGGTCTGCGCACGCGTGCGCACCGGGTCGGCGCCCTCCGCGGTGAACAGAGCCGTCGCCAGCGTGAGCAGTGAGTGGACGCGCTGCAGCGGCGTGGGGAAGTCGCCCTCGAGCTTGCCCTTCTCGGCCAACTCGGCGAGACCGATGAGCAGGTGCGGGTTGCGGTTCGGGCGGATGAGCAGGCTCGTGTACATCGACGCGAGCACCTCCTGCTTCTCGGCCTTCATCAGCTCGTCGACGAGCCCGCGCACCATGCCGGCGGGGGCGTGCACGAGGTTCGCGCAGGCGTGCTCGAGCCAGTTCTCCTCGCCGAAGGTCTCCTTCAGGATCGAGATGCAGGCCTCCTGGTCGCGGGCCGTGGGCATCTGACCGAACAGGTGCCACAGCTGCGGCGTGTTGTCGGCGTTCGAGTCGCTGCCCTCGTGCCCGGTGGGGTGCAGCTTCGGCTCGCCCTCCTCGCCCTCGGCCGGCAGCTCGATGAAGCCGTCCGCGACCATCGCGGTGTGGACGCGGATCGCGAGCTGGGCCGGCGTCTCGCCGCGCTCGTTGCGCAACAGGACCCAGGCCGACAGCGCGTGGGCCGAATTCGGGTCGGTGTCGGAGAGCTCGTCGAGGGTCTCGAGCGCCGCCGAACGGACCGCGTCGTCGAGCGACTTGTCCGCGAGCAGGTCGCGGACGCGCGAGAGGGCGGCGCCCAGGTCCTTCGACAGGAGCAGCTGACGGCGCATGTTCTCGGTCGGGTCGACCTCGGCGTCGAGCAGACGGATCTGCGTCTTCGCGCCGCTGCCGGTGACCTCGTGGAGCGTGCTCTGCTCGGCGATCTTGCGCGCCTTGCGCCACCAGCTCGTGAACGCGGAGCCCTCGAGCCCCAGCTGGGCCATCGCCGTCTTGAGCACGGCCTGGGTCGTGCGGCCGTTGTAGCGACGCAGCACGCGCGTGAGCACTTCGAGCTGCTCCTCCGCGATCATCCGCTTCAGCTCGTCGGGGTCGCTGACCACGAGCGAACGCATGTCGTCGGGATCGAGCACGTCGCAGGTCTCGATGACCGACTTGACCGGCATGCGCGCCGGGCGGCCGTTGGCGAACTTGATCTTGACCTCGAGCGCGTCGCGGTCGAACTCCTTGACCTGACCCGGACCCCAGCCCGAGCGGTGGAACACGGTCGAGCCCTCGCCGAGGTCCTTGAGCTGCGAGAAGGCGCGCCAGGCCTTGCGCACGTCGGCCGCACCCTCGTGGAAGCCGGACAGTTGGGTGTAGGCCTCCCACCAGGGCTCGGACTCGTACGCGGCGCGCGCGCAGCGCATCAGGCGCTGGGACAGCTCGCCGGGGGGGCCGCCGGCGAGGAGCGTGCGGCCGAGCAGTTCGGCGGCGTCCGCGTGCCGCTCGGCGGCTTCGAGGAGGTCGGCGTGTTCGCGCACGAACGGCAGGATGCGGCTGACCGACTTGGTCTCGCGGGCGAGTTCGACGGCGGCGAGGACTTCGTCGATGGGGGCGTTGCCCGCCATGAGGTCGGCCCAGTGACCTTCGAGGGCGTTCCAGTCTTCGGAGCGGACGAGGCTGGCGAGGGTCATGGAGTGCGGCGTGGCTCTTCGGTCGATTGCGGCTGGGAAGCGCTGCGCGGGAGATTTTCGCGCGCAGGTGAACCCGACCAGTATGGAGAGGCTCCCGCGCGCGAACAAGCGACGCGCGCCATCAACCGGCGAGCTCGTGCAGCGTCGAACCGCCCCGCCGGTCACTCCACGCGCAGGAGCGCGCCCTTCAGGTAGCGCGAGCGGGCGAAGTCGGGGTCCTGCGGGTGGTCGGCCCCGGCCCCGGAGGTCTCGAGCAGTTGGATCCGTCGCTCCGCGCGCCGCGCGGCGGCGAAGACGAACCCGAGGAAGGTGGGCAGGTCGACGGCCCCCGAACAGGAGTAGGTGGCGACCAGACCGTCCTTGCCGGCAGCGGCGATCCCCAGGGCGTTGAGGTCCACGTAGCGCCGCGAGGCGGCCTCGACCTCCTGCTTGCCGAGCGCCCACTTGGGCGGGTCGAGGATCACGAGGCCGTAGCCGCCGCGGGTGCCGCGCAGCCAGTCGAAGGCGTCGGCGTGGACGAACTGTGGGGTCGCCCCCGTGAAGGCGGACGCCGAGAGCTCGGCGGAGCGCGCGGCGTCGTCGAGGACCGTCTCGTCGAGGTCGACGGCCTCGATCGAGCGCGCTCCGCCGGCCGCGGCGTTGAGCGCGAAGCCGCCGCCGTTGCAGCACAGGTCGGCGACGCGGCGCCCGGCGGCGAGGTCGCGCAGCCGCAGACGGGCGTCGCGCTGGTCGCAGAAGAAGCCGGTCTTGTGCCCGTCGCGCGGGCGCACGGCGAAGGTGAGTCCGTGCTCGTGCACGCGCGCCTCGTCGGGCAGGTGGCCGATCACTTCCGGCGCCGGCACCCGCTCGAGGCCCTCGCGCCGCGCCGCGCGATCGGGCATGCGGTGGACGATCGTCGCGCCCTCGTAGAGCGTCTGCAGGACCTCGGTGAGGTCCGCGCGCCAGTGCCAGAAGCCCAGGGCGTGGTGCTCGCACACGAGCACGTCGCCGAGGCGGTCGACGATGAGCCCGGACAGGCCGTCGCCCTCGGCATGGACGACGCGGTAGGCGTCGGTCGTGCGCTCGAGCCGCAGCACCTTGCGGCGCAGGCGGTCGGCGACGGCGAGGCGGCGCTCGAGGAAGCCGCGCGGGTGCGCGAGCTCGCTGCGCTTGCCCTGCCACAGCATCCGCAGGCGGATGTCCGAGGCGGGGTTGTAGTGCGCGTGTCCGATGAAGCGGTCCTGGTCGTCGACGACCTCGACCAGGGCGCCGGCGTCG
>Ga0180436_10000649_pt1 | contig 35141 bp, 38 predicted proteins | sample SS_ome_2_FD_132434 | JGI IMG/M metagenome (GOLD analysis project Ga0180436, IMG submission 132434) | Hypersaline lake sediment archaeal communities from the Salton Sea, California, USA - SS_3_S_2 metaG | ecosystem: Environmental > Aquatic > Non-marine Saline and Alkaline > Hypersaline >... | reverse complement strand
CGGACAACTTCAATAAAAGTGTTGCCCGGTTCACTCATGACCGTCAACATCGCGTTACGAATCGCGTGCTCAAAACGAGGTCCAATAATACCTGTTTTATAAGGGTCATAAAGTTTATACATCAAATTAATAATGGCCGTAGTCACCATATGCTTTTGATCCTCATTTTCTGCTTCAAGTAAATTCAAACCCATTGGTCGTTGGCTATCTGAAGGATCAAAATAAATAACATCTTCAGCTCTCTCGGGCGGAATATATTGCAACAAATCTTCAGCTAAATCATGAGGATCAATTAAGCAAACTCCCTTGCCAGCTCTAATATCTTGTAAGATCATATCTCTTAGAAGTTCTGTTTTGCCAGTTCCTGTTTTACCAATGATATAAAGGTGACGACGGCGATCATCATCAGCAATATAAACTGATCGACTTATTCCTCGGTAATTACTTTTACCCAAGTAAAGACCCTCTTTGGGAACTTTGATTGGCGCTGGAGCTCTTTTCGAATAAAGCCAATGAACATGGGGTGTTTCCACTTGTTTGTTGGGAAAATGAAAAATCGTGGCTAATTCTTCCGAATTCAAAATTGTTTTTTGACCACGTAAATTAAAAATCGGTTGATAACGATAAATAAAATCGATCATAAAACCGGTTTTCCACCAAATTTTTTTCTTACCAAAACGATTTAAATCAGAAGAGAACTGTTCAAAAACAGCCGTTATATTGCTTAAATGAGAATCCGCCATTTGTTTGCTGGTTGATGAAGCTACGATGCGAATATCAACAACAAAACCGGGTTTACTACATTTATTTTCAATCGCTTCTAAGCTTTTAGCATCAACCTTAAATTTAGCTTTGGTTGGATCAGATTCCGACTTTTTGGTACTGGCAATATAAGCTCTCCCGTTTGTCCGCCATTTTTTATCAGCCGGGCTGATTAAAAACTGAATTACCACTCCTTCTTGTTCCCCCATCTTAGCTAAAGCAGTTGTAATTGAAGATAAAGAATCAGTGGGTAAATCTTTATAAACTTTAATCGGAAAATAGGGTGACTCTTTAAGTTCTAATTGGGCAAAAGAAACATAACCTTGTTTGTCAAAAATATTGTATTCGGGAACTTCTAAAATTTCAGCATCAGGATAAGCCCCATTAATCTGTTTTTCCACCATATCTTTAAGATTGGCTGGGACACAAACATAAAAACGAATATCTTCATGCTGAGCTACAATCTCAAAAGACAAATGAGGCTGAAGTCGCATAAATTTTAAAAAGCCACCCTTTTTAATAGAAAAAAGGGAAGCAAACATCTGTTCGGCTGCGTCAATCTTGACTTCGTTATCAAAAGGTAAAGAAATCTGTAGAAGTGCGTACTGCAATGATTTTTCTTCCCGTTGAGCATGTCGACGCCATAAAATGAAAGAATAAACCAAAAGGAACAAAGCTGCCAAAATTATAAAAAGAAGCAACAATCCCAACAACCATTGTTGAGCAGTTGAGATTAAATTATCGGTTTGATTCATTGTTTAACTTTTTACCTGATAGGTAAATTTGCCTCCCATCATCTTTACTAATCTTTTACTCCATTCAGCCAACCATCTTAAAGAATAAGCTACCTTTAAATGTAAAGCTTGTTGCATCTGATCATCAGTTAGTGGTAATTTAATTGTCACTGAATCAGGTAAAGTATTGGATACAATTACCTGGCCATTATCATCAACCACCGGCTTGTTCAACGTAACATTTTGTTCAACTTTTTGAACATAATCAGAAAAATGCTCAGGAGCAATCTCCGGCTCATCAGGAATTTCTACAATTGACGCAGTTTTTGGCTCAGAAACTAGCCTTTCTTTTGAGGACAGGCTCATATTAACACTATTATAGTATATGGGAGTTTAAAAAAGAAGGAGAGCCACTAACACTTATTAAAGCCGCAGTAAAAACATTTAACACAACCTTCGGTAAAAACTAAACTGGCATGGCCACAAGAAGGGCAAAGATCACGACGAACGTTTTGATGATTTAGTAAACTTGGTTGCTCACTTACAGTCTGAGAATCTGTTAAGCTTTCATTATCTGATTTTTGATCTAAATAGTCTTTAAGAACTTTAGCAATCCCATCCGCTAACGATCGGACTCTATTTTTACCAAAACCAATACTTTCTCCCCCGCCAATACCATCCAGCTGATCAATAATTTTAGCTAATACTTCTTTTGAAGAGAAACCACTATTAAGTCTAAAATTTAAAGAAACTAACCGACCAATTGCTTCAGCATCAGCAGCAATATCAGAACCAGCCTTGCCGACATTAATAAAAATTTCTAATAATTCTCCTCCTCCGTTAGTGTTAACCACCACAAAAGCTGTCCCAACCGGCGTTTCCACTCGATGCGTTCTTCCGGAAACTACCGATGGTCGAGACTTAATTAAAGACTGATCAGTCGTTTTAATCTCTTTTTTTTGTTCACCGGCATAAAGAACCTGAGTTTCTTTGCAGCCATCCCTGTAAACAGTAATTCCTAAACAATCTTTTTTAAAAGCATAAAGATAAGCATCTTCAACTTCTTTAAGATTAGCCTTATTGGGAAAATTAATTGTTTTAGAAACGGCGTTATCAACTCCTTTTTGGAAAGCCGCCTGCATGTTAATATGATCTTTCCAAGCAATTTGGTGAGAAGTAACAAAAACTTTTTTGAATAACTCTGGTACTTCCAAGCCCTCTAAATGGCCATTAGCTTCAATCTGATCTAAAACCTCTTTATTAACTTTTTCTCTTTTAGCTGCTTTCAAAAAATATTGATTGAAAAAAGAAAGTTCTCGATCATTAGCCTTATGTTTAAAACTTAAAGCAAAAAGTGGTTCAATGCCTGAGGAACAATTAGCAATAATTGAGAGAGAACCAGTAGGAGCAATCGTTGTTAAAGTAGCATTTCTTAAAGCTTTTTGTTTTTTGTAAATACTCTTACTAAAGTTAGGAAAAGGGCCACGTTTTTTAGCTAATTCCTGACTAGCTTCATGAGCATTTTTTTGGATAAATTTCATTATCTTTTGGCCTAAATCAAAAGCTTTAGAAGAATTATAAGGAATTTCCAATTGGAAAAGCATATCAGCCCAACCCATAACTCCTAAACCAATACGACGATTAAGTAAAACCGTTTGTGTGATTTGTTCTAAAGGAAAATTATTAACCTCAACAACATTATCCAAAAAACGAACCGCTAACTTGGTTGTTCTATTCAGTAAATCCCAATCAACCTCTCCATTTTTAATCATTAAAGCTAGATTCAAGCTGCCTAAATTGCAAGCTTCATTAGGATAAAGAGGTTGTTCTCCGCAGGGATTGGTAGCCGCTACAGGCCCCATTTCAGGAACCGGGTTAGATCTTCCACTGTTAATATTATCCAAAAAAATAAGCCCAGGATCACCGGTTTGCCAAGCCATTTGGGCAATTTTTTTAAAAATTTCTTTAGCTTTTAGTTTTTTAACTTTCTTTTTAGTAACTTGATCATAAAGCCAATAGGTTTTGTTTTTTAAAACCGCATTCATAAATTTATTGGTTACTCCTATTGAAATATTAAAATTAGTGATCCCTCCTTTAGCTTTACAATCGATAAATTCTTCAATATCAGGATGATCAATTCTTAAAATTCCCATATTAGCTCCTCGCCTCATTCCTCCTTGTTTAACTTCGCCTGTAGCTGAATCAAAAACTCTCATAAAAGAAATCGGACCCGAAGCAACTCCTCTAGTTGAACCAACAATACTTCCTTTAGCTCTTAAATCTGAAAAATCAAAACCAGTTCCACCGCCAGATTTATGAATTAAAGCCGCATATTTAATGGCATTAAAAATACCCTCAATCGAATCAGGAATTGGTAAAACAAAGCAGGCAGAATACTGTAAGCTATCATCTCGACCGGCATTCATTAAAGTAGGTGAATTAGGAAGAAAGTGGCGTTGACCCATAAGATCATAAAAGTCCTTAGTAATCTGCTTTATTTCTTTTTCTGGAGTTTTAAACTTGGATTCAGCTATCGCTATTCTTTTAGATACACGATAAATCATTCCTTCAGGAGTTTCAATTACCCTTCCCTGACTATCTTTAGCCAAATATCTTTCGTTTAAAACAGTTAAAGCCTGTTCAGACCACTCAAAACGACCGTAGCCCTTAGGCGCATCTTTTTTAGCCATAAATACCTATTAAATTAAAACTAATTGACTTCGCCTGCCCCGGCGGAGACTTTATAAAAGTAATAATCTCTTATCTCTTTTTTTGCCAAAGCTGTCAACTGGCAACAAAAGGATCAAAAAAGATCAACTTATTGATTTAGAAATTGACGAGCTCTTTCTCTAACTTGCTTAGTATAACTAGCAGCTTGATTAATTGTCGGTTGAAAATCTTGACCAATTCTGTTTTGCAGACCCGATAAAACTTCTTCGTGTTTTAAACTAGCTTGTTCAATTTTTCCTAAAAAATCTTTTGTGTCTTTACCCTTATTAATAGCAACTTCTGCTTGACCAATAGCCTGTTCTAGATATTTTTCTGCTTTAGTTAAAGTTGAAACACCTAAATCAATTTTATTACCCTCAACTAGGGCTTTGCCAGCTCCTAACCTCTTATCAGCATAAAGCAAAAATAAGTCTGCTTTTTTTAAAGGATCAACCGTAAGCCAAAGACGAATACGATCCCTAATCATCTTTAGCGAATAAAGGAAGTGATCCGGTAAAATTCCAGGATAGGCTAAAAAATAATCAACTTCCTTATTTTCTTGTAAGTCTTCTTGGCCAGATTCACTAGCGATTTCATCTGAGATAACTGGTGATATTTTATAATTTTCACTACTGGTTTGAGCCGAAGTTCTTAAGACTGACGTTGCCAAAATTCCCGTAGCAAAAATTAAAGCCATTAGGGTAGTTAAACTTTTTTTAAGCATTTTTCACCTCCCCTCTTTAATTAACTGTTCTTTTAAATTTTTCAAAACTACGATCATAAGTTTTTTCATCTTCTTTAGAAAAATAACAGGCTGGTAATTCTCTTCGTTGCAAATGATAGCTTAAGCACTCGCAACACTTACCTTTCCTTTTACAGCCCAGATAAGTACAAGGACAAGATTTAAGATTAGTTTTTAACTGACACTCCATTAATTTTTAACGAAACAAAATAATTGGCCAAGACCAAAAAACGTGTAGTAGGATACTGGAAGCAAGATTGCGACTACGCCCAAAAACAAAAGCTGAACCAAAACCAAAAACAAAAATAAAAAACAAATAAGCTAACATTATTGTTGGTTTATAACCTAAAACAAAAATCCCAACTGGTAAATGAACAACCACAAATAATAATGAAGAAACAATATTAGCTAGTGATTCTTTCCCCCAAATGGTCCATAAACGGTTAAAAATATAACCCCTGAAAACCAATTCCTCAGAAAAAGCCGTAACAAAAGAAAGTAAGATTAAACCAAAAAATTCCAAAGAAGAATAATCAAGTGAAGCAAGATTCAAACCTTTGTACTTGAAAATATTAGTCAATAAACCTTCAAAAGCAAAAACCAAACCTAGCCCAATACCCCAATAAAGAGAAGTAAAAATTCTTTTTTTAGTAAAACCTAAAGAGCTCCATGACTGTTTTTCCACTCTTTTAACAATCCAGATAGTTGGAATCACCCAAAAAAGCGGCTTTAAGATTATCTCTTCAAGCCATAATGGCAAGGCTTGAGGCAGATAACGATAAAAAGACCAAACAATAAAAATAAAAGAAAAAAGGGCAAAAACGTGTTTTAAAGAAAGTTTTTGATGATGAAAAAGCTTACCAAAGATAGCCATCTAATAGTATAATAGATTAATCATGTTATAATTGCAAACCAGTTATCATGTTCAAAAAAAATCATAAAAAACAAAACGAAAAAAACAACAAAGAAACTAAAATCGAAAAGGTTAATGGTATCAAAGAAAGAATAAACCTTAAGTTGTTTTTTAAAAAACATAAAATTTTAGTTATTGCTGGCATTTTTGCTCTTGGGGTTCTTCTTTATCTTTTTAAAGATTTACCCTCCCCAACCAGATTAGGTAATTATCCCTTTCCAGCTTCTTCTTTAATTTATGATCGTGAAGGTCAATTACTATATGAAATTTATACTGAAAAGAACAGAACCCCAATTAAAATTGACCAAATCCCTGACTACGTCAAACAAGCAACTATTGCTTCTGAAGATAAAAATTTCTATCAACATCATGGCATTGATTTTGGCGGCATTTTTAGAGCTTCTTACAATATTATCTTTCATCAAACCCTACAAGGTGGCTCTACCATTACTCAGCAATTGGTCAAAAACGCTCTTTTAACCCCGGAAAGAACTATTAAAAGAAAAGTTAGAGAATTAATTCTAACTTTTTTAGTTGAGGTTATCTATTCTAAAGATCGAATCTTAGAAATGTATCTTAATCAAACTCCCTATGGAGGAACCGCCTGGGGTATTGAAAGTGCTGCCCAAACTTATTTTGGCAAACAAACTAAAGATCTAACTTTAGCTCAAGCTACTTTATTAGCCGGCTTACCGGCTTCCCCAACCCGTTTTTCTCCTTTTGGAGCTCATCCTGAATTAGCCAAAGAAAGACAGGAAAGAGTTTTAAGACAAATGGTTGAAAGTGGTTTTATCGGTCAAGAACAAGCTGACCAAGCCAAAGAAGAAGATCTCCAGTTTAGTGAACCCTCAATTGGCATTAAAGCCCCTCATTTTGTTTTATATGTTAAAGAACTTCTCGTTGAACAATATGGGGAAAAAATAGTTGAACAAGGTGGTTTAAAAGTAAACACCACCCTTGATTTGGATCTACAAGAATTTGCTCAGCAGACTGTAGCTTCAGAGGTAGCTAAACTTAAAAATCTTGATATCAGCAATGGCTCGGCTTTAGTCACCAACCCTCAAACAGGAGAAATTCTGGCCATGGTAGGTTCCAAAGATTATTTCGATAAGGAAATCGATGGAAATGTTAACGTAACTTTAATGTCAAGACAGCCTGGTTCTTCCATTAAGCCCTTAAACTACGCTCTTGGGTTAGAGAAAGGAACTATCACTCCAGCTACTATTATCAATGACGTGCCTAGCTGCTTCGCTGTCCCCGGTCAAAAACTTTATTGCCCAGTTAATTACGATGGTAATTTTCATGGACCAACTCAAATCCGTTTTGCTCTAGGTAACTCCTATAATATTCCAGCGGTAGACGTCTTGGCCTTAAACGGATTACCCGATTTTGTTCAAAAAGCAAACGAAATGGGAATCAGTACTTTTAAAGATCCTGATAATTATGGCCTTTCTTTAACCTTAGGTGGTGGCGAGGTAAAAATGATTGACATGGCTACCGCTTTTTCTTCTTTAGCGAATTTAGGTATTCGCCAAGATATTTGGGCTATTAAGAAGGTTGAAGACCAAAACGGTAAAGTTCTTTTTGAAAAACAAGAAGAAGAAGGTCCACGTGTTTTATCAATGGAAACCGCTTATTTAATCTCTCATATCCTTCTAGATAATAACGCCAGAACAGCTGCCTTTGGCCCTTCATCTTACTTAGTGGTTAAAAATCATCCAGAAGCAGCAGCCAAAACGGGAACTACCAATGATCGTCGTGATAACTGGACTATTGGTTATAACCCCTCACGTTTGACTGCCGTTTGGGTTGGCAATAATGACAACACTCCAATGAGCTATGTTGCTTCTGGAATTACCGGTGCTTCTCCTATTTGGAACAAAATTATGACTTATTCTCTTAAAGACCAAAAAGAAGAATGGCCTCTTAAACCAGATGGGATTGTTGGTCTTTCGGTTTGCAACCTTTCCGGTAAATTACCCAATCCCGAAAGTCCATGTGAAACCAGATTTGAATATTTCAATAAAAATAATTTACCAACCGAGACCGAAGCTTTAAAAACTATGATCGAGGTTGATAAAACTACCAACCAATTGGCTACCAGCAAAACTCCACCGGAAAACAAAGAAATCCAGGAACATCAAGTAGTTTATGACCCACTCGGAACTCCCTTTTGTCTCGATTGTACCTTCCCAACCGAATCGATAGTTATTAATCCTTATAATCTCTCCTTACCTACCAAAGAAAATACCCCTTCAAATTAGCTTTGAAATGAACTAAAATAGCCTTATGACGGCAAGGGCAGTGACCGTTTTTAAAAAATCTTCAAAAAACCCGTTTTTCTGGTTAATTTTCATTTTCGAAAAAATTGGTAAACCTTTTTATTGGTTCTTTTTAGGAATTGTTTTTTTATTAATTTTTATCGGTAAAGTTACTAAAAATATCCTTAATAAAGTCAATAAGATAAAACAAAAAATCGCTAAAAAAATCAACGATTTAAAAATTAACAGGCTAAAAAAAAGGTTAAAACTTAGAAAAAAATTCAAAGCAAAATCCAAAAGAATTAAAAAAACCAAGAAAATAAGATTTATCGGGTCATTTTTTAATCTTGTTAATCTTAGTAAATGGTCGGTTAAAAAACCAAAAAAAGTTAAACTTCCCTCTTTAGGATTTCGTCTTAAAATTAGATTTACTAAAAAATTGTCTTGGTTTATAGCGACTTTATTAATTATTGTCAGCCTTAGTTCATTCCTATGGTTTTATGCTCTTAAGGGATTACCCAATCCCGAAGGGCTTATCAACAGAGACCAAATTGTTTCTACTAAAATTTATGATCGTAACGGTAAACTTTTATATAAAATTTATCGTCAGCAAAACCGAACTTTGGTTGATTTGAGAGATATTCCTTTGTCTTTAATCCAAGCTACTATTGCCATTGAAGACGCCGAATTTTATCAACATCATGGTTTTTCTTCTAAAGGTATTTTCAGAGCTTTTTTAAGAAATCTTGAAGGCAACAAGGTCTATGGTGGTTCCACTATTACTCAACAATTAGTTAAAAATGCTCTTTTGACCCCTGAACGAACTTTAAAAAGAAAAATTAAAGAAGTGATTTTGGCTGTCATGGTTGAAATTAAATTTTCTAAAGACGAAATTTTACAAATGTATTTTAATGAAGTTCCTTACGGTGGAGCCGCTTACGGAATAGAAGAAGCTTCTCAACTTTATTTCAACAAATCAGTTAAAGACTTAACTATTTCAGAAGCTACTTTATTGGCTGGATTACCAGCCTCACCAACTACTTACTCCCCCTTTGGGCCTAACCCTGAACTGGCTAAAGAAAGACAACAAATAGTTTTAAGGAGAATGAGAGAAGAAGGCTTTATAACTCAACAAGAGCAAGAAGAAATTGATCAACAAAAAATTAATTTTGCTCCCCAAAAAACTGATATCAAAGCTCCTCACTTTGTCATGTTTATCAAAGAAATTTTGGTCCAGGAATATGGAGAAAGAATGGTCGAAGAAGGGGGTTTAGAAGTCCAAACCAGTTTGGATCTAGATATTCAAGAAATGACTCAACAAATCGTAACTTCAGAAATCCAACAAATTAAACATCTTAATATTAGTAACGGTGCGGCTTTAGTTACAAACCCTCAAACAGGAGAAATTTTAGCTATGGTGGGTTCTAAAAATTATTTTGATATCGAGAATGACGGTAATGTTAACGTTACCACTCGTTTAAGGCAACCAGGCTCGGCTATTAAACCGGTTAACTACGCTGTCGCTCTACAGAATGGCTTTACTCCAGCCTCAATTATCTCTGATACTCCAATTAGTTACCTTCTGCCAAATCAACCTAATTACACTCCTAAAAACTATGACAACCGCTTTCACGGCAATGTTAGTTTAAGAACGGCTCTCGGTTCTTCTTACAATGTCCCAGCCGTTAAAGTTTTATCCGCTTTTGGAGTTGAAAGAATGATTGAATTAGGTCGAAACATGGGTATTGAAAGTTGGGATGACCCCTCCCGTTTTGGTCTTTCTTTAACACTGGGGGGTGGTGAGGTAAAAATGACCGAGCTGGCAACTGTTTATGCGACTCTGGCTAACTTAGGACAAAAGATCGAGCTAAATCCGATTTTAAAAATTAAAAATTATAAAGGTGAAATTTTACAAGAAGTTATTCCAGCCAATATTAAAGGTGAACAAGTCCTACCAGCTGGAGTGGCTTACCTCCTAACTGATATTTTAGCCGATAATAACGCTCGTACTCCCGCTTTTGGGCCTAACTCCTTGTTAAATATTAAAAATCACACCGTTGCCGTTAAAACAGGTACTACTCAAAATCTAAGGGATAACTGGACTATTGGCTATACTCCTCATCTTTTGGTTGCCACCTGGGTCGGTAATAACGACAATACTCCCATGAACTATGTTGCTTCTGGAGTCACCGGCGCCTCTCCCATTTGGAATAAAATCATGAATAATTTGTTAAAAGGTCAAGTTGATGAAAAATTTAGTAAACCAGAAAATGTTAAAGGAGTGGAAATTTGTCCTTTAACCGGCACTTTGCCCTGTGAGGGTTGCTCTCGTAGATGGGAATGGTTTTTAACCGGCACTGAGCCTAAAACATATTGTAGCAGCCAAAAAATTAAAGAAATTATTGAAGCTTCTCAAACGACGAAATCAGCAAACTAATTTTAGGGAAAACTTCCTCAGCTTGTGATTGCTTGATCCCATCAGACATTAAAACCACCACTAAAGGTTTTTTACCTAAGATTAAACCAGCATCGGCCATTACCCCAATATCACGACCAATTTTATGAGCCACTTGAATATCACTAGGAACCCCGGCTGGTAACCAATCTTCAAAAGCCGTATTGGTTAAAAAAGACAAAATTTCATTGCGATCATGATTAGTTAGTAAACTATTTTGATAAAGCTTTTGGAAAAAAATTCCCATATCAGCTGGGCTGGTAGTAAAATCCCTTAATGAAGTTTGCCTCATTCCTAAGCTGTTAATCGTTGCTTCAATCTTTTTATCAGTCAATACTTTTCTGATAACGGCAAAAGCGGTATTGTCGGAATATTGACCCATCAATTCGGCTAATTGACGATAAGTATAAATTGTTCCAGCTTGTTTGTTTTGCAAAATACCGGCCCCATTTACCTTATCTTCCTCAACTAACTTATATTCTGTTTCTAGGTTAAGATTACCCCTCTCAGCTTCTTGATAAAGAGTTAAAATAACCGGAAGTTTCATCAAAGAAGCGGCTTGAAAAATTTGGTTTTGTTTTAAACCATAACTGCGGTCATCAGCAAAACGGTAAACGTAAAAACCATAATTGCCCCTCAAATTATTAGTTAAATTACCAATTTGACTCAAAAGCGGTAAAGGATCAAAAGTTTCTTCATCAGTTAAATTACTAATGATTAAAGGAGTGCTAACTTTTTCCCAAACTAAAGGAAGCTCAGTTTTAAGATAAAAAATTGCTCCAATTAAAACAGTTAAAATAAAAAGAGCGGCTACCGTCCAACGACCACCTTTAGGTGGTTTCTTTTTCTTTATTTTTTTTATTTTCGGCACCGATGTTTCGGATTCGTCTAAAAATTTTTCCTTTTGATCTTTTTGGGTTTTTTCCATTTTAAGATTCATCTTTTAAATTTAACATTAATTTAGATTTTTTAGGATGGTTAAAACAATAAATTTATCGAGTAATAAAATTGCACTAATATGCTATATATTAAGCTCTTTAGATACGTCTTTATCAAGATCAGAAGTAATCAAATTTCTTATCTCTAAAGGCTTTACCCAACGGATTTCAGCAACTTCCCAAGGCTCTTTTGTTATCCCAATTTTATCAGAATCTTTAGTTTTACAGAGATGATAAACAATGGTTACCGGAAATTCGGGATGAACTCTTAAAGAAATTTCTTTAATTTGTTCAACCTTAACCCCAGTTTCTTCTTCTATCTCCCTAACCACACATGCTTCCCTGGTTTCTTGATATCGTTGCTTGCCCCCAGGGAAAGCCCAACTTAACAAAGAATTTCCAGACCCTTTCTCTAAATCTTTTCTCCTGATTAAAAGCACTTCACCTTTTTTATTCAAAACAACACCCAAGTTAATAAAATTTTTACTCTCTGCGGGTTTATTAACCATAAGCCTATCTTAACATGAAAGTCTAATTAATTTATCCAATCATTAATCTGATTCTTCTTAAGAAGTCCCGCCTTAGCCCCAATCTGAGTTACCACCGAAGCCCCATTAGCCATTCCTGTTTGTAGGGCCGTATGCACTTCAAAACCACTGGCTAAAGCTCCAATAAAGCCACAACCAAAACCATCTCCAGCTCCAGTTTGATCAATCATTTTGACTTGAAAACCGTCTAAGGATATCTTTCGATCACCTGGAATTTGAGCCAAAACTCCTTGTTCGCCCCTAGTCATAACTACCGTTGTTTCAGGCAAAGACTCAACTAGAGAAGCAAAAGCTTTATCGGGCTTTAAAGAACCATTAGTTAACTCCGAAGCCTCATTTTGATTGACAATTAAAAAATCTGCTTTTTTAGCAATTCTAATTAGCTCTTCTTTTTGTTTAATTTCTCGCCTACCAGGGTTCAAAGCTATTTTGGTGTGGTTTTTTATAGCTAAATCAATCAATTGAGATAAAAGTTCCAAATTTCCTTCTAAAGAGGCGATGTAAAACCAAAAACTGTTAAGTCTTTTAAAATCAATCACTGACTTTTCCAAACTCGTTCCACCCCTATAAACCAAAATTGTTCGATTGCCATCGGGGCCAATTAAAATAGTCGAATAATCGGTTTTCTCGCCTTCAAGCTGAACTAATAAATCATCAATTACTTTTTCTTTTTTAATATCGGCTCTTATTATTTTGCCGGCAAAATCCCAGCCACAGCGAGCTACTACCGCTGTTTTTAAACCTAGCCTAGAAAAACCTACTGACGTATTAGTTCCCCCACCGCCAGAGGTCATCACCAACTCTTCCACTTCAGATTTAATCCCATAAGGGATTGATAAAGTTTGGCCAACAAATTTGTCTTTTGATTTAACGATTTTAAAATCGGGGGATTTAATAAAGACGTCTAGAATAGCTGAGCCGAAAGAAATAATATCATATTTCATAATTATTATCCAAAGAATTAATTGTAGGGCTAATGGCTTTTTGATTAGAGCCAAAAAGTTGAATTTTTTCTTCAACCACTTTTTCTACAGCCGCTATTACCGGTGTCATAATTTTGTAGACAGCAACTTCTTCGGAGCCACGTAAAACATTTTCCAATGTTTGCCGGTAAGCTAATCTCAATTCCGTATTAACATTAATTTTAACAATTTTACCAACCTCAATCGCCTTTTTGATATCTTCTGATAATAAGCCAGAGCCACCGTGTAAGGACAAAAGACAAGGACATTTCTGAGCAATTAAATTTAAACGATCCAAATCTAATCTGGGTGGTTGCTGATAAGTTCCATGAAGATTACCAATAAAAACAGCTAAAATATCGGCTCCGGTCTGATTAATAAAATCTAAAGCTTTTTCTGGATCAGTATAATTGCTACTAGCTTGAATCGATTCAGCTTGTTCTTGATGATCACGAGAATCACCTGAGATCTTATCAATTTCTGCCTCTACCAAAATACCTTTTTGATGAGCCTGCTCAACTATCGCCTTCGTCAACTTAATGTTTTCTTCATAAGGTAAAGCTGAGCCGTCAACATGGACTAAATCATAACCTAATTCAATTGCTTTTTGGCATTCTTCTAATCCTGGTCCGTGATCTAAATTAGTAAAAACAGTAGTTTCATTAACTTTTTTTAAATTCTCCGCCATCGTTAAAAAATTATCCATACCAAAATGATTTGCTTCTCCAGGCGAAGTTTCAACAATTACTGGTGCTTGTTGATTTTCAGCTGCCTGGAAAATAGCTTTTAACAGTTCCAAATTGCCGGCGTTAAAAGCTCCTAAGGCCCAACCTTCATCCCTTGCTTTGGTTAAAATTTCTTTAATATTCATCAACTATTTTATCCGCTTTTGAGGTGCCAATCCGATCAACCCCTTCTTTAATAAAATCTAAAGCTTCCTCAAGAGTATCTATTCCCCCAGCTGCTTTAATTTTAATTTTATCACCAACCACACTTTTGATAATCTTAACATCTTGCAAGCTAGCCCCTCTAGGCCCTAATCCAGAAGAAGTCTTAATAAAATCAGCTCCCGATTTTAAAACTAATTGAGAAATTTCTTTAATCTCATTTTCATTCAAAAGTCCCGTTTCAATAATAAATTTAACCAAAGCTTTTGGTTTCTTATCCTTAACCACTCCCACAATAGTTTCAAGCTCTTCTAAAAATAATTTTTGTTGGCCGGCTTTAAACAAGCCAATATTAGCCGAAACATCAAGCTCGTCAGCTCCTTTACTAAGAGCGGTAATTGCCTGTAAAACTTTAATGTCCTTAGTTTCTTGACCCAACGGAAAAGCAACTACCGTCCCTACTACAGCCTTATCAATCAACTGTTTAACTAAACTCACGTAACAAGGATTAACAAAAGCTGAATGGAAACCATACTTTTTTACTTTTTGACAAAGATCTCTGATATCCTTCTCAGTCGCATCAGGATGATGGTTGGCAAGATCAAGATATTTGGCTAACGCTTGTTTATCCATAAAACCTCCTCAATTAAACGGCAAGAATAACCCCATTCATTATCATACCAAGCTACAATCTTAACCAAATCACCATCAAGCACTTGAATTAAGGGTAAATCAACAATCGCTGAGGCTGAATTACCAATAATATCAGAAGAAACTAAAGGCTTATCTGAAGTCGCCACAATCCCCTTGTAGGCCTTTTTTGAGGCTTCGATAAAGGCTTTTTTAACTTGTTCAACTGAAATCCTTTTAGTGGTTATGAAAGTGAAATCACTAATTGAGCCACAAACCACCGGCACCCTTAAAGCCATGCCATCAAACAAACCCTTTAAGGCTGGTAAGGTTTCTGTCGTTACCTTAGTTGCTCCGGTAGTAGTTGGAACAATATTGATAGCGGCAGCTCTAGCCCTTCTTAAATCCTGATGAGAACCATCAACCAATTCTTGATCTGCTGTATAAGCATGAACTGTGGTTAAAAAACCTTTTTGAATGCCAAAATTTTCCATCATAATTTTAGTAACTGGAGCCACGCAATTAGTAGTACAAGAGGCATTGCTAATAACCAGATCACCTTTATATTGTTTTTCATTGACGCCGATGACAAAGGTTTTGACTTGTTCAGCCGGAGCTGAAATAATTACTTTTTTAGCCCCACCCTTAAAATGAGCTGAAGCCGATTGACGATCTCTAAAAACACCGGTTGATTCAACCACAATTTCCACTCCATAATCTTGCCATGGAATTAAACCAGGATCTTTCTGAGCCAAAACCGGAATTTTGGAACCATTGATTGTTAAAACACCAATCTCATCTCTTTTTCCTTTCTCAATCTTAACTTGCCCTTTAAAAACCCTGTAAACACTATCATATTCGAAAAGTTGAGCCCAACCCTCAATCGGCATTGAACCGGAAGTATTAATGGCTGCTACTTTCACTTTATCGGCATACTCCGATAAAATCGCCCTCAGAATAACTCGACCGATACGACCAAAACCGTTAATACCAATTTTAACCATTCGCTCCTCCTTTTAAGATTGCGTCTATTCCCGGCAAGCTATCTTCGGCTAAAAATTCTAACATTGCTCCTCCTCCAGAAGAGACATTATTAATTTTTTCTATTAGACCAAGTTTGGTTAAAATCGCTTCAGTATCTCCTCCACCGATAAGACTAGAGGCCCCACTCTCAACTATAGCTTGAGCCAATCGTTGAGTAGCTAAAGTTGATTCTTTAGCTTTACAGACTCCCATTGGACCAGCCCAAATAATCGTTTTGGCCATTTTAATAATTGCTTCAAATTGACTAATCGATTTAGAATTAATGTCTTGTTTTGAATAGTCCAAAACAGCTACTTTTAGCTTATCATTATTATTTTCTTTGCCTAAAAATTCTGGTAATTTACCTCCGATTAAAACAAAATCGGCCCATTCGCTTAATAACTCTAGCTTATCCAATTTATCTTTCTTAGCTCCACCCAAAATGATAACCAATGGCCTTTGAGGATTATCCTTAACTTTAGATAAAATTTCCATTTCTTTTTGAAAATCAAAACCAATGGCTGATGGTAAAAACTGAGGTAATCCAACTATTGAAGCGTGAGATCGATGACTACAAGCAAAAGCATCATTAATAAAAAAATCACCCATTTTAGCTAAATTTTGAGCAAAAACTAAATCATTAGCTTCTTCTTGAAACCAAAAACGTAAATTTTCTAACATGACCAATTCATTATCAGGCAACTTATCAAATTCTTTAGCTAAAGGAATTTGTTTGTTTAACTTATTTGATAAATAATCAACGATTGGTTTTAAACTTAAATCAGGATTAACTTCGCCACCCGGACGGCCTAAGTGAGAAAGAAGAATAATCTTAGCTTTTTTTTGTAAAAGAAAATTTATCGTCGCTAAAGACTCGTCAATACGGCTAGAATCAGCCACTTGCCATTCAAAATCATTTTTCAGAGGAACATCATAATTAACCCGGAGTAAAACTCTTTTATTTTCAATTTGTAAATCAGTAAGTTTGGGCAGGTTCATTTTATTTTTTTTTGGTTTGAGTAATTTTTTCAATAACTTGCTCGACCAAATCAATCGGTTCTGATGAAAAAACAACTTTACCATATCCTTTTTTGGCAACTTTCAAAATATGACGAATTTCATCGGCAATCCCACCTGAACCTTCTAAAACCCCAATTACTAAACCTTCTTCAAAAGCTGAAGTAAATTCACTTAGGGTTCCTATTCGCCCATCAATAACTATCGTTGCATCAGCACTGCGAACCATTAAAAGATTTCTGGCAGTATAACCAGACTCAGCATAAATAATATGATCAAAAATTTTAGGATCAGCTGGTAAACGAAATTTTTTAACGTGTTCAATTTCACTACCGGCTGGAGAAAAACCAATATTTGAACCACCAGCTCTTTTATGGACTTTGGCGGCTTCGAAAGGGACACCAGTGGTTGCCCCGGTAATCAAAACACAACCCTTTTTGGCCAATTGTTCAGCAATTTTCCTAGCTAAGGGATAAGCTTTCTCAGCATTCTTCCCCTCGGCTCCACCAGAAATACAAATTTTATATCTTATTTTATTCATTTTTTAAAAGCTGAAGCTAAATCCAGCAAAACCCCTTTCGGATTAGAATTTAGAACCACTCCCGAAGAAACCAAAACCCCTTCAGCCCCCAAACTTAAAGCCTTAGCTACATCTAAAGAATTGTGAATTCCAGCTCCGACTAAAACTGGAATCGTTTTTAAATGATTAACAAAGTCTGAAATTATTTCCGGTTTGTCTTTGGAAACCGAAACATCCCCGCCAATTAGTTCAGGTGGCTCATAAGCAATCATGTCGGGAGCACAATCAACAAAACCAAGGGCCTCATCTAGGGTTTCGCAACAAATTAATATTTTAAAATTCTTATTAATCTTTCTCAAGCGATCAACTAGAGAAGATGTCATCCTCGGAGCGATTTTATTTTCAGAATGATTAAGAATGACACCACTGGCTCCAGCCGTCATTATTGCCTGAGGTAACAGCTTGCCGGTATTTGAGCCAAAATCAACATCATCCATTCCTTGGGCCCAAACTTCAATATCAGCCTGCGAAACTAAATAAAGATCAGTTGCCTGAACCACTGGAATAATTTCGATTTTCTCAGTCAAAGAAACTTCCTGGCAAATCTGGGCAAGCTTTAAAGCCGCCTCCCCAGTCGCTTGCTGGTAGGTTTTAAAGTTAACTAAAATCATTTTAAGACTCCATTTTGATATATAAACCAAAACCAGCCAAAACAGCGGCCGTTAACAACCATTGTGTCGAAGCTAGCCAAACGTCAGAAAACAAAAAACCCCAAGTAGCTAGTAAAACTGCCACAAAGGACAGCACCATCAAAACTCGGGCAAATTGTTGTAGCTTTGATTTCTTGTTCTTCATTAAACCTACTCCTTTCTTTATTTAAGCTTAGCAAACAAAAGGGATTCAGACAAGCGAAGTTTTATTTATTTGTGGCTAAATAATTATCAATGGCCTTCTTAACCCCCTGAGCTGCCAACAGGGCACAATGTCTTTTAGCCGGTGGCAATCCTCCCAGAGAGTCTTCAACCGTTTTTTGAGTTATCTTTTCAGCCCGATCCAAAGTCTTGCCTTTAATCATGGTGGTAATAATACTTGAAGTAGCAATCGCGGCAGCACAACCTAAAGTTTGGAATTTGACTTCTTGAATATACTTTTTACCCTTCTTTTCTCCTACTTTAATGAAAAGGCGCATAATATCACCACAGGCTGCTCCACCCACTGTTGCGGTGGCATCCGGGCTCTTAATTTCCCCCATATTACGAGGATGGCGAAAATGATCGAGAACTTGTTTAGAATATAGATCGGAAAAACTATCCACTATTACTCCTTTTACCTAAAGTTAATTTTGGGGCTAATTTTCTTAAATGATTAATTATTAAAGGGAGATTTTTAGTCACTTCATCTATTTGCTCGCTGGCAGTATCTTTACCTAAAGAAAATCTTAACGAACCTTGAATAAATTTTTTAGAAACCCCCATCGCCATTAAAACATGAGAAGGCAATAAAACTTCAGAATTACAAGCAGAAACCGTTGAGGCAGCAATGCCTCTATCAGAGAGCAACAAAACCAAAGACTCACCCTCAACTCCTTTAACTAAAAAAGAGGCAATATGAGGAGCGCGTTTGATCGGATGACCGGTTAAACTCACTTGCGGAATTTTTGTGATACCTTTAATAAGTTTCTTTGATAATTTTTTAATTCTTTGACCTTCTGCTTTATTAATCAGACTTATCGCTTTAGCCAACCCAATAATCCCCGGAATGTTCTCCGTCCCGGAACGCAAAAGACTTTCTTGGCTTCCACCGTCTGCTTGTCTAGCCAACTTAACCCCAGAACGAACGTATAAAGCCCCAGTTCCCTTAGGCCCATAAATCTTATGCCCAGAAAAAGAAAGTAAATCGGCTTGTAAATAATCAACCCGACAATCCAAATATTGAATTGCCTGAGTAATATCAACATGGAAAACAACTAATGGTAATCTTTGTTTTTTTCTTTCTTGATTAACTTCTTTCAATAAATTGGCAATTTCCCTGATCGGTTGAATTGTCCCCACCTCATTATTAACATACATGATACTTACCAAAACTGTTTGAGGGTTAATAACTTTTTCTAAATCTTTAAGATCCAAAAGACCATTTTTATCAACCGACAAATAGTTGATTTTAGCCATTTTTAATCTTTGCAAATGAGCACAAGTTTCCAAAACGGCCTTATGCTCGGTCAAACAAGTGATAATTTCCGGCTTTTTATCCTTAAAAAAAGGTTCCCTTAAAGAAGCTTCAATCAAACCTTTGTGCGATAAATTAATGGATTCGGTTGCCCCTGAAGTAAAAATAATTTCTGAAATCTCAGCCTTTAAAAAATTAGCCATGGTTTTTCGAGCCTGTTCAAGAGCCTTTTTAGCCTCGATTCCAGCCCAGTGTGGCGCTGAAGGATTGCCATATTTTTGATTAAAAAAGGGCAACATCGCCTTAAAAACTTGAGAGTCAGTTGGTGAAGTAGCGGCATAATCAAGATAAATCTTCTTCATTTTATTTAATCAAATCAGCTAAAGTTTTACCTTCAAGAGCCTTACGCACTTGATCGCCAACTTCAACCCAAATATCCTTTTGCCCACAAGCTCGAGCTTTTGGACAACCAAAACAAGCTCCAAGCTCAACTGGTCCTTCCAAAATTTTCAAAATCTCAGAAACTAAAACTTTTTTAGGAGCAACCGTTAAAAAATAACCACCACCGCTCCCTTCTTTAGCTTCAATCAAGCCAAATTGGCGGAATTGTGAGGCCAATTGTCCTAAAAATTTATAAGGCATTTTTTTATCCTTAGCAATCTGTTTTAAGGAAACTGGACCCTTTTTATAATTTTTGGCCAGAGCAATCATTAGCTCTAATCCATAATCAGTTTTTTTCTTTAAATCAAACATTTAAAAAACTACTACTCAATTGGTAGTAGTTTACTAGTTACTCAAAAAAATGTCAATAACTATTGATTATTAGCAATAAATTGATTAAACTTTGGCCAATCAAAAGATGATTAAAAAAGAAAAAATTGCCATTTTAATCCCCGCTTATAACGAAGAAAAACAAATAAAAAAGGTCATTAAAGGATGCTTAGCTTACAAATTAGATATTATTGTGATTGACGATGGCTCTCCAGACAAAACGGGCAATATTGTCAAAGCGCTTCAAAAAAAAGTTAAAAATCAAATCACTCTCATCCAACACCTCATCAATAAAGGTAAAGGAGAAGCTTTAAAAAACGGTTTTAGCTACGCTGTTAAAAAAGGTTATCAAGGAGTTATTACTTTGGACGCCGATGGACAGCATAAAACCAAAGAAATTAAAGATTTTCTTAATTATTTAAAGAAAGAAAAGGTTGACTTAATCATTGGCAACAGGTTAAACAATACTCAAAATATGCCCTTCGTGCGTTTAGCAACTAACGTAATCACTTCCAAGATTATTTCTCTTTTGGCCGGCCAAAAAATTGATGATGTCCAATCAGGTTTCCGCTTTATAAGTCATCAACTCCTAAAGAACGTTGAACTTAAAACCAAAAACTTTGATACTGAACCGGAAATTATCCTAAAAGCTAGTTGGGCAGGTTATACAATTAGAAACATCCCTATTACTACTATTTATCATCAACAATTTGTAAGCCAGGTTAATCCCCTAACCGATACCATCAAATTTTTTAAACTGGTAGGTAAGAGTATTGCTTGGAAAGGTCAATTAAAATCTAAGAAAATTAACGAGTAATTAATTCCCCGTTCACTTCGTCCCAACATTCCGGAGCCATAGTTGTTGGGAAATTGTAAGGCTCAATTTTTTCGCACATCACTGTTCCATTTCCGTCAGCTACGATAATCCAATCTCCATTATCATGATAGGCTAAAAACCACCCCCCAGAAATTTCTCCTGAAAAACTAATTCCACCACTCATATAGGGGTCATCTTTTTCCTTGATTGTCACTTTAACTTCATTTAAATCTTTATCATATTTTTGAGCAAAAGCTTGTCTGACTTGCAATAAATCAGAGTTCGACTCTGAATCAGATTCATTTTCTTGAGAAAGTGGTGCTAAAGTTGAAGTCGGTATTGGAGTTGAAACTGGCTTGATAGATGGAAGCAATTCATTAGAAAGAGAATTTTTATTATTAACTAGCCAAAATAAAAGCCCACCACTAATTAAAATCAAAATTGAAATTAAAACTACCAATGTGATCAAAAGGCTTTTGTTCATTATATTCTTCTTTTAACAACTTTAATCAAAAAGGTCAAGTAATAAATAAAGAAAATAAAACTTAATCCTTAATGGTTACTGCCCAGATATCAAGGTCAAAATATTTTTTTAGAAACGGTAACCAAATTGGCTGTAAAAAAGTAAACTGAACCCAAGCCCCTTTAGTAGTCCGACGAAAACGACTATCAGTCCAAATTTTTATTTCTCTAAAACCATTTTCCTTTAATGAAAAAAGCAAGCTTTCAGGTGTTTGCTCATTAATATGAAGCTCTTTTTCTGAATCTTTACGAGGATTTTTTTGATAGTTTAAACAGGTTTTGAACAGTGGCTCCCAAATTAGCTTTGAAGGCAAAAAGTTAGAAAAACGAGTAAAATATTTATACCCAAAATCCAACCAATTTTTATTAGGAGAAGTATGAATGATCAATCGACCTTTTTTCTTTAAAACTCTTTTGATTTCTGTTAAAACCTCCTTAACTTGAAAAAAGTTAAGATGCTCAACAACATCTAATAAAAAAATGACGTCAAAAAAATCATTTTTAAAAGGTAATTTTATTTCTTTTAATAAAAGCACCTCCCCCTTAGTCTTATTCTTGGCTAATGTTTCTTTAGCTAATAAAATAGCCGCTAATGAATAATCAACACCAAAAACTTGAGCTCCGCTTTTAGCAGCCTTCAATAAAATTTCTCCCCGACCGCAACCAAAGTCTAAAACTTTATCTCCCTTCTTAACTTTTGACAAATCCCAGGCGTAATTCAAGCGCGGATTAAGTTGATTACCTAGACTCTTTTGCCAATAATCAGCTCCGTCACAATCGGTTAAAAAGTAATCGTGATCGTATTTTTCTGATTTAACCATTTTTCTATTAACCATCAATAGGATTAATTATAAATTTTTATTTTTGGGTAAAAATTTCGGTAGTAAAAAGAGCAAGCCGATTAAAAATAAAGAGCCTGGAATAGTCAGAAAAGCCACCCAAGAAAAAACTGGAGTGAAAAAATATAAATAAATGAGTGCTAACAGCCAAAAAAACCACCCACCAATTGAGGGCCAACGCCAAGCAAAAAAAGTAATAATTATTAAAATGTAACTAGGAACTAAATGGATTAAAAAACCTAATAAATTTTGCCAAAAAGGATGACCTTGTTCAAAAGCATCTAAAGCAAAAAGACTAATAAAAACAATAAAAAGGATGGCTAACAAACGAGCGGCAATTTTAAAACCTTTTTGCATACCCAAATTATACACTAATCAACTCTAGAATCGATCAACCTTAATAAAACCCTCTACTAATTCATTAAAAAGGCCGGGAGTTTCAAAAGGAAGGATATGACCAGCATCATCAACCACCTGAACCTTAATTTCTGGAAAAAGTTTATTAATTTTTTTAACCGTTCTTCCATTAACTCTCCTATCTTCTCTGCCAGTCAAAACAAGCATCTTTTCCTGGTAATTTTTCATCCACAAAAGTGATTCTTTCTTACGAAAAGTTTTTAAACCTAAATAAAAATCTAAAGGCGGTAACTTGCTGAGATCTAGAGCCTCTTTAACCTTATGCAGAGGCGTCTTTTTAGAAGCTATTAGGGGCTTTGTCAAAATCGGATTTTTGGGAACCAAAAACAGACGATAAATAGGAATTTGTATCTTTCTCGGCAATGTTAAAACCAGGCGTAAAAACCAACCTAAGCTACCTGAAAAACCCAAACTAACATTGACAAATTTTTCCAAATGATATTCTTTAAGATAGCGTCTGGCTAATAAACAACCATAGCTATGAGCAACCATAATCGGTTTACCAGGAACTTTCAAAACTTTTAATAAAGACAATAAATCATAATAATGATCATCAAAAGTATAGCTGCCAGCCTCATCAGATAGCCCACAACCACGCCAATCATAAGCAATCGTTCGGTATTTTTGAGCAAAATAATCAAGTTGATACTTCCAGTGATGTAAACTACCTGTTCCTCCATGAATAAAAACTACTACCATCTCATTTTGATAGCTTCTTTTACCTGCCGAATCAAAAACATTTAATCTTAAACCTGGTTTAACTTTGATCTTTTTAGTTTTTAACATATTAAAATAAATTTTGTTTTAAATTAGCTGCTCCTAAACTAATTAAGGTCACAACAATTCCAGCTATTAAAGCGCCGATAACAACTGAAGGGAAAGATTTTTTGAAATGAATTCCAAAAACAAAAGCCGCTAAACAACCAGACCAAACTCCAGTCATTGGTAATGGGATCGCTACAAAAGTAATTAAAGCCAAAGCTCCCCAATTTTCAAATTTTTGAGAATGCTTTTTTCTGGTACGTTCGAACAACCAAGCGAAAAAACGATTGAGCCAATAAAAATGATCATCTAAAAAACGGGAAACTGGTTCCAGGGTAAGCAATAAAAACAAAGCAATTAAAATATTCCCTAAAACTGAAAAGAAAAAAGCTGAAAAGACGGAAAGGCCATAAACATTAATGGCAATTGGGATAGAGCTTCTCAGCTCCCCTACGGGAATCATTGAAATTAATAAAGTTAAAATTTCTTTTGGCATGACAAGATCTTAATTATAACCTGGCCAAACTAAAAAACCAATCATTCTTTAAAACCTAATTTAATAATTTCGCCATGTTCGAAATGAGGAGTTGCTAATCCTTTTTTCCAGTCCCAACCATAAAAAGCAGTTCTGATCATTTTACCAATATCACCATGAGTTACTAATAAAACTGTTTTACCACTATATTCACTAGTTAATTTAAATATTAAATTTTTAGCTCTTTCTAAAAGTCTAGGAAATTCCTCGGCATCTTTAGCTTTTAAAAAATAAGTAACCCGATCAGTCTTAAAAAGCTCTTTAGTGTGTAAATGAATCTCGCTTTTATGCTTGCCAGTTAAAACCCCAAAATCCCTTTCAATTAATAAAGGCTCAACATTCACCTTTAAATTGCTTAAATTTTTGACAATGATCTGAGCGGTTTCTAAAGCTCTGCCTAAAGGAGAACTAAAAACAACATCTATTTTTTCCTTCTTTAATTCTTGGGCCGTTTGCAAAGCTTGTTTTTGTCCTAGAGCTGTTAAGGAACTATCCTGATGACCAAGCAAGATACCATTCAAGTTCCCCTGTGTTTCAGCATGTCTAACCAAAATAAATTTAGTAGATGAAATCATAATTAATCTTAACTTAAAATTCTTAAAATTTCTTGAGGTTTATTAACCAAAAAATCGGGATTATATTCCCTCAGGGCCTGAACTGTGTTAAATCCCCAAGCAACAGCGATCATTTTTAAACCAACCTTTTTAGCTGCCTGAATATCTCGAATCTCATCTCCAATATAGAAAGTCTGTTGTTTATTAAGTTTGTATTTTGCCATCAAACTTTTTAAAACTTTAGCTTTACCAAAAAGGCTTTTAGCTGAATAAACAAATTCAAAACAATCTATTTGATTATTTTTAAGACAAGTCAAGACATTTTTTTGTGAATTAGAAGTCAAAATCCCTAACTTAAAACCATTAGCCTTCAATTCAAAAAGTAAATCCTTAACACCATCGTAAAGCTTAATAAATTCAATCTCCTTGGCAAATTCTTCTCTAATTAAATTAGCAATTAAGGGTAATTTTTTGAGAGGTAAACCTAGTTCTTGAAAAGCCTTTTTGACCCCTTTTTCTCTAAAAAGTTTAATTTGAGCCTCAGTTACTAACCCAAAACCTTCTTTGGCAACTATTTTTTTCGTGATTTTTAGAATCGTTGAGAACGTATCAACCAAAGTATTGTCAAAATCAAAGATTAAAAAATTTTTAGATTCTTTATTGGTCATAAATTTAATAAACTAATTTTAACTTGAAATAATCATAAAGAAAAAAGCGACAAAGAAAAACCCTCAAGTTTTTTAAAAAAAATAGCTAAAAGCTATCCTTGAGGGTTACCAACAAAAAGTTGGGTTTAAAAAGATGTTGCAGGAAAAATTAATTGTTATTGACTAATGATAGTTCATTTGGCTTCACATTCGTTTCCCATTCAGCTGGAAAAATGTGCTTGCAATCAACAGTCACATAAGGATTATTAAAATCGATAACCTTTACGTGGCAAGGAAATTTTCGAAAACCACAATGATTGCAAATCACATCCGAGCCAATTTTTATTCCCTGCGCTTTTAATTTCTCAAAAGACTTTTCTGCTTCTTCACGCTTACAAGTGGCTTTTTTGATTTTTAACTCCAGTTGAATACTACAATCATCTAAGGCTTTTTTGATTTTTCTATCAAAAACGCTTTTCTTTTGAACATCACAAGCTTTTTTGGCGTTGATTATGACGCTAATCGTACAGTTCTTTGAGTTAGCCAAAATTTTTCTAACCGCTCTGAGCAAAATAGCAATATCATCATCCATCGAATACCTCCCTTTCATTTTCCTGTTTATTAAAGAACAAGAAAAGTAAATTGCTTTTTAATTTACTTTTCTCATCTAAAGCTGAAAATATTATAGCAGAAAGTAAATAATAAGTCAAATATTATAGGATAATATTATTCATTTATCCCATTTAAAAACCCCCTTAGAAAGAGGGTTTTTAATTTCGTTTAATTTTTATGATTAAACTTTTTGAGGTCTAGCCTCATTAACGGTTAGATTTCTACCTTCGAAATCTTTACCGTTAAAGGTTTCAATAGCTTTTTTAGCTTCTTCCGCTGAAGACATTTCTACAAAGCCGAAACCTTTTGACCGTCCTGAGTATTTATCGGTAATAACTACCGCACTCAAAACTTTACCAGCTTGAGAAAATAATTCCTCTAGCTGTTCACCCTTAACATCGTAGTTAAGGTTACCGACGTAAAGTTTGTTATTCAATTTTTTTCACCTCTTTTCTCAATTAGGAAATTTCTTTGAAGATCTATAAGGATTCAAAAGAAAACCAACTAAAATTAACAAAGATATTTTAACAGAAAAGACAATAAAAAGAAAGCAAGAGCTTAAAAAGGCAATTATGTCGAAACTTTCTTTTTTTAATCAAATAGCATAAAATAAGCTAAATTCTGCTCAAATCTAATTTTATTATGAGCAGTAATATCGAAACCATTAGGGCAGAGCAGAAAGAAGGGATTCCAATCAATGGTCGTTTGGAAAAATCTCATTTAGATCAATTCTTTAGAAGAACTTCCTACTTCCCTCAAAAGATAACTGAAAAATTTAATCCTTTTCTAAATAAAATCGAAATCAAAATTCATAATCATACTTACCGTTGCCCTCAAAAGCAAATTGAAGGCAAAATTGAAAAATTTAAGTTTTTTGCTGACGAAAAAGACAATAGCCTGATAAGTCCTAATAAAATCACTATTAAAAGAAATTGTGAAACCGAAAAAATTACTTCAGTTTCTTTTAGCTGGCCGGAAAAAACTAATGAGGAAAATCTATTTTTGAAAATCAATTTTGAAGAAAATAAACTTAAAAATATTGAAAGAAAAGTTAAACCAAATACTATTTTGAGAACGAAATCAGCAAAAAAGGAATTTAACAAACAAATAATGAAATTTGAGATTGATTATACCCCCTTAAAAATAAAAATGACCTTTGGTTATATATCAGGCAAACATTTTTATTTTATCTACCCCCATGTTGAGAAAAACCATCAACCAGTTTTTTCTAAAAATATTGAAATCCCAAGGCCAAAATTAGAAGATGTTCTTAATCGAATAGATAAAATAGAAAAAGAATTTTTAAGATAAATGCTACTATTCCTCTTTTTTACCCATAAGTTTAACGGCCAAAAAAGTAGTTATGGGAACAGCCGTTATTAATCCAATACTTCCAACTAAAGTTCTGATTATTTCTTCAGCTATAATTTCATAGTTAATGATTTGAGAAAAAGTAGAAGAACCGTTAATAAATAACAAAAGTAAAGGTAAAGACGCTCCAGTATAAACCAAAACTAAAGTGTTAATCATTGAGGCAATATGATCCTTGCCAACGCTCATTGCCCTGGAAAAAAGTTTTTTGACAGGCACTTTTTTATCCGCAAGTTTTAATTGTCTTACTATAGCTGCTTGAGAAATAGTAATATCATCCAAAACGCCTAAAGTACCAATAATAATACCAGCCAGAAGTAAACCTCTAATATTAATTGCTCCCTGTTTGGCTACTTGTAAAAAGGCAGCTTCTTCAGAACTATAACCTGTCAGTCTAGTTAAATAGATGAAAAGACTAGCTAAAATACCAGTAATTAAAAGTGATAAAAAAGTTCCTGCCACAGCAATACTTGTTTTCTTGTTAAGGCCGTGAGACAAATAAAAAGTTAAAGGAACGATAAGAACAGAGCCTAAAATCGAAACCAAAACCGGATCATAACCATTATAAATGCCAGGAAGGATAAACTTAAAAATTACCAAAAAGGAAATCAACAAGCCTAATATTGCCATCAATCCCCGCTTTTTCCCAATAAAAAAAGTTAAAACAAGAAAAATTACAAATAACCAAAACAAAGGCCATCTGCGAGTAAAATCAACCACAAAAAAAACATCATTATCTTCAAAATCCTGGCTGTAACTAATTAAAACTCCGTCACCAGCTTTAAAAATTGGTTGGCTAACCACGGAAATATCACCGGACTCAACTTCAATTTTTTGACCCTTGAAACTACCTTTACTTACCAAAATTTCTAATTTTTGATAAATAGTTTCCTGCCCGTCTTTTAAAGACAAATCCTGCTCAAGAATATTGGTAATTTTACCTTCAAGAATTTCCTCTTGAGCTTGGACAAAACCAGGCCAAAATAAAAACAGGCTAAAAATTAAAAAAACAAATAAAATTTTTAGTTTACGCATCTAAAATAGATTAAACAATAAACTTAGTTCTGTAAATTGCCTATCTCCTTTTTTCTATCAACTAATTGTCTATTAAATATTGTCTTCGCTGTTAAGGTATAAAATTTATTTTTCTTTCTAATATCGTAGTTTTGTTTGGCTGTAGTTTTATATTGTTTAACATCCTGATAAAAAGGTTCTTTAAACACATCAGATAAGCCATCGGCATCAATTAATAATCGTTTATTTTGATCATGAGGATTTTTGAATTTATGAGATAAAATAACCGAAACTATTTTTCTAATCTTATTCTCTGGATAGGCAAGATCGGTTAGAATCTTTTTGGCCATTAAACTGCCATATTTTAAATGTAATTCTAAAGCTTTCTTCTGACTATTTTTATCTCTGGCTGTTTGTAATTTTTCTGGTACTTTAGCCCAACCAACATCATGCAAAATAGCTGCCGGGATTAATATGGACTCATCCCCTTTTTCTTTTTTAAGTAAAAGCTGCATACTTTTTACAACCCACTCAGTATGAGATAAAAAATCTTTTCTATGGCCCTTTTTTAAAAGAGGCTTGGCTTTCTCAAAAATCCTAAAATAAATCCTATCCATTGATGAAATTCTATCATAAAAACAATTTGAAAATATTTAAAAGTCAAATGCCTTGACTTTTATTTTGGGGTAGTAGGGCTTAAAAAATTTTTTCTTATCGCCAACACGATTAGTTGTGGTGATTATATAAGATAAGTCAAAACCATGATAGGCATTAATAACGTATTGATCACCATTGACATGACAAAGGACACTCCCAACATCAATCACAGGAATCACAACGGCTACTTGCACTCCCATTTTAGCTAAACGATCTTGAAGTTTTACTTGATTCTTTTCTAATACATCCCGGGCTAATTGTTTTTGTTCAAAAGTTTTTAACTCACGACCCAAAGGTCCAAATTCACCCTTAGAAAAACCTGCTTTTATGAGAGCTTCGCTAATTTGCGTTCCTCCACCAACACAAACCACCACAAAATATTTCTTAGTTAAGCTCTTAATCCATTCAAAAACTTCATCTTTAAATAAATCACCAGAAATTTTAATTAGGCAATTTTTTCTTAACATTGGCTAATATTAACATAGAGAGAATGAAGAAAAAAAGTCTATCAGGGCAAACCAAAAGGAATAATCAAAAAAGCTAATTTTATTGTAATCAACTTAAGATTCTTTATTTGCCTTTGTTTTACCATATTAAAAATCTCAATTAGAAACTTAACCATAGTAACCAAACACCTAAAAAGAGTAGCATCATTGCTTCAAGTGTTTGCTGGCTTTTAAATCTCTGCGCCTGTTTATTGATAAATTCTGGAAACCCAATTTTCAAAATACCCTTAATAAGAGTTGACCAACCTAAAATGGTAATGACTACTCGCCAATCTAAAACCCAAATATTATGTAAAATTACAGTAGCCAATCCTAGTAATAACGAAATATAACCAGTCGAGATAACAAAAGCTTTATCTTTGGTCATCTCTATAACCTTGCCTAAAAACTTTGCCCCAAGAAACAACAAGCCAAAAATTACGTAGAAACCACCTAAAAACTTTGCAAAAAATATTGAAATTTCCATAGTTTATTTTATCATAATAAAAAATCTTAATTTTATGGACTTTCTGAAGCTAGTTCGATAGATGAGAAGCTTTTCGAGTTTTAAGACTTAAGAAAATAGAAATTTTAGAGATAATTTTCAAATTTGTGATAAAATGAAATAGAAAAATCAAGGAAGGAGGTGAAAAAATGAAAGTAATATCTACTATTGCTATGATTTTGGTTATTGTTGGTGGATTAAACTGGGGATTAGTTGGTTTCTTTAATTTTGATTTAGTAGCAGCTATTTTTGGAGTAATGTCTTTTTTATCTAGAATTGTTTATGCTTTGGTTGGTCTATCAGCAATTTATCTAGCTTTTACAACTTGGAACAAAAAATAGTCTAAAAAACGACTTATATCTTTTCTGTTTTTAAATTTTTTGTTTTTAAGATAACTATTAGTTATATTGGGACAAAGACCTTATTCTGTGGAGCGAAGGACATCAGGATTTACTTTAAGTTGCTTCTTGTTCTACTGACCAAAATAAACCCAATTCCCGACAGGATTGAGGCTATGTCATATGTCAATACTCTTGCATCATCGACGATGTTACCAAATCCATTTAATAACAAGAGAATACCTATAATTAATAAGGCTATTTTTATAATTTTTTTCATATTTTAATTATATCACTAAAATTAATCTGGCAAATTTTGAGGCTAAATCCTAAGCTCGACAAATGGAACTCTTTTCGAACTTTAAAGATTAATGAAGTAGAGATTTTAGGCATAAAGAAAAATCAAATTTTGTTTGGTAAGAAAGAAATAGTTTCATAAGCAATTACATCGCTATTTCTCTCTTTTTCTGATAACTTGGTATTTCTTTTAAAAATTAGCCATTTGTATTAAAAAATAAAAAATGATAAATTAAAATAGATAATACTTAAACTAGATTTTAAATGTCTATTAGCTTGAATAAAAATCTAATAAAATTATTTTCAATAATCTTTTTGCTATTAATACTTCTTTTTAGCCAATCTTCAAATGCTCTGGCAACTATAACTTACGTCAGTAAAATCGGAGAAACTGGCTCTGGTAATGGTCAATTTGATTATCCTGTTGCTATCGCTATTGATTCTATCGGGAATATATACGTTACTGATTCACAAAATTCCAGAATACAAAAGTTTACTAGCAATGGAACTTTTGTCAAAAAGTGGGGCAGCGAAGGAACTGGTGACGGAGAATTTGGAAGTTCAGGAAGTAGTAAAATAATTCTTTCCATCGCTGTTGACTCTAATGATAGCATTTATGTTTCAGATACTTTTAATCATAGAATACAAAAATTCACCAGTGATGGAACTTTTGTCACGAAGTGGGGTTCAAAGGGAAATGGAAACGGTGAATTTGGAGGTAGTTCTAATATAGGACCATACGGAATGGCTATTGATTCTGATGATAATATCTATGTTGCTGATCCTTGGAACGATAGGGTTCAAAAATTCACCAGTGATGGAACTTTTATTAAAACAATTGGCAGTGCTGGAACTGGAAATGGGGAATTTGATTTTATAGTCGATGTCGCTGTTGACTCTGATGACCGCCTTTATGTTGTCGATAAAGTGACATCAGGATACGACGACAGAGTCATTATTTTTACTAGTGACGGAACTTATCTTTCGCACTTTGGAACAGATGGAACCGATGACGGAGAATTTACACAAATGGGAGCCATTGGTATCGACGAGTCTAATAATATTTATGTTGTCGATGACGATCAAACAGAATTAAATGTGGCTAGGGTTCAAAAATTTGATACAAGCGGTAATTATCTTGATAAATTTGGATCTCTAGGAACAGGCACTGGACAATTCCAAATGATTGGAGAGGTTTGTCCTGATAATAATGGGAACCTCTATGTCGCAGATATGGAAAGAGACATTATTCAAAAATTCAATGACGATGCCTTTGTGGCTAGAGATTCTGGCAATTCAGAGGAAACATCTTCTTTGTCTCAACCAGAACCTCCTATTTGCAATGATACAAAACCATCTAGCGCTCCAATGATTATTTCTTTAACTCCTAACTACAATAAAGTCGAAATAAAATTCACTGCCGCACAAAATCCAGTTAGTTATTATAGTGTCGCTTATGGTTATGATAAAAGTTGTTCTGAATTTGGAATACACAATATTGGCCTTGGGAATCAGACAGAAGATAATAACATTTCTTACACTATAAATAAACTTTCTTCTGGCCAGACTTATTATTTTAAAGTAAGAGGTGGTAATGGATGTATGCCAGGTAGTTGGAGCGAAGTTAAAAAAATAAACCTTTCTAAAGAAACGTCAGTAAATGAACGAAATTTGAATGATTCAATAAAAAACAGCGAAGAAAATGGTGAACATCAAAGTCTTAAACAGACAATAAGCGAAACCGAAATAAAACAACAGGAAAATGAATCAATAACAAATGATAATAAGAATGAAGGATCTCAACAATCATTCTCAGCCAATCCAATTAAAGGCTTCTTTATTAGAATTATCAACTTCTTTAGAAAAATTTTCTAAAAACAACTGTAAAAGCCCAATTTATGGGCTTTCTAAGGCTAGCTCCATCTGATAAACAATGTTAGAACTTATTATTTGGAAATTTAGGCATAAAAAAAGACCAAATTTTGTTTGGGAAGGGAGAAATAGTTTCATAAGCAACTATATTGCTATTTCTCTCTTCCTTTTAATAACTTGATCTTTCTTTTTAAAAGTTAATTCGCTTTTAAAATTAGGCCAGGTGAAACTCCATATGGTAAAGCTTTATCCAATTCCTTTTTTACTTTAGATGCATACGCTCTTCTTTTTCCTTCACCTGATCTAAATCTTTCCGCAGCTTCTTTAGAAAGAAAGGGCTTTGAATAAAAACCCTTTGCTTTTTTATCTCCTTTATCACACATTCTTTAATCACTCTCCTTAAACTTCAATTTCCATAATATTTCTGCTGAATATCGTTTGCTTTCCCCAATAATCATCGGGCATTTTTTTAATCTTCCCGGGCGCTGTTTGCACAAGATTATTAATATACATCAGTATATCATTTTCTTGAGTTTTTTCTATAGATAACACTCAAGAGAGCAAGAATAATGATCCCTAACAGGCCTATCACCACAAGGAAAATCGGCCAACTAACTCCTTGTTTTAAATTCACCTGTAAAGTGAGAACTTGCTCTTTTTGCGCTTCATCCACCGTGAATGATTTTTCACCTTGATAATCGTTATAGGCAATAATAGCTTTATGGTCACCTGGTTCTACGTTTTCAAATCGAGCAATCCCTTCTTTATCAGTTTTTGCCTGTTGCACCCTTGAATGAAGTGTAATAAACGCCCCACTAATAGGGTTATTGTTACTATCCTTAACTAATATATCAAGTTTTATTCCTTCCTGATTTAATTCTTCTTGAGCCTTGGTTAGTGTTTCTTCCTTTTTGTCACACGGAAGTTGCAACTCTTGACCAACTTCTAAAAAATTGTTTGAAAGTTGATTAAGCTCCATTAGGTCGATAAAACGAAAGCCATCTCCAAATTGCTCCTCAGCAATTCCCCAAAGACTATCTCCTTGAGAAACTGTATAAGAGCAAACACTAGACAGTTTACTAGTTAATTCGGATGAGACGATCTCTATTTCCTTTTCTGGATCAAACGTTTGCTTAAGTGTTTCTTTTATTTTTGAAATTAAAATATTATCTAAAATTTTTGTAGTTCCCGAACGAACATTTGACCAGTCTCCGGGCATGCAACCGTTTTGACCTCTAACTTTGAAATAGTATGTAGTATTTGGTGAGAGAAGATTTATTGTATAATTTTGCACCCCACTACTTTCCAAGTTTACCTCCACCCCATGCTCTTCGGCATTTTCATTGGTAGAAAAAGAAATGTAGTATTTTTTATTATCAGTAATGGGGGTAAAATAAAGCGTAGCTTGTGTTTGATTGGTATCTATCCAAAAAAGGTCAGGAGTGCCTGCAGGCTTAGGATCAAAACAAGATTGAGAAGATGAAATGGAATTAGAATTAGTATCATTGTTTGAATTACCGGTAGTCATCTTTTCTCCAAAAACTGCGTAAGTAGAAAATCCTGATAAACTACAGGTCAAAGTATTGGCAACAGTATCCAAAATACAATTTTTATCAACCCAAGCTCCGTCAGTATATTTGTAAACATCAAATGTATTTTCTTGAAAAGATAATTCCACTTCCGAACCATAAGCAATGACAAAAGAAACAGATTGATCAAAAGAGCTTAGAGCTTCTCCGCTAGTGTTAGTAGCTAAAAGATTAAAATAATTATCATTAACCAAACTAGTTCCCGAAGGAGAGGTTGGTATTGTTGTTGATTCCAATTTACCAATCTGAATAATAGTTGTTTCTGAATAAAAACTGTCAGGAGCGATAACTGTAGCTGTTCCATTATCGGTGGTTAAAGAAATTGTTCCTCCTGATGTTTCTACATTGTCACTTTCTCCTATAGATATTGTCGAAACTTGACAGCCAGTAGTGTAAAAAGTTGACTGGGATGACACGCTTTGATTACCAGCATTATCTTTTGATTTAACCCGATAGTAATATTTAGAACAGGATTTCAAATTTGTTAATGAAACTGAATGGCTGGAAACGCGTGGAGAGATATCTATCTCATCAGTATTACTTCCATAACTTGAGACTAAACCATATTCAAGCTGAGAAGATGAATCCTCATTATTGGTCATCCAAGTAATAGCAGCTGTTGTTGACGAAGGGTTGGCAGAAACCTCAGAAATTGTCGGATTAGTAGTATCTAAAGTATATGTTAAATCTTCATTAGTCTCTGCTGTATCTTCATTGGTTCCGTCTGTGCAGGCAATATAAACACTCTTTTCCCCATCTGTTCCAAGGTTTGGCGTGGTGCATGATTGGCTGGTTGTACCTGCTCCTGAGCAGGTGTCTCCTGACATATCTGCGTATGGCTGGTCTGTAAGAGAAACTTTGCAGATGGCGTTTTCGTTTGTATCAAAAGTAATTGTTTGAGTAGCATTCGTGATAATAGCAAAATCAACAGGTGAAAAATTTGAAAGAACAGGCGGAGTAGTATCTGGCGTAGTATTTTCCCACCAAGCAAATTCGCCTGCCATAAAATTTGCGCCTAAAACATCTATATCTCCGTCTCCATCAACATCTGTGGCATGGATTGAAATTGGAAAATCAAAACTTCCATCAATGGTGTGTTTTGTAAAATTCTCCGACCCATCATTTTCCCACCAAGCAATCTCGTCTGCCAACTGAGCTGCACCTAAAACATCTATATCTCCGTCTCCATCAACATCTGTGGCATAAATAGAAAAGGCTCCATCAAAACTTCCATCAATGGTGTGTTTTGTAAAATTCTCCGACCCATCAT
>Ga0180436_10000647_pt1 | contig 35190 bp, 19 predicted proteins | sample SS_ome_2_FD_132434 | JGI IMG/M metagenome (GOLD analysis project Ga0180436, IMG submission 132434) | Hypersaline lake sediment archaeal communities from the Salton Sea, California, USA - SS_3_S_2 metaG | ecosystem: Environmental > Aquatic > Non-marine Saline and Alkaline > Hypersaline >... | reverse complement strand
CGCCTCGAAGCACGCCAACCGGTTCTGGGGCTATGTGACGGGCGTCCTGACGCTGACCCCATTCGAAGACTGGCGTCACGCTCACCTGACACACCACGCCACCGCAGGCGATCTCGACCGACGAGGCACAGGCGACGTCGTCACCAAGACTGTGGCGGAGTACCGAGCCCTGTCCCCCCTCAAGCGGATCGGCTACCGGCTCTACCGGAATCCACTTGTGATGTTTGGCCTGGGTCCTGTGGGCATCTTTGTGTTCTCGCATCGAACGGCTCCCCCGGGGGCCACGCCCGATGCCCGGCGCAGCGTGGTCGTCACGAATGTGGTGCTGGTCGGCATCGCTGCCGTGGCGGCCCTGGTCGGCTGGCTCTGGACCTACCTGGTGTTGCAGCTGGCCGTCTCGTGGCTGGCCGGTGTCTTGGGTATCTGGCTCTTCTATGTACAGCATCAGTTCGAGACGGTCTACTGGGCGCGTCACGACACGTGGGATCGGGTCAGGGCCGCGTTGGAGGGCAGCTCCTTCTATCGACTGCCCCGTGTGTTGCAGTGGTTCTCGGGAAACATCGGATTCCACCACATACACCACCTCCGGCCTTCCGTGCCCAACTACCGGCTGCAGGCCTGCTACGAAGCGGTACCCGAGGTCCGGCGTGGAGCCGAGCTGAGCCTGCGCAGTAGCCTGCGTTGCCTTGGGCTGGCCCTGTGGGACGAGGAACGGGGTCGGCTGGTGACCTTCAGGGGAGTGCGACCGGCGTAGCAGCGACTCGTAGGCAGACACCAGACACCCGGACACCAGTGTCCGGGCGTCTCGTCATCGGCAGTAATGATTGCCTGTGTAGACAACGGCGGGCGCCTATGCTACACTGTGAATGGTTAGTGTAAGGTCTGTGTCTGTTCCCATCGACGACGACATCCTGGAGGGACTATGGAACGACGAGACTTCCTCAAGCTGTCCCTAGGCGGCGTTGCCCTGGCCGCCATCCCCGCTGCCATCTGGCATCTCGCCACTGCTCCCGAGCTCGTCCAGGCAGAGGCCTTCGGTGAACGCTTCCGCGGGACCTCTACGGGCCGTGTGTTGGTCGCCGGCGAGGGCGGCTCTCATTGGCAAGTAGCGGCGGACTTCAGTGAGGATTGCCCTGTACTGGGGATGACCGCACAGGACGATCAGCTTCTCGTCAAGCTCGGCTTCCAGGGGTTTGACTTCTACCTCAAGTCCAGCGATGGCCGCAACTGGCGATCCCTGGAGGCATAGGAGGCGACGATGTCAGAACCGTTCTTGGCAGAGATCCGCATGGTCGGGTTCAACTTTGCACCAAGAGGATGGGCGTTCTGCGATGGCCAGATCCTGCCCATCAACCAGAACCAGTCGCTGTACTCGCTGCTGGGCACCACCTACGGCGGTGACGGGCGTACGAGCTTCGCGCTGCCGGACCTGAGGGGTCGCGTGCCGATACATGTGGGAAGCAGCAATGGGCACAGCCACTCTCTGGGCCAGAAGAGCGGCGAGGAGACACACACACTGAGCGCCGCCGAGATGCCGCAGCACACCCACGTGCTACGGGCCTCGATGGCCGAGGCGAACTCGCCAGATCCCACCAACCACGTCCTTGCCGATACACCCGCGCGGATCTACGGCCAGCCAGCCGCCCTGACTGCGCTCCGTGCGGGCACAGTACTCAACGTCGGTGGCGGGCAGGCGCACGAGAACATGCAGCCATACCTGGCCGTCAACTTCTGCATCGCACTTCGAGGGCTGTTCCCCTCGCGGAACTAAGGGAGGTCGAAGATGAGTGAGCCTTTTGTAGGCGAGATCCGGATGTTCGCCGGCAGTTTCGCGCCGCGTGGGTGGGCGCTGTGCGAGGGGCAGTTGCTCGGTGTCTCCCAGAACGACGCGCTCTTCTCGCTGCTCGGGACGATCTACGGGGGTGACGGGCGTACCACGTTCGGTCTGCCCGATCTCCGGGGGCGCGTCCCCATCCACGCAGGTAGCGGCCCAGGTCTGTCGCCGCGTAGCCTGGGCGCTAAGGCCGGCGCCGAGAGCGTGACCCTGATCGTGAACCAGTTGCCCAGCCATAGTCACGCCATCCAGGCCTCGACTGACATCGCGGCGGAGTCGTCTCCCCTCGGCAACGTTCTGGCCCAATCATCGCTGGCGGGCACATACGTCGAGGTCGACGCCAACGCTAGCCTGGCCTCGAGCTCGGTCACGTCGGTCGGCGGCAGTCGCAGTCACACCAATCTGATGCCGGCGCTGTGTCTGAACTTCATCATTGCCCTTGTCGGCATCTACCCGTCCAGGCAATAGGGGGCTCACAATGAGTGAACCATTCGTCGCAGAGGTAAGGATTTTCGCCGGCAACTTCGCGCCGCGCGGCTGGGCATTCTGCAACGGCCAGTTGCTGCCGATCTCACAGAACACGGCCCTGTTCTCACTGATCGGGACGACGTATGGTGGCGACGGACGGTCAACCACCGGTCTACCCGATCTGCAGGGTCGGGCGCCGATGGGCAGCGGCCGTGGCCCCGGGCTGACGGCCCGCCGCCTGGGTCAGCGGACCGGCGTGGAGATGGTGACCGTGAGCGAGGCGCAGATGCCCAATCACACCCACACGCTGCGAGCTTCGGTCTTCCCTGTGCCGGCTCCAGTCGGTGCGCCGGGCTCGACGACGACGCTGGCCCGATCCAGATCGGCCAGCGCGTATCAGACCAACACAGCGGCCGACCTCGCGTCGCTCGCGGGCGAGTCACTGCCAAACACAGGAGGGAGCCAGGCTCACAACAACCTGCAGCCATTCCTGGCGCTGACCTTCATCATAGCGCTTGTAGGACTGTATCCCTCGCGGGCCTAGGTATTGCCTGTGGCGATCCAACTACGATCTGTCAGAGACGACGACCGGGAGTTTCTCTACCGTGTGTATGCCAGCACACGGGAGGCCGAGATGGCCCTGGTGGATTGGTCATCGGGCGAGATCGAGGCATTCCTGCGGATGCAGTTCCACGCACAAGACGTCTACTACCGAGAGCACTTCGCCGATGCCAGCTACGAGGTGATCGTCGAAGACGGCACGCCCGTTGGCCGACTCTACCTGGACCGACGGCCGCACGAGCTCCGCATCCTCGACATTGCGCTGTTGCCCCAACACCGGGGCAAGGGGATCGGGTCGGGGCTGATGACGGCGATCCTCAACGAGGGATGCGACCGTGGCTTGCCTGTGAGGATCCACGTGGAGCGCAACAACCCAGCTATGCGGCTGTATCGGCGGCTGGGGTTCAGCACGGTCGAGGACCAGGGCGTCTATTGGTTGATGGCGTGGTACCCTGAGCGAGTAGAGGTTGCTGGAGGAGAAGGTGACACTGTCTGACCTGACCCGCACGGACTTCGAGGTCCATCTCCACGGGGGCTTCCAGGTGAACGTGGATGGCTTCGGGACGTTGACACTCGAACTGGTCGAGGTGGCCGCCCTAGGCATGGAGTCCGCGAGGCCGGACGGTAGGCAGCCCTTCTCGCTGATCTTCCGCGGCCCATGTGAGCCAATCCTGGCGCAACAGACCTGCCGTCTCGCCCACGAGGCTATGGGGGAGCTGGACCTGTTTGTAGTCCCGCTTGGTCCCGATCGGGCCGGCGGCATTCGCTATGAAGCCATTTTCGCGTAGGACAACGCCTCCCGTGTCAACACAGGAGACGGCCTCACCAAGGAGATAGCCAATGGTGACACGCACCTCTCGCGCATCCCTACTCGTCGCACTCGCCACCTCTCTGCTGCTCGCCATCGCTCTGCTGGCTCTGGCTACTCCAGTGTTCGCACAGGTGACTGCACCGCCCAAAACAGACGAGCTGGTCGTCGACCTCGATGGTGACGGCCGCGCAGATCCGGGGGACGTGATCCGGTACACAGTGGTGATCAGTAATGGGGGGTCGGTTGACCTTGCGCAGGTCGTCTTCACTGACACGCTGAGTGTCTACACCACGCTCTCCGGGACGCTCCGGACCACGCCGCTGGCACTGGACGACGCGTACGATGTGATCGGCAACGTTGGCCTCGACGTGGCCCGCGCGGGCGGTGTCCTGGTGAACGACGTGGACCCAGACGGCACCACGCCCGCCCTGACGATTGTGGCAGTGGATACCGCCGGCACGCTAGGAAGCGTAGTGGTCGCGGGTGACGGGGGCTTCACGTACGACCCACCGGTGGGCTACGAGGGCGCAGATGTGTTTGCCTACACTATTGAGGACGCCGATGGGAACCGCGACGTCGCCACCGTGACCTTGACGGTTGGAGATGTGATCTGGTTCATCGACAACAGCGCGGCGCCGGGCGGAGATGGTCGGCTGGGAAGCCCGTACAACACGCTGGCGGCCTTCGTGGCAGCGAACGGCGCGGGGGGCCTCGGGGATCCTGAGGCCGGAGCCGTCATCTTCATCCACGAGACCGGGAGTGGCGACTACACAGGGGGTCTGACGCTGCTGAATGGCCAGCGTGTGGTCGGTCAGGGCGCTAGTGCATCGCTGGCAACGGCGGCCGGCCTGACGGTGCCGGCGTACAGCCGCACCTTGCCTGCGACGGGCGGGAGCTCGCCCGTGCTCACCAGCTCCGGAAACGGCATCACGTTGGCACAGGGAAACCGTGTCCACGGCCTGGTCGTCGGAGGCACGACGGCTGCGGGTATGTCCGGCACGTCCGTGGGCACGTTGACGGTACGTGACGTGTCGATCAACGGGTCCGGGGAGATACTGTCCATCACGGGTGGGACGCTTGACGCCGAGTTCGACCGGCTGTCGACCACAGGCGCCGGCACGGCGGTGCAGCTGCAGGGCGTTGGCGGCTCGCTGCAGGTGGCCGATGGCGCCGGGCCGGACACGCAGATCACCGGTGCCACCGTTGGTATCGACGTCCGATCCTCAGTAGCAGGCACGACCATGGACTTCGCTGAGACCTCGGTGAACGCGACCACGCAAGGCGTCCGGTGGCTGTCCAACGCGGGCAGCACGCTGGGCGCGGCGGAACTGCGCATTACCGTGACCAACGGCACGGGCCTGGAGGCCGACAGCGGCGCGCTGGCGCTGGGAGGCACGACGAATGCGGTGAGCGCCGTCCTGGGGCCTGCGCTCGATCTCGAGAACCTGATGCTATCAGGCGGTGCGGTCTTTGAGTCGATCGATGCCTCACTGGGACTCCACGGCATCTCGCTCGACAGTGTCACTGGAGGGCTCGAGGTCAGGGGCGATGGCGCGTCGGACCCGGCGAACACGACACGGGGCCAGACGACGGCGGGTGCAGGTGGCGTGACGCTGGTGCTGGGCTCCGGCGGCACGATCCAGTCCACCACCGGCGATGCTATTGTGCTGACCGATGCGCCCGGCGTTGTGTTGCGCAATATGGTCATCCAGAGGGGCACTGCTCCAGCCTACGCAGATGGGATCACGGCTGGGACAGTTGACGGACTGACGCTGGACAACGTGCTGTTGAGCGGCTTCGGCGCCAATGGATTGCTCGGTACCGGCGTATCGGATTTGGTCCTCCAGCACTGTGAGGTGACGGGGAACGCGAAGTCGCTGCCGCAGAGCGATCTGAACGATGAGGCCAACCTTCGGCTCGAGAACCTCTCCGGCACGTCGCTGATCGGCAGCACTATCATCCGAGATGCGTCCGAGCAGAACGTGTGGGTGATCAATACCGCAGCGTCCACGCTGGCCCTGACCGTGGACAACTCGCTCATCGCTGACACGGCTGCAGGCACGCCCGGCAATGGTGGCCTTGACGTGGTGATGCCGACCGGGAGCACAAGTCAGATCGACCTGGTGGTGAGAAACAGCGAGTTCCGCGACAACCGAGCCCGAGCAGTGGCCTACTATGCCAACGCCGGCGGACACGGTAGCGTGCGTGTGACGGGCAGTACCTTCGAGCGTAGCACCGTGGAGATCGACATCGGCAACAACGCCCCCGGGCAGGATGTCCGGTTCGAGATCGACGGGAATGTCCTGCGACAGACCGTTGGCGCCAGCACGAGCAATGCTATCAATCTGTATCTGGGCGGGCTATCGTCGAGCACTACGGTTCTCCAGGGCACGGTCTCCGGCAACGCCATCGGGAGCGCCGTGGTTGCCTCGTCGGGGTCGTCAACCGGCGACGGGATCGCGCTGGCGCCACGCGGCGCAGGCACGATGACCGTGAATGTTGCAGGGAACACGGTGCGAGGCATCGCGATGCAGTCGGGCCTCTCTGCAGTGACGGCAAACCACACGGGTGGCCTCAACCTGACTCTGAGCGGCAACGACCTGAGTGTGCTGCCGGGGGTCGGCGCACTGGCCGGCGTGGCGCTGGAAGTGGGGGCGGTGGCCGGCGACACCACGCAGGCCTGTATCGACTTCTCAGCCGGGAACAACATCGCGTTTGTGGGGGAGCCCTTCTGGACGGGCGTCTACCTGTTCGTCTCCGGCGGCACTCCTACCATCGGCTTGGTGGGCTACGCTGGCGCTGCGAACGACGCGGCGGCGATCGGAGCATTCCTGGACACGGCGGCAGCAACGGTCGCGCCGACTGCTGTCGGATGGGTCTCCATCAGCGGCGGCACAGTGCAGGGCCAGTCCGGCCCTTGCACACAGCCGGCCTCCATTGCGGCACTGCCTCTGCCGCGTTCTGCCGTGGCTTCTGCCAGCCCCCTGCTGGACGGTGCGCGATCCCAGGTTGCTGCTCCTGTGATAGGCTTAGGCGAGCTGTCAACTGCGCGCAAGCCCGGCGCTGCTATGACGCCGAAACTGTCTGTCTTCACCGTGAAGGATCGTCCTGCCGAGCGTGCGCTCGCGGGACAGGGCCACGCCCTGGCGAGCCTGCTACCCGCCTCGTTCTCACGACCCTTGGCGTCGGGTGAGACGCTCGAGGTGAGCATCGATACACTGCCGGTCGGTGAGGCGGTGACGGTAACCTTCGACGCCGTGGTGGACTCCCCGCTCGACCAGAGTGTGAACCAGGTCGCCAACCAGGGCCGGCTGACGGCCGCATCTGACCTCGACCTGGTGACTGATGACCCTGACACCTCGGCGTCGAGCGATCCCACGGTCACGCTGCTGGACGGAGCCGTCGACCTGGCCATTGCCAAGAGCAATGGGGTCACCGAGCTGCGGGCGGGTGACACTGTGACCTACACGATCGTGGCGACGAACAACGGCCCCTACCACGCCACGACTGCCGGTATCAGCGATTCGGTGCCCGCGCTCCTGCTCTCGCCGTCGTGGACCTGTGTGGCCGGTCTAGGGGCTGCTTGCGACGGTCTGTCGGGTTCGGGAGACGTCGCTGAGACGGCGGCACTGTCCGTGGGGGCGCAGATCACGTACACGTTGGTGGGGTCTCTCGCGACAAGTGTCCAAGGGACGCTGACCAACACCGCTGAGATCACGGTGCCTGCCGGCTTTGTGGACACGGCGCCGGCGGACAACGTGGCGACGGACGCGGATCCGGTCATCGCGCAGATTGACCTTCAGGTGGCAAAGACCGAGTCCGTGGACCCGGTGTTGGCCGGGTCCGGTCCCGGCAACCTCGTGTATGTCGTGACGGTGACCAATGTCGGTTCGGTCGATGCTACCGGGGTGGCGGTAGCCGAGGTTCTCACGCTGCCATCGGGCGTCACCGTGGACGCTATCGTGCCCAGCGCCGGAGGGGTGTGGATCGATGCCGGCGGAACAGGCGGCACCTGGATCGTGGGGGACCTGCTTACCAGCGCGTCTGCGACGCTGACGGTCCAGCTGACGGTGGGGGCCTCCGCCGCGACAGGGGTCAATGTGATCTCCGACCAGGCCATGATCGCCGCGGCCGACCAACAGCTCATCAACACCACTGACGATCAGGCGACCGAGAGCACATCGGTCACAGGTCGGGTGGACCTGGTGGTGACCAAGACCGAGTCAGTCGATCCCGTGGTCGCCGGGTCGGGCCCAAGCAACCTGACGTACGTGATCACCTTGGGCAACCACGGGCCGTCAAACGCTAATGCCGTCGAAGTGTCGGAGTTGCTGACCCTGCCGGCGGGTGTGTCGGTCGACTCGGTTACGCCGAGCACCGGCATCTGGGTGAGCCCGACGTGGACGATACCGACGCTGCCTAGCGGAGACAGCGAGACGCTGACGGTCGTGCTCACTGTGGGCCCATCCGCATCGGAGGGTGTCGATGTGGTGGCAGACACGGCGGCAATCGTTTCGGCCAACGAGACCCTAATCAACACCGGCGACGACTCTGCGACGGAGTCGACCTCCGTCGAGCGCCAGGTGGACCTTGCTGTGACGAAGGCCGACTCCGTTGATCCTGTGGTGGCCGGTTCAGGACCGGGAAACCTCACCCACACGGTGACTGTGGAGAACTACGGCCCGTCTGACGCCACGGATGTTGCTCTTAGCGATGTGTTCTCCCTGCCACCGGGCGTAGTCGTGGACAGCGTCACGCCCAGTGGTGGAAGCTGGCTGAGCCCGCTGTGGACTCTCCCCGTCGTGCCGGCTGGTGCCACCGAGGTCATCACTGTCGTCCTGACGGTTGGTCCCTCGGTCGCTCCAGGCATCGACGTCATCGTGGATGTCGCGATGGTGACCGCCGTCAACGAGACTGAGGCGAATCCTGCCAACGACTCCGCGACGGAGGCCACGTCGGTGGGGGCAGTAGCGGACCTGGGTCTTGCCAAGATCGATGGCCCTGATCCGGCGCTCGCCGGCGCGACGTTGTACTACACGCTAACGGTTGACAACGCCGGTCCCAGCGACGCCGCGGGCGTCGTTGTCACCGATCCGTTCCCGCCAGGGTACACACCTGTCGCCACGAGCTGCGGTGCTCCCGCGAACCCACTGGTCTGGTCTGTCGGCCCGTTGCCCCTAGGTGAGCAACGAGACTGTGTCGTGACCGGCACCCTGCAAGTCGGATTCAGCGGACTCATCCTCAATGTGGCCACGGTCGCCGCGACAACGCCGGATCCTGAGCCGGTGAACAACGCCGGCGTTGCGCTCACCGAGATTCGTGAGAATACGGTCGCCATCTCGGACGCCGCTCGTCTGGAGACAGACGCCGGCACGGCGGCCCTGGCCTTCGTCGTGAACCGGATGACCAACTTCACGGCGACATCGGTTGATGTGGCTACCGCCGACGGGACGGCAGTGGCGGGCGATGACTACACTGCGGTGCCGGCCACGACTGTCGACTTCCCTGCCGGCGGGGCGCTCAGCCAGACCGTGATTGTGGATGTCCTGGGTGACGGCATCGTGGAGCTTGACGAGACCTTCACGGTGACCTTGTCCAACCCTGCAGGTGGTGTGATCGCGGATGACACCGGCCTCGGTACGATCCTCAACGACGACGCCGCGACGGTCAGCATCGACGACGTCAGCGTCGGTGAGACTGATGGGGTCGCCGCGTTCGACATTGCGCTGACGGATCCTGTGGACGTGGCCGTGTCGGTGGAGGTCGCCACAGCCGATGGGATCGCAACCGTGGCAGGCGGTGACTACGACGCGGTTGCAGGCCAGGTCATCACCTTCGCGGTGGCCTCTACGGCTCCCCAGCAGGTGACTGTGACCATCAACGATGACGTCAGAGTCGAGGCCAACGAGACCTACACGGTCTCCCTGGGTAGCCTAGTGACCTCGGGGCGCGATGTAGCGGTAGGACCGCCCGCTGTCGGAACCATCGTGGATGACGATGTGTCAGGTGTGACCATCGGGGACACCGCAGTGGACGAGGACATCGGCGCCGCGACGCTAACCGTCACCCAGGGCCTGGAGAACGATTTCGCTGTCGTGGTTGATTACCTGACGGTGGATGGGTCGGCGCAGGCTGGAGCGGACTACGTGGGCGCCTCTGGGCAGATCACCATTCCTGCCGGCGCGTCGTCCGGAACCATAGGGGTGACCATCGTCGATGATGGACTAGTGGAGGCTACCGAGACGCTAACCGTCGTGCTTGCGAACCCCCGGAACGCAGTCCTGTTCGATGGGGAGGGGGCGGTCTCCATCCTTGATGATGACAACACCCCGGTGGCGGCCTCCGACCTCTACACCACTGCGGAGGATACGCCGTTGACGGTGGCGGTGCCCGGTGTACTGGCCAATGATGTAGACCCAGACATGGATCCGCTGTCTGCGGTGCTGGACACGGCTCCCACGATGGGCCTGATGGACCTGGCCTCCGACGGCAGCTTCGTCTACACGCCGAGTCTGAACCACGCGGGTGTGGTCACCTTCACCTATGTCGCATCGGATGGGGCGAACCTGGCAGCACCGGCTGCGGTCACGATCACGGTGCTACCTGTGAACGACGCGCCCACCATCAGCGACGTGCCGGACCAGATAATGGAGACGCGGGACACGCTGACAGTGCCCTTCACCGTCGACGACGCTGAAACACCGGCGGTCTCTCTGGTGGTCACGGCGACGTCGTCCGATCTAGCACTGGTGCCCACCAGCGTCATCGGCTTGGCCGGCAGTGACGTGGATCGGACCGTGACCGTGACCCCGACGACAGACGTGACGGGCACGGTGACGATCACGCTGTCTGTCACGGATGGTGCGCTGTCAGCGTCCGATAGCTTCCAGATCCTGGTCACCGATCGCCATATCCGGACGATCTATCTTCCGCTACTGGTGCGGAACTACCGCTCCGGACCTGATCTCGTTGTCAGGTCGCTGTCCGGCGCCACGGAGGGAGTGGTGATCGTCCTGGAGAACGCGGGCACGGCCGCTTTAGCGGACGCGTTCTGGGTGGATCTGTATGTGAACCCAAGGGCTGCACCGACCGCGCCCAACGAAACCTGGCAACTACTGGCACCCAATGGCGCCGCGTGGGGTGTGACTGTGCCACTGGCCGTGGGCGAGGTGTTGACCCTGACGCTCAACGATGCCTTCTACGAGGTCGACCAGAGCGACTTGGACATGCCGCTGTCGCTCGGGGACGAGCTGTGGGCGCAGGTGGATTCGGCGAACGTGGGCAACGCGGATGGAGCTGTGTCCGAGCTCGACGAGGGCAACAACGTCGGCGGTCCTGTGGCCGTGACGACGGATGGCCCTCTGTCGGCCTCGGCGGTCGACGCGGAGGCCGCGCGCTCCACCGACGCGGTGTCGCTCCCGCCTCGCTAGGCCCGCGTTGGTTTCCAGTGTGCATCAACAGGGTGGATCATCGCGATCCACCCTGTCGTCTCTACACGAATGCCGTGTTGGATATCCTGTGAGTGGTCAAGTGGGAGGCGTGATGCGTGTCGTGGATCTGAGCCATCCCATTTCGGCGGGCATGCCGGTCTATCCCGGCGATCCGGCGCCCGGGATAGACGTCGTGTCGAGCTACGACGGTGTGGGCTATATGGCGCGACGTCTCTGTATCGGATCGCACACCGGCACCCATATGGATGCGCCGGCGCATATGATCCGCGGTGGCAAGACGTTGGATTGGTATCCTGTTGGCCATTTCACCGGTCGGGCCCTAGTGGTGGATGCCTCGGCGCAGGCTACCATCGGGCTGGACGTGCTGCTGGCCCACGACACGGTCATCCCACGTGACGGCTATCTGCTGCTGAAGACTGGTTGGTATCGACGATGGGGTTCGCCCGGCTACTTCGCGGACTACCCCGCACTGTCTGCCGAAGCTGCAGCGTGGATCGCCAATCAGGGACTGCGCGGCATCGGTGTGGACGCACCTTCCGTTGATCCGGGCAACTCTGAGACCTACGCGATTCATCGCACGCTTCTTGGTAGCGGCATGGTTATCCTCGAGAGTCTGACGAACCTGGAGCATCTCTCGAGCTCGTCCTTCACGCTGGCCGCCTATCCCCTGCCGCTCGATGGCGCGGATGGCTCGCCGGTTCGCGCCGTGGCTCTGCTGGGGTGAGCGGCGGGGCAGCAGTGGAGCTTCGCTTCTCGCCCTCTGTCAGTCAGCGCTGATCGAACCGCCCGGCTGATCAACCGCAGAGAGCTGACTCTCTCTTTGTCATCTGCTGAGAGCGGCGAAGGGCCAGGCTGGAGCCCGGCGGTCCCAGGACAGACTGTTTCGATACGTCGGATGCTGTGCTCGCCGGACCTGCGTGAGACGCGCTGGTCCAATCGGATCGGCACGCTAGGGCACCCGACCCCGCGAGATGCGCAAACTCTGGTGGCGGCGCATTGACAGGGGGCGTGCCCGCTCGTAGCATGGGACCGGACAAGAATCCCAACTCTGAGGCTGACCTGATGAACGCTTTGCCGGAGATACTCCTACCGCCTGGCCAGCCTGCTGCCCTGGCGGAGATGCGCTTCCAGTATCCCTTTTGGCGCTACCAACAGATGATCCTCGAGGTCGTCGCGCGGCAGTCGGGCGAGCGCATCGCCACAACGCGCCCGGGCGAGCCCCAGGGGAGGTTCCACATCGTCGCGCCACCGGGCTCGGGCAAGACCATCGTGGGGCTGGAGTTGGTGCATCGCTTTGGCCGTCCGGCTATTATCTTTGCTCCCACGACCACGATACAGGTGCAGTGGCGTGACAAACTGTCGATGTTCGTTGATGGTGATGGCGCTTCGGGTTGGATCGATGACCATAGCAGTCTCGATCCCCGGCACCTGGCCGACATCAACCTCCTGACCTACCAGGTGCTCTCGACACCTGGGGAGAACCTGGCCTTCATCGAGCGCATCGCTGTCGAACGGTGGGTGGACGATCTAGTCGCCAGCGACCAGGCGGTGTCGGAGACCGAGGCGCGTGAGCGTGTGGCCGGAATCCAGGCGGACAATCCACAGGCCTTCCGTCGCGAGGTGGCCAAGCGATACAGGCGCGTCAAGCGGGAGCTTCTACAGCGCGGGGAGATAGATGGGCGAAGACTTCTGCATCCCAATGCGCGGGATCTGATCGACCGGATCGTGGCGCTGGGGGTGGGGACCGTTATCCTGGATGAGTGCCACCATCTGCTGGACTACTGGGCTTTCATCCTGCGGACTCTGATCGCCGAGCTCAAGAAGGCGGCGGCTTCGGATCCGGAGCTGGTGGTGCGAGTGGTAGGGCTCACGGCCACGCTGCCCGACACGACCGACCGGACCGCGTATGAGAACTACACCGGGCTTCTCGGCGACGTGGATTTCGAGGTTCCGACGCCGGCCGTCGTGAAGGAGGGCAACCTCGCCCCCTACCGGGACCTTGTCTACTTCTGCGAACCGTCGCGGCGCGAGCACGTCTATCTACGGACTATCCAGCAGCAGTTTGAACTGGCTCTGACCAAGGTGACGGGCACTCGGGCGTTCCAGGACTGGGTGTGGCGTACAGTGATCCTGCGGCCATCGGCGGGCTCGAGATCGGGCGAGGAGACATCGGAGTCGTTCGAGCGGTTCTTCGACAGGGAGCCGGCTCTCTGCGTCGCGGGGGTCAAGTGGTTGCTCACCGAGGAGCGCGAGCTCCCTGAGGATGTTGTTGTCGTGGAGGAGATGACGTCGCCGCTCCGGGTGGATGATTGGCTCCTGCTGATGGAGCGATTCGGTCTGGGGGAGCTCAAGGCCAGCTCGACCAGGGCGGACCACGAGCTCTATGAGGAGTTGCGGTCGGTGCTGCTGGCGTTTGGCGTCACGTTGACGGAGCGGGGCGCCCGTCACCAGCGCTCACCTGGCGAGCTGGTGCTGACGTTATCCGAGTCCAAGGACAGGGCAGTGGCTGAGATCCTGCGTGCCGAATCAAAGGCCATGGGGCCGCGACTGCGAGCCGTGGTCCTGACGGACTATGAGCGCATGAGCGCGCGGAGCCGGCACCTGAAGGACGTGCTGGACCCGGACGCCGGCAGCGCCGTCAGGGTGTTCCGGCACTTGATTGGCGACGCGGCAACCAATGCGTTGGACCCTGTCCTGGTCACCGGGAGCGTAGTCCTGGTTGATGCCGACAACAGGGCCGCGCTCGAGGCAGGTATCCGCGGGTGGGTAGAGGCCGAGGGGGCGACTTTCACTTGGTCATGGAGCCAGACTGGCGATGTCCGAGTGCTGGAGCTAACGGGCAGGGGTGCCGGGTGGGGCTCCCGCGCGTACGTGGCCTTGGTCACTCACCTGTTTGAGCTGGGTGTGACGCGGTGTCTGGCGGGCACCCGTGCGCTCTTCGGCGAGGGCTGGGACGCGCTGAGCCTCAACACCCTGGTCAACCTCACGTCGGTGACGACCAGCACCGGCGTGCGCCAGATCAGGGGGCGGAGCCTGCGTCTGGATCCTGCGTGGCCGGAGAAGGTGGCGCACAACTGGGACGTCGTCTGCCACAGCCGTCGCTTCGACAAAGGGGGCATTGACGTCGAGCGCCTGGTGCGCCGGCACGCGCACACATGGGGGATTGTGGTTCGCGACGCCGCCGGTGACCTCGCCGCGGCCGCGGAGAGCGCCCTGGAGGGCCTACGTATCGACCCCTCCCTCCAGGGCCAGATCGTTCGCGGGGTGGGGCACGTGGACCTCGAACTGGCGCAGGAGCTGATGCTGCGTCCTCTCAAACATATCAGCTTCCAGAAGTACACCAACCGGATGCTGAGGGCAGTTGGGAGCCGGCAGAGGGTGCGCCGACTCTGGCGGGTGGGGGACCCCTATTCCAACTTTGTCTACAGCGCAACACAGCTGCGGGTGGAGGATCTGAAGTTCAGGACGGTTCACACAGTACAGACATCCCTCAAGACGATGGTCCGGCGTCTGCTGGCGAGCCTGATCGGCGTGGCCGGTACGGTGTGGCTGCTCGGGCTTCGTGCCGTGCTGGACGTTGCCACGCCGCCTGTGTTGGCGGTCGCTCTCCCCGTCATCATCGTGCTGGGCGGCTGCGTCGCGCTCGCCGTCAACGGGCGCAGCATCTGGAGGGTCTTCAAGGCCACCTTCCTCGAGCTGCCGGCCGACGCCGTGCTGATGGACATGGGCCGGGCGCTGCTAGCTGCCCTCAGGGATGCCGGTCTGGTCAGTCTCAGTTTGGATGACAAGTACGTGCGCGTCGCCGAGACGATGGATGGTGGGTTCCGTGTCTTCCTGGACTATGCCTCGCCGGAGGACTCTGACGTCTTCGCACGGGCCTACCGCGAGATCCTGGGGCCAGTGGGTGATGCGCGCTACCTGATCGAGCGGGATGGAGCCAGCCTGCGCGGCCTGGTCTACCGCCCACTGTGGCTGGCGGTGAGGACCGTGATGGGGTTGGGTGGTGATCTCAGGGCGTATCACCGGGTGCCCGACGTGCTCGCCAGCAGGCGTAAACTGGCCGACAGTCTGGCGCAGCACTGGCGGCGATACGTGGGTGGAGGCCGCCTGGTCTACACCCGGAATGCCGAGGGTCGTCAGATTCTGCTGGGCGCCCGGGGACGCAGGAGGGTGAGTCCGCGCCAGATGGCCTTTGAGTTCTGGACGTAGAAGCCTATACTCCTCCGCAGCTCACACCTTCGGAGACCCTATGGCTCAGACACTGACCCGTCGCACGAAGATCCTCTACGGTTCCGGCGACATCGGTTTCAGCCTCACCTCAACGATCGTCGGCGCCTACCTGGCGATCTTTCTGACCGATGTCGTCGGTCTGTCGCCCGGGCTGGCCGCCATTTCGATCCTGGTCGGCAAGAGCTGGGACTGGATCAACGATCCCATTATCGGCCACATCTCGGACCGCACCCGTACACGATGGGGCAGGCGCAGACCGTTCTTGCTCTTTGGCTGGCTTCCCTTTGCCCTGGCCTTCGCCCTGATGTGGTGGCGCCCACCGTTTGAACAAGATGCTGCGCTGGTGGCATACTATGCCATCGCCTACGTCATCTTCGATGGAGCCGCGACATTCGTCTACATGCCCTACTTCGCGCTGACGCCGGAGCTCTCAACGGACTACGATGAGCGAACGTCCCTGACGACCTACCGAATGTTCTTCTCGATTCTGGGCAGCCTCGTCTCGTTCACGGTGCCATTGGCCATCGTCGGCTCGTTTGAGCCGGCCAATGCCTCACGCGTCCTGGTGATGGGCCTCATCTTCGGCATTGTCTCGGCACTCCCGCTCCTGCTGGTGTTCTTCGGGACGCGAGAATGTGAGGACCACGGCGAGCTCGATCAGCCGAGCCTCCGGGAGTCGCTCCAGTCGGCGCGCCGCAATCCTCCGTTCTTGTATGGCCTGGGTCTCTTCCTGGCGGCGTGGATCGCGGTGGCCATCGTGCAGGCCAATCTTCTCTTCTACATCAAGTACTGGCTCAGCCGCGAGTCGGAGAGCGATGCGATCATGGCTGGGATCTTCGTCACGGCGATGATCGCACTGCCTCTGTGGCTCTGGGTGTCCAAGCGTTGGTCCAAGCGGTGGGCCTATGTTGGCGGCGTGGCCTTCTGGGCTGTCGTGCAGATCGTGCTGGTACTGGTTGGTCCAGGCACCAATATGGCGGTGATCTACCTCCTCTGCGTCCTGGCCGGGGTTGGGGTCGCGGCAGTCCATGTCCTGCCTTGGGCGATGATTCCCGACGCCGTCGAGTACGATGAGTGGCGCACCGGCGAGCGGCACGAGGGCATGTACTACAGCCTGACCACGTTGGTTCACAAGGTCGCTGCGTCGGTGGCGATCCCGCTATCGCTGTTGGTGCTGGAGTTCACGGGATACGTGCCCAACTCCGTTCAGCAGCCGGCATCAGCGCTGTTGGGGATTCGTCTGGTGATGGGGCCGATCCCTGCCCTGCTGCTCTGCATCGGTATCCTCATCGCGGCGAAGTATCCTCTGGACCGGGCCGCCTACACGCGGATCGTTGAGGAGCTGGAGGCGCGGAAGGCGGGTGACCGTTCGGGGGCCTGAAGGCAGGCTCTGGATACCGGCGTATGGAGGCGGATGTCAGATAGGGGTTGGTTGTGAGGTGAGCGGATGGGCGGACGTCTAGAGGTTAAGAGCGTCAAGACGTGGCGGGAGCGTCGGGCGTTTCTGACGTTCCCGTGGCGAGTGCTCAAGGACGATCCGCTGTGGGTGCCGCCACTGGTCAAGGATCGAGCCGAGGCCATAGACCCGGCGCGCGGCGTGTTCTTCAAGCGCGGCGATGCGAAGTGTTTCGTGGCGTGGCGCGACGGCAGGCCCGTTGGCACGATCTGCGCCGGCGACGACCGGTACGCCAACGATCTGCGGGGTAAGCGAGAGTGCATTTTCGGTTTCTTCGACTACGTGGACGACGATGTTGTGGCCGCGAGTCTCGTCGAAGCGGTGAAGGCTTGGGCCCGCGCCAGGGATCTGGACACGCTGTTTGGTCCGTTCAACCTGGACTACGAGAACGCCTACGGTGTGCTTATCGACGGTCGCGACCGCCCGCCGGTGCTCCTGTGTGGACATACACCGCCCTACTACCCAGGTTTCATGGAGAGATACGGCTTCCGCAAGGCCCGGGCGGACAATATCGCTCTGGCTGCCGATATCGTGGAGGAGACTCCAGCCTATCGCCGGGTGGCGCGGTTGGCAGAGTTGGTGATGAAGCGTCGCAACATTACCATCCGTACACCTGACCTTGATCGCTGGGACGAAGAGGTCGATGTCCTGCACGGTCTGCTGAACACAGCACTGGCGCACCTCGATGATCACATCGGTTGGCATCGCTCTGCGGTGGAGGCACTGGTTGCTCCCTTCCGCACTGTCGGGGATATGGATCTGATCCTGCTGGCGGACGTGGACGGTGAGACGATAGGCTTCCTCCCAGGTGTTCCCAACCTGAACGAGATCCTGATCCACGCCAACGGCCTAAGGTATCCTTGGAACTATGTGCCGGCGCTCCTCCGCAGGAACCAGCAGCCGAAGTGTCTTGCGATCAAGAGCGTGCTCATTCACCCGGATCACTGGGGTACGGGCGTTGCGGCGGTTCTGGGTGCGGAGATGGTCAAACGGGCCCGTGCTAAGGGTTACGAGTGGCTGGACCTGTCCATCACGTCGGAGGACAACCCGCAGACACCGCTGATCGGCGAGCACATCGGTGCCCGGATCTACAAGCGATGGCGGACCTACCGCTTGTCCGTGGGAGATTGAGTATTGACAACCGATTGGTTTTGGGCTATTCTATATTTATAGATAACCAATATCCATAAGCCCAAAGGGAGACACAGCAATGCTTAGCCAGACAATGCAGGACGCGATCAACGAACAGATCAAGAACGAGTTGTACTCGGGGTATATGTACCTGGCGATGGCGGCCCAGCTCGAGGCCGAGAACCTGCCCGGATTTGCCACGTGGATGCGCGCGCAGGCAGGTGAGGAGCAGGAGCACGCGATGAAGCTCTACCACTTCGTCAACGAGCGCGGCGGACGCGTTGTGCTTCACGTCATCGATGCGCCACCGGTGGAGTATGGATCACCTCTCCAGGTTTTTGAGGCGACGCTCAAGCACGAGGAACTCGTGACGAGTATGATCAACACACTCTATGAGCTTGCGCTGGGTGAGAATGACTACGCCAGCCAGATCTTCCTGCAGTGGTACATCAGCGAGCAGGTTGAAGAGGAGTCCAATGCCACAGAGATCGTCGAGCGGCTGAAGATGATCGATGGCAAGGTCCAGGGATTGTTGATGCTGGACTCTCTTCTGGGACGCCGGGGTAGCTAGACCCTTTGCCAAGATACTGGAATCGAAGCGGGGATCCGACAACTGTCGGGTCCCCGTTTCTTGTTGTGTCGTTTTGCGCCCCGTGAGGCTGGTGCTATACTGCCGCCAACGACGCCTTCTGCGGATGACCAGTTCATCAATGGCATCCCACGGTGTCGAGCTATCCCATCGGAGTCTCTGAAGCACTCTCATTGATGTGGAGGCCTGTCTCCACGCAACAGACAAGGAGGGTAGGATGGCCGAACAGCGTAGTTACCTCGTGCCGGGCCTTGACCTCGCGCAGCTGGCTCAAGAGCTGGCTGGCTTCTACCAGAGTCAAGACAACGAAACCCAGGTCCTGAACGGGCCTGGCGGCGGGTACATCGTCCAGACTCGGGGGCGCGACTTCCTCAGGAAGGGCGTCGCCTTCAGCGTGACGCTGACCCAACAGGACGATGACCTATCGGTCCAGACGGGGTCAGCGAAGTGGGTCACTCAGGCACTGAGTGGCGTGGTCGCGCTGATACTCTTCTGGCCCCTGCTGGCGCTGCCTGCCTACGTCGTGATCAAGCAGCGGGAACTGAAGATCGATACGTGGGAGTTTGTCGAGCAGGTGATCACGGCAAAGGGAGGATCTCGGGTCATGCCTCAGATCCCTGTGGCTGCGCCTGTGACAGCTCCGGACCAGGTCACCACACCGGCAGTCTGCCCCTCCTGCAGCGAGCCGGTTCGGGTTGGTGCGAAGTTCTGCGACAAGTGTGGCGCATCCGTCGTCCGCACGTGTGTGGGCTGCGGCGCCGAGTTGCGGCCGGGCGCCAAGTTCTGTGATCACTGTGGCCGAGCTGCGGAGCAGGACGCTGAGTCACCGGCAGCCGACCCAGTAGAGCCTGCCGCTTGAAAGCTACGGAGCCAAAGGAGACAGATATGGGCAAGAACCTGTGGTTCGATCCGGCGTCAAACCAGCTGCTGTTCAGCAGGTACTTGACGCAGATGGATAGCTGGCAGCAGGCACTGGCCGACGGCGTGGTTGAGGCGAGTGAGGTAGCGGCGCAGGCAGAGAGAGTGTCTGACATGCTCCGCGCTCTGGAACCCAAACTCAGCGTGGAGTTACACGCTGAACTGACGAACATCTTCTACGAGTGGGCCGTCCTCCAGGCGATGATGACCACGCTTGAGCTGGCTGAGGAGGACGAGGGCTAGGCACGACCTGCGGCTGACCCAGACGATGGGTCTCGCCGCAGCGACTGGCGAACCGGTGCCTGGGTAGGAGTCCCCTATGTGGCACAAGTGCCTGAAGCAGGCGACGCGCTGGGTAAGGACTATCGTCCCAGCTGTGTGTGTGTTGCTCGTGGTCGCTGCTCTCCCGCTCGGAGTCCTAGCATTGCGCCGAGGAATGGCAGATGCGTGGCTCGCCCTGGTGGTGGCGATACTGCTGGTGGTATGCAGTGTCGTTCTGCTCTGTCGACGCCGGCAACTGACTGATTGGCTGGGGCGCCTGCTTGTGCGGTGCGCACGGAAGTCGGGCAAGCGGATAGCTACAGAGGCGGTCGCGACCAGTGTTGCGCAGAGCCAGGAGTGGTTGGCGCAGGGCGGTGAGGTCGTCTCTGAGGTGGCGACCAAGACGCGTTCGGTTGTCCGTGAAGCAGCGGAAGACGTTGGGGATGGGCTGGAGCGTGGGCTCAGCCGGCTGGGCCACTTGCAGGTCGACCGCTCCCGGCGAGACGGCGTCACAGTTGCCCACGGCGTCTGGACCGCACAAGCATCTTCGTGTGCTGCCTGCGGACGACTACAGCGCCAGGGCGCGCGTTTCTGCGATGGGTGTGGTGAGGCGCTTCCGCAAGTCTGCCCGAGCTGTGGCGCGGACCAGTGCGCGGCGGCCGCATTCTGCTATCAGTGCGGGGCGTCACTCTCTCTGGGAGAGACCGGATAGCCTCACTGCCCAGCTACTGCCTCGAGCCAGCCGGCCTCCAACGACGCCAGCTCAGTACCGTAGAGCCGCGGCGCCGAACTCTCCAGATCCCCCTGTACATACAGTTTGCCGAACGTCTCGATGCCGTAGGTCTCGATCAGCCAACAGACGAACGAACCTGAGGTCGGATAGGCCAGATCGGGATCGGTCTCGAACCAGTTCTCGCCCAGCAGGTCGACCAACTGCGGCAGGCTCCCGGCATCGAGGGCGGCGCGGGCTCGGGCGTGCGGTGACGGTGTGGCGTGATCGTAGCAGACAGCCAGCCCCTCACCCAATAGGGCCTCGGACGGCTCGCCCAGCAGGTCGTGGGCGATGACGTGGGTCATCTCGTGGCCCAGGGACTGATGCGCCTGCTCTGAGATCCACAGGACGTGGACCTCGCCCGCCTCTGCGATGGCGAACCCGAACTGACGTGCAGTGGCTGCGTGGAGCATCTCGTCGGAGGGATAAAGGTAGAGATCGATCGGGCCGACGTAGGGTCGGCTGGGGTGTGCGGCGCCGAGGTCCGTCCCGATGGCTGCGAAGACCGCCTCGTGCTGTGCGGCAATGGTGCTGAGGGCGCCCGCCGCGTAGCTGCTGGGGACCGCGTGAAGGACGAAGTGGGTCGTCGTCGCTGTGTCCCAGACTGCGTAGTCCGGTACCTCTGCGGGGCTGCTCAGGCGCAGCGAGGCGATCACACGGTCGAAGGTGGCCTTGTTGCTCTCGACGAGTTCCGGTGGGCTGAGACCGAGCACCAGAACGCCAACTCGGTGTCTGACCGCCGCGAGCATCGAGCAGTGTTGGTCGATGCCATCGATCTCGAAGACCTGTTCGACCCGGACCGCGCTGTGTCCGCCGGCGGTTGTGGTCTCGCGACTCAGCTCCCGATAATCCTCAAACCTATCGCGAAAGAGGCCCACAACCTCATCGGCGAGCCGCTCCGGCGCCGTCGCCTTCACCTTGACGGACACCGCGACCCGGACCTTCCCATATGTGTCTGCCCAGAACTGCATCTCGGAGCCGGACCTGTGCCGGTACCAGGCGGAGGGGTAGCGGATGCTGAAGAACCCCTGCGGATCCCGGTAGACAGCATCGAGTGACGACTCGCCGGAGGCGGGGGGACGTGCAGGCGTGCCTCTGGGCAGGCAGGCAGCCAGGGGCAGCGCCAGCAACAGTGCCGTCAGCTGTGTGCGCCGTCTGCTCCTGCGGTTCTGTCGGACCCAGTGCATCCGGTTTGGTCCCTCGATCACCTGGCGGAGATTGGGGCGGCGCCTTGTGATCTCCACGGCCCGGCCGATCGCCGAGCTACGGTCCCGTGGTGAACGTAAAGACGTAGGGCTCTGCTGCAAGGTCGGGATCGGCTGCGGCGATGAAGTTCTGATGTGCCTCGCTGTTGACGCTCAGCCCGTAGGTTGTGTCAGGCGCCAGCCTCACCGGCAGCACACACGTCTTGGCGTCGGTGAAGGTAGGATCACCAAGGATTTCGGGACTGACACCTTCATCGACCGCGGCAAAGGACCACTGCTCCTGGTTGACGGCCTGGTTGAAGACGATGGTGATCTCGACCAAGTCCGGGTCGACATTCTGTTCTTCGTGTTCAGGCGACGTCGCAACTACGCGCAGTTCGCTGACCACGTCGACGCCCCGGTCTCTCAGCGGGAACCATCCCTGGGAGTTGGCGAACGACAGGAGGCCAACGATCGCTGTGATGACGGCAGCCACACCGGCGAGGAGTCCCGGCAGCGTCTTGATGAACGGCTCCGGCGCCTTCTCCTCCCGCTCGATGACGGGGATGTACACAGGGGTAGGCGTCGCGGGCTTGTCCTCTGTCTGCGGGGCGGGCGTCTCCTTGGCGGGAGCTTCGTCTGTCATCACGTGTCCTCCAGGCGTGGTGAGAACTCAGGCCTTGGCGTGCGTAGGTGGCTTCGGCTACGGGCATTATCTGGAGATTGCTTGCCCTGTCAACCTCTGATGGGCGCACGCATCTGCGGAGGTAGGGGCGTCGGCCGGGGTGGCAGACCGGCGCTGTGCGACACCGGCCTGAGCGTGTGGGACTATGGGGAGCTAGCGGTCGTCTGCGAGGTCCGAGCCAGCCCGGGGTCCCACCGCGCCGAGCGAATGCGTTGGCGGGGAGACAGCGTCGGCGAAGCGGGCGCGTTTGCGCAGCGCTGGCTTTCCGTCTATATTGGCGCCAATGGACGACACGACTTCGCCGACGGATACTGTCGCGTCGACACGCACCACAGAGTCTGCACCTTCCCACCAAGTACGCGCGGGCCATGCCGTAGCAGCGGGCCACCACGGTGGGTCTTGGCGCCGCCCCCACCCACGGATCTCTTGCGTCGAGCGGGCCTCTTCGGAGTCCGAGGTCTGCCCCGCCGGTGCCACCGTGGGATGGAGAGCTCGTGGTTCTTCCGTGTGCTCGCAGCCTGCTCCGCCGCGTTCCTCGCGAGCTGTCTTCTGCACCATGTGCTGACTCTGGGGCAACCGCGACCCAAGTGCCACTGTGTATGGCTCAGCCCGTGGTGGGTGGACTGGTGCGAAAGAGATTCGCGTTTCACCATACATGATCAGTTCGCAGGAGTGATCGATCTATGCAGACACGCACAGGCGGGTTTCCCATCGGTTTCCGACGTGGCGGTGGGGAGTGGCAGCGCGACCTGGGAGCGCTGATTTCGTGGGCAAAGGCCAATGACCTCGGTGTCATCGACGTTGGCGGCGATGGAGACAAGTCGGCGCTGGTCGTGGTCAACGCTGGCCTCAGGGTGGGTTCTGTGGATCTGCCGGACTGGAAGGGGCTTATCTCACCCGACGAGACCAAGCGATACGCGGCCATCGCGGAGTGCGCGACCTACATAGCTGCCTGCTCGGCATGTGGTCCGATGCACCACTTCCTGGTGATGCTGCCGGAGGACCCCAGCCGGTCTCGTGAGGAGAATTTCTCGCTGATGGTTGAGAGCTGCACTGCGCTGCAGCCGGCTCTCATGGCCAATCGGGCCAATCTGGTCGTCGAGGGGTGGCCCGGTCCGGGCGCGCTCTGCTGTACGCCGGCGGATCTGCGCGCCTTCTTCGAGGCCTGCTCCTCGCCGGTCTTCGGCATCAACTACGACCCCTCACACCTGATGCGACAGGGCATCGATCCCATCCGGTTTCTGTGGGAGTTCGGGGATCGCGTCTACCACGTTCACGGCAAGGACGCTGAGCTGTTGAGCGAGAACCTCTATGAGTTCGGCCACGAGCAGCCGGCGACGTTCGTCCCCAGGTTTGGCTTCGGTGGGTGGGCGTGGCGCTACACGATCCCAGGACAGGGATCGATGCGGTGGGGAACGGCCTTTGCGATCCTGGCGCAACTCGGGTACGCGGGCACTGTCTCCATTGAGCTGGAGGACGCGAACTTCAGCGGGGACGCCGAGGATGAGAAGGCGGGGATACTGGCGGGGGCGAGGTTTCTGGCGGGCTGCTGAGTGAATCACGAGTGATGAGTGACGCGTGATGGATTGCTGAACGCGATCCACCATTCACAATCTCCGACATCGCGAGCCCCGGGCTGCCTAGACAGTCCGGGGCTCCGTACTGGGGCTACTTGACGACGAGGGGCAGGTAGACTTGGTGCTCCTGGCCCGGCTCGATGCCGATGTAGACGTGGGTGGACGTGGTCAGCTCCGTGACCGTGTTGGTAGCCGTGACGACGGCCAGGTAGAGCCCCTTCTCCGAGTAGATATGGCGCACGATGTCGCCGTAGGTGCACGTGCCGTCCCCCAGGTCCCAGGCGTAGGCGACGTCGCTGCCCGAGAGCACTGTAGCGGTCAGGGTTGTTGTCTCGCTGACCACGGTCGGGCTGTCGTTGATGACGGATAGACCGGTGATGCCTTCGGCGACATCGATTGCCGTGGTTGCGGTGAAGGCGTCAGCTGCCTTGGTCGCTGTCACCGTCGCGGTGAAGGCGTCAGCTGCCTTGGTCGCTGTCACCGTCGCGGTGAAGGCGCCTAACGTGTCGTAGGCGTGGGTTGCGACGGCGCCAGCCAGCGGTCCCGTGCCATCACCGGGATCCCAGGTATAGGCGTAGCCGGTGTCACCTTCGAGCGTAGCTGTAAGCAGTGCTTGTGCCCCCCTCGGGATGGGGCTGTCGGAAGCGGCCGTCAGCCGCACTACCGTGATCTCGTACGGTCCTACCGTGCTGGTGTTGTCCGCCGCGTCGATGGCGTTGATCCAGACCTTGTAGAGTCCGGCCTCGTCGGGTGCCAGGTCGAACCACCACGTCCCGACGCTCTGGCCAACCTGCCTGGTCGCGATCTTCCCCTTGGGAGACCAGACGAAGGCATTCATCCGCACCTCGCCGCTGCCGCCATCTGCGACGCTGCCGCCCAGGACGCGAACTGGGTTCCGCTCCGGCGACATCCTGATGACTTCATTCAGGAGCGCACCGCTGAGCGCTGGAGGCACGTTGTCGAGTTCAAAGTTCAGCACGTCGCCGGCGCCACGGTTCCCGACCACGTCTACGAAGACCAGTTCGACGGCGTAGGGAAGGCCATCGACGTCGTCGAGGTTAGCCTCCGCGTAGGACCACGTCCCCTCCTGCGCTGACGTGTCGCGCGGCGCGATCACCAGCCGGCTCTGGCTGTAGGTGCCGGTCTTGGTGATCGGGTCCCAGTCGCAGAGCGAGAGCGTCCAAGTGCCTGCTGCAGTCTCGTCGCGGAAGACACGCAGTGGATCGTTGGGGCGTATCTCGCGATCAAAGAGCGGGGTTCCGGTGGCGTCGTCGGTCTTGGCGTCGTGGAGGCCGACGCCGGTGTTGTCGGCCAGCCACACGTCGATGCCGGCGGCCTCGAAAGGCGTGCCGGGGCGTGGCCCGAGGACGTTGACGGAGGTGCCGTCGGGCGATGTAAGCGTGGCGGTGATGTCGTTGCGACGTTCGTGGTCGACGTTGAGGCCCAGCTGGACCTGCCCCACGGCGAAGGTCTCCGTGACCTCGAATGTGCGGACCAGCGGGCTCACGCAGTCCGGGATCGGGGCCGGTGTGCCGACAGCGTCGGTCACGACGGTCGATGCCTGGCCCGCCGCCTGAACGGAGGCAGCGTCGCAGACACTGTTGAGGCAGACCTCGACGGAGGCCACGCCGTGGTTGTCGCTGATGACGCCGCTGAAGGCCAGGGAGGTATCCGCGACTACATTCCCGCTGTAGGCGGATGTCGTCTGGGCGTCGTAGGCCCCGGAGGGTGCCACGGCGTCGACGACGAAGCCCCGCCACGGGGTGAGGTCCGTCGCCTGGATGCCGCCACCGTCGGTAGGCCTTAGGCGCAGGTCGAAGGCCGTGCCATCCGCCGGGGCGGTGCCGCCGTTGGCTTGCGTGGCGTCCCACTGGCACGCCCACGAGCTATCGTCGGGCGTCGGGTCGGTGCACGCGGTCGTCGAGGATGGGGTCTGAACCACGATGTCCAGCTCGGGCACACCCGATGGATCGAAGGCGTACCCGCGGAGCTCGTTGATACCTGGGCTGACGTAGTAGGCTGGGGCCGCGACGTCGTAGAACTCGGGTGGGTCACCATCGACCTCGTGGGTAGCCCAGAGGAGGTCCAGCGGGAGGGCCAGGCCGTGGGTCGGATCGATGACCGCAGCCTGGAGGACGGCCCAGTCGAGGAACTGGGAGCACGTGATCTCAGATCCGGCTGAGAGACACGGCTCGTAGTAGTCGGTGCGGGCGGCGTCCCGGTCGATCTCACCCTGGAAGGCGACAGTGCCCGACGCGCCCGGACCGATGCTGCCCAGTGAGACGGTGTGGGTGATGCCGCCGCCGAAGCGCAGAGCGGCAAGGCCTGTGGCGACAACCTGGACGCCAGTCGCCGTCTCCGAGCCACGGTTCTCGTAGGCCAGCGTGTAGGTGACTGTGTCGCCGTGCTTGAGCAAGGGATGGTCCACGTCGAGGAAGGTCAGCGCCTTGGTGAAGTCGGCCGACCGATCCTCGGAGGTGAGCTCCTCCCAGAGCCAGACCACATCACTGCCGAGGAGGCTGAATGCGGTGCCGGCGGGTTCGGTGGTCAATGCCACTCGCACGTCCCCATCGCCGAAGGGCGCGCTGGGACAGAGCCCGGGCGCCAGCAGCGGGAAGACGTAGACCTGCATCAAGCCGAACGAGCGAACCTCTTGCGCGAAGACGTCGGTGTCGACGACTCTGGGGCTGCTGACCGGATTGGTCGGGGGCATCGTGCCCCAGATCTCCAGGCGGTCCTCCTCGCTGGCGAAGGCGACCATCGCCAGCGGGCTGGTCGCAGGATCGGTGATCCCAAGCATGTCGAAGGGCAGATACAGATCCGTGTGACCGTTGTTCAACCCCGGCTCGAAGCGGAACTCGTCAGGCGTGAGTCGTTGCGAGTCCCATTCCTCCGACCCCGGATTCCACGTGAATAGGTGCGCTGTGGCGCCGTCCTCGATCCAGATCAGCGCGTCGGCACCGAAGTCTAGGTTCTCGGGGAAGCTGACCGAAGATCCCGTGGCGATGCTGTACGGATTCATGGCCTGCAGTGCGCCGCCGGCTGCGGTGTCGAGGTAGACGAAAAGGTCGCCGGCGTAGGACCAGTTGGCGCCGGTCCAGGCCAGTCGGAGGGCCTCGGAGCCCCACGTGGCGAAAAGGGTCTGCTCGTCATCCAGGGCGGCGCTCTGAGGTACGCTCTCGGCTATGCGGCGGTCGATCCCCAGCTGCGTGCAGCCGCTCTCCATCCATCCGAGATAGGGACGGCGCTCGCCCGGTGCGGTCTCCAGCGAGATGTAGTCAGGCGTGACGGGACTGTCGACCGTCACGGTGCCGTAGACGTCGCTCTGGCTGTTCCCATCCAGGAGTCGGCTGATGACGCGCGGGCGCACGCGCTGGGCCTCGCCGGCAACGTACGTGGAGGCCAACGGGCCCTGCGGTGGCGCTGCCAGCCGGACGATGTGAGAGGTCTGCGTTGTGTAGACCGTCCAGGCGATCTCGTAGGGAAGCAGGTCGGTCTGCTGGGTCTCTGTGACCCAGGTGAGGTCCAGGGTCGTCGGCATCGTCCGCAGCGTGGTGCCTGGGGTGACGACGGTTCCGGCGCTCTTCAGCGTGAGCGTGATGGGGTTCGGCGTCTCCAGGTTGACGTGAACGGTCTGCGTGATGCGCGTGGTGTGGCCACCCAGGTCGGTGGCGCGAGCCGTCACGGTGTAGTCCTCGCCCGCCGGCTCCTCACCGATGTGCCAGTCGAGCTGCCAGTCGGTGTCGAAGAGCGACGCGGTCTGCCAGTCGCCGTCCTCGACCTTAACCTCGACGGCGGCGATGCCGTTGATGTCTGTCGCGTGGCCCGCAAGGGCGACGCGGCCCCGACTCAGTCGATGTGTAGTGGTGAGGACCAGCGGCGAGATATCCACGGCGGGCGGGATAGTGTCGATCAAAACCTTGACAGGTCGATGGAAGTCCTGGTGCTGGTTGTTGCAGTCGATGACTTGCGTGGACAGTACGTGCTCTCCCTCCGTGGGCACGAGCCACGTGGACGCCCACGTTGTGGTCGTGAGGTCAAGGCAACTCCACGTCTCGGTGTCGATGATCCCGCCGTCGACCGTGACTGTCATTGATTGGAGGTAGTCACGCGCGTAGGCGCTGCCCTCCAGCAGTAGCGCAGCCGTGCTTGTGACGACGCTGTTGACCGTGGGCGTCAGCACACCGGAGTCGATGGGGCTCACCCAGATGATCTCGGATGGCTCGCCGATGGCCATCTCACAGTGACCATGGATGTCGCAGGCTTGCATCGTAGAGTCGGCTAGCGCCGGGCCAACCACGGAGCAGCTGGCCTCGAGACGGTAGAGCCGGTTGGTGTCGGTGAAGGTGCCGGCATACCAAGGGGAGACCTCGTGGTAGTAAGTTGGTGTGACGACGGTGGCCAACGGGGCCAGCGTTCGGCACGGGCAGTCGAAGTCGTACTCGGGATGGTCCTCGGATGTGCCGACCAGGTTATAGTCCTCGGCCCAGCACGTGTATGTCGTACCCAGGCCGAGGTAGGATGTCTCCTCCTCGACGGTCATGTCGACGAGCGGGCCACGGGTGTCGATCTCGCCGTTCCAGGCCTCCCAGTCGGAAGGTGGCGTGTTGCTGAAGACGTCGCTGGGGCGCAGCCTGACGCTGTAAAGCCCCTCCAGTCCCTCTGGTACCATCAGGTCCCAGTCGGTCTCGAGGACGCCGTCGCCGGCGGTAGCGAGGGTGGCTTCTGCGAACATCGCGGTGACCTCCTGCGCGGCCAAGGCGCGGTCGTAGATCACCACCTCGTCGATCCGCCCCTCGAGGAAGTCGGTCGGCGTGGTACCATCCCACTCCTGTCCGATGCTGAAACGCCCATCAGGCTCGGGCCGGACGGACGTCTCGAAGTTGAGGCCGACCTCGCCGTCGATGAAGAGGGTGCCGTGCCCATCCTCAGTGATTGAGACGACCACGAGTCGCCACATGTCATCGATGCCGGCGTGGAGGGCGCTGCACTTCCTACCAAGGTCTTCGTCGTAGTAGCAGTAACGGTAGTTGGTCCTGACAAGCTGGTTGCGGTTGCTGCCGTTGGCTGTGTGGAAGCTCAAGATGGCGCCAGTTGACCCGTCATCTACAGGCAGGACCCAAGCGCCGAACGCGAATCCGCCGGTGTCGGTCACGGCAGCGGAGACGAAGTCCGCTGTCAGGAAATCGTCGTCGCCGTCGAAGGTGAGAGCCGTGCCCCAGACTCCATCGGTGCCTGCGGTTGGGCAAGAGGTTCCGTCGCAGGTCGCGATGTCGGCGTTGCCGCTCGCGAAGCTTGAGGACGTGGGAGGCTCGTCCAGCTGGAAGGTGGCGACAGTTCGGGAGACGGCCACCATCGCGGCTGGCAGGAAGCCGACCCGGACGCCCGCGAGGCCGGTGCTGACGACGCCGGTCTCCGTGACCCGGCCGGTGAGGGTGAGGGTGCTGGAGATGGGCATGGTCATCGTATTGGCTGCGTCCATCGACGCAACCGGCGCGGCAGTGTCCAGGCCAAGTGTGATAAGGGTCTCGAAGTCGCCGACGTTGCCGACCTCGTCGGTAGCTTGCACCGAGAGGGTGTAGGTGCCGGTGGCGTCCGCGTAGTGCAGCGGGTAGTCAACCGACCAGGCGCCGGTGCCCAGTGTAGCTGTCTTGGGCTCCAGCGTGTCGGTGGGGTGCGCAGTGGCGGTCAGCTTGACGCGGACGTCAGCGACGCCACTGCCGGGCTGTGCGGTGCCTGCGATGGCAGGGTCAATCACGGCGCCGGAGAGGGGCACCAGCCAGGTCTCGCCGGGCCGCGGCTCGGCCTTGACCTTGGTGCCCTCGGCGATGTCTGTGTCGGGTACCGGCGGCGTGTCGTCGATCAGGAAGGTGTAGGTCGAGCCAGGCGTCTCGCGGGTGCCGACATCGTCGGTGGCGCGGAACTGGAGCTCATAGAGGCCTTCGCCGGTCAACGGTTCGAAGGTGGGACACCACGGCGTCTCGCCGCCCACGACTGATGCCGTGGTGCGGCACGGCGGTGCAGACTGCCAGGGCGTGAGGATGGATGCGCCGCGCCCGATCTGCATCTCCAACATCGTGACCGGCGAGACCTCGTCCTCAGTGGCGACCAGGAGCACGACGTCCTGGTTCGGACGGTAGACGTCGTCGGAGACCAAGGTTGAGACCGGTGGTTCGGCATCGACGACGATCTTGGTCTCTTGACGTTCCTCGACCCACTTGGCCTGTGCGCGGAATGCGGCGCGCATCTCGCTTGGCGAGAGGGCTCGGTGGTAGAGGAGTACGTGATCGACCCGCCCGTTGACGAGGAACCGGCCGCTGTGCCACGGCGCGGCCCCGACGCGGAAGGGTGTGGTGACTGCGCCGATGGGGCGAGTCCCGGCGTCCACGCTGCCGGCGATCTCGCCATTGATGTACGCTACCAGCTCGCCGCCGGTCCGCCATGTGAAGGCGACGAAGGTCCAGACGTCGGCGTTGATGTGTCCCCAGTGGCCCGAGTATCGGGTGCCGGCGTTGTTCCAGACCTCGGGGTAGAGTTGGCCATCCTCGATACCGAGGACGTAGCCACTGCTGCCGGCGGCCTTGCCAGCGATCTTCTGATCGACGTCGGGCTCGGCGATCCTGACCCAGGCGACAAGGGACATGGCATTGTCGGGCATCAGCGCGGCATCGTGGTGGATGTCGATGTTGTCATCCGCACCATCGAAGGCAGAAGATAGCCCGAGCTGTCCCTTGGCTCCGGCTGATGGACACTCGCCCAGGTTGCAGGCTGCGTCGTTGTCGTTGCCGGAGCTGTCGACAAAGGAGTCGGTCGTCTCTGCCTCGTCGAGGGCGAGGATGAGCTGGGGGACCTCTTCGACGAGGTCGTCGATCTCGCCATCGCTCATGGCTCGACGGAGGATCAGAATCTCGTCAATCAATCCATTCAGCGTCTCTCCGGCAGCGCTGAGCGTGACGCTGTTGCCGTCGCCCAGAGCGCCGCTGACCGGCGTCGTGCCCTGGAGCTGTCCGTTGACATAAAGCCTCAGTGCACTACCGTCGTACGTGCCGGCGACGTGGAGCCACCTGTCAGTCGCCAGGGCATTGTCGGCTCTGACGCTCTTGAGAGCGCCGTCGATGGTTGCGTAGAAGTGCAGCTGGCCCGTGCCTGACGCGCCGTCGTAGCGGAGTACGGCTTTCTCCCCTTCCAGCGTGACGAAGCGCATAGCCTGTCCCGCGGGCATCTCGTCCAGCTTCACCCACGCGGCGATGGTGAGCGTCTCTGCGTTCTCCGCGTTGGCCTCCTCTATAGTGACCACGTCATCGACGCCGTCGAACCTGAGAGCCCAGCCCTCGCGACCCAAGTGCCCGGACGTCGGGCACGCATCGCCTTTGCATGAGCCGATAGGATCGCCGCCGTCGTCTGCGAACTCGGCGACGCCGGGGGCGTCGTCGCACGGCATATGGAGGATCTGGGTCCCCGCGTCGTAGAGCGCGGCGACGGCGTCGGCATCGAAGGCCTGCTGGTAGATGCGGACCTCGTCGATCCTGCCCTCGAAAGGCACGGAGTCGGAAGCAGCGTACCACAGCAGATCAGCGCGGTCGCGCTCGTAGCGGCTGGAGTCGCTCTCGAAGCTGGTAGCGCTGTCGTACGGACTGAGGTCCAGGGCTTCGATCGCTACAGTGCCCATGTCCTCGTCCTCAGGGTCCTCGCCGTCGCAGCCGTAGAAGCAGTGGTCGTACTCACCGTCGTCGCTCTCGAGCATCCTCAGGCGGACGTTGTCCTCGAACGTTCTGGATGTCGCTAGAGAGAACTCATCGCCCTCGCGAGCATTGTTCTCAGACCAGACCATTCCCCACGGACCGCCATCCCTGCTCAGGTAGAGGCGCAGCTCGTCGGGCCAGTCGCCGCCGGAGTTAGTATCGGCGGTCTCCAAGACGCTCACCTGCTCCAGCGTGACGGTCGCATCGGAGGCGGTTCGCCCCACGCTCAGTTCGTCGCCGGACGCGGGTACCTGACCGGAGGCTGCCCACTGGGCTACCTCGGTACCGTCTACATAGAGCACGAGCGTGCTTTCGTCGAAGGTAGTGGCAACGTGCTGCCACTTGTCGGCAGCGAGCGAGCCGGCCGGGCTGATGAAGGTCTGCGCGTCGTTGAGCCTGACCTGCACGCGGTCACCCACGCGCTCGATGCTGGGATAGTTCCCATTGCCCAGAATGCCATGCGGATGGGGTAGGGGAGCGGGCTCCCAACTGACTCGGGCCCTGGCGCTACCGGTGGTCTCTCGGTACTCGACCTTGATCGTGTGCAGCCCCGCTGTGATGTTTCTCGCTATATCCTCGGATCTGGAGCCATCGTCCCAGTCCTCGAAGAGCAGGTCGCCGTCGATCCAGGCTCGCATACCGTCGTCGTGCTCGAAGTGGAACGTGTGCGACCCCTCCCGGAATAGGAACGTTCCCGTCCACCGCACGGAAAAGTAGTTGTAGAAGTCCTGGTAGCGATCGGGCGGGAGTGCCGTGTCGCTGCCCCAGTTGTGGCTGATCGGATACGACTCGCAGCGACGCACCGTGTCCTCATTGTTGATCAGGTGACGGTTGCTGTAGTACTCAGTGCGGAAGTCACAGCTCGACAGCTCGTCGCCATCACCCTCTGGATAGACCCAGGTGGCGAGGGTGAAGGTGCCGTTGTCCAGGGACAGAGCGGAGTGGCTGGGGACGGTCAGGTAGTTGTCTCCTGAGAGCTCGACGGCCTGACCCGAGATGCCGGGTACGCCCGAAGTCGGGCAGCGCTCGCCACGACACCGAGCGTCGTTCGCGAAGGCTGATGTGTCCTCGAACCGAATCGCACCTGGTGACTCGTCCAGCGGAAGCGCGAGGACCGGATCGCTGTAGTAGGCCGCAGCCTCATCAGGCGAGAGCGCGCGATCCAGGACGATTGCCTCGTCGATCCGGCCCTGGAAGTGCTCCGTCGTGGAGCCACCGTCCCACTCCTGCCCGATGTTGAGGGAGCCATCGGGGTCAGGACGCACTGTCGTCTGGCCCACGGCCTGCTCTCGACCGTTGACGTAGAGCCGGATGCTGTCATCGGCTTCGACGACGACCATAGCGTAGTGCCACGTACCCGATGCGATCGCATCGGAGGCGTAGACTGCACCGGCCTCATCGTCGCGGTAGTAGAGCTTCTGGTTGTCAGCGTTGTAGATCAGTTGGTTGCGGTTTCCGCCACCGTCGGTGTTGAAGGCCAGGACGGCGCCCCTACCAGCCATAGTGCTCGTGGTGGAGATCCACGCACCGAACGTGAATGCGTCGCCGGTGAGGTACTTGGCAACGTTGTCGTTGGTGACGTAGTCGTCCACGCCGTCGAAGCTCAGGCCCTTGCCGTATCTGCCCGAGACCGACGTGGGGCACGCGTCACCAGTACAGTCGCCTTCGCGCGGGGGCTGACTCCCCGAGCTATCCTCGAACGGTGGCACGGTCTCCGCGAAGTGATAGAGGAGCTCCGAGTAGTCGGATGCCTCTCGCCAGTCGGTGATGAGGGCATCGACCTCCTGGGTCAGACTGTAGGCACCCGATGCCGCCGTCGGCTCGACGGTGAGGGTACCGGAGAGGACGGCACTCTCCTGCGGGTTGAGTATGAAGTCGACGGGCGCGATCTCAGCCGCGCCAATGGGGAAGTGCGTGGCCATCAGGCCCTGGGCGTAGCGGTTGAAGAGCTGGTTCTTGACCGTGGCATCGTAATCCAGACTGTCGTTGGGCTGGACTACCAGATCCTGCGGGTTGTAACGGCCCTCCATCAGTGTCACAACCCCCGCCTGGGAGAGGGTGTGGTCGAAGACGAGGATCTCGTCGATGAAGCCCTGGAAGAAGTTGCTGGGCGTGTCACCATCCCACTCCTGACCGACACTGAACCGGCTAGCGCCAGTCGGCGACACGGGCAGCCCCAGCCCTCCCTGGGATGTACCGTCGAGATAGAGGGTCGCGAGCCCGCTCGCATCGACCGCGACGGCAGCATGGTGCCACTCGTTGACCGTGATCGAGGCACTGTTCAGGCGGTTGTCAGGTGACCATAGGTAGAGGCGGCAGCTTGATGGATCGAATCCCAGGTGCGCGACATTGTCGCCCACCGAGGTGTTGAAGGCCAGGATGATGGCGTCGCCGGTCATCCCCGCCTCGGGGTAGAACCAGGCGCCGTAGGAGTGCGCGCCGACGCTACCTCCCGCGTTGGCGATGGATGCACTCACGCTATCGCCGGTCACGTAATCCTCGACGCCGTCGTAGTACGGGGCGTTGCCGTAGCGACCCTCATGACCGGAGACCGGGCAGGCACTGCCCTCACAGGTGGCGCTGTTGCCGTAGCCTGAGTCGTCGCCGAAGGCCACGGCACCTGCGGTCTCCGAGAAGCGCAGCATGAGCTGCGGCGCGTCGCTCTCCTTCACGTCCGCGTCCAGCGAGAGCACGTGGGGATCGGACTCGACGCGCGGGTGGAAGCCGAAGGTCTTCTCCTGGAAATCGGTCAGTGTGTCGATGTCGGGGTCGTGACAGAGAGGATCCGCCGTCACCCAGGTGCTGATCTGGCTGCCGTCCTCGGCGAAGTCGTAGACGAACTCCCAACCATCGATCTCCTCCTTGTCGGTGAGGCCGTCGTAGTCGGTGTCCGTGCGCAGCGGGTCGGTACCGTGGATGATCTCATCACGGTCGTGAAGACCGTCGTCGTCGGAATCCACGTCCTGCGGATCCGTGCCAGTCTCATGCTCGAAGTAGTCGGAGAGCCCGTCATCGTCCGTATCCCAGTCGCCGTCGTCTGGGTCCACGCCATCATCGAGGTAGAGGCGAAGGCCATCGCCGTCGGCGTCCCTGAGCCTGGGGAACGCAGGGTCTGAGTCCTGCGCCCAACTCAGGGCGTAGCCGCCCTCCTTGACCGCCAGATCGTAGAACTCATCGAAGGTCTCCGGGAAGATGTCGTAGTAGAGCTCGGAGCCAAGGTCGATGGCCCCGGATCCGGTCTCGGTGCGGATGTAGCACACGGGGATCGGCAGCCAGAAGGGCGGCCAGGGGATCACGATGGGGAATGACCAGCACTCCTGGACAGGGAGAGCGTACCCCTCGATCAGGTAGAGGTCCACGGTCTGGTTGATGCCGGCGTGCTCCAGTGCCACCGTAGTCTCGGCACTTGCCACCAGGCGGACGCTGTCCTCGCCGGCGGACTCCCAATCCGACTTGATGTCGCCGCGATCCAGATCTCCGTGGATGTTGGCTTCGTAGTCGTCGAGGGCGTAGCTGAAGG
>Ga0180436_10000646_pt1 | contig 35249 bp, 33 predicted proteins | sample SS_ome_2_FD_132434 | JGI IMG/M metagenome (GOLD analysis project Ga0180436, IMG submission 132434) | Hypersaline lake sediment archaeal communities from the Salton Sea, California, USA - SS_3_S_2 metaG | ecosystem: Environmental > Aquatic > Non-marine Saline and Alkaline > Hypersaline >... | reverse complement strand
TTATGTTTTTTGTTTATCGGAGAGGAAATGAGCTGGTTTCAAAGGCTGTTCGATTATTCCGTTCCGTGGGTTGAAGACCTAAATAAACAAAAAGAATTTAATTTGCATAATCTTAATATTTTTCAAAGTGGTAAGCTAACTGACGCGTCAATTGAATTGAGTGACTTTCTAGAAGCTCAAAATTTGTTTCGTCTTGGCTTCTTCGGCTATTTTATTGTGCTGCCATTTTTACTGAACATTCCGATTCTCAGAGGGTTTCTATTGAAGCTAGGGTATAAAAAACCAGATATTGGTTTCATTTTGGTCTTAATTTTCGTATTGGCATTATCCTTTACTGCCACCATATTGTGCCCTTCATTTGTTAAGAGAGCAATGGCTGAAACCAGAGAAATGCTATATGCTTATTTTATCATGGCATATGTAATTATTTACATATGGCCCGACGATAAAATTCATCCGACTGGTTGAACCTTGGCTGCGTCTACCGGAATGGCCGCTAGTGATATTTGGCTGTTATTGTTATTTTATTTTAATTAGCCAACACACTTGCAGGGCTTGTCAGGAGGCCATTAAATTATTTCGCGCAGCGGATTTATTTTTGTTTGACTTGCACTTTTGCCTATGTTAGGTCCTGAAAGTCCATTTCTGGGCCGGGATTTCGATATCCTGGAAAGTTATTATTGGGTATGAAAAAGGAGAAATATCGGTCACTAAGGGATCTGGCATATTACAGCAGCCTGGGATTCTCGGTGGCGCTTTCCATATTCATCGGTCTCGGCATCGGCGTTTGCTTAGATCGAAAATTTGAAACCACTCCCTGGCTGACACTTATTTTTTTGGGACTTGGTATTGCGGCTGGATTTCGAAATATCGGCCTGGCTATCAAAAAAAGTCGTAAATTGTAACACCTAAAACTTAAAACGCTATTTATTGATATTCGTGTGAAGATACAGGATAGAATACTCAAATTTGTAACCCGCACAAACTGGGTACTCCTGGTGGTTGTGACCGCAGTTGGTTTGGCGTTTATGCCATTTCAGTTTACCAAGGGGATCTTCTTTGGCGGCCTGATCGTAACGGTTAATTTTCATCTGCTCTACCGGACGTTGAGAAAGGCCCTGACACCACCGCACCTATCTTCCCACAATATCGTTCTGGCGAAATACTATTTCCGCTTTTTTGTCAGTGGCGTGATCCTGCTGTTTCTGATAAAAGGGCAGCATGTGGCTCCGCTGGGTCTTTTTGTGGGTCTATCTGTGGTTGTGGCCAGCATCTTCCTGGCTACGATCCTTGAAGCAAGCAAACTTTTTATGAAGGAGGCAGTCTAAGGATGGAGCATCCCTATCTATTTTTTGTTAAGCTGTTTGAACTCATCGGTTTGGATCACTTTGCTCATGCTTATCCACACGTCATTTATACCTGGGTCGTGATGGCCATTCTTATCGGGTTTGGTTTTTTTGCAGCCAAGGTGGTGACGCTGGTGCCATCCAAGGGGCAAAATTTCTTTGAAATTCTGATTTCAGGTTTGGAGGAATTCGCCGTTGGCATGACCGGTGAAGAAGGGCGCTGGCTGTTGCCGCTCATCGCCACCATTTTTATTTATATTGCCACCTGTAACCTGATCGGATTGATTCCGGGTTTTTTCCCGCCCACCGCCAGCTTGAACACAACCGCGTCATGTGCCTTGACAGTGGTTGTTTTTACACACGTTATCGGGATTAAATATCATGGTGCCAGTTACATCAAACATTTTCTGGGTCCGGTCTGGTGGATGGTTCCCATTATTTTGCCCATCGAGTTAATCGGGCATCTGGCTCGCGTGCTGTCACTTTCTTTCCGTCTCTTCGGCAACATGATGGGGCACGAGTTGGTTTTGGGGATCCTGTTTTTCCTGGCAGGTGCTTTCTTTGCACCCTTGCCGATCATGGCGCTGGGTATTTTCGTGGCTTTGGTCCAAGCCTTTGTGTTTTTCCTGCTGTCGGTGATGTATTTTCAATCGGCCATGGAACACGCACACTAAAAATGAAATCGCGCAGCGATTTCATTTTGGATAAAGGAAGAAGCGAATCTAAAAATCTTAACAAGGAGGAAGAGCAAGTATGGAAGCAACTGCATTAAGTTTTTTTATTGCCTGCGTAACAGCAGCTGGGTTTGGAATTGCCATTGCAGCTTTTGGCTGTGGTATTGGCCAGGGGATCGGCTTGAGATCGGCCGTGGAAGGTATCGCCCGAAATCCGGAATCTTCCGGTAAGGTAACCGTTACCCTGTTGATCGGTCTGGCAATGATCGAGTCCCTCTGTATTTACGCTTTGGTTGTTGCTTTGATCCTGATTTATGCACATCCGCAAGCAGGTGCCATCGCGGGGCTGCTGAGTCACTAAAAGCCAAGTTAAAACAAAAAAACCGCACTCATTTGAGTGCGGTTTTTTGTTTTTAGGCTGAAGACGATTAGGCTGCTAGGCGGTTACTGCAATTTGCCATGGGGCGTTCGGCAGTCGTGACTTTTCGCGCTTAACCAGATGCCGGCACCCCCAAACGCGCAACATGGTCTTTATTCCCCTTCCTGTCATTCTCCCGGAAGAGGGAATCCAGACAAGGCTATTCGCGTGCTGATTATTGTGGATCCCCATTTACATGTGGATGACCCGTGATGCTGCTGTCAGCGAGTAGCTTCTAAGCTCGCCTCGAATCCTTGGATCCTCGGCCCCTTGGCCCCAAATTAAAGCTTACTCCGCAAATACTGCCCGGTATACGATTCCGCTACCTTAACGAGCGCTTCCGGCGGACCGCAAGCGATAACCTGGCCGCCCGCATTCCCGCCTTCAGGACCCAGATCGATGATGTAATCTGCCGACTTGATGACGTCCAGGTTGTGTTCAATGATGATGACGGTATTGCCGGCATCCACCAAGCGGTGCAGAACAGTTAACAGACAGCGGATATCCTCACTGTGCAGGCCTGTGGTGGGCTCGTCCAAGATATAAAGGGACCGCCCCGTTGCTTTCTTGCTCAATTCCTTGGCCAACTTAATCCGCTGGGCTTCGCCGCCTGAAAGCGTCGTGGCCGGCTGTCCCAAATGGATGTATCCGATGCCCACATCCACCAGGGTTTGCAGCCTTGAGCGGATATTACCTATTTTACTGAAAAAAGTCAGGGCCTGGTTAGCGGTCATGTCGAGAATGTCGACAATATTTTGGCCGCGGTAGCGAATTTCAAGGGTTTCGCGGTTATAGCGCTTTCCATGGCAGGCATCACAAGGCACATACACATCCGGCAGGAAGTGCATTTCAATTTTAATGATGCCATCCCCGCCGCATGCTTCGCAACGACCGCCTTTGACATTAAAGCTGAAACGGCCGGGTTTGTAGCCGCGCATGCGTGCTTCGGGCGTTTTGGCAAACAGCTCCCGGATATAGGTAAATAAGCCGGTGTAGGTAGCGGGATTGGAGCGCGGCGTCTTGCCGATGGCTGACTGGTCGATATGAATAACTTTATCTATATGCTCAACACCCTTGAGATCCTTGTATTTTCCGGCGCCGATCGTTTTATGATGGAGTCGTTGGGTAAGGGCTTGATACACTGTTTGCAGAACCAGTGATGACTTCCCGGATCCTGAGACACCGGTGACACAGGTGAAGCACCCCAGGGGGAAGCGAACGTCGATATGCTTGAGATTGTTTTGGGAGGCCCCCTGGATATAAATATTTTTTCCATTGCCTTTACGTCTTTGTTGGGGTACCGCGATGCTGGCTTTCCCGGACAAATACTGGCCGGTCAAAGAGGTTTCGGAACGCAGCAGCGCCTCGGGTGTGCCGCAAAATACGACCTCACCCCCGGCGATGCCGGCGCCAGGTCCCATATCAACAACATAGTCGGCCCGTCGAATGGTTTCTTCGTCATGTTCCACAACCACCACCGTATTGCCCAGGTCGCGCATTTTGGTGAGTGCCGCTAGAAGTTGTTGATTGTCACGCTGATGGAGCCCGATGCTGGGTTCGTCCAGAACATATAACACCCCGGTCAATTTTGATCCGATCTGGGTGGCCAGGCGGATACGCTGGCTTTCACCACCCGAAAGGGTGTTGGCACGCCGGTCCAGTGTTAAATACGGTAGTCCAACATTGATCAGAAATCCGAGCCGCTGGGTAATTTCACGCAAGATGCGTTCCGCAATGGCCGCTTTTTTTTTGTTCAGTTTCAGTTCCTGGAAAAAATTCCGGATGCGTCCGATGGGCATGGCGCTTATCTGCGATATGGTCCGACTGCCGACCTTGACCGACCGGCTGGCCGGATTCAACTTCGTTCCCTGGCACTGGGGGCATGATTTGAAGTTCATGTATTGTTTGATGTCCTGCCGGGATGAAGTCGATTCAGTTTCCTTATATCGCCGTTTCAGCGTGGGGATGATGCCTTCAAAGGCCCGATGATAGGTGAAACGACGTTCGTTTTTTTCGAAATAAAATCGGATTTGCTTATCGCCGGAACCATATAGAAGGGCCTGTTTAAACTTTTCGGGGAGGTCAGCATAGGGGGTATAGATATCGGTTTGATAATGGGTGGCGAGCGCGTCCAGGAACTCGGTAAAATGGACAGAGCTTCGGTGGGCCCACATGGCAACGGCACCTTGCCGCAGGGACAAGCTCTGGTTGGGGACAATTAAGTTGGGGTCAAACTCACTCATGGCCCCCAAACCATCGCATTGGGGACAAGCGCCCTGGGGTGAATTAAATGAAAAACTGGCCGGTGTGAATTCAGGATATTGGGTACCACAGCGCAAACAGGCCGCTGTTTCACTAAATAAAATGGGGGATCCCTCAATCACATCGATGAGAACTCGGCCGCCGGACAGGGAGGCCGCCAGTTCCAAAGAATCTGCCAGACGATTGCGAATACTCGATTTGATGATTAAACGATCCACAACCACTTCGATATGGTGTTCCTTGGCGGCAGGCAGCTTGGGAACCTGGTCAAGTTCAAGAATTTGGCCGTCAATCCGGACGCGGGCAAAGCCCTCCTTGCGCAGGCGTTTAAACAGCTTTGCATGGGTACCCTTTTGTTTGTGAACAAGCGGGGAAAGAATTTGCACCCGTGATTTTTCCGGCAGCGCCATGACCTGATCGACAACCTGGTCAATGGTTTGGGATGAAATGGCTTGCCCGCATTGATGACAGTGGGGCGTGCCCACCCGGGCAAATAAAAGACGGAGGTAATCATAAATCTCGGTGATGGTACCGACGGTGGATCGGGGATTATGGCTGGCGGTTTTTTGTTCGATAGCAATGGCCGGGGATAATCCCTCGATGGCATCAACCGCCGGCTTTTCCATGCGCTCCAGAAACTGACGCGCGTAGGTGGTCAAGGATTCAACATAACGGCGCTGACCCTCAGCATATAGGGTATCAAAGGCCAGGGTTGATTTGCCTGAACCGGATAGACCCGTTACGACGATGAGTTTTTTTCCCGGCAGGACCAGATCGATGTTCTTGAGATTGTGTTGCCGCGCACCCTGTATGCTGATATCCATTTTGGCACCATACGGCATATTGGGTGCCGGATCAACTGCCGAAATGGTGCCACCTTGGGAGGATGGTGATTGTTATAGTAAGGTTTTGATTTAAACCCGCACATAAAAGCGTATGCGCAATCGGAATGGAATTTTGAGAGATGCTGTAAGGTTCCTTAGCTAGCATGATGAAATGATTAGAATTTTGTTAGCTTCCGGTCGACATGAAATTTCTTTGCTTAAATCCAGGAAAAAATATATTAAAAATTAAAGAAAATGAAAGAAAATTAAAGTAAATAGGAGAAAAGTAGTTTGTTGAAAAATTGTTCATAACCTCGGATATACCTAAAATTCTTAAAAAAATTTGGACATCCCAAGGGCCGCGTATCAAAGAATTGACAAATTTCGACAGAAAAAAATATTTAATATCAGAATGTTAAGATGTATTAAATTCTTTGGGTCACATGGTTTTTCAAACCGCTTCTATCCGGTTTGACAATTGCTCACGACTGGCTTAAAAATCTCCAACGATTGAGAATATAGATCTCATCCGGTTTTTTTCCAAAAAACCGATAAATTTCGTTGTTTTATCTAGTTGATTAATCCCTGAACATATCAACGCATTATTGAAATCGGATCCACGAGAAATTTGATATTTATGGAAGCTGTTTGGAACGAGATAAAAGCTGCGGTCAAGGAAAAAATTCCTGGACATTGTTTCAAAATGTGGATTGAACCGATTCATTTTGATAAAACGACCGAAGAGGCCATCCATCTGTATTGTCCCAATCAATTTTATAAGAACCGCATTCTGAGCAACTACGCCAAGCTGATGGAAACTGAATTGGCCCGCATCATGGGGCATCCCTGTGATCTGGTTCTCAAGGTGAGTCATCAGCTCGCTCGACCAACCTCGCGTGCATTGCCGCCACAACACCAGATGTTGCTTCCGAGTATCCATTCCAAAACCTACAGCGGCCGGATGTTACGCCACAATTTCACTTTTGATGAATTCGTGGTCGGTCAGTGCAATGGCTTGGCTTATTCTGCCGCACTATCCCTGGCTTCCAGGCGCTCGTCCCAGCAAAATTCAGTATTTCTACTTTCCAAAACAGGCAATGGTAAAAGCCACTTAAGCCAGGCTGTGGGCCATCATATCCTGTCTGCATCTCCGGCCGAACGCGTATTTTATATTACGGCGGAAGATTTCACCAATGAAATGACTTACGCATTCCAAAACAATACGATTGGAAAGTTTAAAGATAAATATCAGAAGCAATGTGATGTCTTACTGCTGGAGGATGTGCATCATCTCAGCGGAAAGGATCGTACCCAGCAGGAATTGGCTTTGGTACTGGACACACTTTTTGAATCTGATAAAAAGATTATTTTTTCGAGTTGCTACCTGCCCGGTGAAATTCCTAAATTGAATGAGAAGTTGCGGTCCCGACTCAGCTACGGCCTCATTTCAACCATTGAAAAGCCGGAATATCAGACCCGGATTAAAATCCTGCAAAAAAAGTCAGCTGCGAACGGTTGTGAGCTTCCCCATGACGTCGCAAATTATCTTGCCGATTCACTCTGTGACAATGTTCGTCAGTTGGAGAGCGGGCTGATCGGCGTCGTGGCCCAGTCATCCCTGTTGGGAATGGATATTGATTTGAAACTGGCCGAGAGTGTGGTGAGCAATATTGTGCAGCAACAGAAGACCATTACCATCGATGTCATCAAAAAGCTCGTGTGCCAGCAGTATAAACTCAGCCTGAAAGAGCTAGTATCGCGATCGCGCAAACAGCGTATTGTTAAACCCAGACAGGTGGCCATCTTTTTGGCCCGGCGTTATACCGATCAGCCTCTGCAAGCCATTGGCAAGAGTTTCAACCGCTATCACGCCACGGCCTTACACGCCATCGGGTGTGTCGAGAAGGAACTCAAACACGACGCCCCTCTCAAGCGACATGTGAAGTATCTGAGTGACAAGCTCGAATCGGGTGACTTCTAAAAAGCAAAAAACAGCCCTTGTTCGAAATCAAGGGCTGTTTTTTGCTTATTTATTGGGTTTTGATAAAGGTATCGTTGGAGGCCACAATGTCCTCGATAACTTCCAAACGCAGATTACGGTTGTATTCAATCAGGCAACGCAGTTTTAAGGCGCAAAGCTTGACGCATAATTCATCGGCAGGATCGTATTCACCGATGCACCCGATTTGATCGTCCAAAATTTCAATATCCATTATTCTGTTTTCCATATAACCTGCTAGCCTTTCTTGACAGTATGCCTTGCAATTTTTTTCACATTTGCAAAAGTGATAACATTTCTGCATGAATGCGTCCATTTGTTGCCAAAATCTCCTTGTGTTCAATTTGGAATGGATTATTATTAAAATCGGTTACCACAGCCCCGGATTCCTTGGCGATAACCAGGGCCGCGGCTGTGTCCCATGGATGGAGATTTTGCTCCCAGAAGCCATCAAAACGACCGCAGCTCAGCGCACATAAATCCATAGCCGCCGAACCCAGCCGGCGGATGCCGCGGGCCGCTCGTAAACAACTGGCCAGACGTTGGGTAATGGTGTCAAATACGGATCTCAGGTTATAAGGAAAGCCGGTTGCCAGCAGGCTGTCGCCGACCGTCTCCGTGGTCGAGGTGTGGATGGGGCGGTCATTCAAGAAGGCGCCCTCTCCGGCAACAGCCGTAAACAGCTCGCCGTTTACGGGATTTAAAACAACCCCTATTTCCGGAACCCCATTGCGGGCAAAAGCAATTGATATCGAAAAAATGGGCACCTGATGGGCAAAATTGACGGTTCCGTCCAGTGGATCGATAATCCATTGGTGCCTGGCATCACCCTGATCAAGACCGCTCTCTTCAGCTAAGATTGAATGCTCTGGAAAGGTTTGGCGGATGATTTCAATAATGGCTGATTCCGAATCAGTATCCGCCTGGGTAACCAGGTCAACCACGCCTTTCTTGCGGATGTCCAGGATGTTGCCGAAATGAGATTTAAGGATTCGGCCACTTGCAAAAGCAGCCTTGATGGCGGTCCGTTTTATGAGGTCCATATTCATAGATGGGACCGTTATAGGTGATATTGAGCGGATGTCAAGGGTTTTTGAACACTGTGTTTGAAAATATCTGAACTGAAAGCGCTAAGCTGTCAGCTATAAGCATCAAGCTGCTTATCGCTGATGGCTACCAGCTTATGGCCGCACCAACTTTTCCAAATGTTTAATCAAAGGCCGCAGGGTAGCTGCTTTTCGGGCTGAAACAACAAAACCCTGGTATTGATGGTGCAGGCGTCTTCGCTCTTCGGAAGAGACCCGGTCTTGTTTGTTGAGCACGCGCACCAGCGGGATATGCTGCAAGGCAAGGTCAACCAACAACGATTCCACGGATTCGATTTGCTCCGGATGGCGGGGGTTGCTGATGTCAATTACATGAAGCAGGATATCCGCATTTTCGAGCTCTTCCAGGGTGGCCCGAAAGGCCACCAGCAGATCATCCGGCAGGTTTTTGATAAAGCCAACCGTATCGGTGACAATCACCTCGGTATCCCGCGGAAACCGAAGCCGCCGACTGGTGGGATCCAGCGTAGCGAATAATTGTTTTTCGGCCAGGACACGGCTGCGGGTCAGGGTGTTGAGCAGGGTGGATTTACCGGCATTGGTATAACCGACGATGGAAATAATGGGCAAGGCCTGGCGCGATCGCCGGGCACGCTGCTGGTGGCGATGTTTGCGGACATTTAAAAGGGCCTTTTCCAGGTGGTTGATCTTGGTTCGGACGCGACGGCGGTTGATTTCCAGCTTGGTTTCACCGGGGCCTCTACCGCCGATACCGCCGGTTAGACGGGACATGGCCGTGTTTTTTGATATGAGTCTGGGCAGCAGATACTTGAGCTGGGCCAGTTCCACCTGAAGTTTACCTTCACGGGTTTGGGCCCGTTGGGCAAAAATATCTAGAATGAGCTGGGTTCGATCGATGACCTTCAGATCAATTTGATTGGTGATGGCACGAATTTGAGACGGGTTGAGTTCTTGGTCGAAGATTAACAGCGTGGCCCCTTTCTGCAGGGCGGAAATGGTTAAGCTTTTGAGCTTGCCGGATCCCATCAGATAGCGACTGTCTGTTTTTTGGCGTTGCTGCAGGACACGGCCCACCAGGCGAATACCACTGGAAGATACCAGTTCTGCCAATTCGTCCAGGGAATCGTTTGCCGTGTGTTTGGGAGCCGTGGAAACACTGATAATCATGGCGCGCTCGCCACCTTGAACGGCCACATGGTAGGATGTCAGGTGGGCCAGCTCTTCTTCGATGGAACGGATGAGCTGGTGGCAGTCGATGTCTGTTTTGCTGGGGGCCAGGGCGGTTTGCTCACTGGTGGGAACCCCACTGGCCTGGGGTAGAATGTGGCTCATGAGGACCTGTTGGGGCAGCCCGTCCGGGCCCACCTGGACCGCGGCCATGAGATCGAGCCTCAGCAGGGCCAAATCCATGAGATCGTCCGTGCTCAAGGGTTCATCCTTCAGATGGGTATGGACACAGCGCAGACCCCGGAGGCGGCCGGGGGCCAAACGGTATTCGCGGGTATCCGGAATGACGATACCCTGGTGGTTGCCCACAATTACATAGGGAATTTTGCCTTTTCGGTCGATCAGAAGCCCGAGTTGACGATGCAATTCAAAGGATAACCGGCTAATGTCCCGGGCCAATTGGGGCGTGATGATGAATTCCGGCCGGACTTTTCGTCGGTAAAGGTTCTCAACCTTGCGGAGCTGACTGGTTTTAAGGCCTTTGGTGTTGCCGAATACTTTTTTCATTGTACCTAAACTGAGCGTTTCAAATCTTAAAAATAGTATTTTTTTTATTCATTTGAAAGGATTGTATCGATTTGAATTGTTAAAATTTGAAACCCGTTGGGATTGCCGATCTTACCGCATCTGCAGCGTCAGATGTTATCGTGCATAATTCACTATAGCCCAAAAACATCTTTCTTGCCGCTGCAGCAACCTCGACAATCGCTCAGTTCAGGTCGCAAAGTTGCTACACGACGTTATTGTTTAATGTACTTGTCTTCCGCCAGATTTTCGAAGCGGGTGTAGGTGTTTAAAAAAGCGAGTTTGATATCACCGGTTGGTCCATTGCGTTGCTTTTTCAGCAGGAGTTCGGCCGTACCTTTATTGGGATTGTTTTCATCACGGTTGTAGACCTCATCGCGATAGATAAAGCAGACCACGTCGGCATCCTGTTCAAGAGCGCCTGATTCCCGGAGATCAGACAGTTGTGGTCGTTTGTCATGGCGCTCCTCGAGCTTGCGGTTTAATTGGGACAGGGCCATGACCGGTAAATTCAATTCCTTGGCCAAGGCCTTGAGGCTCCGGGACATTTCCGAAATTTCAAGATCCCTTCTTTCCGCCGATGCAGACGATCGCATGAGTTGCAGGTAGTCGATGATAATCAGCCCGATGTCCTTGTCCATTTTCAGACGGCGCGCCTTGGCGCGGATTGCCATGGCGGAGATATCGGGTGAGTCGTCGATATAAATGGGGGCTTCAGAAAGAACCTCGGCGGCACTGGTCAAATTGACCCAGTCTTCCCGGCTGAAAAATCCACTGCGCAGTCGCGAGGAATCGATGCGGGCCTCGGAACACAAAAGGCGCATGGATAATTGTTCCCGTGACATTTCAATGGAAAATACAGCCACCGGTATGTTGGCATCCACGGCGACATTGCGGGCAATATTGAGTGCCAGGGCTGTTTTGCCCATGCTGGGGCGGGCCGCCAGAATAATCAGATCTGATTTCTGGAGCCCGGATGTCAGGTTGTCCAGGCGGCTGTAACCGGTGGGAACCCCCGTAATAAGGGCCTTGTTCCCCTGGCGTTCTTCCAGGGCATCGATATTCTTCAATATCAATGAGGAGAGTGGATAATAAGATTGACGGTTTTGATTCCCGGAGATCTCAAAAATGGCTTTTTCCGCAAAATCGATGACATCATCCACGTCGCCGCGGTCTTTGTAGCAGCGCTTGGCGATGGTATTGGCCTTGTGAATCAGTTGCCGCAATGACGATTTATTGTGGACGATGTTGGCATAGTGGGGCGCATTCACCGCCAAGGGTGCGGTATCCACGAGCTTGGCCAGAAAGGTGGCCCCACCAATGGCTTCCAGGTCGCCCTTTTCCTTGAGCTGATTGGTTAGGGTAACCAAATCGATGGGTTCATTTTTTTGAAAAAGCGCAATGATGCCTTCGAAAATCTTCTGATGGGCGGTTCGATAAAAATCCTCGGGGGTCAGTTTCTCAAGGATATCAAAGAGGGTGTCGTTGTCCAGCATCACGGCACTGAGCAAGGATTCCTCGGCCTCCAGGTCTTGGGGCGGTATGCTATGCAGGGACGGCTGGTTCGTGATTTTGGGTTTGCTTACGGCCATGGGAGAATCCAAATAAAGATGCTGTTACAGCGATACTTACACATAACATGCAAATCTGAATGAAATCAAGAGCAGCTGGATGCTGGGATGCAATGATGTTAGAAGGCTGTAGTCGGTTTAGTGATCCCTGCACTCAAAATGGCGATGAGAAGATTTTCTATTCGTCCTGCTACCGGCAATGCGTTCCGATCGTCCATCCTTGAATTGCGCCACATATCTTCTCGAACATGTCCCTAAGCGTTCCTCATGATCAGCCATGGTGCTTCAAACAAAGGACCATATGTTCTCGGTAAAATATTGATTCGCATGCCGTCTATTCGGGCACCACTTCCAGTGTAATTTCCGGTTCCACTTCTTTATACACCCGGATGGGAACTTTGTGGGTGCCGATTGTTTTGATGGGTTCGGTCATGAGGACCATCCGTTTTTCAACCTCGACCCCTTCGGCAGCCAGGGCCTTGATGACGTCGCGAACCGTGATGGATCCATACAGGCGATCCTCTTCGCTGACCTTGGCGGTGATTTTACAGGATACATCGGCCAGGCGCGCTGCCATCTCCTCGGCAACTTTCTTTTCCTTGGCAATCTGCAAATCAAATTTGGCTTTTTCCTGGGCCAGCGCCCGGCGGTTTTCAGGCGTGGCTAAAACCGCTTTTTGCTGAGGCAACAGATAGTTGCGGGCATAGCCCTTGGCAACCGTCACTTCCGAACCGATAATACCCAAAGAATCGATGGTTTCTTTTAATATAACCTTCATTTTACCTACCTCCAAAAAGAAAGCGCTTCGCGATTTCTTTTTTACTATTCCATTGAATGGATGGGTGATTAAAAACTAAAAAAATTGCGGCAAAACCGCTTTCAACCTGGAATCAACTGGTTGATTTTATTTTGCGAAAATTCAGCCACATGTCAAATATGCCCAGGCCGATAATCAACAGCAAGATAATCTGTTGAAAGGCAATCAAGCTATACAAAAATACCCGCAAGGGCCTGGGAAAGTTCTTTTTCTGGAATACAAAAGAGACAATGGCAATACCTTGAAAAAAATAAACCATTAACAGCACCAGCAGGCAGTTTAATCCAATGATTTTAAAAATGCTGCCCGGTAGTACCAACAGCCCCCCGGAACCGATCAATCCCCAAACCAGGTTGTCAGGCGTTTTCCAAAGATTGAGGGGGCCAAAGTCCGGGAAAAAAAGTCCACGTCGTTTCAGGATCGGTCGGGCCATCAATAAATTCGACCAGGTCACCAGTAAAAAGGATGCCGTCACCATGGCCGGAATGATGCGAATCAAGCCATATTGGATTTGATCCAAGGATGCAGAAAACTTTTGAATGAAATCTTCGGATGCGCCCATACCACGATAAAGGGCTACACTCATCTCAAGATTCTGGGCAATATAATTTGAAAGAATGCTGGTGACACTTGTCGCCGCTATATTGCTGTACACGATCAAGACGATAATGGCGGAAAGGATAACACCGCCGCAGGCATACAATACCGTCTTTTCTATGGATAGATTCATCTCAAAGAGTTCACTCATTAAAAAGCCCAAAAGCAGCATCTCCATAAAGAAAAAAACATCGATGGAAATGCCGCCGGCCAGAATAAATAAGACGCCAACGGCGACGCCGGGTATGATCAGACCTGTTTTGCGGCCGAGTTTGGACCGGTAAAACAGGACCGGTAGCGGCAGAAACAGGGAGCCGAAAAAACCGATTAGGGGCATGGTTACAGCGAGGGTAATGATCGCCATGGTAATGACCACGCCGATGAGAACATCCCGGTATATTTGGCCCTTCAACGCTTGCGGCACGTTTCGTCTCTCCAAAGTGGTAAATATCCAGAAATTGCAATGGCCACGTTAATGGGTGAGCGATTGTCGAGATTGCTGTCGCTATAGATCCAAGGTGCCCACATAAGGCAGCAGCGCAATGGTCCTGGCTCGCTTAATGGCCCGGGTCAATTCACGCTGATGTTTGGAACAGGTCCCGGATATTCTACGGGGAATGATTTTGCCCCGTTCGGTGATAAAGTATTTGAGCAGCTTCTGATCCTTGTAGTCGATAACGATTTTGCTGTCGGCACAGAAACGGCAAACTTTTCGGCGATGATAGATGCGTCTTTTTTTCTTTACATTGCGACCGCGGGCCGGTTTATGATAGGCTGCCATTTATCTACTCCTTCTCGGTGGTTTCTTCGGTTGATTCTTCATCGGACGTTGGGGCCTCTTCGGCGACCGGTGTTTCTGCCGGTGCTGATGCTTCTTCCGGTTCCGGCTCAGATGCGGCAACATCTTCGGTTGCGGCCGATTCGACAACGGCGTCTTCCGTTTCAGATTGGTGAAGTTCTTCGGCCACAGCTTCCTGGGTCTCCGGCGCTACGGCGGCAGCCGCTGCTTCAGCGGCCTGCTTGGCAGCCTCTTCTTCGGCAGCCTTGGCAGCCGCCTCGGCTTTTTTGGCCTCTCTTTCGGACATTTCGGCCTTGATGCTAGCAAGGTCGGCTTCTTTATCCAGCACGACCGTCATATATTTGAGAATGCGGTCGTCAATGCGGTAGAAGCGTTCCATTTCGTCCACCAGATCACCAAATCCGCAAAAATCGATCTGGGCGTAATAGCCGCGCGGCTTTTTCTTGATTTCGTAGGCCAGTTTCTTCTGTCCCCATTCATCGATGTCGATCAGGAAACCATTGTACTGGGGGATGAGCTCTTTGAGCCTGTCAAAAACGGGTTGGCGGGTGTCCTCGGATAGGTCGGAATCGAGGATAACGATCTGTTCGTACCTTCTCATATGCTACCTCCTTATGGGTATTACCTGGAATTTTAAAATTCCAGGGTATTAGCCCCGGCCAAATTTGGCATTGTGCAGGAACAGTCTGCACCGGAGCAAGGATTATGTCGGCCGTGGTCTGAAACCACAGCGAATTCAATTCTGCTTGGAATCAAAACGTCATATATATGGGGCTATTGCGCTGGTTGTCAAGTGATAAAATTTGGGTCCCAAATTTTATGGTTTGTTGAGTGGCGTAACCACTTCTATAAATTTTGTCCTAAAAAATTGATTTTTGTATCAATGTTCCATTCGCATATTTATAGACCAGACTGAAAATTAGCGTTTTGTGGGGTATATTTTTCTCGATGGCCTTAATATGAATCTGATGATAATCTTTTTGTGAAAAGTATGGGACACCCATGCAATTATGCGTTTCTTTACGGTTGGTAGATTGCTTCTAATAAATCATATGAAAAACACATAAAATCATAGACGTGATGAAACACGGATTTCATCAAGCACTTTGGGCAATGCTTCAGCCAGATACAAAGGCAGGGACAGCAGCTTATAGTTAGCGCGCTTAATTCCCTTTGCGGTGCTGATCGAGTGGGAAATTTCCTGCATTCCGGGTGGATTCAGGTCAAACCTGACGGCAAGCGGAATATTTTTTTGGGTAACAAATTGCTGCAACGATTTCAAGGAGCCGCTTCTACCTGATTTTACCTCAACAGGCACGATCAACGGACCCCGGGAGATCACATAGTCCACTTCGGCAATGGATATTTTGAAAGTCGACTTATAGTTTTGGCCTTAATGAACCGTTTAGGTACTTGTGCACGATACTGGAAATAAGCGTTTGGTAGGGGATGCCTTCCTCGATGGCTTTAACCTGAATCTGATGATAATCTTTTTGGGTCAAACGCAGATTGATGCGCTTGTCTTTTTTCAAGGTATTGCGCGCAGCTTTAACGGCTTTTTCTCTTTCGGCATCGAAATCCTTGACCGGCTTCCAGTCATCCTTTTCGATTGATTCCATCAGTTCTTTTTCTTCTGCATCAATCGGTTTAAGTGCTTTTGGATTTATTTTTTTCATGATTGGTCCTTTAAAAGATATTTCTTAGTAAATTTTCGACTCGGAAATGCAGTTTTCAGAAAGATTTCCTGATCGCTTTCCACAAACGGCACCACAAACGCATAATTGTCGATTTCAAGAATGTATAGTTTTTGGTTAGGATGCGCATGATTTTCTTCAATTCCGATTATTCTGCCTGATTCAATCAGGTAAGCAGTTTCTTCAAATGAAATCCCGCGCTCATGCTTCAGGATTTTATTTTTTTCGGCATCCCAATTTAAAAATTTCATTTCCATAATTTATGTCATTGTCTGCCTTTTGTCAACAACTTGATTCAGCATGAACCTACAAAACCAAAAGCCCGCTCGATTGAGCGGGCTTTTGGTTAAGTGGCGCAGTCACTCCTATAAAAATTTGGGACAAATTTTTATTATTGGTGGGCCGTGAAGGAATCGAACCTTCAACCTACTGATTAAGAGTCAGGTGCTCTGCCTAGTTGAGCTAACGGCCCAATGTCGAGGTTGAACAAAAAAATCACGTATCAATTTTAAATTCTGTTGTCAAAAAGAAAAATAAAATATCGAATCCTAGAATGGATTCGATATTCGGATTTTGGATTTCATAGGCGTTTTAAATACAGGCCTTTATAGGGTAAAATCATTACAGGGTCCTCTCTATAACCTGGTGTCTATTATCGCCTGCGCCTATGCTTGCGCGACTTTTTCCAGGCGATGTCTTTTTCCCGACGCTGCTTGCGGGTCTGTTTTTTGGGATCTACGGGTGTCATCTGGTCAGCTAAGTCTGGGAAGAAACTACCCGGGGTACGATCGCGCTCTTTGGGTTTGATGGGTTCTTTGGTCTGCGTTTGCTTGTTTTCTTTTGGTAGGGGCGGGCTGGTAAAACAGTCCACCGGGATTTCTCTGGCCAAAAACAGCTTTTTGCCGGCCTGCAAAAATAGGATACCGGCCTGCATGGCGTTATCCACATGGACGGTTAACAGGGCCGGCGACGCGTCAAAGCGTTTCCCGATCCGGAGCGCCATGTCTTTGTCCGAACTCAGAATCACATGCTTGCGGCCCATGGGGGCGATGCCCTTTTCCACAACGGCGAAAAGGGCCTTACGGCGAATACAGGTGTACAGCAGTTTTGGTGGTTTGTCCGGCGGCAATCGCACGGGAAGATTATTTCGATTCCGTGCGCGAATTATGTTTTTTGAGATCTCAATTGGCGATTTGGGCAGGGAAATCATCATTTCGTTGAGTTGGGCTTGCCGAAAGGCACGCCAGCCATCCTCCTCATGTATGGCTTTGAGCAGGTCCTTGATTTTGACAAAGCCTTCCTTATCCGGGACCAGACCGAACGCGTCGGGTCGCACTCCCAAGATGTAGGTGAGAAATTTGGCCTGTTTTTTCAGTTCGTTTATGGGGGACATCGTTATTCCATAGGATTCAAGGTGCCAAGGATTCCAGGATTCAAGTATGGCTCCTTGCTATCGGTTGATGTCAGCATCCTGACCTTACAGCTTTCGGGCCGATATAAGTATATCTTAACTATCGTGATTAACAATATTTTTTTAAATTCCTGGTTAAGGGTGGAAGCTTGACCTAAACAAATGTCTTTGCTAAATAATATCATACAACGAATATTTTGAGAGGATATATCTTTATGAATTTACAAAAATCCCAAGCATTATACGAACAAGCCATCAAGATCATTCCCGGTGGCGTCAACAGCCCGGTGCGGGCATGCAAATCGGTTGGATGCGACCCCTTGTTTATTGAAAAGGCCGACGGCTGCATGATTGTTGATGCCGATGGCAATCGCTACATCGATTATGTGGGTTCCTGGGGGCCGATGATCCTGGGGCACCGGCACCCATCGGTGCAGAATGCGATTGCCAGGGCCATGGAGCGCGGCACCAGCTTTGGGGCGCCCACCGACCTTGAGATTCAGCTGGCCGAGATGGTGGTGGCGGCCGTTCCATCCATGCAACGGGTCCGCTTTGTAAACTCGGGTACCGAGGCCACCATGAGCGCCATTCGACTGGCAAGGGGTGCGACTGGGCGGGACCTGATTGTCAAGTTCGAAGGGTGCTATCATGGTCATGCCGACACCTTGCTGGTGGACGCCGGGTCGGGGGTGGCCACGCTAGGCATTCCGGGGAGCCCCGGCGTGCCGGCCGGGTTTGCGGAAAAAACAATCTCACTGCCCTATAACGACATGGAACAGATCACGACGGTCATGAAAGCAAGGGGCTCCGAGATCGCCTGCGTGATTGTGGAGCCTATCGGCGGCAACATGGGACTGGTTCCGCCGGTGGCGGGTTTTTTGCAATGTTTGCGGGACCTGACGCAAGAAACCGGCAGCCTGCTGATTTTCGATGAAGTGATCACCGGATTCCGGGTTGCTATGGGCGGGGCCCAGGAAATGTACGACATCATGCCGGACCTGACGACATTGGGCAAAATTATTGGCGGCGGCATGCCCGTGGGCGCCTATGGCGGTAGCCATGAAATCATGTCCCACATCGCACCGGATGGACCGGTTTACCAGGCCGGTACCTTATCCGGAAATCCGCTGGCCATGTCTGCCGGGATCGCCATGCTGCAGGAACTCAGTCGACCGGGATTTTACGATACGCTGAACCAAACAGCCCAACGCCTGGAAGAAGGATTTCGCCAAACCATTTATGAAACCGGTATTCCCGCCCAAGTCGGCCGGGTGGCCTCGATTCTGGGCTTGTTTTTTACGAAGCAGGCGGTTCACAATCTGGCCGATGCCAAAACAGCAGACCTGGATATGTTTTCAGCCTATTACGCCGGTATGCGTGAACAGGGTATCTATTTGGCACCATCGCAGTTTGAATCCATGTTTGTTTCGGCGGCCCATAAACCCGAACATATTGAACATACCATCGATGCGGCCAGAGCTGTACTTAAAACACTGACTTAACATTTAGCCATAAGGTATAAGCTTTAAGCTATCAGCTGTAGTCAGTTGAAAGCTCATTGCTTACAACTGGTTGCTTCCACATGGATACAGATGCCATACTAGACATACTCGGAAGCGGGGGACCGGAACTCGAGTTCCTGAAACAGAATCTGGAGCATCTAAACGGATTTTTAGCTCTCGTGGACACTGTCGATAAGCTGCCGGAAATGGATCGCCGCGTTTCCGAGGACGGCATGAGTCTGTATCATGCTGTTTCCAAGGAAAAAGAAATGGGCGTACTCGAAAGTACCATTGCCAACTTTTTCCAGGAACCCATCAAGCGTGCCGGCGAACCACTTCCGAAACATCTTTCCGATAGCCTCACCGTAAATAATTTGGGCGGCATCAAACCGGATCAGACCCTTTTTCTCAATAAAATCGGTCAGAGTGAATTTTTTGCCGCGCTATTCCCCTGGCAGCGAAAGACCAATGTCATCACGGTTCATTTGGGAATGTACAACCCGGTCATGCTGGATGACGATTATGAAAAGCTGAAAAAATTGGTGACGGAAACCATTACTCAGCGCGTATCCGAGGAGATGGAAGATGGCTTGGCCGGCCAGGTTACGGGCATCAGCTTGCCGTCGTTTTTGCAGATGTCCGAGATGGAAGGTTCCACCTGTTCGTTACGAATCCGATCTGGCGACAAAAGCGGCATGCTCCACTTGTTGGACGGCAGCCTGATTGATGCCGAAACCGGTGAATTAAAAAATAAGGAAGCGGCCTATGAAATCATTGCCTGGGATAACCCCAGCATAGAAATTCTCAAGGCTGTTGGCCGTACCAAGAATGAAATTCAGGTGCCCTTAATGCACCTGCTCATGGATAGCCTTCGGATTAAAGATCAAAAGGAGTTTGAAAAAGACGCCCTGTCCGAAAAGGCACCCGCAAAGCCGGCACCTAAGAAAAAGCGCCCAAAAACTGCGCCCCAAGCCAGGGCCTCAAAAAAATCACCTGAGGCCAGTCCAAAAGCGGCGACTACACCGGGTCAACCACCGACGTCCCCGACGGACAAACCAGCACACGCGTCGAAGCCCACTTCGCCCAAATTGGCCCCACCTGAATCACCGTCCATGGAAGTTCAAAGCAAGGACGTTTCCAAAGAATCGATGCCGGTTGATACACCGGTTCTTGAAGAGGCAAAACCCTCATCTGAACCAGATTTAAACATGGCCGAGACGGATGCTGCCATTGATGACACCTTGATCCGAAAGGAAGAACCCAAACCCGACCGACGTCCAAAACTAGAAAGAACGAAAGCCCCCAAAGCACCACCGAAAAAAAAGTTTCCCATGGCCATCGTGGCCGTGGTTGTCATTCTGGCTTTAGGCGGTGCCGGCTATTTTATTATTGAAAAGATGCAGGCCGGCAGGGTCAGTGAATATGATCGTATTTTGAATAAATTAGAGCACTTGAGCGAATTTGAAGCACGTGAAAAGTTATTGATAGACTTTATCGAAACACACGAACCGGGTGAAGACACAGCCAGGGCCGAAGCCAAGCTGGCGGAATTATGGCGGCAGAATGAAGAAGACAATTATCAAAAAACAATCGATACCGTTAATAAACTGCCGGTGGATCGTGGTTTTGAAGAAAATGCCAGAGCGCTATATCGGAAGTTTTTGGAGAAATATCCACAATCCCAACATCGGCAGGAGATCGAACAGACTTTAGGTGAAATTTCCGGCTTGTCCGAAGATGTGATTTTTAGCGATTTAAAAAATTTTTCGGCCAAAGAGTACCTTAAAAGAATTCGTGCCTATGAAAACTACCTTTCCCTTTATCCCCGGGGAAAATATTTAGAACCTGTAAAGAAAATGTTTTCAGAAACCCTGTATGATGCCTACATGGATTTTAAGAGCCGTGTTACCGTGTGTGAGCGAGCTGCCACCTGGGATGATTGTCTGCAACTATGTGATGATTATATGGCAGTGTATTCGAAATATATCGACGTGGCGGAGGCCGAGCGCATCCGGGCGCGCATCTTAATGCAAAAAGAATTTATTGATCTTCAAACCCAAATTGAAGCAATGGACAAGCAGACCGCCAAAAGCACGTGTCTGGCCTATATGCAAAAATATCCCAATTCACCCAACAATGTGGAAATTAAAAAAGTGCTTCAACGGTTTGAGGAAGCCACAACAGCCGGACAGCAGTGGACGGCCCTCAAGCAATATGCCCAACGTTCAGACGTGAGCCTGCAGTCCAAAATCGATCGACTCGAGCGGTATTTATCCCGCAATAGTGACAGTCCCTATGCAAGCCAAGCCCGGAAAATATTAGATACCTTGGAAAAAGAAGCCGAGAGCAGGTATGCGGCTCAGCAGCAGGCGCAGAGCAGAAAGCAAGCAGAAGAAAAGGCCAAGCAGGAAGCCGAAGAAAAATTCGCAAGGTTGATGGAACGACAGGCTGAGATAGCACGTATCGAACAGGAAAAACAGCGCGCTTTGGCCAGTTTGAAACAGACCAAAGGGCGATTTGAACCAAGCGGCGACAGTGCCGTGATCGATAAAAATACCGGGTTGATGTGGGGTTTGTTGGACTCCCAACGTGAAATTGGTACCTGTATGGATCATGGAGCAGCCAAGCGCTATGTAGAAGAATTGCGCTATAATGGCTATGATGATTGGCGCTTGCCGACCTCGGCGGAATTGGCTAGTATTTACAAGAATAAACCCTATTTTCCTGCCACCGGTGCCGAATGGTATTGGACATCGGAAATTTATGCCAAAGGGTATTCCTACATCGTAAACACGGTCAGCGCCAAACAGGAAAGTAGTTTCAAAAAATTACCGCAGGATGTGGCGGCGTGTGGTGCTGTTCGGGCGGTCCGCCCGTAGGTTTGTTGTGTATATTGGGCCCGTTGTGTTTTTTGGGTTGCTACCGGATGTCCGTCTGCCTGTGAACTGGATTGCATTGACCACCCGATGAACCCAAGAAACCCAAGAAGCGCAATAAACTTCAACTCACTCGAATCCTGGTTTCCCCTTATATCTGTTAAATTCAATAAGGTATTGCGATCAGATGCCGTATGAATACACCGCTACACGTTATCTGGATGAAAACTGAGTCATTATGGATCTGAGTCGAAATCGAATTCCCACCCATGTCCAATCGATCCATCTCATTGCCGCTTGCGGCACCGGTATGGGGGCCTTGGCCTGTATGTTAAAAGATTTAGGCTATGCGCTAACGGGCTCTGACCAGCACGTCTATCCACCCATCAGTACCTTTCTCCAACAAAAAGGGGTAAGTCTGAACCAGGGCTATTCGGCTGAAAATCTGGGTTACAGGCCCGACCTGGTGGTGGTGGGAAATGCGGTATCAAAAGATAATCCCGAAGTGGTGGCCATGCATCAAATGGAACTCTGTTATTGTTCCATGCCCCAGGCCGTGAATGCATTTGCAGGAGCGGGCAAACAGGTCATTATGGTAGCCGGAACCCATGGCAAGACAACAACCTCGGCCGTGATTGCCTGGTTGCTGGAATCGGCTGGCCTGGACATCTCTTTTTTTATCGGCGGCATCCTGGCCAACTTCAACAGCAACTACAGGCTGGGCCGCGGCGACTATCTGGTGGTGGAAGGGGATGAATATGATACCGCCTATTTTGATAAAGGTCCCAAGTTCAGACATTATGATCCCCTGATTACCATCCTCACCAGTATAGAATTTGATCATGCCGATATATTTAAGGATTTAGAACATATCAAATCCGCATTTGCCAATTTTATTATGGGCTTGGACCCTGAAAGTATGTTGTACGCCTATCAGCACGACGTCAATGTGCAGGCTGTGGCCCGGGTGGCCGCATGCGGGGTACATCGCTACGGTTTTGAGGCCCCTGGCTGGGTAGCACGGTCGGTTGCGGTGACGCCGCCCTGGACACTGTTTGATGTGTATCAATCCGATGATTTTTTGGGCCGATTCCGATCGCCCCTGCCGGGCGAGCACAATCTAGCCAATGTGCTGGCGGCCATTGCCGTTGCCAAGCAGCTGCAGATTCCGGCAGACAAGATTCAAGCAGGCCTATCCGGTTTCCGGGGTGTCAAGCGGCGTCAGGAAATTCGGGGGATCCGTAATGAAATTGTGGTTATTGACGACTTTGCCCACCATCCCACGGCAGTCCAAAAGACCATCCAGGCCATTCGGGGGTATTATCCCCGACAACGTTTGGTGGCGGTTTTTGAACCCCGGACCAATACCAGTATGCGTAACGTATTCCAGGAGGTTTATACACAGGCGTTTGATGATGCGGATTTGATCTGTATTCGTGAACCGGCACTCTTGAAAAAAATACCCCCGGGGCAACAGTTTTCATCCAAACGGCTGGTGGCAGAATTGAATCAACGCGGGTGCCAAGCCATCTATTTCGAGAACACAGATGAAATCATCGATTACCTGGCGGGCGAGGCCAAACCCGGTGATGTGATTCTGGTGATGTCCAATGGCGGATTCGATAATATTCATGAGAGACTTTTGGAAGCGATTTAACAAATAAATTTGTGCAACAAATTTATTTGTTAGGCCAGAAGTCATAGCCCAAGCCAATCAATCCATGAACGGCATAGTTGGGTACCTTGGCGGTTCCGTCCGCAATGGGGATTTCAGCATAGGCGGCCGTAAATTTTGCTTCCAGGGAGAAGGATATTTTTTTGGAGACAAGATAGCGCTTTTCAAGGGCAACTTGAGCACCGGCACCACTGATGTAAAACCCATTCAGCCCCCCGTCATCCTCCCAGCGTTTGCCGCGCACCTGGGTTTCCGGGTGGGTCATGATAAATCCGCCACCCAACCGGTAAATAAATCCATATTTTGAGAGTGCATAGTTAAGCATGTTGTAATTGTAGCCATGGGAAATGGAAAATTTTTGAACCTCGTCCGGTTTGTTGGCCAAATACAGTTTCTGGTGCAATGACTCGAACTCCCAGGCGTGGTTATCAACCCACCGGGCGATTCGTATTGAATAGTAGGGTGCCTGGGTAGACCAGGCCCTTGTCTCCCATTCGGCTGTAAGCTCAATATCTTTCTCACCATCCTGCTCGATGGTCAGTTGTGAGGGGAAGCTGTAGGAAGATCCGGTAAAAATTTGAATATTCCAATCCGCGCATGCGACCGTTGGCGCGAAGCATATGGCTATCAGGAATATCAGCGTGATTCGTTTTGGAGTTCTCATATGGAAGCCTTTCGATACGATTTTATGGATCAAAGCAACAAACAAACGGCAAAATATTATTTTTGTCAAGACAATCAACAGCTGTCAGCATTAAGCTGCCAGCCGACAGCGGCTCACCGCTGAATGCTTAAAGTTTAGAGCGCATCCTCGCCTCCTTGACCCCGTGGATCCCCGAATCCGTGCGTTACCCGGCCATCCGCCAGATGAACCACGGCTTTAGAATTGCTTATAATCCGGGGATCATGGGTCGAGATTACGATGGTACGCCCATGGTTTTGATTTAATTGTTGCAAGAGCGACAGTATCTGTTCGGCCGTCCTGGAGTCGAGGTTGGCCGTGGGCTCGTCTGCCAGAACAATTGCGGGTGCATGCACCATTGATCTGGCAATGGCAATGCGCTGTTGCTCACCGATGGATAGAAAATGCGGCAAACGGTTTTGCTTGTCGGCCAAACCGACATCCGCCAATGCCGCAGCCGCCAGATCCCTGTTACGGCCACCCTGAGTCAATATCAGGGGGATTTCCACATTTTCCAGTGCGTTCAAGGTGGATATGAGATTATTGCCTTGAAAAATATAGCCCACCTGATGGCGTCGGAACAGGGCCAGGTCCTGTTCGTTCATCCGGTCCAACTGCCGAGAACCCACGGTAATCGTGCCGGATGTGGGTTTTTCCAGCCCACCAATCAGATTCAACAAGGTTGTTTTGCCGGACCCGGATGCGCCGGCGACAACACAGAAAGCACCGTCCGGAATTATGAGGGATACCTGTGAAATAGCGTATACTGTTGTATTGCCACTGACAAATTGTTTGCTTACATCCTTTAAAGTTATAAGACCGGCAGTCATTAGGTGTACCTGAGTGTTTCACTGGCCGCTTTGCGCGCCGCGATTCGGGTTGGTAAATAGGAGGAAATGATCGACACCATCAGCGACAATATGCCGGGCCAAAAAAAGCTGGCAGCCACCGCCCGAGGTTTGACCAGACCGGTGACCACAAAATAGCGGTTGTGAGAGGTTAAACTGCTGAAATCGATACCCACCTGCGAAATTAGGTATATGACTATCCAACCGCCTACCAAACCTAACAGCGTGGCTGTCAAACAGACCAGGAAGCTTTCCAGAAAAATGAGCCCCACCAGTTCACGAGGGGTCACGCCCATGGCTTTTAGGATGCCGAATTCACGGAAACGTTCCACGATGGTCAAAACAAAACTGTTGCTGATCCCGAAACCCACCAGGACGAACACAAACAGAATGATGATCTGCATGGCGATTTCATTCATCTCGATCAATTGCTGTAGATCCGGCATCAGGGTTTGCCATGATTGAACGCTGATCTCTGGTGGCAGCACACGGTTCAAGGCGGCTATGACCCGGCGAAGATCTTTTTGAGAATCCAGAAACACGGCCACTTCGCTTTGGTGTTGGGCACGCCGGGCAGGATCGAGTTCCTGATAGGGTACATAGGCCAGGGCGTTGTCAAAATGAGGGATCTCGGTCCGAAAGATACCACTGACTCGATACGGGTCTAGCCATTCACCCGAACTTGCCATTATGGAGAGGTTATTGCCGACGCTCACCTGAAGTTGCTCGGCTATTTTGGCGCCCAACAGAATTTCTTTTTTGCCGGTCTGGGGGTAAGTCCCACTCAAAACCCGTCTGGAGATTGCCGTTGCAGGGGCTTCCGCATCTGGATGGACAGCATAAATGACAACGGGTGCCTGGCCATGGACACTCCCGGCCAAAGCTGAAAACCGGGAACGAAAGAGGGCCTCTTGCACGTGCGCAGCCGCTTTGATTTGTTTTGCGTAACTTTCGGGGTTTTCATAACCGGCCGGGAACTGAATAAATAGATCACCATAATGCAGCCGGGTGCTGTTTAGAACCATCGTGTCATTTATCCCGATTGTCAAACCGTGCAAAAAAACAAGCACCACGGTTCCCAGAATGATGAAGCTGCTGGTGGCGATGGTTTTACGTTTGTGTCGCAGGATGAAACGCACAGCCATGAAGGACCAAATCTTAAAAGATGCCCAGGCCATTACCTGTCCCTCAGATGATAAAAACGCTCGGGGTGTCTAAAAACCGTTACCAAAATTTTAATAAAAATATCCCGGTTTAGTGATGACAGCGGGAGCCCGCACTCTGAAAAAGACCGCAGTGCCTTTTTGAGTTGCCGGGTGCCGTCCGCTAGCGCTTGCTGTGAGGCTTCGGGGAACACCTGGTATAGTTTTTCAAGGCCATCATGATCAGAGAGATTGCCATCCTCGTACAATTGTTGCAGTCGTTTTTTTTCACCGTGTGTGCCCCGATGATGGATCAGTGAGATTAAATAATTGTATTTGCGATCGTTTATATCTTGGCCCAGATCGCTGATGTCGTCCAAGATTTGGCACCCCAAACCAAAAGTTGTCAGGCCGTTTCTGGCCAGTTTGGCTGTTGCTTGGTTCGGGTCGATATCTCCCAGGGCCGAGGGTGCTGAAAGCGGTGCTGCAAACAAATGACCGGTTTTGGCCAAGTGGACCTTTTGCAGAATCTGATCCGGCCGGGGTGTATCCATGACACCCCCTTCTTCCTCGGCTTCCTCGCGCCCACTGATTGAAATGGCACTTAGGGAAATGTTCAATAGTTGTTCCACCTCCGCGGTGTTAATTATTTTTTGGTCCAGGGCATCCATTAGAAATGAGAAAAATATCCGATCCGTAAGTAAGATGGTGTGGACCGATTTAAATGTATGGGCCTTAGCGGGCAGATCGGTTAGAATGATTTCTTTGAGTTCTTTGTCCAGGAGATTGTCGCAGGCGGTGACCCAGGCGCGTAAACAATGGTTTAAACGGGCATACAGCCGCAATCGCGGAGCCGGGATTTCCAGCACATGAAACAGGGCGATAAACAGAACCGAAAAATAGTTGTGGCGCAGGCTCAGCCAGGATTTTGGAACCGGTTTAAGGTGGATTTCGGAACCCGCCAACAGCATTTGAGCCTTTTCCCAGAAGTCGTGGATAACCGTTTGTTGCGCTTTTAAACTCGTACGAAATAGGGAGAGCTTCAATAGAAAGTCGAATTCGGGCATGGGCCATCAGTAGCATAAACCAATGATGGCATCAAGGTTGATGGGAATTAGATGATTATTTGGGGTACAAAAAATTAAATGGCTATGGTACTGCAATATCCAGGTATATAGATCCAATCATAATAAATGCTGAGGATAGGATATGCACGCATCAGAAGCAGCCGGTCGTAAAATAACCCTTATGGGTGCATTGGTGAATGCGGTCCTGGTTATTTTTAAACTCCTGGCAGGCATTTTTGGCAAGAGCAGTGCCTTGGTAGCCGATGGTGTGCACTCCATTTCCGACCTCTTTACGGATGTGGTGGTGCTCATTGGTATATGGCGGGGACGTCGACCGCCGGATGAAGACCACACCTTTGGGCATGGTCGCATCGAGGCCCTGTTTACCGGTGTTGTGGGTCTATCTCTGGTGTCCACGGCACTTTTTTTGGGATTTCAGGCGGCCATGGATATCTATCTGCGCCAGGAATCGCAACCCAATATCCTGGCAATTATCGGCGCGGGCATATCCATTGTGTTCAAGGAGGCGCTTTTTCGCTATACGGTTTCGGCGGGTCGTCGTATGAAAAGCCAATTGGTGGTAGCCAATGCCTGGCATCACCGTTCGGATGCCCTCTCATCCATAGCCGTTTTGGCCGGGGTAACCTTGGCTCAGATCAAACCTTCCTGGCGCGTTATGGACGCCTTTGCAGCTTTACTCGTCTCATTCTTCATCATCAAAGTCGGTTTGGAAATTTTAAGAGACACCTTTCGCGAATTAAGCGATGCCGCCCCCCATCCCGAAACCATGCAACAAATTCGAACCTGTGCTCTGGGCGTGGCGGGCGTATTGGACGTGCACGATCTCAGAGCACGCACCACCGGGGGCCAGCACCAGATCGAAATTCATGTGGTCGTTGAGGCGACCTTAACCGTCAAACAGGGACATGCCATTGCCAAGGCCGTGCAAGAATGCCTGCTCAATGATATCGACAATGTCGGGCGGGTTATCGTCCACATGGATCCCAGCTAAAATATTGGGGACATTCCCTAAGTCCCATATTAGAACAATATCGGGTCACCCCTTCTGGCCATATGGAATCGGTTTCGAAATTGTTGGATTGGTTTTTGGGTTTAAAAGAAATAGCGGATGCCGGCACCGCCATCCAGATCGAGTTCCGTGTCCGGTGTCAGATCCAAAACCGGCACCAGTTCGACAAAAATTCGTATGGGTAATTTGGGGAACACGTATTCAAGTCCCATTGGTAGACGGATGCCGAGCTCGTCATCATCATCTTCAATGCTGATAAATCGAAGACCGGCGCCAAATTATAAAGGTATGCGTCTAATTCGGTTTTCGTATCACAATTTCCGCATTTTACCCAGGTTGAATCATCTTGTTTGACAATACCGGCCTGGTTTCTACAAAAGACACATATGATTAAATTGGGATTCATCGCTTGATTTAGAATGCCAAATATGTACTTATAGGTCAAGGCGTCAGGAGATTGCAACCATGTGCTACCCCTCTGGTACAAAACGGACTACTCCAACGTCGCTGGACACGCGTGCGATATACCCTTTTGGAACATTCAAAATCAAATTAATCTAAAAATGTATAATGATCCAGGGAGCATGCAAATTGCCTTCCTCTTTCCAAAAACCGCTTTCAGGTAATTTCAGTTCGAAAGGAGACAACAAATGGGCATGATAACCGATGAGTTATACTTTAAGCCACGCCTGCAGGTTATCAATCCGGAACAGATCGAGCAAATTCACTGTGCAACCCTGGATGTGCTTGAGAGAACTGGTGTGGATATACCCCATGCCAAAGCGCTGGAGATTCTGGGGGACAATGGTGCCAAGGTGGACGGGAACCGTGTGCGCATGCCAGCGTGGATGGTTGAAAAGGCGATCCGTATGGCACCCCATCGACTTGTTCTGGGGACCAGAACCGGTAAAAGGACCATCGTTCTGGAACGCGACAAAACCTATTTTGGGACGAGCCTGGACTGTGTAGACTATATGGATCCCAACACACACACCCGCAGTCGTTTCGTCAGCGAAAACGTGAAGGTGACCGCCGCGTTGTGTGACGCTTTACCGCATCTTCACTGGAGCATGTTCATTGGTATGGCCGCAGATGTGCCGCCGGATATTGCCGATCGGGTGATCGCTCGCAACGCCCTGCAATACAGTGAAAAACCGGTGGCGTTCTGCAGCAAGGACACCGCCAACAGCAGGGATATTTTTGAGATGGCTTTGTTGCTTTGCGGTGGCCGGGAGAACTTTGAAAGCATACCTTGTCTGCTGCATTACTCGGAGCCTATATCCCCCTTGGCTTATTACGGCCCGGCTGTGGACAAGATCATATATTGTGCCCGCAACCGCATTCCGGTGATCAATTCACCGGCGCCGCAAGCCGGTGGAACCGCACCGGCGACCCCGGCTGGTTGCGTGGTACAGGGCAATGCCGAAACGCTCAGCGGCCTGGTTCTGCACCAGTTTACAAATCCGGGCGCTCCGTTTGTTGCGGGTGCATTTACAACCATTATGGATATGCGGACGACTGTATTTTCCTACGGTGCCTGTGAGATGTCCCTGATGACGGCAGCCCTGGCCCAGATGGCTCAGCGTTACGGTCTGCCGTTTTTCGGCACAGCCGGCGCCACCGACTCGAAATTTTGTGATGCCCAGGCCGGAGCCGAAGCAACCTTTCAGTGCTTGATTGCTGCGGCAGCAGGTTCCGGGATGGTGCACGATTGCGGTAGTTGGATGGATCATGGATCATTAGCGAGTCCGGAATTTATGGTATTGGTGAACGAAATCGTCGATGCTGTGGATCATTTTATGCGCGGATTACCCCTTGATGACGAGCATCTGGCCCTTGACCTGATCCACAAAGTCGGACCGGCCGGCAATTATGTCCAAGAAACCCACACCATGGCGCATTTTAGAGAAATCCGTTATTCTGAACTTTTTGATCGGAGTATTTATGCCGATTGGGAGAAAGCAGGTTCCTTACGCTTTGAGCAACGGCTTCAGGAAATGACTTTAGAGGCGATGACGCACCGTCCGACACCTTTGGACGAAACTGTTGTCAGAGAACTCGACCGGATGCAGGCGACATGGAAATAAAATCGCTTCGCGATTTTATGGGAGACGACCCCTTTGCCTTCAGGCGAAAGGCATTGTCAGTAGGGGAGCCCCTTGTGGGTACCTGTAAAACATACATTTCGATCCCGATCCCGATAGCGATTTCGATACCGATTGTTGCGCTCGGCCGTGTTAGGAGGTTCCTATGAAAATAACCAACATCCATGTCACACCGGTCAACATCCCTCTGGAGGTCCCCATATTTTGGACCGGCGGCTACTATCCGGGCACATCCAAAGCAATCATCGAGGTGGAAACCGATGCGGGGTTGACCGGTCTGGGTGAGGCCCCATCTGCTCATCTGGGGGCGACAATCCAGGAAATGGCCAAGCGGGTAATCGGCATGGATCCTTATCCGGACAAGCCGGGTTTTTATAAGTGCTTGCCGTTGCTTTAAAATTGATTCCTCCAATATAGTCCGGCGTCCCCGGGGGGGGGGAGTAATTTTTTGTCTTGACAGTTCCATTGGATTTGATTACAAATCAAGAAAAAATGACCGGTCGTCCGGTCAAATAAAAAGAGCCTATGCCGAAAATCGTAGACAAATCAGCCAAAAGAAAAGAAATTGCAATCAAGACCATGGCCTTGATTGCCCAACAGGGTTTCGAGAATACCCCCATCCGCCAGATAACGGCCCATGTGGGCATCGGCAAGGGGACTTTTTATGATTATTTCACAGACAAGGAAGATATCCTCAATGAAATTGTGCGGCTCATGTTTGCCGGCTGGGCGGACCTGCTGGCGGCGAAGATCGGAAAAGAGACCAACCCTTTGGCGCAATTATTCACACTGCTGAAGGAGGGATCCAGGATCGGTGACAGCTTCCAGCAGATGATGATCATTTATATCGACATATGGCGTTGGTCCGTCAGTCACAAAGGGTCACGGGAGTTTCTTGAGAATTTCCGGTTATTTTTAGTGAAATCTAAAGACTCTCTGGCAACCATTGTCCGGAACGCCCAGGATGAAGGATTGATAAAAAAAGAAGTGGATCCGGTCATCCTGGCGGGTACCTTTTTGGCATTGATTGACGGCCTGTGCATGCACCGGATGATTTTGAAAAATGATTTTGATACGGAAAAAGCTGCCAAGACTATTTTTGATGCATTGCTGAATGGTATTCGGACCTGATGCGGCTATTTCTTTCTGAATAAAATGACCGGATGACCGGTCGAAAATATGACGTAATAAACCAAGAAGGAGGCCAGTATGAAACCCACTAGGGAACTGATGGAATTGGCCCAGGCCGTATTTAACTACACCGATGAAGACATGGCGGCCATCGCTGCCAACCCCAAGTATCTGCAGGTCATAGATAAAATGCCACAGATTGCCAGCACACACTTTATTTTCGACGTGCAGGCGGCCCACGGCTGCGCCTGTCAGCATCGAGAGGGACAAAAAATAAAAGTCAGCGCCGACGGTTCTATCCTGTGTTCGGAATCTCCACCTAAACTGTGTGTATATTTGCTCAATGCCATCATGCCCATCGTCTATGGTGCCCAGGAATTCATATTTCAAGGGCTCGATCCCAATGAATTGAAATTCACCAACGTGGGCTGTTTTGACAATGGCGTCAGATGCGGCGGGTTTGGCCATGTGAGTGTACAATTTTTGGCCCAGCAAAGTTAAAAACAAACTGAACCGTTTTTTGCAAGAAACGAAACTTTTTTCTGACAACGACTCTAAAGGCGATAAACGTAGTACCGTTGACAGCAAGCAGGAGAAGAAATACTTGACAACCCCGCTAAAAAAAATGTAAGCTTTGCATATAACCTACCAATATAAAAAGATAATATTAGTGCCTGTTGTCTTGATTCTAAAACGGAGTAGTAAACCCATGTAAGCAAAGAGGACGCACATGATCGCCGACTCCTTTCTCCAAAAGACCGAACGGCTTGAAATCGAAAAATACAAAGCACCCAAAGACAGGCTGGCCATCATCCGAACGCATGTGCCATTTAGCGGCGCCCTGCAAAAACATCCCCATGAGCCCAAAAAACTGATTCTGGTACTGGATCCCTACAGCACGCACATTACGTATTTGGAGTTCAATCAACAGGATGTCCATTACCTGGAACGGCTGCCTAACATCAGCAATTTGGAGGGAGAAACCGTGAATATTACCCGCATCTGGGTAAAAAAGGGCAGTGTGGCCATCCGGCATACCCCATTTTTGGTGGATCATACGCAAGCCCAACCAAAATAATATCTGAATCTTGCATGAAATTTAATAAGGACTTATAAACGTGTATATCGTCCAACTTTAAAACTAATTTACTGTTGTATTTCAAGAACCCAATTAAGTAATACAATTAACGGACGATATTCTTATCAAATTTCACCTGGAAGGCAGCCCGGAGGCTTCCATATGCAGCGTTGCTAAGGGTTTGAAGTAAAAACTACGTCTTCACCCTCAGTCGCCTTGCCTATGAAAGCCTCCGGGCCGTGCAATATTCAGATATCAAATCGAACTTACCCATCGTGGAGGCTGTTATGGCCAGGAAAAGAAAATTGAAAAAGAATCAAAGTCGCCAATTGAATATCGATTTGGCAGCGGACTTGTTTTTAAAAATAAAAGGCATCAAGGGTTTTTTCCCAAGTTATCTCATCGGCATGAAGCCCGAGGCATTTCTGATTATCAAGACACCCACCATCCTCAGCAGTGAGAATTTAACCTCAGAAGGGACCTCTCTGGTGGTTCGGTATAAACACCTGGGGGATATTTATCGGTTTGGGGCGACCATCCTCGGTACCAATGAAGAACCATTCAAGGTAACTTACCTGTCATATCCCGATGTTGTCGAGAAGATCGAATATCGTCATTCGCCCAGAATCAGCAGCTACATACCCGCATCCTTGTCCTATAAAGATATCGAGGTGAAAGGAATAGTCACCGATATCAGTGTGGCCGGATGTAAATTCAGGACCAACTCAATCGAGCAATTGGAAGAATTGCTGAATAAAAAAGAGGGTGACGTTACCCTCCACTTTCCGGTTCTGGGATTGGATGGTATTCGCAAGTTTAAAGGCCGCATTAAAAAGGTAACCTTTGATAACGATCTTGCTTTGGGCATCGGTTTTCAAGAGACTGACGATGAATATCGGAACGTGATTTCATCATGGGTGGAGAACACCAAGGAATATAAAGCTAACTAAACGAGCCCCCGGAGAGTTTTTTTATTGTTGTATAGCCGATCCTCAATCATCGCCACCACCATCCCGCATTCCAACCCAAATGGCAGATAGCCGGCATATCCCAAAATGGGCATCTCAAATACGTGAAACCGGTGAACAAGGGGAATGCTATACTGCCATTTTGCTAAACTATACATATTCCACATCTCCCAGAAAAACCCACATGTCAGGGCGGCCAAGGCATAAGAAACAATGTTTCCCCAATTGCCGCGTGCAAGATCAGAGAGGATATGGCGCTCTCCCAGGATGGTTTGCAGGCTAAGGACAATCAGCAGGGGGGAGATCCACAGCAAAGGGAATAGGTAGTCAGGCAGAATGCCGATAAAGCTTAAACCCAGCCCTGCAATTACAAGAACAGACCATGCCAGGGATTTGCGATTTTGAACCGCCACCTTGATCCAGTTGTGATAGCATCGGGGATAGCCAGTATCGCTATTCAGAAAAGCGTGCATGCTGGCAACGGCCGGTAGTACCGTCGAAAATGAGAGGGTGGCGTACAGGAAATACTCAAGCGCTCCAAATTTGATCTCCACGTAATACCAGTTTTGCACGAATCGGTTCAGGTATTCGAAAAACCACCAAAAAGCAGCACTTAAGGGAAACAGGATTAAAAACAGCCGCGTTTTATGGGTTAAAAGGCTTCGGCCGGTCCGGCGAAAGGTGAGTGCATTCAGGAAAACAATAAAAGAGACCCACAAGGGGGCAAATGTGTGGGGTTGAAACCATTCCAGGAAAGCAATCCGACGCCAGGCAATTCCCCAAAAGAAAAGACAGGTGAGCAGGGAGATCCAACCCCACCAGGGCAATGGTTGGCTGTCTGGTTTAGGATTTGATAAATTCCACGGTTTTCGAAACAAAGCTGAAAATAGAAATGTCAGAACGGTGACGATGAATACCGCATAGCATCCAAAGGCAAACCAGGAAAAGGGCGCATGCTGAATAAAACGTGTTTCCGGTGGAAATTCCAGATATTTTGCTACAGGGCGACCTGAGAACAGGATTCCTGTCAATGGCAGGCCCAGCAGCATGGCGGACAGGACGATCAGTTTTACGAACAAGCTATTCATATTTTATGATAATTTCCACTCTCCGATTTTTCGCTCTACCCGCCTGGGTATCATTCTGGGCTAAGGGCTGATACTGCGATCGTCCAATGACTTCTATCTTAGACGGATCCAGTCCACCATACTCCAGCAGGTATCGGGCGATGACCGCGGCCCTGGCGCTGGAAAGTTCCCAGTTAGAAGGAAAGCGGTATTGATATTTTTCAGCTATCGGTATGTTATCCGCATGACCGATTATGCTGATCTTTCCTTTTTGTACGGTGGCAAGGACGTCTGCCAACCGATTCAATGCAGCTTCACCTTCAGAGCTGATGCGCACTTGCGAAAATCCAAACAAAATCTGATCGACAAAGGTGACCTTGAGCTTTTCTCGGTATGCTTCAATCGATGCATCTTTGGAATCCAGTTGCTTTTTAAGGCCGGACAACAGCGATTCGTAAGTTGCCTTCATGGTCCTTTGATGGGCCTCAAGGTTTCCAGCCGAATTCTCAGCGGCATAAAGATCTTTACGCAGACTCTCCGTTTCTGTTTTCAGCGCTTGATACGAAGCCTGCGCTTCGATAAGCTTATTATCCTTATCTGTCAGCTTAGCCTCAAGGATCTTAATTTCGGTCTCGAGATCGGTTAATTTTTGATTCAGTTTGGTTACCTGCTCTTTCAGGCTTACGATTGTGCTTTGGTATTCTTCTGATAGCTGTTGGCATTCGTTCGAAAGGTCGTTCTTCTTTTTTGCTAGTGCGGATAATTTTTCCTGGTGTGCAATAATTTGGTCATGAGCCTGCCGCAACTGTTTATGGGTTGTATCCAATTCCAATTGCTTTTTCTGTAA
>Ga0180436_10000645_pt1 | contig 35261 bp, 56 predicted proteins | sample SS_ome_2_FD_132434 | JGI IMG/M metagenome (GOLD analysis project Ga0180436, IMG submission 132434) | Hypersaline lake sediment archaeal communities from the Salton Sea, California, USA - SS_3_S_2 metaG | ecosystem: Environmental > Aquatic > Non-marine Saline and Alkaline > Hypersaline >... | reverse complement strand
CTGGCGCATACGATGGTCATCACTGAGGAAGAACACCTGGCAAAACGGCATGGAGAGGACTATAAAGAATATGCCGGGAAAACAAAACGTTATTTGGGATTCTAAAACATACTGTATTTTATTTCTTCATCATGTCAGCAAGGAATCCCACGGTAGATGGAGTCGTCTAGACATCCAGGCAGTTACATCGAGAATATTTTTGAACCTTTTTTGTTTAGCTTGATTGTAAAAGCAAAAAATTCGTTGAGCGTTCCTATTGTCCTCAATGTGGAGAAGAAACATCTCAATTTTATTTTTTAAAATACAATGAAGGAGATATAGAACCTCTTGATATTGATGTTGAAGAAAACGCTATTTACATTGACCCAGATGAAATATCACTTTTGTTAACAGAATATATATACGGAGAAGATTTTAAAGTAGAACACCCATTATTTCTTGAACCGTTACATATATTAAAACATATTTTCAAATCATTACATTTCAAATCAAAAGCGAATGAAGGTTTTTATCCTTACTTCTGTTCAAAAGAATGCGTAAACAAATTTATCAAAAAACAATTAGACAAGATAGTGGAAGACAATGGTTAAAGAAAAAACGTTAAACGAAGCAATACACTTTGCTAAAGAATATCATTTAGGACAATGTTATGGTGATATTCCTTATTATAAACACCTTGAAGAAACATCAAATTTTATTGAAGAAATGATGATATATAATAATGATAGTGAAATCCTACAAGTCGCTTGGTTGCATGATGTTGTTGAAGATACAAATGTAACATATGATGACCTTGATGAATTCGGTTTTAGCGACAAAGTTGTAGAAGGTGTAAGACACATCACAAAAGAAAAAGGAGAAAAATATTTTGATTATATCGATAAGGTCAAAAGCGATGAATATGCTCATATCGTAAAAATAGCGGATACATTTTGTAATCTTAGAAACAGTATTAAAGAAAACAATATCAAACGGATACGGAAATACACAAATCAATTGAAATTCTTATATGATGGAAATATGCCCTAAGCTCAATAACAGCCAATTTCCAACTCTCCTAGTTGGTTTTCATAAGTTTGTGCCTAAACTTTTGTCTTGGCTGTTGAGAAACTTATAGGTGTAGATGATGAAAAAACTGTACCTGATATTCCGACATCGCAACGATGCCTTGCTCGCTATTGCCAAAACAAAAAAACAAGCAAAAATAATACAAAAAGAAGAAGACGAATCAATTGCTCATCTTTATGGATATTACAATGCTCGAGAAGCAAAACAACATTGTGGCGAATTGACACATATCGATGTGTGGGAGTTTGATGATGAAATAGGCGGATATCGAGAAATAGAATATAATGGATAAGGAATGGATAGCAAATGTAAGATTTTTCCTCCTCGAAAAATCATTACCAAACCCTAATGGGTTTTTGCCCATAAATCTTATTCTGTTATATCTCAAAGAATGGATAGGAACACTTGGAAATGTTACCTTTTCTCACCCAAGAAAAGAATTTTTTCTCGTTCCCCATAAATCTTTGAGGTAAGGAGGTAAGGGTAATGGAAGAAATAACAAAACAATGGTTGGACCAACATCCTAACGCAATATTTGTATTCGGTGATAATTTGTATCGTTCAGGACATGGTGGAGCTGCTAAATTACGCGACCATCCGCAATCATATGGTTTTATTACAAAACGAAAACCAACAAACAATGATGATGCATTTTATAACAAAAAAACATATACCTGTATCCTTTGTTCGGAAATGCGAAAATTAAGAATGCAGATTGATAATGATAATAAAACCTATTATATATCAGCATTAGGTAGCGGACTTGCCAATAAACATCATATTTGGAAAATCATCAAACCTGTCTTTAAAGAATTAAAACAGGATTATCCTGATAGAATAATACTTGTCGGAAAGAAGTGGGAATAAATGCAACATGAAATAAAATTTCACAAAATATTAGGTTTACCAGGTGCCGGAAAAACGACTTATATTGCAAATCAAATCATCAAATTGATTGATAATGGTACCAGTATTGAAAATATCATGTTCACTACATATTCACGAAGCGCATCACGAGCCATTTATGAAAAACTAAAAGAACGAGGTATCAATCGAACCCATTTGAATAATTTTGGTACGGTGTATAGTTTGGCAAATCGTGTCCTTGGTTTTAGTAAACCGAATTATATTACTATTGAAGATTATGAAACCTATGCTCGAATGATGCAACTTGATTTTGACACAAAAGTATCTGTTGCAAACCTTGATTCGATTGATGATATTGGTGCAATATCAGTTGATGGTAAGGCAGAATCAAACGCGATGTACGTGTGGTTCAGTTTGTTGAAATGTATGTATGCTGATGATGATATCATTATCGAAAAAATACGAAATCGGGCTGAATTAAAGCAGGAAGAACGCGTGTATTTACATCGTTTTGATGTTGATTTTCTTGTATCATTTTACAAAGGATGGGAATTATATAAACGAAAACACAATCGATGGGAATATGAAGACCTGTTGCAAATCGTGTATAAAAACAAATTACAATATCATCGTCCTATTCAATATATCTTCATTGATGAAACACATGATTTCGGTAAATTACAAATGAAGGTTTTAGAAATTTGGTGGAACGCACCATATGTTAAGGAAGTCGTTGCCTGTTATGACCCAATGCAAACGATATATCGATTCACCGGTTCGAATCCTCAACACATAGAAAACATTAGAACCGATGATTATCATGTATTGAAAAAGAGTTATCGCGTTCCTGAACAACCTTGGGATTTTGCTCGTTATCTTTCTGAATCTATTGGTGAAAAAACAATACAAGATGTTGAATCATCAGGCAAACAAGGAACCTTAACGATACATGATACTTTATCTCACGCGTTACATCGTGAACTTGAAGGCACCACCTATATTCTTGCTCGTACAAACGCTCAAGTTCGAGAAGCAATTGAACAATGCAGTAAAATGAATATTCCTGTTATTGGTATTGGTCGCACCAATACTGTATGGAATTATGAAAAATTCAAAAACATTTACAATTTATTCGTCAAATTATTATGTGATGAAAATCCAACATTACGTGAATGTCAAGATTTCATTTCCGAATTAAAAGCAAGAAATACACTAAAACGTGGTGTAAAAACACAACTTGCAACGCGTCCTGAATTGATTTGGAATAAATCAGATGATAAAATCAAGGTGTTTTTCAATTTATTTGAAAACATAAAAAATGTTGTACAATTAAAACAACACATACAATCGACAAATGATTTTTCCCTACTAAAAAGAGAATATATACGACACATCAGTAAACATGACGGAATCATCGAAAACATTCCATTTTTTGCCGGTACGCTTCATGCCAGTAAAGGATTACAAGCAAACAACATCATCATTATGGATTATTATCCGCGAAATGATTCGCGTATTACGGATGAAACGAAATTGATATATGTCGGTATCACGCGAACTATCGATAACTGCTTTATTATACGAAATGAAGGATTGTGGGGTGGTCGTGGTTTTATCGAAGAAAAATTTACGCATTACAAAAGGAGAAAAATGAATGAACAACAAAATGAATGAAAAATTAAAAATACAAAAAACGTATTATGAAAACTAACGGCGTGGGAAAGCGGATAATCCATTGCCCCCATAAGGCAAAAATCGTAGGTTCAAGTCCTACCGCCGTTATTGGGAGGAAGAAAAGCCATCAAAAACTTCTCGACCTTATTTTTTCTTTCTCCCATCCCTCCTATATAAAGAATTATTAATTTTAACAAAACATTTAAATACTAATAAATCTATATTAATATGGTGTAATAATGACGCAACAAATCGACCTATTGGAACTTTTACCTTGGTCTGAACCAAAACGATTTCATACCAAACGAGGATATCGTATTTTACGCAAAGCTAAACCTGATAAACGTTTTTGGGATGTATGGAATCAAAACAAATTTCAAATGAAAAAAGCAGGAATCACACCACATAAAGACGAAAACGGTGCATGGGAAATACAATGGTGGAAACCCGACCAACGTATTGAACAAACAAAGCTTGAATCAAAACGCGTTTCGGCTGATGTTGATATTCCTAAACCTGATGGTCTTGAATATTTACCATTTCAAAAAGCGGGTATTGATTTTGCACAAAAACATCATTCTGTTTTATTTGCTGATGAAATGGGATTAGGAAAAACAATTCAAGCAATCGGTACCTTAAACACGATGGATTCATTCGAGCATGTTCTTATTATCGTTCCAAAACGATTAAAAATCAATTGGCATAAAGAAATCACCAAATGGCTTATACATGACGATGTATCAATTGCCGTTATCAAAAATGGTAACGAGTGGCAGGACGCAAACATCATCATTATTAATTATGATATTTTATCAAAACACAAACACAATTTACACGCGATTGATTGGGATGTTGTCATTATTGATGAAGCACATTATTTGAAAAATCCAAAAGCAAAACGCACACAGGTCGTTTTTGGTAATGATAAAGACAAACACCCGATACGTGCCACGCGAAAAATGCTCCTTACAGGAACGCCTATATTAAATCGTCCTGTTGAAGGTTTTCCTTTATTCAATTTTCTTGACCCGTATCAATTCAAAAACTTTTTCCGATACGCTGAAAAATATTGCAACGCGTATAAGGATACTTGGGGATGGAATTTTTCAGGTGCATCAAACACCGAACAATTACAGGATAAACTTCGAAGTCTTTTTATGATACGCCGACTCAAATTGGATGTTCTTTCTGAACTACCACCAAAACGCCGTCAAATCATCGAAATACCTGCAAACGGCAACGCAAAAATTATTGCTGAAGAAAACGCCGTTGCATCAAAATTCGAAGCGAAACGCGATGAATTGAAATTACTCGCCGAAGAGGCAAAAGACCTTGATAAGGATGAATATCGTAAAATCGTTTCTCAATTACGCGAAACAACACAGGCAATGTTCACCGAAATGTCTAAGGTTCGACATCAAACTGCACTCGCAAAGGTTGATGATGTTTGCTCACACGTTGAAAATATGGTTGAGGAAGGCGTCAATAAAATCGTATTATTTGCACATCATCGTGACGTTATCGAAAAAATACATGAACATTTCAAGGATAATTCTGTTATTCTATTCGGTGGTATGTCCGCTGAAGAAAGCGAAAAATCAATCACCGAATTTCAAAACAATGAAAACATCAATATATTCATTGGCAACATTCAAGCTGCCGGTGTAGGTATCACTTTAACAGCTGCTAATCACGTTGTATTTGCTGAACTCGATTGGGTGCCTGCAAACATGTCACAAGCTGAAGACCGTTGTCACCGTATCGGACAAAAGGATTCCGTTCTCGTACAACACCTTGTCCTTGAAGATTCATTCGATGCTCGAATGGCACAATCAATCGTTGAAAAACAAAACATCATTGATGGTGTACTCGACAACGAAATCGATATGAAAAAACCAAACGAAATCAAAAAAATCCAAATACCACAAACGGTAACGCTTGATGAATCAAAAACCAAACAATCAAAAGGATATACTGAAGAATCAAAACAAAAAATGATTGAAGGACTTCGTATCATCGCTGGGATGTGTGACGGTGCAAATACAAAGGATTTCCAAGGATTCAATAAATTCGATTCACCAATTGGTAAATCAATGGCATCACAAGATTTTCTTTCTGAAAAACAAGCGAAAATTGCTCATAAAATGTTAATAAAATACAACCGTCAATTACCTGATGGTTTCTTGGAGGGGATTAAAAAATGTTAAAATTCACGAAAAGAGGATTATTAGATATCACACCCGCTGGTGATGGTTATTGGATAATAAATCGTATTGACAAAGATTTCTTTTCCGTTAATATCGCTCATAAAGGGTATTATAATAAATTATTATGGACATATGAAGCACATCATTTCAAAAATCAAACAAAACGTCAAATAACACAAATAAAAAAGAAATACCGATGTAAATTCATTCATCTTCATTATAAAATCAAAAAAGTTTGGTATCATATCAAAAACCGATACCAAATTATGGTTCTTACACAGCATCAAAAAGACAAAATTCTACGGCTACGTTTTGAAAGTCACAACGTTAAATCTATTCAAAAAGAAACTGGATTACCACATCACCAAATTATGGCTGTCCTTTATCATTACAGAGCAACTCGAAAGGGATTCATCAATATACTCATTCACGACTTAGAAATAAGAGCATTAAAACGTTAAATTTACAATAAAACATAGATTATTAAATTTAATAAATTATAAATTACATATTAGTTATGATTATGATTAAGATTGATGACTATTGGGGAATGTCATTACGACAAGTTTTACAAACCATTGATTCTTATTTAGAAAAAACAGTTGCAGAACAAGAACGCCTTTGCGATATATATTATGAAAAAACAAAAAAAGGTTTTCGTATTAATACATTACATGACGGGTTTGACTTTCGTGGCGCTTTTCGTTACAAGACTCGTATTGATATAGATATCATCGAAAAAGATACATTAAAAGTTACCATAAAAATGGAAAAAGACGGTTCTACTGCATCAAAATCGGATACTATTGATATAACAAGTAATAATCCGAACGTGCTTATTGATGAACTTGATAGTGTAATCTTTAATATGTCCAAAGATTTATTAGGAGAGTTGTAATGATTAAAATCGATGACTACTGGGGTGTAGTAAAACAACCTTCTCAACCTAAATTAACACAAGATGACTTAATTGATTTTTTCAAGAAAAGAAAGGGATGGAAAATCATGGACATTGAGGATGATAATCTCAATGAATATTATGGTATCTGTATTTACGCTAGATATCTTAATCGTTATGGTATAACTATCATAGCAGGAAAAAATTTTTATTGTTCCCCAAAAAAAATTACCAATAAATATCACTCAGTTGAAGTTGGTTTTCATAAAAACATAAAAGATGACGGGAAATCTGAATGGACAAGAAAAATCAAAAATAACGAACCAGTTGTAGGTTGGGTTGATGCACGAGAATTAGTAAAATATATTGAAAAACTAGAAAAAGCTGATATTCCTTGAAACAAAAAACCTGTCCGTTATGTGGCGCCGCTTTGAAATTTTCGCATTATAAATTTGAACATACAGGTTTGATTTTTGGTGATTCAAAAAAGGTGTATCGTTGTCCTAATTGTGATTTTGTCGGTGTGTTTCATCCAATAAAAAACTAATAACAATTGTTACGTTTTTTTACATTAAATAGTTTTTCATAAACGTTTAAAAAAGATTTATCATTATAACATTTAACGCGTTGAAGGATGGAATAAAAATGCCGGGGGAGGTTGCAAACCCAGAAAAGGACAGGAAACCATCCTCCCGGTCCCCTAATCATAAATTATATAACGAATAACAATAATCATCTTATTATGCACCTGACTTGTCCGCAATGCAAACGATACGTTAAATTTAAAAAACGCCGGGGTGAACATGTTTGTAGTTGTGGATATGTTTTTGATGTATTCGAATTTTACGATAAATATTATTTAGTCGATTCAAATATCATTATTTATCATCGTGAACAAACGAAAAAAGCAAAAGCGTGTAAAACAACATTGAATCAAAAAGATATTGCCATTACTGATAAAGTATATGATGAAGTATCAAAAAAATTACCAGTACCTGATATCAAAATATTTAAAACAGGTGAATTGAAAGAGGAAATAGCAACACTTTCAACAAACAGGATGAAACAGCCATCTGAAGTTGATTTATCATTAGTGCAAGTTGCCGTATTCAATCCTCAAATCATAGGTATCATTACATATGATTATGATTTCAAAAATATTGCCACTGCCGGTTTAGTAAACAAACGAAATATCAATGGACCGCAATTCTGGATAGGCAACGCACATGAATATTTATATCATAAAAGGATATGGAAAAAATGAGATGTCCATTCTGTCCAAAAGAATATCAAAGTTACAAACAACTGAAAAAACACATGCACAAAATACATAACGGTTCAATGTCAAAAGAAGATGTTGAATCGTTTAATAGAAAATTTGAACTCGGTGATTTTATAAAAAAAGAAAAGGAGGTGTAATATGTTTCCACGAAGAGGAAGAGGACGAAAAGACGGTTCTCAAAGCGGATGGAAAAACGGCGGAAGAGGTCGTAATCGAACTGATGAATGCCGACATCCAGAACGTAGAAGGCGGGATTAATTGAACCCTAAAAAATATATCCAACAAGACCTGGATACCAAAAAACGACAAGAAATAGATTTCTTATTATGGATAGGTGTAATTAGTACACTTCTTGTTGCAATTATGGTGTATATTATTATTGGCATACCAGGTCTTTTTCTTATAGGACTCATCACGTGGTATCTATTTTCTTTACTCGTTACTAATAATAATATTGCATTAAAACAAATCAAAGCAGAAAAGGAAAAGGAGAAAAATGAAAAAAATTAACATCCTCATTATCATCCTCATTGTCATATTCCTTATATGGCTCGTTTATTTATCTTTCTTTTGGTTCATTGAAGTGCCAGGTGAAACGTTTATCATATCAGAGAACGAAATCTATTGGGACAAACTTGAAGATGTAGAAAACATCAATATTGATGTTAATGTTGAAGATGGCGGTACTATTGACGTTTTATTGATGACTCCTGAACAATACGGTGATTTCACCAATCATTTACAGTATCAAAACAAATGGGATGATTACAGTATCATTGAGGAAGCGAGTCGTTTTAACACAAAAACACATCAAACACGCGTTTCTTTGGAAAAAGGAAATTATTATATTGTAGTAGACAATTCGAAGACGATAGGTACAACACCTACTGGTGATATAACAGTTCATATAAAAGTGACGGCGGAATGATATGCAATCACCGATAAAATTAACGAAAACACCAAGGAATTTAAAGGTAACCTTTCGTTATAACAAAGACATTGTGGATATCATGCGTGAAGAAAGCGGTATTTGGCATAGTAAACAAAAAGCGTGGTTCTTTCCGTTAGGTTGTTATTCAGATATACGGGAGGCACTTGTAAAAAAAGGATACAACGTTGTTACTTTCAACGAAACCGACCGACCACAACCTGCAAATGAATACAAATATTTACAAAAATTATTTGATGAAGATGATGATTTGGTTTCATTATGGGGAACCTGTAAAAAATGCAAACATAAAAAATTTATCAATCGAGGATTCCTTTGTACAGAATGTTCATGTGAAAAGTGATATTATGAAACAGTTAAATCGTGAGGAAGCAATTGCCCTTGCATCATCAGGAGAATGGAAAAACTGGACATATGAAAAACAAGCATATTTCCAACTCAACCAAAAACGTTGTTGTATGGATTTTTCAGCATTTAAAAAAGCAGTATCAAAAGTTCTACATCGACCAGTGTATACACATGAATTTGTTAATTCAAAACAACTCCTTGATGAGATGGAAGGAAAAATACCATCACCAACACTTGAAGATATCATAGGTCAACTTGAAAAATATGGAAAAAAGATTATAGTGGTAACACATGAATCTGAAGGAACTGATTTGGAATAATATTTGGGTATGGCGTATCATATCCATTTGCTCAATCGCTATAATTATTGCTATCCTCATTATATTTTTTGATATGCTAGCCGATTATGATAAAATGTATAAAATACTTGATGCTATGGGAATGATAACATGAGTTTTTTAGCTTTCATATTAGTTTCAGATGAAATTGAGCAACTAACAAATTTTAACATGCTTCCTTGCATTATTACTGATTTAGGATATCAAATTGAGGTGGAAGAATGATAAAAGTAATTATACCATTAGAATTAACAAAAACAACATCAAAATTAGATGATGTTGGAGAACGCGAATGTGATATTTGCGAAAAAATTTGCAAATGTAAAGATGAAGAATGGTTTGATGGGGACCTTGGAACGAAAGGAATTAGCGTATGTGAAGCATGTATCTCAAAAATAAAAACACTCAAACATGATAGATGGCAAGACCTTGACCATATCGTGAGGGAGTAATTTGATTAATTATCTCAAAACTTTTATGTTTCTAACGCTAATGACAATATCCGTACACAGCATCGGCGCTCTTATTTTATTCATATATGGAAAAGGACAATATGTTGGATTTGTAGCTTTACTTTTCGCTATTACATACATGATAATGGGGCATTGTTATTGGAATGATGTATGTACCAAAGAAAAAATAAGGAAACAACGATTTCAAAGAAGACTTGATGATTTTGTATGATAACGAGAGCGCAAGTAGAAAAAATACCACAAGATATGAAAGTTGCATTATCAAAAATGGGTTTTAATTGTTGGTGTAATGATTGTCAGCACCTTTTTTGCTGTCCTACAGATGGCGGTGGTGCCTGTCGTAATTGTGGTTCAAAAAATTGGATAGAATTAACGGTGTAATAATGGTTTGTATATTTCATAAATGGAAACAAAAATCATGGAGCAGTGAAGGATTCATAGTAGAACAATGTGAGAAATGCGGTCTCATTCGACAAAAACCTCAAAAAATAACGAGGAAAAAACATGAAACAAAAAGTTGATATTGCTTTTAATATAGATATTTGTTATAATCGAGCACGTATTGATGTAGATACGAGAGAGAAACTCAATCTAAACGTTGGCGACATCATTGAAATAACTGGTAATACTAAAACGGTTGCTGTTGTGTGGCGTTCTCATCCAAATGATGAAGGAAAAGGAATCATACGAATCGATGAATTCACTAGAGAAAATGCTGGTGCGTGTGTGGGTGATGAAGTCACAATAAAGAAAGCTACGACAAAAAAAGCAAAAGAAATAACGGTAGCTCCTCTACATAGTGTACAATTAGGTGAAGATATTAACATATTATTAAACAGAAATCTTAGAAAAAGACCGGTAACCAAAGGTGATATAGTTATCATTCCAAATATTACATCATTGGGACAAATACTGCCTTTTCAAGTTATGGAAACAAAACCTACAGGAAACATCATTATTGAAGAAGAAACGGCAATTAAAACAGAAAAACCATTCATTAGAAAGAAAATAAAAGTAATATCAACAGGCGGTCCGAAGAATCTTGAAAACGAACTAAACAAATACGTGCAGGAAGGATATATTATACATTACGAATCATTGAACGCAAGACCTAACCTGTATACTATTATTGTTGAGAAATAAATATGAAAACGTTATCGTGGGACGATTATTACATGTCCCTTGTGTACTTATCAGCGATGAAAAGTAAAGACCGTTTTACACATATCGGTGCTGTTATTGTTGGTCCTGATAGAGAAATTCGTAGTGTTGGTTACAACGGTTTACCGCGTAAAGTAAATGATAATGTTGAAGCGCGTGAAGAACGTCCAGAAAAATATTTTTGGTATGAACATGCTGAAAGGAATGCCATTTATAATGCAAATCTTATTGGTACAACATTGAAAGGATGCATCATGTATACAAACGGTACACCATGCTCCGATTGCGGTCGTGCCGTTATTCAATCAGGAATCAAAGAAGTAGTTATCGATTTGAATTGGGAAAACGCGAAACATACAGGTTGGAGTGAAAGTTGCGATAGGACAAAAGAAATGTTCAAAGAAGCAAACGTCATATTACGTGGTATTGATTATAATGAATTGAAAATTGTAAAATACAGACGAGGAGAAATCATTTAATGAAAAAGAAAGACCCATTATTGGAAGGCATTAAAGAAGGAACAATATATGTCATGAAAGCTGTTGCGTTAAAGGATTCTCACGATAATTTAAAATTTTGTGTGCAACGAGAAGAATGTGAAGTGTTACAGGAAAATATGCGTTGCATTAATACAACCGAAGAATTAGTTCGTGATTTGTATTGTCCTTTTTGTGAATCAGAAGATTGGATAATCGTAGGCATTACAAAACACGGAACAATGGTCACTGCAACGATGAAAAAAGAACAAGCCGAAGCTTTAAATGAAGCTATTGATGAAACAAGATTATGAGCCTTTTTATATCATTTTCGTGGACAACTGAACCTTTTCTAAAAGGAGCTAAAACAATGACCAGAAGATACTGGAAATCATCACATGCAGAGAAGTTTCACAAAAACATGCTCATTTCTGCTTATGATAAACTCCCGTTTCGAAATGGAAAAGTAATAGGGCATTTGAAAATCACAAAAGACCTCTATCAACAAAGAACTAGCGAGCTTTCTGAAGAGGATTTTGAAAAAGAAGGATTACTTTGGATGAGTCAACATAATTTGAAGATTATGGGGAAAACGCCAGAAGAATTCTTCGAAGAATGGAAACAAAAAAACGACCTCGTGTGGGTTATTGAATTTGAAAGAAAAGAACCTACAAATTTATCAAAATATGGGATATAATGAGAAAACCAAGATTCGATGAAATATGTATCATTTTTGCTTTAATAGGGGTCGCAATTTATGCCATACTTGCTTTCTTTTTGGTTAATTAAAAAAAAGAAAGGTTGAAAACCCCTCATTTATTTTCAAAATAATAACGATTTTTAGCTTGTTCTAAATTATCGCCTTCAATAGCTTGAATAGGAACTGAACCAACAGGATTATAAAAACCTAATACTTTTTGAGGGTCGTATACTATTTTATAACCTTTATTACGCGAACCTAAACCGCTTTTTATTAAATATTTATAAAATTTTTTTGCATCACGTTTTGATTGAAATCTTCCTTCAACTTTTCCTGTTACACCATCATAAGATGAAGTTAGAACCCAATCGCCTTCTTCACTTTTATAATCAAAATCCTGTTCTTTCAGAATAACCACCAATAATTAATATATCATTTTTTCGGTTTATATAATTTTGGAATCTATCTAAATTAGGAAATTTAAAAAAATATATAAACCCGGTTGACATATCATTTTTTCCCAAAAATCTAATGGATGGATATTGGATTTTTGTTTACTTCAGGTGGTGAGGTATTGAATATGAAAACATGTATCAATGAATATATTTTCGCGCTCTTTTACATGATTTTCATAACAGTATTGGTGAGGAAAGATGCAGAAAGAAAGTTTAGAAGGATTCATAGGACAGGAATTATCAGTTGCTGTACCACACCGAGCATACGGAAAGGATAGACCGTTTTATTGGCGTGGTAAATTAAAAGAAATCACTGATGATACGATTACACTTGTAACTGAAAAAAACGAAACTATTTTAGTGAAACTTGATTGGATTTTGCAGGTGGTCAAATGAAAAAATTAAGTGAAAAAGACCGCCTCAAGGAAGAACATAAAAATGCCCAACTTGTAGAAAAACATCGTCTTGGTTCGGAATTCTTACATGATTATCTAAAATTTTTTAATTCATATTCTTACAAAAATGAAATGTATGGACGTATTGCATTACATGTTATTCTTGGACAGCGATTAAAAAACGTTCATTATATGTCCGGTAAAAGAAAAATTGATATTCGCGTTCATTTGTTATTGATTAAACCTCAAGGAACAGGCAAAGGTGCCGGTTACGGTATCATAAAAGATATAGCAGAAGCGTTACAATTAAATTTTTCATCATTAACGGAATCAACCGATGCAGGATTAGTTGGTACAACACAATATGACCCGACATCAAAGGAAACTGTTGTTGTTAATGGTTTGTTATATGATTCCGATATTGTTGGAATGGAAGAGGCATCAGTTCTTTTTGATATCTCTACTGATTTTTCAAAGAAAAATATGACCTATATGCAAATTGCGATGAATCCGTTAGCTGATGGTTCATGTCATATCCAAAAACAATTAGGTAATCATACTATATCGTTTGACCCTCACGCATCATTTCTTTTAATGACATATCCTCCTGATAAATTAGTTGATAAATTAGTGAAAACAGGATTTATTGACCGTGTGATTCCTGTTTTTGAAAATGTTACATTGGAGGACCGATTAGAGGTCATCAAAAAAATCTCTGAAAACATCAATATATCTGATGATGAACAAGCTAAAAAAGAATTTGATGATATTATAGAACGTTTAAAACTTATCATAAAGAAATACCAAAAAGATAATATTAATGTTAAAATACCAAAAGAAGTACATGAAGCTGTATTAGCTGTTATTGAGGATTTTTCTATTGAAATTTTAACTGCAAGTCCAAAAGCTCGTGATAAATTAGAACATTTCATCAGTCGTTTGTATGAAAATCTAATGAAACTATCTATTCATCACGCTTTGATTGATTTACGCACTGTTTTAAACATAGGTGATGTCGGTTATGCTCGTCTTCATTATTGGAAGATATGGAAAAATCTTATTGTTGTTTTAGAATCATTATTGGTAATTACACCGTATGAACGCGCTCAACGTCATCGAATCATTCGTGATTCGTTACAGGAATATGACCGTCAGATTAAATTGAAAAAATTTGTGAAACATAAGCTATGGGTACGGCGTACAACAATGGTTGAAAACCTACAGCCGAGATGGGATAATTGTTCGGTTGAAACCGCTGATAATTGTTTGCAACGTCTTGAAAAATCAAACATCGTCAGCACTTTTACACGTATTTCGGACCTTGAAAAGGATAAATTCTTTGAAAGGAGATTTTTCGGAAACGTGGCGTATTTGAAAAAAATACGAGATATTGAATAAAACAAAAAAGGAGGAAATATGAAATGGCAAAAATACCAGACGACATCAAAGCAGGTATGAAGCAATTGAGTGAAGTAACAAAGATACCAACAAAAGATTTACTCGCTCAATTAAAAGAATTTATAAATACAGACGAAAACATCATTGCGATGGGAGATAATGAGGAAGCGAAGGAATTCAAGATTCGTTACGCTTGGGCTCTTTTATATCGTCAACATTCCATGACTGGGAATGCAGTTGATTATTGCATACGCGTCATTAACTCACCAAACCCAAGGAAAATAAAGGTAAAAGGTGATGATACTTATGTTGGTGATTTAGTTGCACTTGCTCGACCGATAACGAAAAATGACTCAGGCAAGGAAGAACTTGGTGATGTTCAATACGCCGCTGGAACGTTTTGGCGTGATGGAGCCAAAAACCTCGGAAACCTTGAACGCAATAAGGTATATCGGACAAAGGTTATCGTAAAGGACAATGCATGGGGAATCAATATAACATCAGACCGTGCAATGTTTACTGAAACGGATGACAAGATTCCTGAGTTCAAAAAATTCTATGAAAAGGAAATACATCCTAACCTTGAAAGTCTTGTTATCACCATTAATTCAATGGATTTACATGAAAGCGAAAATAATACTGATATTCGTATTCTTGAGGCAACCGTCATTGAATCAGAGGTAGGAGAAAGTTCTTCAACAGGACGTGAATTCGGTCGTTACGCTGTAATGGATTCATCCGTTGTTGGAGGAAGTTACACGATTTTTGTTTCTCCCGAGGAAGTTGAATGGGCTCAAGGTTCAATCATTCGATTTGGTGGTACCGTTAGCGTCAACCAAGATACAGGTGATATACGATGGAATAATCATTTTACTGTTCCTACAAAATTTGCTATGCCTAAAAAAATAACTGTTAAATCTGTAGGAAAGGAAGAAGTTGATGTTGATGATTTGGATGACGATATGGATGACGATATTGATGAAGAGGCAGAAACAACAACAAAAAAGGAAACACCCAAGAAACAAAAGGAAAAAGCTGAGAAAGAAGAGAACGATGAAGAAGACGGTGATTACGAAATATAAAATGAGGAAATAACATGATGCAAAAAAAGGTCGCTGGCGCAGTGGATGACGAGCAAGATTTGTGGAAAAAACAACTCGTCAAACCAATTACAATGACCAATTTCATAAAGGAAACAGCTGATACTGAAAAAATGCTTTTGTTTAGCGAAAGCGGTGCCGGTAAAACTTCGTTTTACCTTGGCATCTTAAAATATCTCAAAAAATCTGGAGTAAATAAAGATGAATTATTGATGTGTATTGTTTATCCTGACAGAAGTACTGGTATCACAAAAATACAAAAATTGATTCCTCGTGAATTTCTCGATAACATACTTGTATTTCCTGTTAACACATACGAAGAAATGGTATCATCAACCGCCGTTGCTGAACAACGATTGAAGGAACATTACAAAAACACCGGAAAATTTGGTTGGTTGGTCATTGAATTACTTGAGGAAAGCTGGCGTTTCACTCAGGATTATTATTCGAGAAAAGCTTTTGGTGAATCACTCGCTGATTTAATGGCAACAAAACGTCAAGAAGTCAAAGCGATGATGGAATCAAAAGATAAGGCAGGTAAAGAAACCGCTTACCAAGCACTTGAAGGATACAAGGATTGGGTGACAATAAAATTTTATCATAACTTTAACTGGATTGATAAAATCAAAAAAATGCCATTCAATGTTGTATTCACCTCTGAAGTCAAAAAGGAAGACAATGAGGATTCTGTATTCTCACAATTGAAATGGAGACCAGCTGGTGAAAAAGACAACATACACCGTGTTGACACTGTTTTGTATCTATCACATAAAGGCAATGATTTCTTCATGAAGCCTTTCAAATTAACTGGTTACACACGATTGTATAGTGAACAAAAAATCACCAGTAAAAACGGATACGAATTGCACCGTCATTCTTGTAGCCGACTTGAGGAATTAGGTTACTGCGTTTCAAAAATAACTGATATTGAAATGCAAGCAGGAATCAACCCACCAAAAAAGAAGGTCGAACCTGCTGATGAAGAAGAAGAAAAACCAAAAGAACCGAAAGAAGAAAAACAGAAAGAAAAGGAACAAAATGAAGATGAATGGGAGTTATAAATATGAATTTTGAACTCGAACAATCAAAATTAGTTGAAATGTTTGAAAGGCTGATGCTCGTCAATGTTTTTCCATCAAGTGTCATATCAACGACAACTGATGGAACATTATTTTCCATACAAAAAGATTCACATGCCCGAGCCCTACGTTTTATTAAATTTAACAAAGGGTTCTTTAAATCAATCGATGGAAAAGATGAGACGGTTGAAATTGATGTCGAAAAAGCACTAAAACTCATCAAAGCAGTACCACCAAAAGAAGTTTTGAAGGTAAATACTGAAGGAAACAAATTTGTTATCGTGTGTAAAAAGAAAAAAATACACCTAACAACGCGTGAACCTGAAGATGAAATCATTAAAGGATTACCATTCGAAACTGTTGATGGAGTGCCAGTCATCGGTGAAGGTGTTGACGAAGTAAAACTTGATGTCAATATGAAAATAAAACTTGATGATTTCAAAGCATTCATCAGCGATGCAAGTCCACTTAAAACGGAATATTACACGTTTTGCATTAAAAACAAAAAAATCAATGTACGTGTTGGTGATTTGCATGATACGAGTGATGATAGCACGTGGAAACCTGACGGTGAAATATTTAAAGGTGAAAAATTAAACGCAATATACACTTTTGGTGTACAACAAATCGGTGATACCTTCCGTGAAGATGTCAATATAAAATTATGCAATGAAGCACCCGCTTGGTTTTACGAAGAAAACGATGATTACATGTTTGGTGTCCTTTTACCGCCTTATGTTGAGGAGGAAGAATAATGAAATGTTCACATTGCAATAGCGAAATAGAATCATGTGATTCCTGTAACGAAGCATTCGATGTCGGTGATACTATCCTTTGTTTGGATGGTGATGTGCATCTTTGTGACGACCGGTGCTTTCTCGATTTTGCCAAAGAAATGAATGATATAAATAAAGCAAACGTAGAGGAGGATTAAATGCCTAAATTAGGATTGAGAAAAAAACAACCGCATGTCGAAACATCACAATCGACAACTCCGCAACCGCCAGCTCAACCTGAATATACCACATTTATTGTGGGTATATTGCAAGACGATGAATTACTCCGTAGGTTCGTTATTGTTGCTTCGACAATGGAAGAAGCGCTCACTAAATTGACCGCGTTTATGCACACTAATCCTATGTTATCAAACGCTAATTCCATTGCTATCGAGGAGATAATGGCAATATAAGTTGGTTTGATGTTTAACGAAACTCCCAGATTTGTTGGTTTCCCAAACCAATTATGGGTTGAAACAAAATTTGCCTTCGATAATTTTGAACGGATGTTCAAAAATAAGGTACCTTACTTTGTTTCTCCGTTTCGTTATAAAAGAAAAGGCGTACCAATTGTTGACAATCTGTTATTTGACATCGATTCATATTTTAGTATCCGTATGCCGTGGAGGAACGTGAAAAAATTGAGTGATTGGTGCTATAAACGTGATATTCCTGTTATACAAAACTTTAGCGGAGGTAAAGGATTTCACGCTTTCATTTTATTCAAACCAGTCACTCTTTACACACCACGAGATAAAGTTGATGTTTCAAATTTGATGTATTCGATACAAATGCGATTGTCAAAAGAATTAGGACTGGAAGCGTTTGATTCACCTACATATGGACGAATCAGATTTTTAATACGATATCCAACATCAAAATATATACGTGCAAATGAAGAAACAGGAAAACTCGAGGAAAATGGTATGTACTGTCGATATCTTACAAATGATGAATTCGATAAAGGATGTAAACATATATCGAAACTTGTCAAAGAACCAGGTATCGTTCCACAACCACCAAAAAGTGATATTTCATTACTTCAAATTTCACACCATTTTAAAAATTTCAAGATTATTCCTCGGAAAGCTGATAACCAAATAAAATTGAAGATAAAACGATTAGGAAATACGGTTCCTAACGTTCCAGCTTTAGGTCTTCCATGTTTACAAGCAATTGCAACAAATACACATCCCACACATTTTGAACGTGTTGAACTTGTAGCGTGGTTGAAACATCTACAATATACTGATATCGCTATTAATGCGTTCATCAAAAATCGTAATTGGACAAGATATCGACCTGGGATAACATCATATCAAATACGAAGTGTCAAACCACGTCCTGTAAAATGTTCTTTTTTGGAAAAATCATATGGACACCTTTGTAAAAATTGTAGTTTCAAAAGGAGGCATTGGTAAATGTATTCTAATATTGCTGGGATATCCTTGATAAATATTTTTGAAAACACATCCAACCATCCCATCCATAAGAAAAATCAAGGACCCAAAGGCACATTTGGAGGCATCGAATGAGAATTTGTGTTGATTATCGTGAAAAGGAAGTCATACCACGATTTAGACAATTTATCGAAAAAGGTAAATCACCTTTGATAGAAGGTATACAAGTCGGCAATTTTCCTGCTGATGTTCATACACCTGATAATTTGGTTGGTATTGAACGAAAGCATACTGATTTCATACAATCAGTATACGATAAACAACTTGAAAAACAATTGATTGAATTAAAAAATAATTTCATTCATCCATACCTCTTTATTGAATATGATGGAATAAAAGACCTCATCACCAAAAATAAAGGAACAAATCCGAAAATAATTGCAGGTGAATTAGCATCAATTATGGCACGACATCAAGTAACCATCATGTTTGTTGGTACGTTATATGTGCCCTTTACGTGTCGTGTCATTGAAAAATTCTATGACTTGAAAAATCCGGTTAAGGAATATAGCCCGATACGAACCCGTCATAAAAAAGCAAAACGCGAAGCGAGTTCACAGGAAATAAAACTTGATATCATCAGTCGTTTGCCTGGTGTTGGCGCTAAAAAAGGTGTTCATTTGTTGGAACATTTTGATTATTCAATAGCAGAAATCACTAAAGCGCCTGTAAGACGAATTATGGAAGTTGAAGGATTTGGAAAAAAATTATCAGAAAAAATAAAGGAAGTATTATCATGATGGAAGAAGAAAAATTAATGGATAATGGAACAAAAGTGAGGTTGATATTCTATAGTATTGTATTCAGCATGTTATTCATTGCATGTCTTGTGATACCGTGTTTGTTTACACAATCAATATACGGACCTATTGTTGGAGGATTGATAGGATTAACCATAATTGGTTTCGTTATCATACAGTTTTATCCGATATGGTTTGAAGATTATATCAAACGGTTTTGGGAACATCAAAAATTGTTGGAGGAAAGTAAAAATGACTCGAAAGAGAGTGAAACAAAAACAAAAGAAGGCTGTTGTTAAACAACCAGCTAAAATTCAAGAACCAATCAAAAAAACATTACCTTCAAAGAGAACAATCACCGCTATTACTCTTATAGGTATCATGTTTTTGGTTCTTTTCATGAACAGTTATTTCAACTACACATCAGGCGGTGCATATAATGAAGATGGTGATACGTTAGGTACTCGTTTCTTTTTATCGGGACCTGACCCTTATTATAACATGAGAACATGTGAAGAAACGATTCAAAAAGGATATTATCCCTATGTGGTTGATGAAGACCCGTTACTAAATTATCCTGTTGGTGATAAAGGTTCTCGTCCGCCTGTTTTTAATATGATTGCGGTCGGTTCGGCATTGTTTGTTAATACAATATCAGGAATGCCGGTGCTTGATGCATTGGGTTGGTGTATGTTATTCTTGCCGGCAATTTATGGTGCATTGCTTGTTTTTCCTGTATATGGTATAGGAAAGGAACTATTCAGTCGAAAGGTTGGTATTTTTGCCGCTTTTCTTGTTGCATTGATTCCTATACATATTGGTTCAGGACACGGTTCAAGTTTCTCTTTATTCGACCATGATTCATTTTTGCTTTTGTTGTTTACATTGACGTTTTATTTATTTATTAAAGCATTAATAACAAAAGATAAACGCGGATATTTATATGCAATATCAGCGGGTACAGTAATGGCTACAATTCAAATGACATGGGTTGCGGCTCAAGTGATATTTTTGATATTTTGTATATTTATTGCTATTTACGTATTCATCAATATCTTACGCACAAAATATGACCTTGTTCCTTGCAAAAAAGTGTCAATTATGTTAGCGACAGCATTCATCATATCATTACCTTACATGGCAATGATTAATCGGACATTTCATTATCCGTTTTTAACAATGGCATTTTCATTTGGTATTTTACTGTACTACTTTATTTTAAAGAGAATAAATTACCCATGGTTAATAACATTACCAATAACAGTAGGTATTGGCGCAGTTGGATTATCGTTTTTATATATGATACAGATTGGTATTTTACCAGTGACTGGTGTATTACGAGGATTTGCAAATGTTATATTTGGAGAAGGTATTTATGGAAGTCAAGTATCACTTACGATTGGTGAAGCGGCGACCTCACAATTAAGTGCAACCGTGATGTCGTTTGGACCTGCATTATATTGGTTATGCCTTTCAGGATTTATTATATTTCTTTATCAAGTGTATCGTGATAAATTCAAACCTGAGCATGTCTTAATCATCAGTATATTTGTAACGAATTTCTGGTTAACCACCATAGCGGCTCGTTTTCTCAATGAACTGGTGCCATATATGGTGTTGTTTACATCATATTTCATTATGCTGATGATTGAAAAAGTTGATTTGAAGAAATTAAAAACAAATTTCGAACAATTAGGTTTTGCACGGACAATGCAAGGAATGAAAGTTGCACAAATAACCGTTATCGCTGTTACTGTTTTTGCACTTGTGGTACCAAATACCTTTTTAGCGCTTGACGCCGCCGTCCCACCTGAAATGGATGAAGAAGTATTCGGTGAAGGATTTACAGGTGCTTGGGGAAACAATCTTATACAACAATATTATTGGGCTGAAGGATTGAATTGGTTATCACATCAAGACACTGATATTCCACTTGAAAAAGACAGACCTGCATTGATGGCATGGTGGGATTACGGGTTTTACACAGCTGCTATGAGCGGACATCCTGCTGTTGCTGATAACTATCAGTCGGGTATCGAACCGGCAGCTAATTTTCATATCGCACAATCTGAAGGTGAAGCAATTTGTGTTATGATTATTCGTTGTACTGATGGAACTATCGAAAATAATATCATGCCTGAAAACGTAAAAAACGTTTACAGAACATACCTACCTCCATATAACGAAACCCGTGAAATCAAAGATGCTGAAGGTAATGTTACTGACACATATAACGTATCATTTTATCCGGGACAAGATGTTATCAATTACATCGAAAACCCAAAATCAGCACCCACATACAATCAATTAACAGCGCCTGAATGGGGTAACACAGTATTGCATGTATCAGATGAAAATGCAAAATATCATGATTGCTGTCGTATTATGACTGAAAACCTAACTGAAGAACAAATAGTAAAAATGTATATGGATATCAAAGATACAACAGGATACAATATCAAATATTATGGTGTTGAATATCGTGATATGTACGAAATTTTCTCTGTATTCCCATTCCTTGCTGATAGAGGAACGCATGGATATTCAACAGGTGAAGATGATTATTACATCACTACATATACGGACACCAACACAGGAAACTCATTTACATTAGAGGAAATCGAAGAAATGAGTGAAACGGAAATGTTAGGAAGAAATTTTGAACCCAAAATGTCACGGAAAGATGGTTTTTACAACACAATGATTTACAAAGCGTACATCGGACAACCAGTCAGCGATGGTAGTATTCCACGTGACCGTATTCCTGGTTATTTCTTGAAACATTGGGCATTATCATATTCATCACCATATCTTGCAATTTTAACATATTATGAAGGAGCGACTATCAACGGAACGGTGAAACTTGGTGATGAAAATCAAAGTTATGATGGAACACAAGTGGTTGTGTTTGACCAATATAATATTCCAAAAACATACGATGTTACCGAAAACGGTAATTTCTCTGTTCTTGCTCCTGCCGGTAATGTAAGTCTTCAGATATACGTTGGTAATAATAATCTAACAGGATTGATACCTGTTACACCTGTTACTGATGAAGAAGCAACGCGTCAAACACCACGAACTGAACCTCCTGTCGAATTCCACATCAACACATCATCAATTGATATGAACGTGTATTTCAATGAAACATACGCTAACCTATCCTGTCAAAACTATACCTATGACGCTACATTATCAATCAAAAGTACAACATACATGTATCACGAATTTACAGAACAACTCGTACCAGGCAACAATACATTCCATTGGGAAGATATTATTCCTGACAATTATCAGATAACGATATCAGCAACCAATTGTACAATGCATCAACAACAAGCATTCTTTAAACCAAACAATAACACAATCAATATTGTGTATGATAATGTTGGTGGTGAGAATACTGGATAAAAAAGATGAATATAAAGAAAAATTGAAAGAATTAATGGAAAGGAAAGAAATCATAGAAACACAAATCCGATGGGTTGCCTGGAATTATAAATATCCAGGCATTCCTTTTGACAAGGACAAATCATTTCCATACAAAAAAATTATTAGGGAAGAATTCAATATTGTAATATAAGGTGAGGAAAAAAGATGATAATATCACGGGCACCTCTGCGTATAACGTTAGGAGGTGGAGGAACGGATTTGCCGTCATATTATGAAAAATATGGTGGTTTTTTAATATCAGGAGCAATTGACAAATACATATATGTCGGTGCGAACCATCAATTTTGGCATAATTATTCATTAAAATACTCTAAAATAGAAATTGCTGAAGAAATTGATGATATACAACACCCATTGATTAAAGAAGCGCTCAAATATCTCAACATACAAAAAGGAATAGAAATAACGTCATTGGCTGATGTTCCTTCAGGAACAGGCCTTGGTTCTTCAGGCGCTTTTTTGATTGCTTTACTCAATACGTTATATCATTTTAACTACCTAAACCCAAGTAAAAGAACACTTGCTCAAGATGCCTGTCATATTGAATTGGATATTATGAAGGAGCATGAAGGCAAACAGGATAAATATGCTTGCGCTGAAGGTTCTCTTAAAGCGTATACATTTCATCCTGATGGTAAAGTATCAATTACACCATTACAGGATGAAGATTTATTGATGCGTGAGTTAGAAAAAAAGATATACATATTTTTTACAGGTGAAAAACGAAAAATTCGAGCCGCCGATGCATTAGCGAACCAGGATATCAAATTAAAACAAAAAGATATGGATATGACCGAAAAGATGCACAGCATCAAAAGAATCGGTGAATTGACAAAACAAGCTTTTGATAATTTCGAAATTGATAAATTTGGGATGTTGCTTAACGAACATTGGAAAACAAAAATATCGTATGCACCAGACGCTACAACACCATTCATTGATGAATGTTATGAAACGGCAATGGAATATGGTGCATTGGGTGGAAAAATAATGGGAGCAGCTACGCAAGGTGCAGGATTCTTTATGTTTTATCATCCTGAAGAAGATAAAAAATCCTGGGATTTTGTTAGTGCTATGGAAAAGAAAGGATTGAAACGTATGCCTTTCAAATTTGATAGGAAAGGAGTGATATTGATGGAGGATTAGAATGTTACATGATGAAATAAAAGATATATTACGGGCACACGGTGATTATCGAGGTTTGCCTACGTTTGAAATGCCCGAATGGAAAGAATTTACCTCAAAATATGAAAAAGATGATATTCGTAAAGCGTTAGCTGATTACATTGTCAATGAACATATTCCATTTCCTTTAAAAGTTATTACAAAAAAGGATGTCGAAAAACGATTTCATAATTTACATTCGTTTTCATGTATCGAATCATTCCAAAAGAAAGAATCGGGTGATATTCGAGGATATCCTGAACATGAATTTACAGGAGAAGAATATGAACTCGGTCTTATTAACACAGGAACACAATTCAATCGTGTGAGTGATTATTATCACCAAGAAAATCGTATGGCATGTGGTAGCGTATCAATGATGGCACCACTTGAAATATGGCAAGACCAAAAGAAGTTAGAAACAATGAATTGGTTATTTTGGCGTGATATCATGGGCGACAATCCTGTAGATGAAGAATCATTTCGACTTTCTTTTAAATTAGGTACATACACGGCGGCTCAATTCAAACCAAACGCCGCTAAAACGATTTATGAAATGTACGGTGCAGATAATATCCTTGACACATCATGTGGTTGGGGTGACCGTCTTGCAGGTTTTTATGGAACGCCTCACACGAAATTATATGTTGGTTGCGACCCAAACGATGTATCATTTGGATTATACAAAAAACAATGCCTTGATTATGATAAATTTTTGTCAGGAAAAACACCTGAACTAATCGAGGAAGAAGATTATTTTGAAGTACACGGCGCAAAAACCGTAAAAATATGGCGTAAACCTGCGGAGGATGTTGATTGGTCTCTATACAAGGATACATTCGATGTTTATTTTACATCTCCACCTTATTTCTGCACCGAAAAATATGGTACGAATTCAAAAAACGTTGAGGAACAGTCATGGAATCGGTATCAGGAATTTGATGCATGGAAATATGATTTTCTTTTCAAAGTTAATAAAATGACTTGGCCTACAATCAAACATGGTGGATATTCATGTATCAATATTATGGACCCAATCATCAAATCAAAACGTCAACCATTATGTGATGATATGGTTCGCGATTTCATGACGTTTGATGATTGTTATTATCTTGGCTATACAGGATTCGTTATGTCGGCACGACCTCATATGAAACAGGAAAAATTATCAATTGAACCGATTTGGATTTTCCGTAAAGGTATCAATAAACATGAAACGCAAATTGGTAAAACAAAACCTTTAGATTGGTGGTTTAGAAAAAAGAAACATGAACCTGAAACACAATCGGAACCTAATCAAAAAGATTTACCTAAAACACAAGAAAAAACAAAAAAAGAAGGATTAAACAAGTGGTTTTAATGGAATTTATATGTTGTGACCATTGTCATAAACGAATACGTGTTCCTAACAAGACATACATTAGATTTTATAAAAATCATAATAATGATTATTATTGGGATTTGTGCGATGATTGTGTAAGGGAATTAAAAGATAAAATATCCTATTTATTTGAAAACTATGGAAATCCATATACACCTATTTTGGAGGAAGATTAATGGAAGTATCACTTTTAGACAAGACAGCACCTTCGTTCTATGAGCCACTCATATCACTTGCTCATGGAACACGAAGCAACGAAAAACAAATTATATGGACAAGCAAAAACAAATCCGTTGATGATATGTGCCGTGACCTCATAAGTTGGGGACACACAGGAGTATTTGAACACATCAAATTTACATTTCATGTATCGGAAATATCACGCTGTTTGACACATCAATTAGTTCGACACCGGATAGCATCATATCTTCAAATGAGTAACCGACATGCCAAACCACGTCCTGCTGATTATGTGCGACCACCATCCATTGAAAAAATAAGTCAACAAACGTATGGAAACAATAAATTGGTCGGTTTGTATGAAATAATGATTGAGAAGGCTTACGAAAATTACAATATTATGATTGAAGAAGGCGTTCCTATGGAAGATGCTCGCTACCTTTTACCACCAGGATATTTTACACACATTTTAATCACTATGAATGCTCGAGAATTACTTCATTTCTTTACATTACGATGTGCTCCAGACGCACAATGGGAAATACGAGAAATGGCAATACAAATGCTCAAATTATGTCATGCATGTTTTCCGACCATATTCGATGATTTGTACAAAAAATATTGTGAGGTGGAAAGATAGGAAAAAAAGTTGTACTCAGGCATCACCAGTCTACTCCATCATATAATTTTGTTTCCTATCCCACAAACTCGAGGAAAAAATGAATCATAAAGAGGAATTAGAAAAAGAAGCTATAGAGGATGCAGAAAGGGAGAATTCCCTTGAGTATCATATCCTATGTCATGGATATAACTTTGGTTGAGGTGGAAAGGCAGGGTTCCGTTTTCGCAAGTATCCTTCGCTCATCGGATTAATCGCCCCTGCCCCACAAACTCAGCAAGAGTAAGTTAACGGCAAACTTTATCCCTTCCAAGGATAATTCGGGGGTTCAACTCCCTCCTCTTGCATCATGAAACACATGCGATTGTTATCGTTTGTAATTGCCTTAGTATTTCTTGTTTGTCTAACAAAGAAAAAAATATCAATCCTATGGTTATGGATTGCTGTTTTATTCGGGTTGAAACAATGAGATGTGATAATTGTAAAGCACTAGCAACAGTAACATGGGAAATTGATGGTGAAATACACCATTATTGCCTATTTTGTTACAAAACAGCAGGAAAAATATATTATAAGGAGAAAACAAACTATGTCGTATTTTGAAGATATTGCCGAAATGGCAGAAAAACTGGACCATGATAGGTCGATACATGACGTTGTAAAAGTATTAGAAAAAGCACGTGAAGCAGGAAGACAAGTTTTTATTGCCGGTAATGGTGGTAGTGCTGGAACAGCTTCTCACATGGCAGCTGATTTATGTAAAATGGCAGAAATTAAAGCAATCAGTTTAGTAGAAAATGCGTCTTTAATGACAGCACTTATTAATGATGATGGTTGGGAAGAACTATACATTGAACAATTAGAACGCTTTTATAATCGAGGCGACATCCTTATTACGTTATCAGTACATGGCGGAAAAGGAACTGATAAAGCAGGAAAATGGTCACAAAATCTTATGAAGGCAATCAATTATGTAAAAGACAACGGCGGGACAACAATCGCGTTAACAGGTTTCGATGGTGGCGCTATGCTTCGTGAGTGTGATTTTTGTATCAATGTTCCTGCGGAATCCACACCTGTTGTTGAATCAATGCATGTCGTTTTACATCATTACATCACATTTGCGTTATATAAAGGACATCGTAAATGAGGACATCAATATGTGGAACTATGTTACAGAAAAAGAATCAAAAATGTCACCACAATTATTCGACCAACAAATTGCAATAGGATTATCGCATTGTAAGACATATGGTGATGTTACTCATCTTTTACAAGATGTTAGAAAACATGAACGGATGCAACAACAATTGACGCCTTTTTTACAAAAAGTATTGAAAAGAATAGAAGATGGCGACAAAGTTACAATATGGTTTGACATGGATGGAACGTTATGTGATACTGAATCAGGTAATTACGAGAACGCTGAACCAGATTACGCGATGATTACTTTACTTAATATGTTATACGACCTTGATTGTCAAATACTCATTGTTACAGCAAGGGGTTCAACGAGCGGATATGATTGGGAAACGTTAACCAAAAAACAATTAAAGGAATGGGGTGTACAGTATCATCGTTTAATGATGGGAATACCAAAGGATTTCTATATTGGTGATGAAACCATGCAACCTGAAGTGTTCCTGAATGAAATTGGTGAGTATGAAAGAAAATAAAAAATATTCACTTTGCAAAAAATGTAAAGAATATGGACATTCACTCTATTATTATACAAAATATTGTCCAAGAAATTGTGATTATGCAATCAATAAAATTGAAAAAAATCGTAATGCATTTTTTAAAAAATGGGATGAAATACGAAAAAAAACTTGCCCGTATTGTCATAAAAAACGTTTATCTTATATAGGTAATACAATATTGTGTATGAATTGTAGTAAGGAAATAAAGGAGGTGGCATAATGCCAGAAGAAGAAAAAACACCAGAACAGTTGGCGAAAAAAGAAGTCAACAAACGTGTCGCTAAAGTATTAGCTGACATTGAAATAAAACGCAGAAAATATAAAGCAAAAATAAAAAAACTCGATAAGCTCGAGAAAAAAATCCTCGATGGAGATGTAGTACCAGACGACATCTCTGTTGATAAAATAACAGATGATGACGATGACGATGATTTGTCATCGTCTTCTTCTAAACACCTTGTCATGCTCCTTGATGAAAGCGGGTCGATGTATTCAAACAAACCTGATACTATTAACGCAATCAATACATATCTCAAAAAATTAAAAACAGATAAACAAATCAATTATCATTTAACGCTTACAAAATTTGGTAGCAACAACGTAGAAACACCAATAAGAAACAAACCAATTAAATTAGTATCATTTACCGATGAAGATTATCACCCAATGGGCGGAACGCCTCTTTATGATGCAATTGGCAGAACAATCGGACAACTTACAAACAAGAAAAATGTCCTTTTCGCTATCATTACTGATGGTTGCGAAAACATGTCTCAAGAATATAATCTCGATAGTATTAAAGGTTTAATGAGGGACAAAGAAAAACACGGATGGACATTTATCTATTTAGGTGCTGACCAAGACGCTTGGTCAAGAGCAAAAGCATTTGATATGCCAAAAGGAAATGTTATTGGTTATGCAAGCGCAAACGTCAACAGGACAATGGGACACCTTGCGATGTCAACTAAACAATATTCTCATGCAGAAAAAATAGGTACTATACGAGGAACACAAGCAAATTTCTTCTCTGATTTCAGTTCAAGGACACCAAAGAAAACAAAAAAGAAAATGGACTTGAAATAATGGAACGATTAATGGATAAGAAAAAAGAAATCGAAGAATCATTAACGGAACATAAATTGGAAACTGATGATGAAAAATTCGCTTATAATGTAGCAAAACGATGTATAAACGATTGTTTCAAAGCGTTTGATTCTGCCAAAGAATTCTATAAAACATATCACCATAATATGGAAAAACTAAGAAAAGAACAACCTGATGTTTACGAGAAAATGTCGTATGCTTATAAAAGGTCGATATCAACTTGAAACTGCATTTAGTGTGTATGATAAAGACGACTACCGAGATTGGTTGTTTCATTATGTATTTGAAGAGTGATAAAATGGAAATCGTAAAATGTGAAAACTGCAATAAAATACTTTCCACGTGCGATTGTGGAAAGTTTCAAAAAGTAAAAAAGGTTGAAATGTAAAATGCAATGTGTCATTCCATGTGGCGGTCTTGCCACACGATTAGGTGACCTCGCAAAAGAAACTCCGAAAGCAATGATGCTTATCGATGATAAACCGTTTCTTGAACATCAAATCGAACTATTAAAAAAACATCACATCACGGATTTTGTTTTTTGTGTTAATCATTTGAAAGAACAAATCGAAGAATATTTTGATGATGGTACAAAATTTGATGTAAATATAGAATATAGTGTTGATGACCAACTCGGTACAATAGGAGCGGTGAAAAAAGCACAATCGCTATTGAAACATACCTTTTTCATTATGTATGGTGACAGTTATCTTCCTTACCTGAACTTCACCGATATGTATCAATTATTTATAGCCCAAGATAAATTAGCAATGTTAGCCGTTTGGAAAAACAATAATTACATTGACCAAAGCAATATATTCATCAAAAACAACAAAATCATTAGTGTTGATGATAAAACAAACGGACATCATATAGATTATGGTGTAACGTTAGTTGAAAGAAAAGCAATCAAAATGTTGCCCGAAAACACACCAATGTCAACATCACAATTTCGAAATAGATTATTCAAAAGAGAACAGATTGTTCCTTACTTTGTAACCAAGCGATTGTATCATATTGGAAACCCAGAAGCGTTGGAGGAAACAAAAACATTTATTGAGGCAATTGAATGAAAATATTAATGAACAAAAAACTAAATACAACACTTTTTCTCTTTTCTTTTGGAATGTTGATAATCAGTTTTTGTTTCATAACAACATTAGCATTCTCTGAAGATGGAAAAGTAGCATTGACCCTATCAAAATATTGGGCTATTATTAGTATCGGTAGCGTCTTTGGAATATACTATGCATTATATAATTATACAAAGTATTATTAGCATTTTTAGAACAACAAAGGAGAACTGATAATGGATTATCAAATTCTTTCCGAAGAAAAGTGGTGTGCATGTCAAGCAGGTGAAAAATCAGTTAAAGAAACATTCAAAGATTTATCATATTTTGGCAGTGATGGTGTTTGGAATTATTATGGTTCTATTACTGAAAATGGGATTACAACATTAATGAGGATTAAACAAACTTTTAAAAAATGTAAGGATTGCGAAAAAACTGATTGTATGTTTAGTCCTTATTATAATAATTATTACACTAAAGCAAAAGAAATAGGTTTATAATAAAAAAAATAGGTAGTGATTGAATGGGTGATTTAGAAGATATAAAGGATAAATTAGACAACATACAAACTATTTTGTTACACGTGGTGAAGATGATTGAAGGAAAAGTCGTATTGAGATTGCTTTCAAATAAAAGAACTGAGGTGAACAAATACTTAGCATGGTATAATTCACCAATAGAAAAGAGCAAGAGAAGATTTAGTGAAAAAGGAGTAATTAAGATTTAATCATAGCATAAAAGGTGAAGGTAAATGATAGAAAACGCATCGTATATTCCGACATGGTTTGGAGCAATGTCTAGACTTAAATGCCAGTAAAAATTAGAAGAAAACAATGGTATGTTTTTGTCTTTCTTTTATATATGAAATCAAAAAATGATTAATAATCTTTATGTTTGAATAAAAATCAATATCCTTTAAAATAATAGAATAGCAAAATTGAAATACTGGTTCTATTCTATATTTATGTATGGTAAAATCTAAACCAAAAATTAGTATAAGTGTAAAAAGAGACATAATAAAAACACTCGACAACTTTTATGGTATAAAATTAACTCAAAAACAACTCGATAAATTCTTAACACAAAAATTCATCAAAGAAATTGAAGAATACGGTTTTGATACAAGCGTAAGAGAAAAATTTCTTAATCACATATCACTTAAAGTATGCAAATTAAGATGGCCTATATATGGTGACACTGATACATACAAAAAAAGACATACATTTGAATTTCAAAAAGGATGTATAAAGAACAACATTGATTTTGAGTTGTAAAGGATGAAACAATTCACAAAAAAATTAATTAGACAACTTGCTTCAAATGTCGATTGGGATGTTTGTTTAATAGGCATCAGAAAAGGTAAAATAAATGGTAAAAATAGATGACTATTGGCACAAGCCAGATTGGTCAACCCAAAAGGGTGTTAAAAAATTAGGTAAAATTATAGAAATAGAAGCTCGTAATATAGGTGTGGATAGTGGAACTATTGCAATCACCGACCGTAAAGGAAGAAAATGTGACCGGTATCAAAAAGTTTTCCGGGTGCCAAATGGAAAATATCGTGTGACATGGGTTATGCCTAATACATGGCATGGAGTTGTACGTGGTACAGGTGATTTAACTGTAAAAACAGGTGAAATCATTGTTTCTGACCCCTGTTATTTTGAAGAGTTTTCTGATTATACTAATAATAATTGGGACCGCTTCCTTAAACGATACGATTATTTTAGAAAAGAAATACCAGGTTGGGTCATTCTAGATAAACACGGTGGTGACGGAAGTTTCGATGTATATATTAGGTTAAATAAAATAGGTTAATCATTTCTTCATTTTTCATAAAAGTTTATAAATTACTTTTTCATATGATATTTTAATTTATTGGTGGTGAGGCGCCGATGACAGAAATATTTCTGGATACAGCAAATTTAGAGGATATTAAACAATTTTTGGGTTGGGGTATCGGAACAGGAGTAACAACCAACCAAGCAATCTTTCTAAAAGAAAAAGGTTGTAATTTCAAGGAACGAGCAATTGAAATTCTTGAAATGGTATATCCGATGCCCGTGTCTTTAGAAGGACCAAACAACTATAATGAAATTGTAGAAAAAGCTGAAGAATACACACGATGGACAGGACCGAGAGGTTTTCGATTGTCCAACGCCGTCATAAAAGTTCCGATGATGGGAAACGGTGACGGATTACGAGCTGTTAACACATTAGAAAGTATGCATGTCAAAACAAACGTGACAGCTTGTATGACACTTAATCAAGCATTTTTAGCTGCTTCATCAGGAGCATCATATGTTTCATTATTCTACAATCGCATGAAGGATTGGTGGAACGAAAAACATCCTCCTGAAAATGAAGAAGAAGTTGATAGCGGTACATTTTATGCGTGGAATACAATCAATGAAACAATGAATGTGCTCAGGCAAAGTTATCCTGAAACAAAATTGATTGTTGGAAGCATTCGTAAGGTTTCTGATATCGAGGAAATATTAACGGCACAACCCGATATTATCACTATTCCGCCAAAAATTTTGAATGAAATGCCGTACAATGAGAAAACGGAATCTACACTTGGTGATTTTGAAAAAGCGTGGGACGAATTTCAAAAAGCTGAGAAAAAGATAGCATGAAGAAAAAGATGTGTGTACTGTGCCGACATCTTTTCCCAGTTGAAGAATTGCGTAATAGTCATCACGGCAAAATTTGTCATGACTGTTTTGAAGAAAAAAGTATGTCTCGATATAAGGAGGAGGGAACATGAGCTATTTAATCACAGGAGCCGCCGGTTTTATTGGCTCCCATTTATGTAAAGCGCTTGAAGAACGTGATATGGAACGTTATATTCTTGCTGATGATTTTTCACGTGGAAAACAATCATATCTTGAGTATCTTGGTGTAAAATCACATTGTCAACAAAGCGATTTACGTGATTATGACCAGGCAAAAGTAATGACAAAAAACGTTGGAACTGTATTTCATACTGCCTGTCGAATCGGTGGGATGCAATTTCTACATGGTTCACCTAAAAACGAATTGCGAGCATTACAAGAAAATATTGCAATCGATAACAACATTTGTCGTGCATGTGTCGAAAACGATGTTAAAAAAATAATTTTTACATCAAGCGTTTCTGTATACAATACAGCAAAACAATATGATAAAACGGCAAAACCATTCAAAGAAAAAGATAAAGATGAGATGCGTATTGACCCAGAGGGAGGGTATGGCTGGGCAAAATTCATTACCGAAAAAAATCTCGAAATGATGTCCGATGCTGGTATCAAAGTAGGTATTGTCCGTATTTTCAAATCATACGGTCCGTGTGATGATTATTCACCCGAATCGGGACAAGTAGTGTTATCATTGATGAGAAAAATCCTTAATCATGAAAAATTCATTGTTTGGGGTAAAGGAAATGTAACACGCAATCTCGTGTATATTGATGATTTAATTGATGCAATATTGAAAGTAGAAAAATACATCGAAAGAAAATCATTAACGGTCAATATCGGTGGAAATGAACCTATATCAATACGAAAATTGGCAGAACAAATCGTCAAATTATCAGAACAACGAATCAAGATACAATTTGACGAATCAAAACCGAGTGGACCACTTTCTCGTGTTCCAAATTTGAATGTAGCACAAAATTGTTTACAATGGGAACCTAAAACAGACCTTGATACTGGTTTACAAAAAAGTTGGGATTGGATGAAGGAGGAATTTAAATGAAGAAGATTTTAGTAACTGGAGCATCAGGATTTATAGGAAGCAACCTCGTAGAACGACTGCTTGAAAATTCACATCAAGTTATTGGTATTGATAACGATAAGAAAAAATCTTATCTTATTGAAGACGTCAAGAAACATCAAGATTTTATGATGATATGGGACGACATCAATAATATTGATGCACATCGCCAAGTATTGAAAGGAATTGATGAAGTATATCATTTAGCGGCTAGTGCTGATATACGAAAAAGTTATCAAGACCCAACAACGGATTTAAAAAACAATGTACAAGGTACAAATGCGGTTCTTGAATACATACGAAAAGAAAACGTACCTCGACTCATATTTTCATCGAGTTCATCAATTTACGGTGTCACTAGCGTTACACCAACGCCGGAAGATGTAAAGGACATTCGACCGATATCAATGTATGGTGCATCAAAACTTGCAAATGAAGCGTTTATCTACGCATATACCGATTTATACGGCATCAAAGCGTGGATGTTTCGTTTCGCGAATGTTGTCGGAAATCATCAACACCGTGGTGTCATTTATGATTTATTTCACAAATTACGAAAGAACAAAGACGAACTTGAGATTCTTGGGGATGGAAATCAATTGAAATCATATTTCGATGTTTCCGATTGTGTAAATGGTCTTATTGATATTCCACGGAACGACCATAACACAAATGTTGAAGTATATAATCTCGGCAACACTCATACAATGTCCGTTAGGGAATTAGCAAATATCATTTGTAATCGATTAAAAGTATCACCGATTATGCGTTTTACAGGCGGTGATAGAGGTTGGCCAGGTGATACACCTTATACAATATTATCTATTGATAAAGCATTATCCGTAGGTTGGAAACCAAAATACAACTGCGAACAATCAATAGAAAGAACAATTGATTGGTTGGAGCAATGAAATCACCGTTGGTATCTGCGGTAGTCATAACATACAAACGTCCTGACCGTTTGAAACGAGCTATTGAAACTAT
>Ga0180436_10000644_pt1 | contig 35307 bp, 32 predicted proteins | sample SS_ome_2_FD_132434 | JGI IMG/M metagenome (GOLD analysis project Ga0180436, IMG submission 132434) | Hypersaline lake sediment archaeal communities from the Salton Sea, California, USA - SS_3_S_2 metaG | ecosystem: Environmental > Aquatic > Non-marine Saline and Alkaline > Hypersaline >... | reverse complement strand
GCTGAGCAGCCTGTCGAGCTCCGTTCTCGTGGCCATTGTCCGCCCTCCTAATGGGTTGTACGGCGTGAGGTTGAGAGTATATCGCGGGACCCCACGCGCGCAACTTGCGACGGTTGTGTGAGAAGATGGCGGTGCTAGAATGCCAGGACAGAGCGTCGAGACTACGACGCAGAAGACACGGACAGGAGGCGACAGCGTGGAACTCATCGGCGGCATCGAGGGAGGCGGGACCAAGTTCGTCTGCGCGGTGGGCTCGGGACCGGGTGACATACGGGACGAGATTCGGTACCCGACCGGGGCGCCGGAAGAGGCGATCGGACGCGCCCTGGACTTCTTCTCGGCCCACGGCGACGTCGAGGCAGTCGGGATCGCCTGCTTCGGCCCGCTCGACCCCGATCCAAGCTCGCCCACCTTCGGGCACGTCACCACCACGCCCAAACCCGGCTGGGCCAACACGGAGTTCGCCGGCGTCGTGGGGCGCGCGCTCGGAGTTCCCGTCGGCTTCGACACCGATGTCAATGCAGCCGCGCTGGCCGAGTCTAGGTGGGGTGCGGCCAGAGGCTTGAGTTCCTGTCTCTATCTCACGGTCGGCACGGGCATCGGAGGCGGCGCCCTGGTCGAGGGAGGACTGATCCACGGCATGATGCACCCCGAGATGGGTCACGTCCGCATACCACACGATACAGCTGCGGATGCTTTCCCCGGCGTATGCCCCTACCACGGTGACTGCCTCGAGGGGCTGGCCAGTGGCCCCGCCATCCAGGCGCGGTGGGGTCGGCCCGCCGACACCCTGCCGCCGGACCATCCGGCGTGGCGTCTCGAAGCGCACTACATAGCATTGGGTCTTGTGGCCTACATTGTGACACTCTCGCCTCAGCGCATCATCCTGGGCGGCGGGGTCATGAGCCAACAGCACCTCTTCCCGCTCATCCGTGCCGAGGTACAGGACCTGATGAACGACTACATCCAGACGCCGGCGATGCAGGCGGGTATCGACAGCTATATCGTTCCCCCTGGCCTCGGGAATCGATCCGGTGTGCTCGGCGGCTTCGCCCTGGCGACGGACGCGCTTCAGAGACAGTGAGCGCACACATTGCCCGAGGAACGGTGTTCCTGGTCGTCCTGATTGCCCTTGGTACAGGATGTGCGCCCTATGCCGTGGCGCCAACGCCCTCTCCCGATGTGCCGCCCGTGACACCGAGCCCTACGGCAGGGTCCCAGGCCGAAGCGACACCCCCACCGTCTCCATCGCAGCCGACCCCGGCAAGTGTTGGGCGCGTTGAGCATCCGGCCGCGGGCGCTGATGTTACGCTGCCGGTTCGACTCCTGGTCCGTGTGGGCACCCCGGGGCAGGATGTCAATGTGACAGTTGCCTGGTCCACCGGAGAGCAGATCACGCACACGGTCACTGCCCTGAGGGGCATCGATGGAACCGGGCTCATCGCCACTGTTCTGAACTCAACTCTGCCGCGGTTTGAGCACCCGGAGACACAGCCCGGATCGCTTCAGGTCCACAACCTGGCAGGTGGCCTGCTGGCCTACCTGCCGATTCGCATCCTGGCCCCGGCCGATCCTGACACAGTGGAAGTCGACCTCTATTGGGTGCGAGACGACCAGATCGTCCCTCAATCTGTCCTGCTGCCACGGGCGTCGGCGATCATCGAGGCAACCGTGGAGGCCCTCCTCTGGGGGCCGGCCGTGAACAACACCGGGGGATTCACCACAAGGATACCCGCGCCGGCCCAGGTCCTGACTCACCCGGGTCGGAGCCCTGCGTGGCGAGAGCAGCCCAGACTGATGAGGCTCGGGCTCGTGGACCGCACAGCCATGGTTGACTTCTCGCCCGAGCTCACAGCCCACGCCGGCGGCGCGATGGAGACCGTGCTCATCAGGGAGCAGATCGAGGCTACCCTCAAGCAGTTCCCGACCGTCGACGACGTGGTCATCAGCATCAACGGCGTGACCGGCGTCCTGGACCCCTAGCCTGGGCACGGATTGCCAAACCCCCACAAACGTGGCATAACTCCAGGGACGCAGCAATGACGTGAGGAGCCGGCCCACCTATGAACACCCGCCGCACGATATCCCCTGACGCCGATCCCGAAGAGGTCGTGCTCGACCGGGCACTACGCCCCCAGAGGCTAGACGACCTAATCGGACAGAACCGCGTGCGCGAGAACCTGCGCATCCTCATCGAGGCAAGCCGACAACGTGAGGAGGCACTCGAGCACGTGCTCTTCTACGGTCCCCCGGGACTGGGCAAGACCACGCTGGCCCACATTATCGCGCGTGAGATGGATGCCAGCATCCGGGTCACTGCAGGTCCGTCGATCGAACGAGCCGGCGACCTTGCCGCCATACTCTCGAACTTGCACGAGAAGGAGGTCTTGTTCATCGACGAGTGTCACCGCTTGGGCAAAGCTGTGGAGGAGATTCTGTACCCGGCGATGGAGGACTTCGCGCTGGACCTTGTGATTGGCCAGGGACCGGGCGCTAGGTCCGTCAGGCTGAGCCTGCCCAACTTCACCGTCGTCGGGGCAACAACCAGGCTGGCGCTACTGTCAGCCCCGCTTCGCACCAGGTTCGGTGCCGTCCACCGCCTGGACTTCTACGATCAGGCCGATCTCGAGCAGATCGTCGAGCGAGCCGCTCGTGCGATCCACGTACCACTGAGGGACGGTGGGCGCGAGGAAATCGCACGTCGCGGTCGGGGCACCCCCCGAGTGGCGCTGCGCATCCTTCGGCGTGTCCGAGACTACGCGCAGGTTAGAGCCGACGGCGTGATCACGGCGGCCATTGCGCGTGAGGCGCTCTCGCTGCTGGAGATTGACCGCCGAGGTTTGGACGACCTCGACCGGCGCGTCCTCCACGCCATCATCACGAAGTTCGCCGGCGGCCCCGTTGGGTTGGACACCATCGCCGCCTCCATCGGTGAGGCCGCGGACACGATCATGGACGTCGTCGAGCCCTACCTCCTACAGCTTGGATTCATCGAGCGCACGCCTAGGGGCCGCACGGCTACCCAGCTCGCCTACGACCACCTGGGTTTGGACGACGATCGCATCGAACAGCGGCGTCTCTTCGATGCCTGAAAGCGGACGCGACCCTACCTGGGCCAAGGATGGATTGCCGGGTCGGCTATGCTCAGCCTAGGTGACACACTCCACGGACGGTACCGTGTCGATCGCCTGATGGAGATCGGAGCCCAGGAGGCTCGCTACGTCGGATGGGACCTCCAGGAGGGCGCAGCCGTGACCATCTCCGAGCTGATGCCCCAGCCCGACCTGGACCAGGGGCCCCTTGATGAGCTCATCAAGGCCTTCGAGGTCGAGGCCGACGCCCTCTCTCGCCTGCAGCACCCTGGCATCATTCCCCCGGCCGATTTCTTCTGCCTGCAGGCGACGGACCTGGGCCAGTCCGATGCCCAGGTCAATGCATACCTTGTCCGACCGGCTTCAGCCGGACAGACACTAGCTGAGGTCCTCGAGCAACGGGGAACGGTCACCGAAGACGAGGCGATCCAGTGGGCGACGCAACTGCTCGAAGCGCTCGCCTATGCCCACCGCCAAGGCATATGCCACGGCAACCTCGTCCCCGATCACATCTTCATCTCATCCGATGGCAGCGCGGCCCTCACGGACTTCGAACTCCTGGCCCTTTGGAGCCCCAGCGATCCACGCACTTGGACGGCAAAGCGTGTCATGGGCACGCCGGAATACCTGCCACCTGAACGGTGGGGCGTCCGGCAAGATCGTGCCGAGCCCACAGGTGATATCTACAGTCTCGGAGCATGCCTCTACCACGCGATCACAGGCGAGCAGCCCATCACGGCCGGAGAGAGAACATCCAATCCGTACCACTTCCTTCAGGTGAAGGCGTTGAGCCCCAAAGTCAGCGGACGGGCCAAGGCCGCGGTCCTCAAGGCCATGTCCCTCGCGCCTGACAAGCGTTTCGCAACCGCCGGCGAGATGGCGCGCGCTCTGCAGACTGCAGAGCCACAAGACACCAACACAGGAGCGGCGCCCCCACCGGCTATCATGCTCGCCAGGTTCGGCCGTCGATCCCGGCATAGGATCGGCCTGTGGGGGTGGCTCGGTTCCGTGCTAGGCCTCAGTCTGGCAGCCGCGACGGGCCTGGCGCTGGGACCTGCTTGGCGACACCCCACCGGCGATGCGGCCACGGGGCCGCCAACAGCCATTGCGACGTCTAGGCCGACCTCAGCCGTGGCTCCAGGCGGTGCGGCGCCGGAGTTGGTCGAGGCGCCTGCCGAGGAGGCGCCGTCTGAAGTGGATCAACCGACAGCACCGTTGGGCGGGAAGACGGAGGCCGGCGCGGCGCCTGAGGTGGATAGCGAACGGGCGACGCCTGAGCCAGGCAGTATCCTGGACACGCTGGCACCCACCCCGCCGTCCGGCTGGGAGCAGCTAGTCTCAGATCCCTTCGACGACAACGAGAACCAGTGGCTTGTCAGCGAACACGAAGATGACTGGGGCACCATCGCTCGCGCCATGGCCGTGGGTAGCTATCGGTGGACCGTGACAGCGGACCAGGCGGTAGGGCGCTGGTGTACGCCAGAGCTGGACGGTCGTGATGCCACGGTAGGCGACTTCTACGTGAGCGTGGACGTGCAGAGAGAGACGGGTCCGGTGACCGCGGCGTACGGGGTGATCCTGCGACTATCCGACGGAGACTACTACCAGTTCAGCGTGCGCGATGACGGGTATTACCAGTTCAGTCTCTGGTACGGCTACGCCTGGCAGCCCATCATCGACTGGACCAGCACTGACCTGGTAGTACCTGGGGAACCCAACCGCCTGACAGCAATCGCGGAGGCCGACCGGTTCGAGTTCTACATCAACGACGAGTTCGCGGACAAGGCCACAGACACCCGGCTTCCACGTGGCGAGGCCGGCCTCTCCATCTCGACCGCCGCCACGGATGGCGACGCCGTGTTTGTCTTCGACGACTTCGAGCTATGGCGTCCACAGAGTTGAGGAGAACACCACGATGGCGCCAATGACGATGGCAGAGATCTGGGTGGTTGTCAAGAACGGTCTGTGGATACTCGGACTGTCCCTCCTGTTAGCGATCTGGTCATACGCACGCTACGTGGCGCACGAGACCGGCGTTCGGACGCGGGACGTGATGGGGGCCGCGAGGTGGGCTGCATGGGTCGACGCGGGGCTCCTTCTGTTCGTGTCCGGCATGGCCGCCACTGAGACTAGAGTGTGGGCAAGAGTGCTTTGGGTCGTGCTGGGTGCCGCGATTCTGGTCCCCCGCGCCATTGGGACCATGAGAGCTCACCGGGACACGCGGACACAACCATCCACGGACGAAGGGAGCTCCACGACATGAGAGTGCGCCGGCTCGCGCTCGTTCTGCTGACGGTAGCCCCAGCCGCACTGATCGCCTTCCGGGCCGCAGACGTGGTCACACGACAAGCGGCGATGCAGACACTGCTGGGCCTGGCGGTCTCCACCGTGGGGGGGCTGACCACGGGTTGGGCCGCGGCCCGGTTCCTCGGCGTCCGCTCTGCCGGTGGCAGGCAGCTGCTCGGGTTCGCGCTGGTCACAGGGATCAGCGTGCTGACGGTCGGCACGCTCTTGATGGGCGTGGTACGTGGCCCGATGGCCTCAATCGGCGAGACAGGACGCGCAGTTCGCCAGGGCGTGCCCTTCGTGCACTTCATCGCCTGCCAGGGAGCGGCGATCGCTGCAATGTCGGATCCACGCACTGGCGAGGCCGAAGGCTGATCGCTGATGTGGCATGACATTCGTGAGTTCCTCGAACTGATCAAGTTCGAGCACACGCTCTTCGCGCTGCCGTTCGCATACGTCGGCATGGTGCTGGCGGCAGATGGCTGGCCGACCTGGCGCCAGGCTATCTGGATCACGATCGCCATGGCTGCAGCCCGGACGCTGGCCATGGCAGCCAACCGTCTCGCGGATCGGACCATCGACGCCCAGAATCCGCGTACCGTAGGGCGACCACTCGCCAGTGGTCGGGTGTCGCCGCGGGCCGCGTGGGTAGGAGCCGGTGTGGCTGCGTCCGTGCTCGTGCTGGCTGCGTGGCGCCTCGGACCGGTGCCGCTGGCGCTGCTCCCGTGCGCGCTCGTGGTGCTGGTCGGCTACTCCTTCACCAAGCGCGTCACCTGGCTCTCGCACTACATCCTGGGCTTCGTGGACGGGCTGGCACCGGCTGGGGCCTGGGTCGCCGTCAGGGGAAGCCTCTTCCGGGCAGACGACGCGCCCGCGTGGCTGCTCCTTGCCGCTCTGACCTTCTGGATCGGTGGATTCGACATCATCTATGCATGTCAGGACGCGGGCTTCGACCGAAAGCACGGGCTCCACGCAATCCCGGCCCGCTTCGGCACTGCCGCCGCCTTGCGCATCTCGGAAGCCAGCCACGTCGTGGCTATGGGCTTCCTCATCTGGCTGGGGTTCGTCACTGGAATGGCCTGGCCCTATGCCGTTGGCTTGCTTGCGGTCGCCTTCCTCTTGATGGCCGAGCACCTCTTGGTCTCGCCCAAGGATCTCACGCGCCTTAACGTCGCCTTCTTCCAGGTCAACAGCGCGATCAGCGTCTGCCTGTTCACTAGCGTGGCTGCTGCGCTCTCTGTTGGGCGCTAGAAGCCGGTAGCCCACGCTTGGTCACAACTGGAGATCACCCATGAGACGCATCGGACTCGCCACTATCGCGGCCACATGCCTGTTGACCGTCGGGATCTCCGGTTGCGTTCGCACGCCGACCCAGGACCCGATCCGCGTGGCGGTCCTCCCCATCTTGGACTCGTTGCCGCTCTATGTGGCCGAGGCAGAGGGCTACTTCGATGCCGCGGGGATTTCGGTCGAACTGATCCGAGTCAGCTCAGCTGCCGAGAGGGACCAACTCCTGCAAGCGGACCAGGCTGATGTCGTCATAACCGACTTGGTGGCCCTTGCGCTTGCGAACCGGGACCGCCCGCAGCTGCTCGCCGTCCGGTATGCCATGGTTCCCACGCCTGGGTCGGCCCAGTTCCGTGTCCTGGCTTCACCCAGCGCGGCTGCCCGCGACGCCCTGGACCTGGCAGGCAAGCAGGTTGGGGTCTCCGAAGGGACCGTCATTGATTATGTAACCCATCGCCTCCTGGAGCGGGAAGGGCTGCTCCCCGATCAGATCGAGACCCTGGCCGTGCCTCGGATACCAGATCGTATGGCGCTCCTGACCGGCGACGGCCTGGTCGCCGCGACATTGCCGGAGCCGCTAGGGTCCTTGGCGCTGCAGCAGGGTGCCCGACTCATCGTGGACGACACGGCCCATGCCGACATCAGTTGCAGCATATATGCGGTCAGAAGCCCGGTTGCCGCCGATCGGAAACGCGCCATCGGCGCACTCCTCGGGGCGATCGAGCGCGCCAGCGTCGACATCAACCAGGACCCGACTGCGTGGGACAGTCTACTAGAGGCCAACACGCTCCTCCCGGCGCCACTGCTGGGGACGTACAGGTTGCCCACGTACCCGGCGTCCGCCGTGCCTCCGGCGGCACACTATCTCGATGTGGTGGACTGGCTACGGGACTCTGGCCGTCTGGCCGTCGCCCCGGCCTACGCGGACATCGTGTCGCGCGAGTTCCTGCCCTAGGGCCCGCGTTGTGATCGTCCTCTCGGATGTCACCTTCGCCTACCCGCGCGAGGCAGCTGTGTTCGCCGGCCTCAATTGGCAGGTCGCGCAGGGCCAGGTGTGGTCTGTCTTGGGTAGGTCCGGCAGCGGCAAGAGCACGCTGTTGCTGCTCCTCGCCGGGCTCGTCAAGCCCCAGTCAGGCATGATCCATGTGCAAGGTCGGCGCCTGGATCGCCCGCGTCCCGAGACCGGCCTGGTTCTACAGGACTATGGGTTGCTGCCGTGGGCCACACTGCGCGACAACGTAGCGCTGGGGATCCGCGTCAGGCGTCTCTACGGCCCGGACGGGCGCCACGCGCCCGCCCATGCCTCGCCAGCAGACCACGACGCGCAAACCAAGGTGGATCACTGGCTACAGCGGCTGGCCATCGCCGAAGTCTCCGAAAGAAGACCCGGGCAGGTCTCGGGCGGACAACGGCAAAGGGCCGCGATCGCTAGGGCGCTGGTCCTCGAACCCGACATCCTCCTGCTTGATGAGCCCTTTGCGGCCCTGGACGCCCCGACCAGGGAGGGGCTGCAGTCGCTCACGCTGGCCCTCTGCCGTGAGTCGCGGTTGACTGTGGTATTGGTGACCCACAGCATCGAGGAAGCAATCTATGTAGGTCAACACGTCCTGCTTCTGCCGGGACGGCCCGGCGACGCGGTCACGGCGTTCGCCAATCCGCACACGTCAGATCCTGACTACCGGGCCACCCGCGCCTACGCCACGACGTGCGCCCGAGCCCGAGAGGCGCTTGATGCAAGCTGAACGTCAGGGATGGGCATCTCGACTTGGCGGTCCGTGGCTAGCCCGTCTAGCCGCCCTGATTGTGTTGCTGGTAGCTTGGGAGGCGTTCGCCCGACTACTGGCTCGACCTATCCTGCCACCCGCCACTGAGGTCATCGCCGCACTGACCCGCGAGGTCGGGCAAGATCTGGCCGGCCACGCGGCGGCTAGCCTGTTCAGGGTCCTGGCCAGCATCGGTCTGGCGGTCGTGACCGCGGCACCCGCTGGCCTGGCCTTGGGCCAGAGTCGGCGGTTGAATCGCCTGCTGGCGCCCTTCATCTATCTGCTCTATCCCGTGCCAAAGGTGGTCCTGGTGCCGATCTTGCTCCTACTCCTGGGCGTAGGTGACCTGCCAAAGATCGTGATCGTGACACTGATCCTCTTCTTCCAGATCCTGGTGTTGGTCAGAGATGCGGCCGCCGCCATCCGGCCAGAGCTGCTGCTCAGCGTCCGTAGCCTGGGCGCCGGACGCCGAGCCCTCTTCCGATTTGTCTACCTGCCGGCTAGCACACCGGCGGTCCTGACGGCTGTGCGCCAATCCATCGGCACCGCTATCGCCGTACTCTATGTGGCCGAGCTATTCGCGACAAGGCACGGCCTGGGGTACTATATCTATCTCCAGGGGAGCACGCTCTTCAACTACCCGGCCATGTACGCCGGCGTCATAGCGATGAGCTTGCTGGGTGTAGGACTGTACGGTGCCGTCGACGCTGCCGAACGTCGCCTGATCGGCGACACGAACACAAGCAGCTAGGCGGCTGAAGGAGGCTGGGTTGGCATACAATAGTCTCAGGGAGTTCGTCCGGCTGCTCGATGCACGCGGTGAGCTGGCCCGTATCCTGACACCGATCTCAGCCGCTCTTGAGATAACGGAGATCGCTGACCGCGTCAGCAAGGGGCCGGCCGGCCACAACAAGGCTCTGCTATTTGAGAACGTCCGTGGTTCGGACGTGCCTGTGCTGATCAATATGTTCGGCAGTGCGGACCGAATGGCCTGGGCGCTCGCCGTCGACGACCTGGAGGAGCTCAAGACGAGGCTGTCCACTCTCATCGATCTGAGACCGCCGTCCGGCCTGCGGTCCGCGCTCGGTCGCGGCACCGGCCTCGCCCGGGCGCTCCGCGACGCAGGTCTCAAGCCGCGTCGGGTCCCCCACCCTCCAGTGCAGGCCATCGTTGAAACGCAGGCACCCTCGCTCGACCAGATACCCATTCTTACGAGCTGGCCTGAGGATGGGGGGCCGTTCGTCACGCTGCCGCAGGTCATCACTCGGGACCCTGTCAAGGGCACGCGCAACGTTGGGATGTACCGCTTGCAGAAAGTTGACGCACACACGCTGCTCGTTCACTGGCAGCGGCACAAGGGCGGCGCCGAGCACGAACGTGTCGCCGTCGAGCAGAGACGTGACAGGATACCAGCTGCCATCGTCTTGGGTGGAGACCCGGCATGCATCTGGGCCGCGTCCGCCCCCCTTCCTCCCGATATCGACGAGTACTGGCTGGCGGGCTGGCTACGCGGGAAGTCGGTGCCCTTCGCCAGGTGCGTGAGCCAGCCGCTCGATGTGCCGGCCACCGCTGACATCGTGATTGAGGGCTACGTTGACCCCAACGAGCACTGCCCAGAGGGTCCATTCGGTGATCACACCGGCTACTACACGCCCGTCGAGCCCTTCCCCGTCTTCCACGTAACCGCTATCACCCGGCGAGCGTCGCCCATCTACCCGGCGACCGTCGTCGGCGTCCCACCGATGGAGGACTACTGGATGGGCAAGGCCACGGAGCGGCTCTTCCTGCCCCTGATCCAGCTGTTCGTGCCGGAGGTCGTCGATGTGGCTATGCCGGCGTCTGGTGTCTTCCACAATCTGGTCATCGTGTCGATCAACAAGCGCTTCCCTGGCCACGCACAGAAGGTGATCCACGCGCTGTGGGGGCTGGCGTTGCTCAGCCTCGCGAAGGCTATCGTCGTCGTGGATGGCTGGGTGGACGTACAGGACCCACAACAGGCAGCGTGGCAGGCCCTGGGCAACGTCGACTGGTCGCGCGACCTGACGCTCACGCGCGGACCGGTAGATCAGCTCGATCATGCCTCCGCCGTTCCTCTGTACGGCGGCAAGATCGGGGTCGACGCGACCGCCAAGATGCCCGAGGAGGGCCACACGCGCGGCTGGCCCGAAGTCGTGCGGATGTCCCCTGAGATCGTGGATCGCATCGATCGGCTCTGGGACGACCTGGGACTCTGAGGAATCACAGTGCCAAGCCCCGACCGCATACGCCTCCTCCTCGCGACGTTCATGGCAGGCCTCGTATCGCTCGCCCTCGAGCTGGCAGCAGGACGACTGCTGGCCCCAGCCTTTGGCACCACGGAGCTGGTTTGGACGGCCGTGATCGGTATGATCCTCCTCTACATGGCCGTGGGGTACGCTGTCGGGGGCCGGATCGCCGATCGCGCACCACGCCCGGCACTGATGGACACGCTCTTGGCCCTCGCAGGGCTTGCGACCGCGGTCATCCCACTGGTGGCGCGCCCTCTCCTCGCATTGGCGACAAGGGGCATGGTGACCTACCGTCTGGGTTTGGTGGGAGGCACGCTCGTCAGCGTACTGGCGCTCTTCTCCGTCCCGGTAACACTGCTAGCCTGCGTATCGCCCTACGCCGTGCGTCTTGCGGTCGTCGGCCTGGCCGATAGCGGCCGTACGGTGGGGCTCTTCTCCGCGGTCGCCGCCGCAGGTAGCTTCATCGGCACCGTGCTGCCCACCTTCATCCTGATCCCCAACCTGGGCACGCGACGAACCTTCGTGCTGCTGGCTGTACTCGCTCTCGTGACGGGCCTTCTGGGCCTGTGGCACTCGTGCCGCCGGCGCTTCTGGCTGCTGATCTGGGGCCTGCCGGCCCTCGCGGGCCTGTACCTGTGGCAGCCCATCGCGATCAAGCCATTGCCAAAGGCGCCCGGCGCCTATCTCTCGGACGCCACACTGATTCTCGAATCCGAGTCGGCCCACAACTTCATCCAGGTTGTCGAGGACCCGCGGGGTCGCCGGTACTTGCTGCTCAACGAGGGGCAGGGCATCCACTCGGTCTTCACGCCGGTTGCCCAGTATGCGGACGGCGGCGATCCTACGGCCCTGCTGACCGGAGGGCCGTGGGACTACTACCTGATCGCGCCACTCTTCAATCCCGCGCCCTTTGGCACGGATCAGGTCAGGAATGCGCTGGTGATCGGACTCGCCGCAGGCACAACACCGACCCAGCTCACCGAGGTCTACGGACCTCTTCCGATCGATGGCGTTGAGATCGACGGCAGGATCGTGGAGATCGGCCGTACGCACTTCGGGATGACCCAGCCGAATCTGACGGCCCACATTACCGATGGACGTGCGTTCCTGAGCCAGTCGGATGCCCTCTACGACCTCGTCGCCGTAGACGCCTACCGCCTCCCGTACATTCCCTGGCATCTCACGACCGTCGAGTTCTTCGCCGAGGTTCACGAGCACCTCACCGACACGGGTGTCGTAGCCATCAACGTAGGACACACGCCCGGACCAGATGGAGATAGTGATTGGCGCCTCGTTAGCGCCATGGTCAATACGATGCGCCAGGTATACCCCGCTGTCCACGTGATAGCGATACCCGGAAGCTTCAACGCCATCGTCGTCGCGACAGGTGCGCCATCCGACCTCGAAGATTTCACAGAAAACGCTGCTGCGACCACGGACCTCCGGCTCAAGTCGCTGGCCGAGAGAGCTAGCCAGAATCTCCGGAGGCCGGAGCCCAGCAGTATCGTCTTCACCGATGACCTGGCGCCGGTCGAGCAGATGACCCACGCCCTCGCCTTGCGCTACATGCTGGGGATGCCATAATGCCGGTCGATGGAGTCGACCACACCTGCCGCGTGCAGTGATGCCTGGAGGAGAGCAATGTCGAGACGTTCCACCACCTTGGGCCTGTTGTGCCTCGCGGCGCTGACCGCACTCAGTGTGGCAGGCTGCGGCACCGCAACGCCTGCCGCGACACCCACGGCAACCAGAACACCTGCGCCCGCCGCCCCCCTCGCCAGCAGCACGCCCGAAGTCTCGAAGGCGACCAGTGAGTCGCTACCGACGCCCACGGTCACGCCGGCCCCTAGCGCGACGCCCGATGACTCGGCCGCCACGCCCTTCCCCCCGGACGTGAACCCCCTGACCGGACTGCGCCTGGAGGACCCGTCGCCACTCGATCGGATTCCCGTCGCGATCAAGGTCTCCAACTCGCCCGAGGTCCGCCCCCAGTCCGGCTTGGGATCGGCGGACCTGGTCTTCGAGCACTTCGCCGAAGGCGGGATCACACGCTACACAGCTGTCTTCTATGGTGCCTCGCCTGAGATGGTCGGCTCCGTCCGCAGTGGGCGCCTGATCGACCTCGAGGTGCCGGCCATGTACCAGGCGATCTTCGGCTACTCGGGTTCGAGTGCCGGAGTCAAGGAGCGGATACGCAACAGTGACCTCTTTCCCGACCGGATCGCAGCCCCGGATTTCGGTGTGGGGGAACCCTACTTCTATCGTGTTCCACAGGAGGGGAAGGCCTTTGAGCACACGCTCTTCTCCGATCCCGAGGTGCTCCGTGAACTCGCGTCCGAACGTGGCATTGACGGCAGGCCGGACTTCGGTTCGCAGATGTCCTTCAGCGAGGCGACACCCGCCGGCGGCGAGCCGGTCACCTACTTCGAGGTCAACTACCTGACGGGCACGTGCACGGGAGAGTGGGAGTACCTTCCCGAGAGCGCTACGTGGGGCCGCAGCATTGCCGGCACAGCCCACACCGACGCCCTCACCGGCCGACGTGTGACCGCCGCCAACATCCTTGTGGTCTTCGCGAACCACGTCTACACCGACATACTTGAGGACACCTGGGGAGGCGGGCACATGTCGATCGAGGTCCAGGTCTGGGGCCAAGGCTCAGCCTTGCTCTTCCGGGATGGTCAGATGTTCAGCGGACTGTGGCAGCGCGAGGCCCGCGACGATATGCTGACCTTCTACTACGGCGACGGCTCATCGTTGCCGCTGAAGCCAGGCAATAGCTGGATACAGCTTGTGCCACTGGAGACCGAAGCCAGCCGCCCGGCTGACCGACAGGTCGTCTTGACGCCGCCGAAGATGTAGGCGACCGGGATGGGACAGACGGCGGCGACGCGGGGCTTCTCCATACGGAGCAGCCTCGCGTTCCTGCACGGGAACATCCTCGTGCTCACGATCACCCAAGCATCGGGGATGCTCACCAGGAGCATGGCGTTCCCCTACGCTTCGCTGTACATCCTGGCGCTGGGAGGCGATCCCGAGATCATCGGACTCATCACGGCGCTCAGCCCGCTGGCCGGATTGCTGATGTTCCCCATCGGCGGCTATCTGGCCGACCACGCCGGGAGGGTGAGACTTATTGCCGTCGGCGGGTACCTTTCCAGCGCGGTCAACCTGCTCTTCGTGGTGGCACCGAGCTGGCAGCTTCTTGCGGTCGCGGCCTTCCTCCGCGGATTCATCGTCTTCCAGTTCCCACCATCCTCTGCCATCATCGCTGATTCCTTGAGACCCGAGGACAGGGGCAAAGGCGTGGCGACGATGAACACCATCTCCGGCATCGTCGGGCTGATCGGGCCCTATCTAGCCGGCCTGATCATCGTCGGGAGTGGCAACGAGGCCGGCGGCAGACTCCTCTACGGTGTGATGGCCGTGGTCTATCTGGCCAACGCCGTTATCAACCACCGGTTTCTGCGGGAAACCGCCGGTCAGCCCGCGGGCATCCAACTGGCGGAGATTCCCGCCGTGTTCCGCAGTGCCTACGGTGGCATACCGGACCTCCTGAAGCGTCTGCCCGCCTCAGCCAGAGCGCTCGCAGGAATTGTCGTGCTGATGTTTGTCGCCAACGCCGTCGCCAGCCCGTTTTGGGTCGTCTGGGTCTTGGACGAGATCGGCCTGTCGGCCGCCGACTGGGGACTGATCCTGCTCATCGAGGCCGCCACGCGCACACTGCTCTATCTGCCGGTCGGATTCGCGATCGACCGCAAGGGGCGCGTCGGTTTCGTCCGCATCGCCCTGACCGTGGCGGCCATTGCGGTGCCGGCTACGGCCATCGCCACCACCTTCACCCACGTCCTCCTCATTCGCCTGGCTATCGCGGTGGCAAACACGTTCTTCCTCTGCGCGTGCTCCGCGATGATGGCCGACGCGCTGCCCCGCGACATCCGGGGTCAGGCGATGGCCGCGCTGGGCAGAGGCACCGTGATGCTCGGCGCCTCGTCCGGTGGCACTGGCGGTCCCGGTCTTGGCTTCCTCACGGTCGTGCCGATCATGGTGGCATCCATCGTGGGAGGCATCATCTACAGCTGGAACGCGAACGTAACGTGGCTCGCGGTGCTGGTCCTCAGCGTCGCGTCGCTGGCCATCGCAGTCATCGTGCTGAGAGATACGGACACAGCCGAAGTATAGGGAAAGGACAGACCAATGGACCATCGCTACGCTGATCGTGTGATGCACCTTGAGCCCGAGGGCGCACTGCACATGCTCGTGCGCGCGCGTGCGCTTCAGGCTGAGGGACGGGACATCATCGAGTTCCAGATCGGGCAACCCGACGTCCCGACCTATGCGAACATATCGGACGCCGGCATCACGGCAATCCGAACGGGCCGCACCCGCTACAGCCCGCCGCCCGGTCTCCCCGAGCTCCGGAGGGCCATCGCGGACGACGCCGGCGCCCGCCGGGGAATCGACGTGAAACTGGGGCAAGTCGTCGTCATGCCAGGGGGAAAGCCCACGCTCTTCTTCCCCACGTTGGCGCTGGTGCAACCCGGAGATGAGGTTATCTTCCCGGATCCTGGCTTCCCAACCTATGCCGCGATGGTTGGCGTCGCCGGCGGCACGCCGGTGCCGGTCACGCTGCGCGAGGATCAGGACTTCGCCTTCGACCTGGATGCGTTCGACGCCGCCGTGAGCGACAGAACCCGGATGATCGTCATCAACTCACCGAGCAACCCCACCGGCGGCGTGCTTTCGACGGAGGTCCTCGGACACATCGCCGATGCCGCCATCCGACACGACGCGTGGGTGCTATCGGACGAGATCTACAGCCGGCTGACATTCAATGGAGTCGCGGCCCCCAGCATCGCTGCCTTGCCGGGCATGCGCGACCGTACAATCATCTGCGACGGCTTCTCCAAGACCTACGCGATGACCGGCTGGCGTCTCGGCTATGCCATCGTGCCTACCGGACTGGCCGATCGCCTAGGACTGCTCCTAACGCACAGCGTGACGTGCAGCGCTACCTTCACCCAGTTGGCCGCGTTGGAGGCCGTGACGGGCCCCCAGGACCGTGTAGACGAGGTCGTGGCCGACTACCAGGGGCGGCGAGACCTCATGGTTGGCGGCCTCAACGCGATCCCGGGTGTCAGCTGCCGCCTGCCCATGGGCGCGATGTACGCCTTCCCGAACATCAGCTCCTTCGGCAGACCGTCGGACTGGATCGCCAACTACTTGCTGGAGACGGCAGGGGTAGCGCTGCTGCCGGGTACGTCCTTCGGACAGGGCGGAGAGGGCTATCTGCGGCTATGTTTCGCCAGTTCGCGCGAGGCCATCAGGCAAGGCCTGGAGCGCATTACCGACGCCCTTGGGGCACTCGCCTAGGGAGCGAGCCGCGTCACGGAGGGAGACCAACCGCGTCGGAAAGGTCTTGCGACCACGAGGAATGCTGCTATAATGCGGAGTGCATCAGGGTGAGTAGCTCAGTTGGTTAGAGCGCACGGTTCACATCCGTGAGGTCCCGAGTTCGAGTCTCGGCTCGCCCACAAAGCGCCACACGCAAGCGTGTGGCGCTTTGCCATACAGATAAGTCAGTACAGTGACTCGTCCCCCCGTGCCTTGACACGGTCCACAATAGTCTTCACGTCTTGCTCACGCCCCCGTCTGCACACAAGAAGGGCGTCCGGCGTGTCCACGATGATCAAGTCATCGACCCCGATCGTGGCGATCAGCCGATCTCCACCGTAGACCAGCGAGTTCGTCGTCTCGAGCGTTTCCGTCTCGCCCACGATCACGTTTCCGTCGACATCCGGGCGCCGGATGTCGAACACGCTCGCCCAGCTGCCCACATCCGACCAGCCGATCTCCACGGGTAGCACGACCACGTCCCGGGCGCCTTCCATCACGCCATAATCGATGGTCTCCCTCTCCACGGTCGGCCAGACACGGGCCAACGTCGGCTCATACGCAGCCGTGCCCAGAACATCGGCGATCCTACCGAGCTGCTCGTAGAAGGCCGGCATCTGACGCCTGAACTCGCCCAGCACGCGATCAGCTCGCCAGACAAACATGCCGCCATTCCACACGTACTCACCGCTCCGCACCATGTCCTCAGCTGTCGCGGCATCGGGTTTCTCCGTGAAGCGCAGTACGTCGTAGGCAACAAGGTCGCCGACAGGATAGGACCGCCGGCCCTGACGGATATAGCCGAACCCGGTCGACGCGAAGGTCGGCCTCATTCCCAGGGTGACAAGGTGTCCGGCAGCTGCCAACGCCTCGGCCGCGGCGAGTGCTGTCCGGAATGCAGCCGTGTCGGCGATGAAGTGATCGGCCGTCACAACAGCCATGATCGCGTCCGGATCATCTCTCAGGAGATGGATGGCCGCCAGACCGATGGCCGGCGCCGTGCCGCGTCCCTCAGGCTCCACGATGAAGTTGGCCTTAGGCACACTTGGGACCTGCTCGGACAGCGTGTCGATCAGGTCCGCGCGGGCCACCACGTACACATGCTCCGGCAGCATCAACGGATCCATCCGCGTGACCGAGTGGCCGAACATCGTCTCCGCGCCCGCCAGTCTGAGAAGCTGCTTGGGATGGGCCCGACGACTGACAGGCCACATCCGTGAGCCCACGCCACCCGCCATCACCACTGCCTTGTACATATCGTCCTCCCGCCCGTCGCACGAACCGGCTGATCCGGGTCTACTGCTGGACCACGTCCATGGCGATGTCCGCCCACGTCCACAGTCGACGTGGGTCGTAGCGCACCGTGCTGATGTCCTTGAGCGTGTACTCCAGAGGCGTGCCGTTGGCGGCGCACGCGTCGTAGGTCTCCTGAAGATCGGATCGCACGGCATCAGCGTCCATCGAGTCCGTGGCAACCAGTGCTGGGCTTGGCTTCCGGGAGAAGACGAAGTCGCTGCCGATCTGCTCCGCACCATGTAGCACATCCACCCAGGGACTCATTGAAATCTTGCGCAGATTGGGAATGGTGCGAATGATGTCGATCTTGCGATCGAGGGGCTCGCAGCACCCATAGTATCCTAGCCCGAACCGCTCGTACCACGGTCGCACGTAGCGCAGCTCGAACTCCTCGTGCATCCGCGGCGAGACCGAGACGAAGATCTGGGCCATGCCGAAAGTCCACAGATCCTTGGCCCGCACGTGATTAGGATCATATCCCTCGGCCGGCAGCTCGTCGGCGAAGGCGCCGGTGCAATGCACCGTGGACATCGGATGGCCCAGGAGCCCCTTGGTCTCCAGCTGATCTAGCAGAGCGTGGTAGCAGACCGTCAGCCGGCCCACCATACTGTGCACGAAGTCGGGCCGGTCCACCAGGTCGTACAGCGATGCCTCGACGCCGTGCCACTCCGACAACCGATCCCAGAAGGCGAAGCTAGGATGCAGCCCCTGCATCCGCACCTCCAGGACACCATCGAAGGCCTCATGCGCCTTCGCTTCGGCTTCGGCAGTGGCATCGGTGTCCAAGGAGACGTCGGGCATCCGGATCTTCTCCAGATCGGCCTCGGTCTTCAGCTGGTCCTTGTAGTAGTGCCCAACCACACTGTTCTGCGGATCAAGAATGGCCCGATCTTCGCTGGCATTGATACCGAAGTGCGCGCCACGGATCACCTTGGCTACATCGACGGTGGGCTCCATCACCATATCGACGCGCATATGTCGCCACTGATAGAGACGCCGTCGGAGCTGTGCCTCCAGCTCGCGATGGAACGGGTCGTCACACCTACAGACCAACTCCCCCTCGACATCCATTTCGTGCCAGGGTATCTGGTCGATCATGACCATCGGACGCTCAGGATCGAGCCCGTTCAGACGTCTCCACAGGGCTATCCGCTCTCGTTGCTCTGGGAGACCGGCGATCTCCGCGACCTCGTGTCCCAGGCCTCTCAGTATCGCCATATCGCTGCGGCTCTGGGTCATCGCAACTCCTCACGGGAACTGCCGTTCGCCGCCTGGCTCTCCTGATCCCTCTTCCAAGCCTCGTATTCCGGCCGTTTTGCGTCAGAAAGAGGGTAATAGTCCCGCAGCTCGGCGCCTTGGGCAAGGCGCATCCGCGTGAACTCCTCCCATTCGGCGTGGGCCCCCGCCTTGCCCAGCAGCTCCGGGGCCAGTGAGATCGGAACGCTGACAACACCGTCGTCATCTGCCACGATAATGTCACCCGGCATCACCAGCACGCCGCCACACGCAACCGGCACGTTGGCCGCGAATGGGATGATGTTCGTCTGGGTGTGGTAGTTAGGTGTGACGCCTCTGATCCACAGCCCCAGGTCAAGACCCTTGGCGTGGGGGTAGTCCCGGATACAGCCATCGATGACCACACCGGCCCCGCCCTTGCCCATGAAGTAGGTCAGCATCATCTCACCGAAGACGCCGCTGGCCATGTCGCCTCTGGCATCCACGACCACGATGTCGCCGGGTTGTGTCTTGTAGAGGACCAGGCGGTGGAGCTGTTTCTCTCGATCCTGGTACTCACCCACACCGTAGAGATCCTCTCGCTTTGGCATGAACTGCAGCGTCAACGCGGGTCCGACGATGCTCCGTCCCTGCGTCCACGCCCTCGGACCCTTCAGGAACGGATCGCGGATCCCCAATCTGCTCAGCTCGCCTGCGCACGTCGCGCTGCCGATCCCCTGCAGTCCCTCAACTAGCTCGCTTGCGGGTCGATCGATATCCGGTACTACGGTCATCATGCTGTCCTCCCACGCTAGACTAGGCCCCAGACCTATGCGATCAGGTGACCAAACTAGTAGGAATCGCAGCTATTGTCAAGGTGTGTATAATCGCGGCATCGAGACAACGTCGAGAACAACAGGGCAGGGTGTCAGTGACCAAGCAACGCATCAAACCCTCTAGACCCGTGAATCCCAGTCCCGCCGGCCTCGTGACATCAGCATCGGCTGCCGGTGTGCCTAACGTGCTCACGCTGGCCGAGATCTTCAACGTAAGCATCGGGAAGCCCGTCATCGTGGGCATCGCGGTGCGGAAGCAGCGCTACTCACACGAACTGATCTCACGCTCGCGCGAGTTCGTCGTCAACCTGCCAACCGTGGACATCCTGGCGGCCGTCGACCAGTGCGGCTCGGTCTCGGGCAGAGACCTGGACAAGCTCGCCGCCTTCGGCCTGACGCCGCTACCCGCGGACAAGGTCCGCGCTCCCTTGATCGCCGAGTGCCCCATCAACATCGAGTGTCTCGTGATCGGCATCCACGAGATTGGTGACCACGACCTTTTTCTCGGTGAGGTCGTCGCAGTGCACGCGGACGAGAACGTGCTGGATGCAACTGGTCGGATCGTGCCGGCGCGACTCGGGACCATCATCTATCAGAACGGAGAGTACTGGAGTGCCGGCACAGCGCAGGGCCGTCACGGATTCACACGGACCTAGGAGGTGGCGATGCGCACTGGCGTATCCTATATGGGTCATCACAACCCAGCTCACATCGAGACCGATCTGCGCGAGATGCAGGCTTTGAGCCTGGATGACGTCTTCGTATGTCTGCAGGAAAACGACTTCGTTCACTTCACGGGCAAGCTGGATTTCACACCCGCCATCGCCAAGGACCTGGGGATACGTCCGCTGGCTCTATTCTGGGGCGCGCTCAACCTGTTCGGCGGCGGTCGGTCGAGCCAATTCCTTCTGGAGAACCCTGCGGGATTCCAGGTCGCGCGCGACGGCGCCCACCGTTCGGCAGGCTGCTACGTCAACCCAATCAACATCGCCAGGATCAAGGAGATGATCGACATTGCTGCGGAACGAGGGTTCGAGGGATACTTTGTCGACGAACCCACGCCGCTGCACGAATGCTACTGCCAGTCGTGTCGCGACACCTACGACGCGTGGTATGGCGGCGACCTGACGTCGGCTGAGCTGGTCAGGGCCGAGGCCTTTCGGCAGCGGTGCGTTACCGACTACATCGAGACTATCTCCGCATACTGCAAGCTGAGGCACCCCCAGCTTCAGACGATGTGCTGCCTGATGCCGCACGACGATGCGATGTGGGCGGCGGCCGCGCAGATCGGGACACTGGACAACCTGGGCACCGACATCTACTGGGTCAACAACGACCGCGACGTGAGGGATATGGTGCCACCGATCACCAAGCTCTCCGACCTGTGCCGGGCCGCCGACAAGGTGCACCACGAGTGGCTACAGTGCTGGCATGTCGCGGTGGGGAACGAGCATCGCATCCTCGACCAGGGACGCGTGCTTGTCCGGCAAAGGCCTGACGCGCTCTATGTCTGGGCCTGGAAGGGCCAGATCGGCACCGCCGAGGCCTGCGATGATCCCGAATTGGCCTGGAGTTGCGCGACCAAAGTGCTACAGTGGGCAAAGGAGCAGTAGGGTATGCACAAGACGACGATTACGCTTCACACGGACTTCACGGTTGGCGAGGTCGACCCCCGCATCTTCGGAGGATTCCTGGAGCATATGGGGCGTGCCGTCTACGAGGGCATCTACGATCCGGCGTCCGCTCACGCGGACGGGGCCGGTTGCCGAACGGATGTCCTCAACGCCCTTAGGCGGCTCAACATGACGGCCATGAGGTATCCCGGAGGCAACTTCGCCTCTGGCTATCACTGGCAGGACGGGATCGGCCCGCGAAGCTTGCGTCCGGTCGTGAGGGAGCTCGCCTGGCAGAGCCTGGAGTCCAACCAGTTTGGCACCGATGAGTACGTCGACGTGTGCCGTAGAATGGGCTGGACCCCCATGATCACGGCGAACCTGGGAACAGGAACGCCGGAGGAAGCCCGCAACTGGGTCGAGTACTGCAACGCCCCGCCCGACAGCAAGTACGCTCAGATGCGGTCCCAGAACGGTTACCCTCAGCCGCATGACGTCAAGCTCTGGTGTCTGGGCAACGAGATGGACGGGCCGTGGCAGCTCGGTCACGTGCCGGCGGACCAGTATGCCATCAGAGCCCAACAGGCTGCCAAGATGATGAAGGACGTGGACAAGTCGATTGAGCTGGTCGCCTGCGGGTCCTGCACGACGGGCCTGGACAGCTATATGGCCTGGGATCGTGAGGTGCTGGAGCACGTCGGGGATCTGGCTGACTACATCAGCCTTCACCGCTACGTGGGCAATCGCGACGACGACACAGTGGACTACCTGGCAGTCACAGCATCCATCGACCGCCAGATAGAAGAGATGGACGCCGTTTGCCGCTACGTACAGGCGCGGATCCGCAGTCGCGAGCGTGCCTACCTCTGCTTCGACGAGTGGAACGTCTGGTACAAGAACCACCAGGCCGATGGCGCGGGCAAGCACGCCCCTCACCTTATCGAGGAGGTCTACAACCTGGAGGACGCACTCGTCGTTGCCGGGTTCCTCAACAGCTTCATCCGCCACGCCGATGTGGTCAAGATCGCCAACATCGCCCAGATCGTGAATGTCATCGCGCCAATCCAGACGCGCGGCGACGAGATGCTGATCCAGTCGATCTTCTACCCCTTTGAGATGATCTCCAAGCGCGGCCGGGGCGTGAGTCTGCAGACCATCGTCAACGGCCCCACGGTCACCGGCCGGACCAACGGGGAGGTCAGTGAGATCGACACAAGCGCCATCCTCGACGGTGGCCGGCTCCACATTGTGGCCGTCAACCGAAGTCTCATCGAGCACGCCGATATAGAGGTGGTCGTCGCAGACAAGGCCATCGCTGCCTTCCACAGTGGCGAGGCTTTGACCGGCCCCGATCCCAAGGCAGCCAACAGCTACGAGGAGCCCGAACTGATCGTCAGCCACCCAATGGATGAGGTTCTCGTGTGCGACGGCAAGGCATGTCTGCACTTGCCGCCTATGGCAGTCGCCGCGATGACCCTGGAGCTTCAGCGCTAGCGGGCAAGGGACTCAGTCGTGGGTCCCGCCATGTCTGGTGAAAGCCCAGGAGTCAGGGTCGGGGCACGCTCCTGCCGGACTCCTGGGTCGAGGTCAGCACCGCGCTCAGCCGAGCGACGACCTCGGGATGCTCGTTCCAGACGTTGTGTTGCTCTCGCCAGTCCGCCAGCATGTCATAGAGCTGACCCTCCGGTGCCCCAGGCATCACCGAGTAGCCGCGTCGCGGGTCTGAGAAGCCCCCAGAGCCAAGACCAAGCACCATCTTCCACTTGCCCGAGCGAACCGAGAACATGCCCGATAGCGAATGGTGGACCACCGGAGCACGTTCGTAGGCTTCGTCGTCCTGCTTCAGCAACGGCAGCAGGCTGAAGCTATCCTCGGCCACGCTCCCACTGATGGGGCGTGCGATGATCTCGCACACCGTTGCCATCAGATCTCCCAGACACACCGGTTCGTCACACGCTGAGTCAGGCGCGATCACGCCGGGCCACCGGACGATCAAGGGCTCGCGATGGCCACCGTCCCAGATGTCCCCCTTGTAGCCGCGCAGATCACCGCACGACTTGTGGTCGTGCATGATGCCATCGACATCGCACGGGCGCGCCCCGTTGTCACTGGTGATGAAGATCAGCGTCTCCTCGGTGCACCCAAGCCGGTCGAGGGCGCCCAGCACCTGCCCGACCATCCAATCCACGAGCCAGACCCCATCGCCGCGCGGTCCGGCCTGGCTCTTCCCCTCCGCAAACGTCGGCGGTACGCACGGACGGTGCGGCGCGGCCGGTGTCATATACAGAAAGAAGGGGCGATCAGGATCCTCTTCCTTTGCTGCCTCTATGAAGCCCACGGCTTTGGCGGCGAAGGTGGGGTCACATGCCTCGTCTTGCCAACCCGGTGTCATCAACCCCTTGCGCTGCTGCGGATTGTAGGACGACTTCTCCGCGCTTGGGATGCCCACGGTTCGGTCGTTCTCGACAAAACAGTACGGGGGCATATCCAGCGAGCCGGCGATGCCAAAGAAGTAGTCGAAGCCCACGGCCAAGGGGCCACCGATGATGGGCTTGGTGTAATCGACGGCGCCGGTGTCCTGCCAGTCTTCACGATCGAAGTCGTCGCCGGTCGCAGTCTGCCACTCCAGCCCAACGTGCCACTTGCCCACAGCGGCCGTCGTGTAGCCTCTCTCCCGGAGCACCGAGGCCACGGTTGGACGCGCAGGGTCGATCAAGGGCAACGAGAAGCCGCCGTTGACGCCGTTCTTCAGCCGGGTCCGCCAGCAGTATCGTCCCGTCAGAACGCTGTAGCGACTAGGCGTGCACACGCTCGATGAGGAGTGCGCATCCGTGAAGCGCATCCCCTCAGCAGCCAGTCGATCCATGTTTGGCGTCGGTATCCTCGACGCAGGGTTGTATGCACCCACGTCGCCGTAGCCCATGTCATCGGCCATGATCCAGATGATGTTCGGCAGGTCAGCCATGCCACTCCCCCCTGTTCAGACCACCTTTGGGTACCCAAGTGCCGCCCTCCACGTTCGTTTCGCTTGCCCCCTCAGCCGGCAGTCAGCCTTACGCCGCCAGGGGTTCTGGAGTCTGCCTGCGGGGGCGACGCGTGAAGAGCACGCCAACGGAGAGCAGCAGTGGCCATGCAGCCAAGACCGTCAGAGCCCACGTATAGCTGCCCAGCAGATCCCTAGCGATGCCCATGGGCATCGGGCCCAAGGCCGATCCCGCCACGCCGATCATCGATGAAACACCCGTGATCGCCCCCAGGTGCTGTCGCCCGAAGTACTTGGCCCAGACCACAGCACTGACCGTCATCGATAGCGCTCCCGTGATCCCCATCACGATGCCGTAGAAGCGAGCCGACGCCATGCTCGTCAACCGAGGCGCCATCCACAGCGACACAGCTTGCCCCACCAGCGCAACGGCAAGCAGGTAGCGGATAGGGGCACGATCAACCAGCAGACCCGCGATCAGCCTCACAACGGCACCTGCCGTAGCGATGGTCATGAATGCGGCTGCTGCTGCGGCCGCCGAGAGTCCGGCATCGGCGAATATGCTCACCATGTGGAACTGCAGCCCGGTACCCAACATGGAGTTCGTCGCTCCAGCCAGACCGATGATCCAAAACGCCCGAGTGTGGAGGGCCTCGGACCGCGTCCAGTTCTCCTCAACCGGGTCTCGCTGTGCTGGGTCTTCGCCCGCGGCCGTACGGAGTTTCGCACCATCGGGGAGCAGGCCGAAGGACTCCGGATCACGGCGGTAGAAGGCCAGACCCACAGGCAGCATCACGGCGGCCACAAGCCCTCCCAGCAGCGGATAGGTGACGCGCCAACCGAAACGCCCTATCAGGGCTTGGATGAGCGAGGGAAAACTCCCGCTGCCCAACAGTCCTGTGAGAACGGTCACCATAGCAAGAACCGACCCACGCCGGCGGACCCACCACCGGTTCACAACGTTTGTGCTGACCATTCCCAGGCTACCCTGACCCAGCATCCTGATCAGCACAAAACCCGCGCCGAGCATCACAGCGTTCTGGACGAAACCCATATACACACAGGCCATGGCCAGGCCCAAGGTGATGTAGCCCACCATCGCCCGCGGGCCACGCCGGTCGATCTGACGTCCGATAGCGGGCAAAGCAAAGCTGGCGAGCAGCGTGCCGACTGTGTACAGCGTGCTGACCAGACCCCGGCTCAGACCAAGATCCTCGATGAAGTGCTCGATGAAGATCGAGACCGAGTAGGTCTGGCCCGGGCTGGTCATGATGATCCCGATGCCCGCAGCGATCAGGATGACCCAGCCATAGTAGATGGGAACACGACTCACGAGCCGGCTGCGCTCATTGGCGCCTCGGAGTCGCCGTCCGCTACCAGGCATAGGCTTCCGGCGCAGGACCTGGCTTCAGCGGTCGCCCCAGGTTCACATCGAAGATGCTGTCCAGCTGCGATAGCGTGTCACTGTCCAGTTCCAGAGCGGCGGCGCGATCCAGGCCCTGCAAGTGCGCCAACGTCCGCACCCCGACGATGGCCGAGGAAACCGCCGCGTGAGCAAGGGTCCATGCGATCGCCACGACGTGTTCCCGCTCGCCCAGATCACTGCACAACTCAGAGTAGGCCGCCAGCTGACTGGTGCGATCCTCGGAGAATCCGTACTCGGCCCACACCTGTGACGTTCGCGAGCCTGGCACCGGTCCCTTCCCGCCGGCCAGAAGGCCCCCACCCAGCGGCATGTAGGGGATCACGCCGATGCCCATCGTCTCGCACGCGGGCAGGACCTCCAGTTCGGGGATGCGGTTGAATAGGTTGTACTGGGTCTGCTCGGAGATGATCCCCGTGAGACCGCGCTGCCAGGCAGCCATCTGATACCTCGTCAGGCCCCAGCCTGGGAAGTTGCTGGTGCCGACGTAGAGGATATCGCCGTCATCCTCGAGGCGACCAAAGGTGCGCCAGAACTCCTCGAGAGGCACTCGTCGATCGATGTGGTGGACTTGGTACAGGTCGATGTGATCGGTCCCGAGTCTACGCAGCGAATCCTGACAGTGTTTGCGGACCTTGTAGGCCGAGATGCCGTGTCCCTCATTGGGCCCAGGCTCATCGACCATGTTGCCGTAGACCTTGGTGGCCAGCACGACGCTGTCTCGGCGTCCCCCGCCCTGGCCCATCCACCTGCCGATGATCTCCTCCGTCCGACCCGTGTTCGGTCGCCCATACACGTTGGCCGTGTCGAAGAAGTTGATACCCATCTCAAGGGCGCCATCCAGGATGCGGAACGCCTCGTCCTCCGAGGTTCGCGTCCCAAAGTGCATCGTACCCAGACAGATGCGGCTGACCTCAAGGCCGGATCGGCCCAATCTGGTGGTCTCCATCGATGTTCCTCCTCTGGCACCCAGTGCCGGTCACTTGTGTGTTTGCGTTCCTGCCACATCCAGCGGGGGCCGGAGTCCCATCCACGCATGGCAGCAGCCGGTCGATTCCGTGGCCTACGCCGGACCTAGCCACCGACCTGGGACAACGTTGCCCAGGCGGATTCTACAGGACCGACCAAAACACGCCACCGGCCCCCAAGGGCCGGCCGGTAGCAGGAGACAGCCCCCGGCAGGTACCGGGGGCTGTCAGAGGCATCAGTAGCGTGAGCTTACGAGCGACCCGAGTCACTCCGGCCCTGGGGCCCAGGCCCCGGGTCGTCTGCCCCACCAGGCCCCGGACCCGGGGCAACGTCTCCGTCGCCATGACCGGGAGCATCACCAGAGCCGGGGCCAGGCCCGGGACTCGGCGCGCTGTCAGGCCCCGGCGAACCGCCGTCATCGGTCGACGGCGTCGCCGACACAGGGGGCCTATCCTGAAGCGTCGAACCGTCGGGACCGGGGTTCGGTTCCTCTCCAGGACCCGGCGCCTCCCCCGGCGAGCTGTCAGGCCGACCCTCCGCCGGCGTCTCATCACCCGCCTCCGCACCGGAGGGCCGCGGACCATTGCCGGCGTGACCGATCTCCGCGGGTACTTCGCCGGGGCCCATATTGGACTGGGCGGCCCGCAACGTCCGTATCATAGCCTCGGCACCTGGGTCAACCGGATCAGACTCGCCGTCACGCGCGACGTTGGCCACGGTCCGCTCCATGAGCCGGAGCTGCCGGTCAAGGGCTCCCCCGATCTGTGTCCCGGCACCGCTCGGCCCGACGCCACCCAGCTCAGCCGCGTGGCTCTGGACCAGCTCGAGCTGAACTGAGTATCGTTCCGCCGTTTCCTGAGGTACCGGACGTCCGAGGCGCAGCAGTCGCGTCGCCTCGGACACACGCTCGTCCGTCTGGGATAGGGCAACAAGCGCGGTCTCCTCGAGATCACCGGCCCGATCCAGCTCCCAATCCTCCAGCCGCACCTTGAAGCCGTAGAGCAGCGCCCCGGGCAGGCTCCTGCGCGCCGCGCTGACAGTGCCGACAGAACCGCCCATCAGCAAGGCCACGACAAGCACAGCCTTGAGAGCGACCGCCATCGGGCTGAAGTCGCGCAACGCGAACCGCCGAAGCGCTGTCCAGGGCATCCACGCTGTCTCACGTTCCCGGTCGTTGCGCGCGGTCGAGTTCAGAGCACTCAGGTGCATCTCACTGGCCTGCGCCAGGAACGACGCGCGGCTAGCGTCCCACGCATCCCTGCCCAGCTTGGGCACCGGCCGTAGGTCCCTCAGAGCCTGGCGAACGGAGGCCGGCATCCCGTGCCGCACCGCCCGTTGGCTATCCCCCATCGTCGTCCTCCAATACCCTATGCAATGCATTCACGGCACGGTGCTGAAGAGCCTTCACGCTGCCCACCGTTCGCTCCAACACAGCGGCCACGTCACGCAGGCTCATTCCCTCAAGGTATCGCAGCAGCAGCACCTGCTGCTGTAGCGGCGTCAACTGCTTCAGAGCCGTCCTGGCGCGTTCGACGCGATCCTTCCTCGCGGCTGTCTCCGCCTGAACCGCCGGCACAGTCGGCATTGCATCGTCAAGTGCGATCGGCGGTTCGTCAGGCTGCTTCCGATAGTGATCAGCGACCAGGTTGTGCGCCACGCGAAATAGCCAGCCCGACAGATGATCCCTGGGCCCAGCCCCGCGGCGCAGTGCCTCCAGAAAGCGCTGGAACGTCGCCGCCGTCAAGTCCTGGGCTGTGTCCCGGTCACCGGTCTTGCGGTAGACGTACCGGTAGATGGCCGGTGCGTAACAATCGTATATCTCAGCCAACGCTGTTTCATCCCAGCGCCGAGCCTCGTCCAGCAGGCGTGTGCCTTGACCCAAGCCATCTCCTAACCATGATGACGCGATTCTCGCCCAAAGGATACGGCTATCGCAGATCTACTGCCGGCGCCACAGAACCCGGCAAACGCGCTCGCCTAGCGCGCGCAGTCATTCTACACGGTTTCGGAGCTCTATGGTAGAATGCGCTGGCGCCTCGGCAGCGGATGGGCCGGCCCGTTACGACGTTGCGGGTAGCTCCAGGCCCCCGTGCGGCGCCCTCTGAGTCCACACCCGTCAGTCGAAAGGATAGAACCACATGCCAAAGGTAACAATCATAGGAGCGGGCGGCTACGTCTTCCCGCTGACGATGATCAGAGACGTACTCTCGTTCCCTGCGCTTCACGATGTGCACTTCAGCCTGATGGACATCAACCCGGACAACCTGGCACGCACCTTTGCCCACGCGAAGGCTCTCGTCACGGAGCACGCTCTGCCGGCCTTGGTCGAGGCCACGACCGACAGACGGGCAGCTCTTGAGGGTGCCGACTTCGTCGTTGTGACCTTCCAGGTCGGGGGACTCGAAGCCTACCGGCACGATGTCGAGATCCCGCGCACGTACGGCCTGGATCAGACCGTCGGCGACACGCTTGGGCCGGGCGGCATCTTCAGGGGGCTCCGGACCGCGGCAGCGCTGGATCCCATCATCCAAGACATGTCGGAGGTGTGCCCAGATGCCCTGATGATCCAGTATGCCAACCCGATGGGCATCAACTGCTGGTATTCCTCTGAGGCTGGCGTCAAGACCGTCGGGCTCTGCCACTCGGTGCAAGGCACCTCAGAGATGCTCGCATCGCACATGGGCCTGGAACCAGGTTCGTGGTCCTTCAAGTGTGCTGGGATCAACCATCAAGCGTGGTTCGTTGAGTTCAGCCATCAGGGGCGGGATGTGCTCGCGCTGCTCAGAGACACAATGAATGCCTACTCCGCCCAGACCAGAACCAGGCGGGAGACCGGCAGCGCAAACGAGAGCGACGACCTGTACGGTGGCGGCGGCGAACACGTGCGGACCGCTATCATGAACCTCACCGGCTACTTCCAGACCGAGTCAAGCCACCACGCTTCCGAGTACCTGCCCTACTTCCGGCGCACCAGCGACGAGGTCGACCACTGGATCCAGGATCGTTGGGACTATTACGAGATCTGTATGAACCACGACTTCTCTGCTCTGGAACGTCGCGCCGCCGAGCTTGCCACTCAACCCCTGACACCCAGCCATGAATACGGCGCCTACATGATCGAGTCGATGACCACAGACACACCCCGGGTCGTCTACGGGAACGTCCCGAACACCGGCGTCATCACCAATCTGATGCCAGGATGCAGCGTTGAGGTACCTTGTCTGGTGGACGCCCAGGGGATACAGCCGACCCACGTTGGCGATCTCCCAGCCGCCTGCGCAGGCATCAATGCCGGCAGCGTCGCAGTCCAGAACTGCGCGGTGAAGGGCGCCCAGGCCGGTGACCGAGACATGATTCGGGCAGCCGTTGCCCTGGACCGATACACCAGCGCAGTGCTGAGCCTGGATCAGATCTACGCGATGGTGGACGAGATGTTCGACGCAGAGGCTCAGTGGCTGCCGCAGTTCGAGGTGTAGTGGGATGAACCTACAACTGACCAAGGTTCGCCGGTCATATGCCCGCCCCGCCGTCGCAGATGTGGCCGGCGAGGTCGCAGCTCAAGTTGGTGAGGTGGCCCGTGACGCCTCGATCCAAGGATCGATAGCGATTGCGGTCGGCAGTCGCGGAATCGCCAACATAGTCGACATCGTCCGTACCGTGGTTAGCGAGCTCCGGGCGCGGGGCGCGTCGCCCTTCGTGATTCCTGCAATGGGCAGCCACGGGGGCGGCACAGCCGAGGGCCAGGCGGAGATCCTGGCCGGCTATGGGATCACGGCACAGAGTGTTGGGTGCCCCATCCGCTCCTCGATGGAAACCGTCGAGCTCACCCCGGACGGTGGCCACAACCGTGTCTTCATGGACCGTCTCGCATACGCGTCCGACGGCGTGGTCCTCATCAATCGGGTCAAGCTGCACACCGATTTCCACGGGCCCCACGAGAGCGGTCTCGTCAAGATGTCAGTCATCGGGCTGGGTAAGCACCGCCAGGCGCTGGAGATCCACAGCGCAGGCGTTCACGGCCTGCGACACCACATCCCGTGGACGGCTCAGCAGATCTTCGCATCGGGAAAGGTTCTCTTTGGCATCGCCCTGGTCGAGAACGCCTACGATGAGACGATGGTGGTACGGGCACTGCGTGCGGATGAGATTCTTGCGCAAGAGCCCGCGCTGCTTGACATCTCACGCGCCAACATGCCCAGCTTGCCTGTCGACGACATCGACGTCCTGATTATTGATCGAATGGGCAAGGACATCAGCGGCTCAGGCATCGATCCGAACATCATCGGGCGGAACCTAATTCGGGACGAACCCGAGCCGGAACGACCCCGCGTCAAGGCCATGACAGTTCACGACCTAACGCCGGCGTCGCACGGCAACGCTGTGGGCATGGGATTCGCGGATGTAACCACGCGCAGGCTCTTCAATAGGCTGGATCTTCAGGCCACCAACGAGAATACCGTGACCAGCAGTTTCCTTCATCGGGGCAAGATCCCCGTCGTCGCGCCCGACGACGAGACGGCATACGCCTGGGCGCTGCGAAGCTGCAACCTAGCGGCGGGCACCCCACCCCGTGTGGTCCGCATCCTCGATACGTTGCATCTGATCGACCTCCACGTCTCCGACTCAGTCCTGTCGGACCTGCGAGATCGGGACGACATCACGATACTCAGTGAGGCAGAGCCCACCTTCACGGCGACCGGAGACCTGAGTCCCTTCTAGCCGATCCGAAATGCGGGAGGGCGACCCGAAGGTCGTCTCTCCCGCATCACCCCACGCACGCACCACTGCCCGGGCCATCGAGCCCCATGAAGTCAGCGGCTGCCTAGATCCCCCATCCGCAAAGACTCGCCGGGTTCCCTGGGTCCCCGTCCATCAGGGTTTCCGCGTGCTCCGCCACCTTCCGGTATGCCGCCGCGTGCTGCGAGATCACTTCGACACGGTACCGTTTGAACTGTGGGATACCGTATGTGAGCGCGCCAATACCCTCCGACACAGGCAGCGATCCGTGCGGCTGACGCAGGTCACGATTGGCATTCGCGATGCGCGTCGGCTTGCCGTGCCCGTACACGTCGCAGGTGTTGAAAAGCGGGTGGAGATGCAATGGCCTGTTGATGCCCGGGCGGCAGCTGCTACCCTCAGCCTGCACGGCCTCGGCGAAGCGGGTCACCGAGAGCCCCCCAAGCTCCGCAGGCACGTAGTGGCCCCCAGCCGCGTACCAGCCGGCCATGGTGCTGTCTCCTGTGGGCGACACTCGATGTGCACGTAGCCCCGGCACGCCCTCTAGTGCATCCCAGAACGCGTTTATGGCCGCGCGCACCTCCGTGGCACGGTCATCGTACTCGCGCAACTGCACCCGGCCCATGGCCGAGCTGAACTGGTTCATCCGGCCCTTGATTCCTCCTATCGGCAGATAGCGATAGTCGCGCAGCGCCGGGCTCTGGATCGTCCCATCGAACCGCCGGTAGTGACCGAAGGCAACGCCGCGCTCGTAGATCTCACGATCATCGGTGACCAACATCCCGCCCTCGCCAATGGGCAGCGACTTCCCGCTCATCAGCGACATCGCCGCCACACCGCCGAGGGTGCCCAGAACCCGGCCCTTGTAGAGCCCGCCGTGGGCGTGCGAGACGTCCTCGATGATCGGTATTCCGTGGCGCGCGGCCACTGCCAGAATCGGGTCCATATCCGCCGGATGGCCCATGTAGTGCACCACCACGATGGCCTTGGTGCGGCCCGTGATCCGATGCTCGATGTCGTCGGGGTCGATGCACAACGTGTCTGGGGCGATGTCCGCAAAGACGACCGTAGCACCAAGCGAGAACGCCGGAAGCGCCGAGGCCCAGTAGGTGAGGCTGGGGCAGATGATCTCGTCACCTACCCCAACGCCCACGGAAAACATCGCAGCAAGCAGTGCAGCCGTGCCATTGGTGAATGCCAAGGCATAATCTCGGCCCTGCCATGCGGCGAACTCCGTCTCAAAGGCCTCGGTGACGTCGGTGTCCGACATCGCCCCCCGACGAAGCACGTCCAGCACGGCGGCCTCGTCGTTCTCAGTGACGATGGGCCACGAGAACGTGTCGCCGGGGTCACCGTCAACGGCTCGTGGTCCTCCAAACAGTGCCAGTGGGGACATGGTTGCACACATGGCGCCTCCGGTTCAGCCCTGGGGAGTGAAGAAAACGGGATAGCCGGTCCCCGCGAAGGGGAACAGCCATCGCTGATAAAGACGCATCACGTCCATCATGTACGGCCTAAGCGCTGATCCCTCGAAGGTCACACGTAGCGTCAGCCAGGTGGTGTCAGGCTGCCACCTCTCGGCGACAAAGACACCCCACGCGTTGCTGATCACGGAGGCAAACACCAGCCCCAGAACCAAGCCTGTCAGTGCGCCCAGCAGGTTGTCGCCCCAGCCAAGGAACTTGATCGTAGCATCCTCCAGTGCCATTCGGGCGACAATGACCACGATCACCCACGCCGGTACCAGCACCACCAGGAATACAAGACCTTGGTAGAAGACTGGCGTGCGTGGCGCGTTGCCAAGTGACTGGATCACGGCCTCACCCAGCAATTGGGCGAGGTTCATTCCCGTGATAAGCATGCCCACGATAATGCACAGCAGGTAGAAGGTCACCAGCATGACCGCTGATCGGGCCAAGCCCTCTGCTGTACACAGGGCTGTCAGTCCTACGATGATCAGTAACACCAGGATGTCTAGCAGCATCGTTGCACCTCCTCGCCGCGTCTCGGCTCGTCAAGCTGGTCCCAGGAATGGTAGCGACTGGCCCGTTCTGTCCGCGGACTCACAACGGCACGAGCCGGAGCGCGTTGCCGGCACTCAGCGCCTCCATAACGGCGCGGGGTAGGTCCAGGCCGTTCAGAATGCCGTCGAGCTCGCCACCGAAGCCGTCACGGGCATACAGCAGTCTGTCAGCAAACTCCAGAACGAACTCGCGCGCGTGTGCCGTGTCCCGGCTCAACGCGTTGCGTGCCGATCCTGCCGACAGGTCGGCATACAGGTTGGGGTAAGTCCGGAACATCCGCGACAGAGCCCCTCCCGGGACTACCGGCCCCGTCGGATAGGGCACCTGGTCGTGCTGCCCGTCAGCTGATATGTGCGCCCAGAAACCCGGAGCGTGGCCGACGAAGGTCGTCTCGGGGCACGCCTGCACGGCGGCCTCGAAAGCGGTCAGCCCGCCCCCATACCACCAGTTGGGTCGGGGGTACGTGGTGCCCGTGTCGAACTCGTAGTCGATGTGCACCACGACTGGCAGGCCCAGCTCGCCACACGCGCGAAAAACGCGCAAGACATCGGGATTGTCGTACCTGACCCGCAGCTTGAGCTCGCCGTACACGCGCACGCCGTGGATACTGACTGCAGCTCTGAGCCTATCCACAGCGTCGGGGCGACGAGGATCAGGAGCATAGCCCAACACGAAGCGGTCGGGGGCGCGCTCCACATACCTGAGGCATCGCCCGAACGGTATAGGGCCGCCTGGCCCCGGCAAGATCGATGCATTGTAGTTCGGCGCGAACTCATCAGAAGGAGCGATCCAGGTCAGCAGCCAGGTTCGGTCGATCCTATGAGCATCCATGTTGGCGACGAAACGGGCAAGATCGTGACCGTGCCAGTCCGGGTGATTGTGCGCGTCAATCTTCACATGACCTCCTCTGCTCCGAGCTTCCCCTTCAGAAAGCCTAGGGCCTGCCGCACGAAGGCGGCGCCATCAGGGCACGGGTCGTGGAACATCCCCCTTGTACGAGCCCAGCTGCCCGGCGGTACCCCGAGCGAAGAATTATAGGTCTCCAGCACGACATAGCCCTCGAAACCGATGCTGCGCAGACCCCGAGCAACGTCGTCCCAAGGAACCAGTCCGCCGCCTGGGACACCGCGGTCACTCTCACAGGCGTGCAGCCCCCACAGATGGTGGCCCAGGGTCTCAATCGCGGCAGCGTAGTCGCGGATCTCGGTGACGACATGGTATGTATCCAACAGCGCGCGCAGGTTGCCGTGCCCGGCCATCGTGATCAACGCCAGCAGCTGCCCCGGCGTGTTGATCAGGTGGGTCCTGAAGTGGCTCATCGGCTCCAACACGATCTCCACCCCCCGGTCGGCGCCGTACGCGGCGAGTGCGTGGAGCCCCTCTGCAATCCAACCGTACTCGGTGCTCGGTGGCGCGGCCCGACGGATGACTCCCGGATGTCCATACAGCGCACCGGTGTACGCGATGGCGCCGAGGTCCGCGGCAAGGTCGACCTGAGCCTCATGCCAGGCCAGACCTCGCCGTCGGTCGGAGGCATCAGGAGCGGACAGATCACACGACTCTGGCCACAGGCCTCCGGGACTGACGACCAGAGTGAGGCCCAGTCCGCGGGCTCGTTCCCGCGTCAGCGCCGCATCGAAGGAAACATCATCGCCGACTGCGATCTCCCACAGGCACAGTCCCAACCCGCCGGCACGATCGAGCAACCCCAGCTGATCGTCCGACCAGCGCTCCGTGAAGAGGTAGCAGTGCGCGCCAAACCGAAGCACTACATCCCCATCTCTTCCACGTAGGCCCGCATGCCAGCGAGGCGCTCTGTGAAAGCATCGTAGAGGCCATCAGCGTGCTCGGCCAGGGTTCGTTGAGTGTTCGTGTACGGGTTCATCTGGGCAGCCCGGTCGACCTGTGCGACCCATGCCTCCGGCAGACCTGCACTTCCTGTGAGCGCACCCGCGATGCCGGCAGCGACTGCGGTCGCGCAGTCGGTGTCTCGCCCGAGGTTCACCCCGGCTACGATCGCGTCCTTCAGGTTACCTTTGACCATGCGGAAGATGCAGATTGCCTTGGTGACGACCTCATTCGCGTAGCTGTGAGCGTAGGGGATTCCGTAGCCGCCATACAT